>Ga0180222_1000955_pt1 | contig 35395 bp, 38 predicted proteins | sample eDN5th37CKraftOP_FD_151336 | JGI IMG/M metagenome (GOLD analysis project Ga0180222, IMG submission 151336) | Enriched Organic Plus compost microbial communities from Emeryville, California, USA - eDNA 5th pass 37_C Kraft OP (version 2) (version 2) ...
CGGGACCAGCGGAAGCGAAGGCTTCCGTGAAACGCCGCGATGGAGCGCCGGAGGGTGAGTGCACCGATCGCAAGGTGCACCCCACGCCTCGCAGGCGTGGAAACTATCGAGCGCCTTCCGGCGCTCCATCCCCTCACTCCAAGTGAGGGAAACTGACGATGCCTCGGGTGGTAAATCCCGCCGCGAGAACGGGAGCTGCTGTTTGAAATCTGCCAGTCCGTCGCTGCGAGGCGGCGAAGCCGCCGAAGCAATCCAGGCAGTAAAGCGATGAAGGAGCTAAACGTGCTGGCCACCGTTGATATGGATCTCGGCGCCGTTCACGTAGGACGAGGTCTCCGTGCAGAGCACGTAAATGATCTTCGCCACTTCGTCGGGCTGGCCGAGGCGGCGCAACGGGATCTGCTCCACGAGCTTGTCGGTGCCGGGCGACAATATCGCGGTGTCGATCTCGCCCGGGGCGATCGCATTCACGCGAATGCCGAGCGGGCCGAAGTCCGCCGCCATCTCCCGCGTGAGCGAGGCGAGCGCCGCCTTCGAGGTGGCGTAAGCCGCGCCCGCGAACGGATGCACGCGCGAGCCGGCGATCGACGTCACGTTCACCACCGCGCCCTTGGGCTTGCGCAATTCCTCGACGAGCCCGCGCGCGAGCATGATCGGCGCGAAGAAGTTCACCTGAAAGACATGCTGCCAGTCGGCGCGCGTGGTCTCGAGGCTGCCGAGCCGCTTGCCGTCCTTCCCCTTCGGCGAGATGCCGGCGTTGTTGACGAGGGCGTGCAGCTCGCCATTGTCGAGACGGCTCTTGATCTCGGCAATCGCCGCTTCGGTCGCTTCCGGGTTCGCGAGGTCGACCTGGATGTGGTCCTCCGGCCCCGCTTCCCACGGACACTCTTCCGGGAACGCGTGGCGCGAACAGGTGATGACGCGCCAGCCCGCGCTCGAGAAGCGCTTCACCGTCGCGTGGCCGATGCCGCGGCTTGCGCCGGTGAGGAGCAGCGTGCGGCGGGGCTGATCGGATCTACTCGGCATGTCGGTTCTTTCTCAAAGCGCCTACGGATAAAGCCGCGTGCGCGACCAGGGCGCATCCGGCGTCGGGCGCGTGAAGACGGCGCGGTCGTGCAGCCGGTAGGGCTGCTCGGACCAGAATTCAAGATAGAGCGGCACCAGCCGGAATCCGATCCAGTGCGGCGGGCGCGGCACCGGATCGTTGCCGAACTTCTTTTCCATCTCGGCGACCGCCTGCTTCAGCTCGTCGCGGCTTGCGAGCGGGCGCGACTGCTGGCTCGCCCAGGCGCCGACCTGCGCGCCGCGCGGACGCGACGCGAAATAGGCGTCGGACTGCTCGGGCGGCACGGGCGACACCGGGCCGCGCGCGCGCACCTGGCGCGAGAGCGACTTCCAGTAGAGCACGAACGCGGCCTTGCCCTGCCCGTCGAGCTCGCGGCCCTTCACGCTCCGGCGGTTCGTATAGAAGACGAAGCCGTCCGGTCCCCACTCCTTCAGGAGCACCATGCGCACGTTCGGCATGCCGTCGGGATCGACGGTCGCAATCGCCATCGCATCGGGGTCGCGCGGCTCGCCCGTCTTGGCTTCCGCCATCCAGGCGTCGAACGCGGCGAACGGGTCGACCGCCTCGAGGGAGTCACCGAACGTTAACCCGGCCGGGTGTTTCATCGAACTGCTGTCGTTCATGGTTGGAGTGCGTACCTGTGTGCATTCCGGAACGCGCCGCCAGGGCGCGCGGGATCCTTCAAGCTCCTCCATATCACGGATCGGCCCGCGCCAATCGTGCAGCCGGGATCAGGGTGGTCGTGCTGACCGCCGTGCTGGCGTTCGGGTCCGGCGCCTGCAGCATGTCGTTCCCGCTCGATTCGGAGTTCTTTTCCAGCAAGTCCGAAAAGGCGGCGGACGCCGACAAGGGCGGCACGCGGGAAGTGACCGGCTCCATCGCCCGCCGGGACGCGAACGGCTCCATGCAGCCCGCCGACTGGTCGCTCGCCACGGCCGCCCTCCGCGAGGCCCTCGGCGAAACCAAGGAAGGCGCCAGCATCCCCTGGCAGAACCCTTCGACCGGCGCGCGCGGGACTGTTACGCCCGTCGCCAGCTCCTATGTTCAGGACGGCTTCGCCTGCCGTGACTTCCTCGCCAGCCACGTGGGCGACGGCCAGGAGAACTGGTTCGAGGGCACGGCCTGCCGCGTCCACCGCGGCGAATGGGACATCCGCTCGACCCGGCCGATCCGGAAATCCTGAACGTTGCATCGGCGCCGGCCAGTCCCCACATTGTAGTGTCGGGGCGGGGTGTTCCCGCAGGTTTGGAGTGAATTCTTGCGCGACCCGTATGAGGTGCTCGGCGTCGCCCGGGGGGCGGACCAGGCCGAGATCAAAAAGGCGTTTCGGCGCCTGGCGAAGAAGCTGCACCCGGACGCCAACAAGGGCGATCCGAAGGCGGCCGCGCGCTTTGCCGAATTGAACAGCGCCTATGAAATCCTCGGCGAGGAAGACAAGCGCAAGGCGTTCGATCGCGGCGAGATCGACGCCGAGGGCAAGCCGCGCTTCCAGGGCTTCCAGGGCTTCCAGGGGTACGGCCGGGGCGCCAGCGCGCAGCCGGGCTTCGACTCCAGCACCGTCTTCGAGACCTTCAATTTCGGGCCGGGCGGCTTCCGCCGCACCACCCGCGGGGCCGCCCCCGGGGGCGGCGGCGCGTTCGAGGATGTGCTCAGCAGCCTGTTCGGCTCGTTCGGCGCGCAGCAGGGCCACGCGCCCTTCGAAGAGTTCGAGACCGGCCCCGTGCGCGGGCCCGACGCCGCGGCCGCCATCAGCATCACGCTCGCCGAGGCGGCGAAGGGCACGAAGAAGCGCGTGCTCTTGCCGACCGGCAAGAACGTCGAAGTCTCGGTGCCGGCGGGAATCTCCGACGGCAAGCAGATCCGGCTGCGCGGTCAGGGCTTCGCGCAGGCGCACGGCGCGCCGGGCGACGCGATCATCACGATCCGCGTGGAGAAGCATCCGGACCTGACGCCCGACGGCAACGATCTGCGTGCCGAGGTTTCAATCCCGCTCGACGACGCGGTGCTCGGCGGCGCGGTGCGCGTGCCGACGCTCGACGGCGCGGTCGAGCTGAAGATTCCGCCGCGCACGAGCGGCGGCCGCACGTTCCGCCTCAAGGGCAAGGGCCTGCCGCGCAAGGGCGGCGGGCACGGCGATCTCCTGGCGACCGTACGGATCGAATTGCCGGACACGCCCGACGCCGACCTCGAGGCCGTGGCGAAGAAATTGCGTCAGCGCCGGTCGGGCGCCTCGTAAGCCGAATAGACGCGGCGCGCGATGCGGTCGAGCCGGTCCCGCTCCGCCGGCCCCGCCACCACGAACGCGAGGCCCGACTCGAACCAAGCGAGCGCGCCCACGTCACCCATCTTCCGCCACTTGAACGCGGTCTGGCCTTCGCGCTTGGTGCGCGCGCAGGTGATCGTCACGCGGTCGCCGTTCGCGCCTTCATACATGATGAGCGCGGTCGGCCCCGGCAGCAGCCGGCCGCCGAGGAGCTTCAATCCTTCGTCGGCCAGATCGGGCGCCTGCACCGGCGAGCCGACCCGCCGCGACAGCCACGGCAGGAGGTGCGCCTCGTCGGCGCGCACCTCGATCGGATGCCGCACCTCATTGATGTAGAGCCGGTGCGCCTCGATCGCGGCATCGGCGAGCGCACGTGCAATCTGCCGGTCGCTCTCGCCGTTGAAAAAGTCGCGGGCGAACCAGCCGCCCGCCGCACCGATCATCAGTGCAATCGCGGCGGCCACAGCGACCTTGCGCTTCAAACCGCTCGCACGGACGAGAATCTTGTCAGGCTGGAGCCGCTCGGGCACCGGCTCGTCGGCGACCGGACCGAAGCGTTCGCGGATCGCGGAAATCTGCGCGCGCCATTCGGCGATCTTGCTTGCTTCCGCGGGGTTCGACGCGAGAAACGACTCGACCGCCGCGATCCGGTCAGCCGGCAGCGCGCCGTCGACATAGGCGTGCAGCTCTTCCTCGGTCACGGGGGCGTCAGTCATGCGTCGATTGCTTCTTCATCGCACGCTACGCAATTCCGGCACGTCGCCCTCGATGTGCGCGCGCAGCGCCGCGCGGGCGCGCGAGAGGCGCGACATGACGGTGCCGATGGGAACGCCCTGCACTTCCGCCGCCTCGCGATAGCTCATGCCCTCGAGCGCCACGAGCAGCAGCACCTCGCGCTGCTCCGGCGGCAGGAGCGCAAGCCCGCGTTCGATATCGCGGCCGCTGCCGTCGGACATCGGCTCGCCCGGCGGGTCGACGTCCTCCACGACCGCGAAGGTCGGCTTGCGCGCGAGCCCGCGGCGCCGGTTGCGGTCGAGGTTCAGAAGGATCGTGAACAGCCACGTCCTCAGGTCTCCTCCATGAAACAAGTGCTCAGCCCGAAGCGCACGGACCATGGTGTCCTGCACCAGGTCGTCGGCCGTCTCCGCATCGCGTGACAACGCCCTTGCAAAGCGTCGTAAGGCAGGAACGAGCGCTTCGAGCCCACGGCGGACAGCGGTCATGGCCGGCTCCCTTGCGAGACATCAGCGCGGCCATTCTGCGTCCTCCTAAGATGGAACGCGAGAGGGCGGCCTTTTATTCCCGGTCCTTGAAGGGCGCCGGGACGCATGCAATAGCTGAATGTCTCCGCAGAAGAGAGTGGCAAAGGAGGGCCGGATGGCCGAAGCAGGCGGTCTATTGCGCGGGAAACGGGGCCTCGTCCTCGGGGTGGCCAACAACCGCTCGATCGCCTGGGGCATCGCCAAAGCCTGCGCCGCCGCCGGAGCCTCGATCGGGCTGACCTACCAGGGCGACGCCCTGAAGAAGCGGGTGGAACCGCTCGCCGCCGAGATCGGCGGCAAGGTGGTCGGCCATTGCGACGTGACCGACTCCGCCACCATCGATGAAGTCTTCGCCGAAACGGACCGCGTGCTCGGCCCGCTCGACTTCGTGGTGCACGCGATCGCGTTCTCGGACAAGAACGAGCTCGACGGCCGCTACGTCGACACGAGCGCGGACAACTTCACAAAAACGATGTTCATCTCCTGCTACTCGTTCACGGCGATCGCGCAGCGAGCGGAAAAGCGCATGCCCGATGGCGGCGCGCTCCTCACCCTCACCTACTACGGCGCGGAAAAGTGGATGCCGCACTACAACGTGATGGGTGTCGCCAAGGCCGGGCTCGAGGCGAGCGTGCGCTATCTCGCCGCCGACCTCGGCGAGAAGAACATCCGCGTGAATGCGATCTCGGCCGGGCCGATCAAGACGCTCGCGGCATCGGGCATCGGCGACTTCCGCTACATTCTGAAGTGGAACGAATACAACTCGCCGCTCAGGCGGACGGTGACGATCGATGAGGTCGGCGATACGGCACTCTATCTTCTGTCCGATCTCGGCCGCGGCGTGACCGGCGAAATCCTGCACGTCGACGCCGGCTATCACGTGGTGGGCATGAAGAACCCGGACGCGCCCGACATGACGCCGGGAAAGAGCGACGAGTGACGAGTGAAGCAAATGAGGTACCGCATGCTCCGGAAGGAATCGATTGCCGCCGCTTTCGGGTTGCTCTTGCTCGGCGCCGCCACCGCCGAAGCGCAGGGATTCTATCCGCGCGAGTGGTGGCATGGCCGTTCCGGCCTGTTCGCACGCGACTACATCACCCCAACCCTGAATGAACCCGGCTATCTGACCGGCGATTCGCGGAGCGGCCGGTCCACGCGGGCGGGCAGGCTCGTCTTTGCCGCGGCAACCGTCGACGACTATTGCCAGCAGGACGGTTCGCCGCGCATCACAGTGCTCGATGCGCCGCGCGGCGCGCGCATCGCCACCGACATCGGGTCCTTTGTCGCCGTACACAACGACGGCGGCTCCAAGAAATGCATCGGCCGCACGGTGCGCGGCACGCGCGTCTATTACAAGGGACCGGGCGACCGGGTTGTGCTGCGGGTCGCCTACCCGACCAAGGGCCTGATCTACGACCACGTCATTGCGACCCGCTGACGGCAGCTTCGGGCTCCGCCCTGCTCAAAGCGTTAAGCATGATCCCTCGGGTCAAGCCCGAGGGCATGCTCTCCCGAAAACCGGTTTCCACTTTCCGGGATCATGCTTTACAACCGGCGCCCACCAACGGGCCGCCTCATGTCCCACAACACCTTCGGCCACCTCTTCCGCGTCACCACGTTCGGCGAAAGCCACGGGGTGGCGATCGGCTGCGTGGTCGACGGCTGCCCGCCGCGCATCCCGCTCACCGCCGCCGACATCCAGCACGACCTCGACCGCCGGCGGCCGGGGCAAAGCAAGTTCGTGACGCAGCGGCGCGAGCCGGATCAGGTGCGCATTCTCTCCGGCACGATGCCTGACCCCGCGAGCGGTGCCGAGGTCACCACCGGCACGCCGATCGCACTCCTGATCGAGAACGTCGACGCGCGCTCGAAAGACTATGACGCGATCGCCGAAACCTACCGTCCGGGGCATGCCGACTACACCTATGATGTGAAGTACGGAATCCGCGACCCGCGCGGCAGTGGGCGCGCTTCGGCGCGCGAGACCGCATCGCGGGTCGCTGCCGGCGCCGTCGCGCGTAAGGTCGTGCCCGGCATGCGCGTGCGCGGCGCGCTCGTGCAGATGGGCGAGATCATGATCGAGCGGAAGCGCTGGGACTGGGACGAGGTCGCGCGCAACCCGTTCTTCTGCCCGGACGCGGAAGCCGCAAAGCGCATGGAAGAATATCTCGACGGCGTGCGCAAAAAGGGATCGTCGGTCGGCGCGGTGATCGAGGTCGTCGCGGAAAACGTGCCGCCGGGTCTCGGCGCACCCATCTATGGCAAGCTCGATGCGGACCTTGCGGGCGCGCTCATGAGCATCAACGCGGTAAAGGGCGTCGAGATCGGCGCCGGTTTTGCTGCCGCACGGCTCTCGGGCGAAGAGAATGCCGACGAGATGCGCGCAGGCAATGAAGGCCAACCGAAGTTTCTCTCCAACCATGCCGGCGGAATCCTCGGCGGCATTTCCACGGGCGCACCGGTGGTCGCCCGCTTCGCGGTGAAACCCACCTCCTCCATCCTCACGCCACGGCGAACGGTCGACCGTTACGGCAACGAGGCCGACGTTTCCACCAAGGGACGCCACGATCCCTGCGTCGGCATCCGCGCGGTTCCGGTCGGGGAAGCCATGATGGCGTGCGTGATCGCCGACCACTTCCTGCGGCAGCGCGGCCAGGTCGGCGAAACGGCGACATGGCCGTTTCCGCAACGCCAGAAATAAGTGCCATAATGAATGTAATGATCGAAAAGATTCACAGCGTCGGCTTGGCCATCGAGGCATTCGCACGCGGCGAGATCGTCGTCGTCACCGACGACTACGACCGCGAGAACGAGGGCGACCTCTTCGTCGCGGCATCGCTCTGCACGCCGGAGAAGATGGCGTTCATCATCCGGCACACGAGCGGGATCGTCTGCGCGCCGTTGACGGCGGAAGACGCACGGCGGCTGCACCTCGATCCGATGGTCGCGGCGAACGACGCGCCGCTCGGCACCGCCTTCACGGTATCGGTCGATGCGCGGCATGGGCTGACGACGGGCATTTCCGCGGAAGAGCGCAACAACACGGTGCGCGCGCTCGCCAATCCGAACATCGGCGCCGCCGACTTCGTGCGGCCGGGCCATGTGTTTCCGCTGATCGCGCGCGAGGGCGGCGTGCTGATGCGCTCCGGCCATACGGAAGCCTGCGTCGATCTGTGCCGGCTCGCGGAACTGCCGCTCGTCGGCGTGCTCGCGGAACTCGTGAACGATGACGGCTCGGTGATGCGCGGACCGCAGGTCGCGGCATTCGCCAAGCAGCACAAGCTGCAACAGATCTCGATCGCCGACCTGATCGCGTGGCGGCAGGCGCGCGAGAAGCTCGTCGAGCGCGTGTCCACATTTCCGGTCCAGAGCGAGATCGGCGAGTTGACAGGATACGCCTACATCACGCCGTTCGATCCCGTTTATCACATGGCGTTCGTTTATGGTCGGATCGGCGACGGCCGCGATATCCCGGTCCGCCTCCACCGCGCCGACATCGTCCGTGACCTGTTCGGCGACGGTCGCGTCTTTCACGGCGCGCTGTCGCGTTTCAAGGCGGAAGGCCGCGGCGTGCTCGTGCTCTTGCGCGACGGCACCGCGGGCGTTCCGGTGGTCAAGCCGGGGCATACGAGCACCGAGGTGCGCGACAAGCAGTGGCGCGAAGTGGGCCTCGGCGCGCAAATCCTGCGCGATCTCGGCATTTCCTCGATCCGGCTCCTGACCTCCAGCAACCTCACCTATGTGGGCCTGAGCGGCTTCGGCATCGAGATCGTGGCGACCGAGGCCATCGAAGGCTGACGGGCAAGCGCAGCGAGCGGGGCATTGGCGATGCTCGTCGGCGTTCCGAAGGAGATCAAGGACAACGAGTTTCGTGTCGGGCTCGTGCCGGCGACGGCGCGCGAGCTGGTCGCGCGCAAGCATCGCGTGCTCGTGGAATCGGGCGCTGGCGTCGGCGCCGGCATCGCCGACTCCGAATATGAAGCGGCCGGCGCGGAGATCGTGTCCGGCCCGGGGCGGATTTTCGCCGAGGCCGAGCTGATCGTGAAGGTGAAGGAGCCGATCGGCGGCGAACGTCGCGGACTGCGCAGAGGGCAAGTGCTGTTCACGTACCTGCATCTCGCGCCGGACCGCGATCTGACGGCGGCCCTGCTCGCGTCGGGCGTCACCGGCATCGCCTACGAGACGGTAACGAGCGCGGACGGCGGCCTGCCGCTGCTCACGCCGATGTCGGAGGTCGCGGGGCGCATGGCGCCGCAGGTCGGCGCGCACGCGCTGGAAAAGGAGAGCGGTGGGCGCGGCGTCCTGCTCGGCGGCGTTCCCGGCATTGCGCCGGGCGAGGCTGTCATCCTCGGCAGCGGCGTTGTCGCCACCCATGCCGCGCTGATCGCCGCCGGCATGGAAGCGCGGGTGACGGTGGTCAGCCGCGACCCGGATTCATTGCAGCGGATCGAGAAGCAGTTCGGCGGGCGCGTGGCGACGGCGGTCTCCAGCAAAGAGACGATCGAGCGCCTGTGCAAACGGGCGGATCTCGTGATCGGGGCGGCGCTTGTACCGGGTGCAATGGCACCTCGGCTGATTTCGGCGGAGCTTGTGCGGCAGATGCTTCCCGGCTCGGTGATCGTCGACGTCTCGATCGATCAGGGCGGCATCGCCGAGACGTCGCGGCCGACCAGTCATTCGAAGCCGACCTACGTGGTCGACGGCGTGGTGCACTACTGCGTGGCGAACATGCCGGGCGCGGTCGCGCGCACGTCCACCTTCGCGCTCAACCGTGCGACCGCGCCCTTCATCCTCGCGCTCGCCGACAAGGGCTGGCGACAGGCGCTTACGGACGATCCGCACCTGCGGAACGGCCTCAACCTGCATGCCGGCCGCGTGACGTGCCGGCCGGTCGCCGACGCGCAGAAGCTACCGTTTGTTCCCGCCGACGAGATGCTCTCGACCTGATCCACGGACTGACACCGCTGACCTGTCCGTGGCCGCCCACGCCTTGGTTCGGCCCGGAAAGCGTGGCAGCATTTCCGCTATCGGTGACGGAGACGAGTGATGATTCGACGTCTTCCGGTTCTGTGGCATGCGGCCGTGGCAGCAATGCTGCTGCCTTGGGCGGGGGCGGTCGTTGCGCAAGAGCGCCCGCAGGTGGACGTTGAGCTCGTGCTCGCGGTCGATATCTCCTACTCGATGGATTACGACGAGCTTGCCTTGCAGCGCGAGGGCTATATCGGGGCGATCACCTCCGAGCAATTCCTCGATGCCATGCGGCGCGGGCCGATCGGGCAGATCGCGCTCACCTATGTGGAATGGGCTGGCTCCGGCGAGCAGCAGGTCGTCGTTCCGTGGCAGGTGATTGACGGGCCGGAAAGCGCCACCGCCTTTGCGCGGAAGCTGAAGGAGACGCCGATCCGGCGCGCGTACCGGACATCCATCTCCGAGGCGTTGAAGTTCTCGGAGAAGCTCTTCGGCACGGAATACGAGGGCATCCGGCGGGTGATCGACGTCTCCGGCGACGGCACGAACAACCAGGGCGACCTGATCGAGCCGACGCGCGACGAGATCGTGCGCAAGGGCATCACTATCAACGGCCTCCCGATCATGCTGAAGACGCCGCTCGCGTCGATGATCGATCTGCCCGATCTCGACGTCTATTACGAGGATTGCGTGATCGGCGGGCCGGGCAATTTTCTCGTGCCAGTGCGCGAGTCGCATCAGTTCGCTGATGCGATCCGCAACAAGCTCGTGCTCGAAGTGGCGGGTCTTACGCCGGCGCCGCGCATCGCGCCGGAGCGGCTTGTCGTTCCGGCGGTGAGCCCGCCGCGCGTCTCCTGCACGATCGGCGAGCAGATGTGGCAACGCCGCTGGGGCGGCGAAGGGCTGCGCTAAGCCAGTTTCATTTTCGTGAGTCAACGCTCGCGAGCCGGAATACTGTCTAGCGATCGAACACGCCGACCAGCTCGACGTGCGCGGAATAGCGAAACTGATCGACCGGCACGACGCGGCCGAGCTTCCAGCCATTGTCGACGAGGATGCGTGCGTCGCGGGCGAAGGTGCCCGGCGCACACGAGACATAGACGATCCGCGTCGCGCCGGAGAGGGCGAGCTCTTTCGTCTGCGCCTCGGCGCCCTGCCGCGGCGGATCGAGCACAATGACCTTGTTCGGCACAAGCTCGCCGGCGGTGAGCGGACTGCGAAAGAGATCGCGCGTGATCGTCGCGATCGGGCGCAGGCCGGGCGCGCCTTTCGCCTTGTTGAGCGCGGCGATCGCCTCTTCGTCGGAATCGACCGCGAGCACCTGCGCGTTCTCGGCGAGCCTCAGCGCAAACGTGCCGATGCCGGAGAAGAGATCGGCGATGCGGCGCGCGTTGCCGACGGCTTCCAGCACGAGGTCGGTCAGCGCCTGTTCGCCGGCAGCCGTTGGCTGCAGGAACGTGCCGGGCGGCGGGACGACCATGGCCTTGCCGATCTTCAAGACCGGCTCGGTGAGTTGCGCGACCAGCTCCCCGTGGCGGGTGATGCGGACGAGCTTCTCCTCGCGGGCGACCGCGGCCAGTGCGGCGGCGACGTCCGGCTCGATGGGACCGGAGCCGCGGATATCGACGTCGAGGCCACTGTCGGTCACCGTGAAATGCAGGTCGAGCGGCTTGCCGCCGGGCTCCAGGGGTTCCGCGAGCTTCCACGCGATCGCGAGCGAGCGATCGAGCTGCGGTGCGAAGATCGGGCACTGGTCGATCGGCACGACAATGTGCGAGCGACGGCCGGTGAAGCCGACGACGAGCACCTTCCGGCCCCCTCGCCGCGCGTGCAGCACGGTGCGGCGGCGGCCTTCGCCGTGGGCGTCGATGAGCTCGTCCACTTCTGCCTCGACGCCCGCCTGCGCGAGCGCCGTGACGACGAGATCGCGTTTCCAGGCGCGATAGTTCTCCACGCGCCAGTGCTGGACCGCGCAGCCGCCGCAGGTGCCGAAATGCGGGCAGATCGGTTCGATGCGGTCCGGGCTCGGCTCGACGATCGAGACGATCTCCGCACGGTCGCCCTTGCGCTCGACCTCGATGGTCTCGCCGGGCAGCGAATAGGGAACATAGACCGAGCCTTCCGCGGTGTCGGCAATGCCGTCGCCGCGATGACCCAGTCGTTCGATTTTGAGTCGTTCGGTTTGTTGCTTCATTGTGGCGTGGCGGATATCCGCCCGGACGCCGGGCAGCAAATGGCCGTGCTGCGGTTATCCCGCGGCAGATCGCAGCGGCTTCGCGTCGGCAGGCATCCGCGAATTGTCGTCAATCTCACCCTCGTAGCTTCCCTCCAGCGCGGGGAGATATCCCCGTGCGGTCAGGCGATGGAATCGCCAGACCAGAAGCGCTGCATACACGAAAAGGCCGAGGGTGAGTCCGACCCAGATTCCTTCGGCGCCATAGCCGAGCGGGAACCCGAGGCCGTAAGCCGCGGTGAAGCCGATGACCCAGAACCCGATCGCGGCGAACACAAGCGGCATGCGCGTATCATGCAGCCCGCGCAAGGCGCCGGTGCCGACCGTCTGGATGCCGTCGAAGATGAAAAAGCTCGCGCCGAGCAGAAGGAGCTTCGCCGCAAGCGCGACCGTCTCGGTCGCCGCTTCCGCTTCGGCTCCGAGATAGAGCGCGGGAATCCAGTGCCGCGTGAGCGCGACGAGGATCGTCATCGAGGCCATGAATGCGGCGCCGAGCGCGAGCGCGGTGAAGCCCGCGCGGCGCGTGCCCGGCGCATCGACGCGACCGACGGCCTGGCCGACACGCACGGTCGCGGCCATGGAGATTCCGAACGGCACCATGAACATGATGGCGGCGGTCTGTAGCGCGATCTGGTGCGCGGCAAGCGCCGCGGTGCCGAGCCAGCCCATGAGCAGGGCGGCGGCCGCGAACACGCCGTACTCGAGCAGGAACATGCCGGAGATCGGCGCACCGATCACGATGAGGCGCCAGAACAGCGGCCAGTCCGAGCGCCAGAAATAGTCAAGCACCCGATACTTCTTGAATGGACGGCGCGCATAACAGACCCAGATCGTCGCCGCGCACATGCCGAGATTGACGATCGTGGTGGCGACGCCCGCGCCGAGGAGGTCGAGCGCGGGCATGCCGAACTCGCCGAAGATCAATGCGTAGGCGAGCACGAAGTTCACCGGGATCGCCGCGAGCATGATCCAGAGCGCGGGCTCGGGGCGATTGACCGCGCCCATGAAGTTGCGAAGCGCGATGAACCACCAGCCGGGAATGAGACTCCAGGCGAGGCCGGTGAGATAGCGGTGCGCAAGCGCGGCCGCTTCCGGCTCCTGGCCAGTCAGGAGCAGCAGCGCCTCGCCCTGCAACTGCAGGAACGTGAGCGGAATGCCGAGGAGCAGCGACGCCCACAGGCCGACGCGCAGCGCGCGGCGCACAAGCCGCGGCTTGCGGGCGCCGAAACCCTGGGCGGCGAGCGGCGCCACCGCGGAGACGATGCCCATGCCGAGCACGAACGCGGCAAAGAGAACGGTTTGGGCAAGCGCCGACGCGGCGACTGCCGTATCGCCGAGCCGGCCGACCAGCATCAGGTCGGTCGTCATCATGGCGATCTGGCCGAGCTGCGTCAGGGCGATCGGCAGCGCGAGCTTCACCGTCTCGGCAAGCTCAAGCCGCCAGAGGCCCTTCCCTGCCGGCGCTTCCGCGCCAGCCGCCGCAATGTTCGTCGATGTCGTCATGGCCGCGCAAACATAGTGGCCGCCGCCGGAATTGAAAGCACGGCCACCCGATTCCTCTTTCTTCGCCGCAACAAAGTTGAGTTTCGTGACGGGCAGATGTCAGGCGTTTGCGCCCAAATCGCGGCGCGACTCATCAATATTCGTACTGGGATTCCAACGCGCGCTGATGATGAACTCGCGGTTTCCGTCGCCGCCGAGGATCGGCGACTCGATCGTGCCCAGCACCTCCCAGCCGAGAGAGCCGGCGAGCGCCGCGATGTCCCTGCAGGCTGCCCGTTGCGCCTCGAGATCGCGAACGATGCCTTTGTGCAGGAGCTTCCTGCCGACTTCGAACTGCGGCTTCGCCAATGCAAGCAGCACGGCGCCGGGCGCGGCGAAGCGCGACAGAACGGGCAGGATCAGCTTGAGCGAAATGAAGCTCACATCGACGGCAATCAATTCGACTTTGTCGGAAATTCTCTCCGGATCGAGCTTACGGATGTCGGATTTTTCGAGCGAAACCACACCCGCGCGGTCGCACAGCGAAGGATGCAGCTGGCCGCTGCCGACATCCACCGCATACACGCGGCGCGCGCCCGCACGGAGAAGGACGTCGGTGAAGCCGCCGGTCGAAGCGCCGACGTCGAGACAGATTTTTCCCTTGGGATCGACCTTGAAGTGCGCGAGCGCGGCCGCGAGCTTGACGCCACCGCGCGACACGTAGGGATGCGCCGGCCCGGCTTCGACGGCCGCCTCGGCCGAGACCATTTGTGCCGGTTTGGTTACTGGCGCGCCGTCGATCCTCACCTGCCCCGCCTCGATCGCCGCCCGCGCGCGAGCCCGGCTCTCGAACATCCCGCGAGCGACGAGCAACTGGTCGATACGCATGCGGCGCGTGCCGGTCATTTGCCTTTTCCTTTAATCGTAAACGACCCTCGCGTGACGGGCCTTCTCAATCAACCGTGAACTGGCCGCGCCGGATGAATGGTGCTAAGTGGCCGCGGGGCGAAAGCGCCCCGTCCCGACTTGGAGAAAGGAATGGGCCGCGCCGCCACAATTCTGGCACTCACCGTCTTCGCTACGCTATGCGTCGCGACCGCGGGGGCGTTCGCGCAGGCGAAGAAGGTGAGGCCCGCCACAAAAACCGTGTCGCTGAAGCCGGTCGCTGCGTGGACGTTCACGCGCGAGCTCGGCGCGCCGACACTCGCCTACGGAATTAAGGCCGAGGAAGACCTCCAGATCAGTTTTTCCTGCCAGCCGGACAGCGGCCTCCTCCGCGTCATTTCCCTGATCGGCTCGCGCGGCCTGCACCCCGGAGACGGAGCGGCGATCCGCTTGCGCAACGGCAAGGCGTATTTCGAGATCGCCGGCACGGCCTTTTCGACGGAGATGCGCAAGCAAGTCGACGTCGCGGGCACTACGAAATTCGATGCGGCGCTGTTCGACCTTCTCCGGCAAGGCGAAAAGGCCATCCTCGAAGTTCCGGGGCATCGGCGCTCGCTCACCTTGAACAACGCCAAGGCGGCTACCGAAGCCTTCGAGAAGGCGTGCGCCAGGACAAGATCGTCAAAGTAAACAGCTGAGCACGGTGCCTGCATCTCGGCGTTATTGCGAACGAAGCGAAGCAATCCAGCGCATGTTCCGGCGACGTGGACACCGGTTCGCCGTGAAGAACATGCGCCACGCAAAGCCGTCGGGAAACCGGATTGCTTCGGCGCTACGCGTCTCGCAATGACAGCAAACGATCAGGCTGGCGCGCTTCACTGCGGCGCAAGCGCGGGCGCAGCAACGGGTGCCGACTCGTTGATGCAAGCGTAGGTCAACAGCCGCCCCCCGCCGGACAGCGGAATGATTTGCGATTGGATGACCTGCCCGCCCGACAGCTGCATCCTGTGCAGAACGGGACGACCCTCCCGAATCAATTTCAGCCGCTGCTTGATGAACGCGTCGAATTCGGACGGTGGAATGTGCAGCGCACTCGTCCGGCGCGCATGCTCGAGGATTTCGACAATCGACGGCTTGCTGTCGGCGAAATCGTCCAGCAAATCGATCGCGCGACGAAACGCCTTGTTGATGAAGCGCGCACGGAGCCTGTCGTCGACAACGACGACGCCGAAATTGACCTCGTCGAGCGCGGCGCGCAGGGAGTCGAGCTCGTCCCGCTGCCAGGTTTGCTCGGTGATATCGTGATAGGTGAGCAACCGGCTTCCATCGTCCAGCAGCGTGCACGTCTGCCGGATCATCCTGCCGTCGATGAGCCAGAACTGAAACGGCCTGGGCTCCTCGTCGCACACGGCCGCCACGCAATTGGCAATGCTGATTTCCATTTGATCGGGAAACGCATAGCGGCCGTGCGCTCCGTAAATCTTGCGGGCGAGATCTTCGAGACGGACGGGCGATTCAGCCGCGTGCGGCTCGATACCGGCCAGGCGGCGGAACGCCAGATTGAAGAATCGTACGCGCAGCTCACCGTCGAGCAGCACCGTGGCCGTCTCGACGGCATCGAGCGCCTCGCGGTATGGCACATCTGCCGCCGACGATCTGGCGGCACTCTCACATTCCGATGTCCGCGCTTCCCGCGGTTCTTCAGCCGGCGCAGTCCGGGCCGGCTTCGGCGTCCTGCCGAGTAACATACGCAGAATGCGGGCAAACCGATTGCGGCGGGCGAACATTTTTCAGTCAACAACCTTAGGATGCATGCAAGCGTAAGCGAGCGCGCGTAATCAATTGATTAAACGATGTTCGAAAATTGCGCTGTTTCAGGGGCTTCGAGCTAAGCGTTCATTCACCACGCACTGCGGGGCGCTGCGGGGATTATGCGAGGCGGATCGCCCGCTCTTTTCCGAGCGCCTGCAGGATGGCATTCACGATCCCGCGCGCATCGAGACCGGCGCGGGCGTACATGGCGGCGGGCGTGTCCTGCTCGATGAAAATGTCGGGCAGCACGAGCGGACGGAATTTCAGACCGCGGTCGAGCACGCCCTCGCGGGCGAGCAATTCCAGCACGTGGCTGGCGAAGCCGCCAACCGATCCTTCCTCGATGGTGAGCAGGAGTTCATGACCGCGGGCGAGCCGCAGCACGAGGTCGCGGTCGAGCGGTTTTGCAAAACGCGCGTCGGCAATCGTACAGGTGACGCCCTGCGCGGCGAGCTCATCGGCGGCTTTCAGGCACTCGCCAAGGCGCGTGCCAAAGGAAAGGATCGCCACCGACGTACCCTCGCGGATAATGCGGCCGCGGCCGATCTCCAGGGGCCTGCCTTCGTCGGGCAGCGGCACGCCCAAGCCCTCGCCGCGTGGATAACGAAACGCCGAAGGGCGATCGTCGATCGCGGCCGCGGTCGCAACCATGTGCACGAGCTCGGCTTCATCGGCCGCCGCCATCACGACGCAATTCGGCAAGCAGGAAAGATAGGCGACGTCGAAACTTCCCGCATGCGTCGGGCCGTCGGCACCGACGAGACCGGCGCGGTCGATCGCGAACCGCACGGGCAATTTCTGGATCGCGACATCGTGCACGACCTGGTCATAGGCGCGCTGGAGAAAGGTCGAGTAGATCGCGGTGAAAGGCTTGTAGCCTTCGGCCGCAAGGCCGGCCGCGAAGGTGACGGCATGCTGCTCGGCGATGCCTACATCGAAGCAGCGGTCGGCGAATTCGCGCGCGAAGAGATCGAGCCCGGTGCCGGAGGGCATCGCGGCGGTGATCGCCACGATCTTCTTGTCCTTGCGGGCCTCCTTGATGAGGCTTTCCCCAAACACCTTGGTGTAGGTGGGCGCCGACGCCTTGCCCTTGGCCTGCGCGCCGGTGGCGACGTCGAACTTGACGACGCCGTGGTATTTGTCCGCCGACTGCTCGGCTGGCGGGTAGCCCTTTCCCTTCTGCGTGACGATATGAACGAGCGTCGGCCCCTTCTCGTTGTCGCGCACGTTGCGCAGGACGGGCAGCAGATGGTTGAGATTGTGCCCGTCGATCGGACCGACATATTCGAAACCGAGCTCCTCGAACAACGTACCGCCGGTGATGAAGCCGATGGAATGTCCGAACGCGCGGCGCACGAGCATCGCAAGCCGCCGCGGAATCCGCTGCGCGACCCATTCCCAGAGGTCACGCAAACGCGAGTAAGTGCGGCCCGACAGCCGACGCGCAAGATAGGCGGACATAGCGCCGACCGGCGGCGCGATCGACATGTCGTTGTCGTTGAGGATGACGATGAGCCGGTTGCCCATGGCGCCGGCGTTGTTCATCGCCTCATAGGCCATGCCGGCGGACATGGCGCCGTCGCCGATCACACAGACGACATGGAAATCTTCGCCCGCGAGATCGCGCGCCACCGCCATGCCAAGCCCGGCGGAAATGGAGGTGGAGGCATGGGCGGCGCCGAAGGGATCGTATTCGCTCTCGGCGCGGCGGGTGAACCCGGAAAGCCCGCCGCCCTGGCGCAGGGTGCGGATACGGTCGCGGCGGCCGGTGAGGATCTTGTGGGGATAGGCCTGGTGACCAACGTCCCAGACGATCTTGTCGCGTGGGGTGTCGAAGACGTAATGGAGGGCAACCGTGAGTTCCACGACCCCGAGCCCGGCGCCGAGGTGACCGCCCGTCACCGACACCGCGTCGATCGTTTCGCGGCGCAGTTCGTCCGCCACCTGCCCCAACATTTCCGGCGGCAACTGCCGCAGGTCGCGGGGCAGGCGGATCATGTCCAGCAAGGGGGTCGCCGATTGGTCCGGCACGGACGGCGCTCCAGGGGCCGCGGCAGGGACGCCGCTTTTCTTGTTCCAGTCGATGGTTATACCCGTGGACGGCGGGCGACAACCCATAGCACCTATGGAGCAATGGTTTGCGGCTTTTCCGGGAGCGGGATGAACTCGATCTCATCGCCCGGGACCTTGCCGAACCAGCCCCGCTTCCAGTCTTCCTTGGCCTGCTCGATGCGCTCGCGGCGGGAAGAGACAAAGTTCCACCAGACATAGCGGGGGCCGTCGAGTGGCGCGCCGCCGACCACGGCGATGCGGCTCGGCTTGACGGCGGTCACCGTGATGCGGTCGCCAGGGCGGAAGACCAGGAGGCGGCCCATTTCGAAACGGTCGCCGGCAATATCGATCTCGCCGGAGCTGACATAGATCGCGCGTTCCTCGTAGTCGGCGTCGAGCGGCATGGCCGCGCCGGCGTCGAGCGAAATATCGGCGCAGATCGTCTCGGAGTTCGTCTTCAAGGGCGACACCGCGCCGAACATGCGGCCGGCGATGACGCGCGCTTTCTTCCCCTCGCCTTCCACGACGGGAAGCTCTTCGCCATCGAGATGGGCGAAGCTCGGGTCGATCTCCTCATCCTTCGCGGGCATCGCGATCCAGAGCTGCAGGCCGTGCAGCGGCTCGCCGTCGACGCGGCGCTCGGGCGCGGTGCGCTCGGAATGGACGATGCCGCGGCCGGCGGTCATCCAGTTCACTTCGCCGGGATGGATCGCCGCTTGCACGCCAAGCGTGTCGCGGTGGATGATCTCGCCGTCGTAAAGGTAAGTGAGAGTCGAAAGTCCAATGTGGGGGTGCGGGCGCACGTCGAGGCCGTTGCCCGACTTGAACACCGCGGGACCGAAGTGATCGAAGAACACGAACGGGCCGACGGTGCGGCGCGTCGAATGCGGCAGCGCGCGGCGCACTTCGGCGGCGCCAAGATCGACGCTGCGCGGCACGATCATCAGCTCGAGCGCGTCGCAGGAGAACTTGTCGCCGGCGATCGGATCGTTGGCAGGAAAGAAGCTCATCGCGGCCCTCCTTCACTCTGTCGGGCTGGCATATAGGTCGCGCCCTCAAGTGCGGCCACGCACGAACGCGTGACGTGGCTACTTGCCGTCGAGCGGCTCGGTGCTGGTGGCGTTGCCGGAGGCATCGCTGGTGATCTTCTCGACGCGCGCCTCGGCCTCGCGCAGGAGCGTCTCACAACGGCGCTTCAGCGCCTCGCCGCGCTCGTAAATCTGGATGGACTCCTCCAGCGCCACGTCACCTTTTTCGAGGCGCTGCACGATGGATTCGAGTTCGGCGAGCGCCTTCTCGAAGGGAAGCGCCGCGACGTCGGAGTTCTGATCTTTCGATTCTTTCGCCATTGGGTCTTCCTAGCACGAAATCCCAGGGTGCGACCGCTTCAGATGGAAGCGCTCGCGTTTCCATCTGAAGCGTGAATCGCACCCTAGGCTATTGAATTAGGGTCGGATTCACGATCCGACCCTAGCCGCGCATCAACGCCTTCACATGGGCGGCGACGGAGCGGGACAGGCCCTCGAGATCGTAGCCGCCTTCCAGCACGGAGACGATCCGGCCGCTCGCGTGGCGGTCGGCGATCTCCATGAGCTTCTGGGTGATCCACGTGTAGTCTGCCTCGACGAGATTGAGGTTCGCGAGCGGGTCGCGCATATGGGCATCGAAGCCGGCGGAGATGACGATCAGGTCGGGGCGGAATTCGTCGGCGCGCGGCAGGATCACGCTCGACATGGCGTCGCGGAATTCGGGACCGCCGTCACCGGCGGAAAGCGGCGCGTTGACGACGTTGTTGTGCGCGCCGCGCTCGGTGCGCGCGCCGGTGCCGGGATAAAGCGGCATCTCGTGAGTGGAGCAATACATCACGTTCGCGTCGGACCAGAAGATGTCCTGCGAGCCGTTGCCGTGATGCACGTCGAAGTCGACGATTGCCACACGCTCGGCGCCATGCCTCGCCCGAGCGTGGCGCGCCGCGATGGCGGCATTGTTGAGGAAGCAGAAGCCCATGGGCGTCGAGGTCTCGGCGTGGTGTCCGGGCGGGCGCATGGCCAGGAAGGCGTTCGACACCTTCCCTTCCATGACCTCATCGACGGCCTGCACGGCACCGCCGGCGGCGCGCAGGATCGGCTCCCAGCTCCCGGACGAAAGCGACGTGTCGGCGTCGACGCGGACCATCCCTTCGGCCGGCACAGCCTCGCGCAGCGCCTCGACATATTCAGCCGGATGCACGCGGATGATCGTCTCGAGGTCGGCCTCGGGGGCGGGCTCCCGCGCCAGCGCCGAGAACGACTCGTCTTCGAGCACCGCCATGACGGCCCGCAGGCGGTCGGCGCGTTCGGGGTGGCCCGGCGGCGTCACGTGCCGGAGGCCGGAATCATGGCTCAACAAGAGGGTAGTCATCATTTCCCATCCGTACCGGAGGCTATGCGAGACGCGGGCCTGCCTCAAATCCCGCAACGGCGGCTTTCCCGCCCGATTTCGCCGCGATCGCGCCGCAAGCCGCCCCCAATCCAGCCGCGCCGTTCGGTCAGTAACCGCCGTTCGGTCCCGGCCGCAAGCTTTCGTTAGGCATATTGCGCGAGCTTCTCTCCGGGACAGGAGGGACGTATGGCGTGGCGGCTCTCAAAGCCTGCGCGTGATCTTATCCGAAAGCCGGTTCCACCCTCAGGTCGAGCCCGAGGGCATGCTTTTCGGGATCACGCGCTAGCGACGGCCCTTGCGGCGCTCGGCATGCTGCTTTTGGCGGGCGGCGCCCAGGCCGACCCGATCCGCATCGTGGCGTTCGGCGACAGCAATACCGCGGGCTTCGGGGTTTCGACCCCGAACAAGTATCCGATGCAGCTCGAGCGCGCGCTGCAGGCGCGCGGCCACGACGTCGAGGTGATCAATGCCGGCGTCTCCGGCGACACCACGGCGGGCGCACTGCGCCGGTTCAACGACGCGTTCCCCCCCGATACCGACATCGCGATCGTGTTCCTCGGCCGCAACGACATGCGCTTCGGCTTCAGCATGGAGACCACGAAACGCAACCTGCACGAGATCGTGGGACGGCTGCGGGCCCGCGGCGTCGAAGTGATCCTCGCCGGCTTCCACACGCGCGATTTTTCCGACATCGCGATGGTGCACGGCGCTTCCTATTATCCGGATTTCTTCGACGGAGTCGCGGTGAACGGCGTGAAGAAGACCGGCTATGCGCTGTTCTGGGACATCATCGGACATCTGAACACGCGCGGCTATGAAGAGGTGGTCGCGCGGCTTTCGCCTCTGGTCGAAGCGCAGGTGCGGAAGGTCTTCTGCAACCGGCTTGGCGACGCGATCATCTTCGCGCCGGAATGTCAGTCGGAAGAGATGCAGGCGCAGCTTTCGACCGGCGTGGTGCGGCGGTAAGCCAAAACGTCTGCGCGCATTCTTTTTCCCGCAATCATTTCTATTTCCCTCTCCCCATTGGAGAGAGGGCGAGAGGGAATTGCGCAAACATTTACCTCCTAGCCCCCTCACCTGCAAAATCTAGCACTTAGCCTCGCATTGCTCGGCTAAGTGCTGATTTTGCTTCCTCTCCCCCAAGGAGAGAGGAGAAAAAATTGGCGGCGCGAGCCGATAGTATCAGGGCTTCAGCGCAGCGAGATTTACCGACGGGGGCGGCTTCATATCGTCCGGCACGAAAAAATCCGGGGCGAGCGGCTGGGTTGGGTCCACGCGATACGGATCGAAATCGGTGACGCCTTCGGCCGCCAGGAACGTGTCGTCGATCAGGAACTGGCCTGTGAACGCGCGCGCGGGCTTCAGGAAAATGCAATAGGCGGCATCGGCGAGGATCTCGGGCTTGCGGCTCCGGCGCGTGAGCGGATCGCCGCCCAGCATGTTGATGGCGGCGGTCGCGATCGTCGTACGTGGCCAGAGCGCATTGGCGGCAATGCCCTTCGAGCGCAGCTCGCCGGCGAGGCCGAGGATCACGAGGCTCATGCCGAACTTCGCCATCGTGTAGGCGAGGTGCGGCGCGAACCATTTCTCTTGTATGTCAAGCGGCGGCGAGAGCGCGAGGATGTGCGGGTTCTCCGCGCGCTCAAGGTGCGGGATCGCGTATTTCGAGACCATGAAGGTGCCGCGTGTGTTGATCTGATGCATCAGATCGAAGCGGCGCATGTCGGTGTCGGGCGTCCTGGTGAGCTGGATTGCGCTCGCGTTGTTCACGACGATGTCGATGCCGCCGAACTGCCGCGCGGTCCTATCGATCGCTTCGGCTACCTGCTTCTCGTCGCGCACGTCGACCACGAGCGGCAGCGCCTTGCCGCCGGCCTGCTCGATCTCCTGCGCGGCCGTGTGGATCGTGCCCTGCAGCTTCGGATGCGGCTGATCGGTCTTGGCGGCAATCGCGATGTTGGCGCCGTCGCGGGCGGCACGCAGCGCGATCGCAAGACCGATGCCGCGCGACGCGCCGGTGATGAAGAGCGTCTTGTCCTTCAGCGACATTAATCAGCCTCACTGCGACCCCTGGATTCCCGCTTGCGCGGGAATGAGCGGAGAATGTCGTGCCTCATGTAAGTCCAATCTAGGCAACGAGTGCTGCTTCCGACTGGATGACGGAGTCGGCGCCCGCGCACACCGCGAGTTCGAGGCCGCTTGCCGCCGGAAGAATGTTCTCGGCGAAGAAGCGGGCGGTGGCGATGCGCGCGGCGTGCGCCGGATCGCCGTCGCCGGCCGCCTTGGCGACATCGGCCGCGAACGCAATCTCCGCAAGATAAGCGGCACCCGCCGTCAGCCCGAACAGGCGCTGATAGGGCGTGGCACCCGCGAGCACTGCACCCGGCTCGGCGGACAGAAGATATTTGGACGCGCGATCGAGCGCGCCTGTTGCCTCTTCCAGTCGGGCGGAAGTGGCGCCGAACGCCGGGTCTTTCAGCGTCCCGATGCGATTCGCAATGTCACGATAGGCACCGAGCACACGCCGCAGCGTCTCGCCGCCCGCCTGATTGATCTTGCGGGTGACGAGGTCGATGGCCTGGATGCCGTTCGTGCCCTCGTAGATCGCGGCGATGCGCGCGTCGCGATAATATTGCGCGGCGCCGGCCTCCTCGATGTAGCCCATGCCGCCGTGCACCTGGATGCCGACGGAAGCGACCTCGATGCCGCTGTCGGTGGAGAAGGATTTCGCGACCGGCGTGAGCAGGTTCGCTTCTTCCTGCGCCAGCGCGCGTGCACCCGGGTCCGGCAGGTAACGCGCGCGGTCGATGGCGTCCGCGGTCTTCAGGCAGATGGCGCGCGAAGCGTTCGTCAGCGCGCGCATCGTCAGGAGCATCCGTTTCACGTCGGGGTGCGCGATGATCGGGCTCGAATCGTTTCCGTTGGCCCGCCCCTGCTTGCGCTCGCGCGCGTAGGCGAGCGCGTGCTGGTAGGCCGCCTCGCCGATCGCGACACCCTCGACGCCGACGCCCAAGCGCGCGAGGTTCATCATCGTGAACATGCAGGCCAGCCCCTTGTTCTCCTCGCCGATCAGCCAGCCGGCCGCGCCTTCGTTGTCGCCATAGACCATGACGCAGGTGGGCGACGCGTGGATGCCCATCTTGTGCTCGATGGAGGCGCAGCGGAGGTCGTTGCGCGGACCGGGGGTGCCGTCCTCCTTCAGGAGGAACTTCGGAACGAGAAAGAGCGAAATCCCTTTCGTGCCCGCCGGCGCGTCGGGCAGGCGCGCGAGCACGAAATGGATGATGTTCGGCGTCATGTCGTGCTCGCCGTAGGTGATGAAGATCTTCTGGCCCTTGAGGCGATACGTGCCGTCGGCCTGCCGCTCGGCGCGCGTGCGCAGGTGCGCGAGGTCGGAGCCCGCCTGCGGCTCGGTAAGCTGCATCGTGCCCATCCATTCGCCGGAGACGAGCTTCGCGAGATATTTCTCCTTGAGTTCGTCGCTCGCGTGCGCGTGCATGGCCTCGATCGCGGCCTGCGTGAGCATCGGGCCGAGGCCGAACGCCATCGAGGCCGAGTGCCAGTATTCGACGCAGGCCATGTTGATGAGCGCGGGCAGCCCCTGCCCGCCGTATTCCGTCGGGGCGGGCAGCGCGTTCCAGCCCGCTTCCGCCCAGGCGCGATAGGCTTCCTTCCAGCCCTTCGGCATGGTGACGACGCCGTTCTCGAACGGCGTGCCTTGCTGATCGCCGACGCGGTTGAGCGGCGCGATCACCTCGGCGGCGAACTTGCCCGCTTCGTCGAGCACCGTGCGCACGAGATCGAGAGAGAGGTCCGCGTGCGCGCCGTGGCCCGCGAGTTCCTTCAGGCTGGTGCAGTGTTCGAGGAAGAATACGGTCTCGCCGACGGGCGCGCGATAGGCCATGAACGTCTCCTCAACTGGCGGTCCCTGCGGTTTGCGGTCCGTTCACCGGGATCGCGCAAGGACCTTTCGCCCACCCCCGTTTTCTGCTGAGAGTGGCCGCGCCGCCGGGAGCCGTCAACGTGACCACTGGTCTGGAAGCGACGAAACACATCACGCGCATCGTTCCCGCTGATTCCGCCGGGATCGCCGAGGCTGCGCGCGTGCTCGCAGAAGGCGGGCTCGTCGCCTTCCCGACCGAGACGGTCTATGGGCTCGGCGCTGATGCGACCGACGCCAACGCCGTCGCCCGCCTCTATGAAGCGAAGGAACGGCCGACTTTCAATCCGCTGATTGCGCATCTTGCGAGCGCGGACGCCGCCAAAAAGATCGGCCGGCTGAACGGGACGGCGCTGCGTCTTGCCGGGAAATTCTGGCCGGGGCCGCTCACCCTCGTGGTGCCGGCGCTGCCGCGCTGTCCGGTGTGCGATCTCGCGCGCGCGGGGCTCGACACCGTGGCGCTGCGGGTGCCAGCGCATCCGGTCGCGCATCCACTCCTAGAGGCCGTCGGCAAGCCGGTGGTGGCACCCAGCGCGAACCGCTCGGGCCATGTGTCGCCGACCACGGCGGACCACGTGCTCACCGACCTGCGCGACCGCATCGACGTCGTACTCGACGGCGGGCCGACGCCGTTCGGATTGGAATCCACGATTCTCGATTGCACCGACGAAGAGCCGCGCATGTTGCGGCCAGGCACGATCCCGCGCGGCACCATCGAGGAATTGCTGGGCGCTCCGGTCGCGGATTCCGCACCCATCGCCGACGAGGCGCCGATCGCGCCGGGACAGCTTCCCTCGCATTATGCGACGCGGGCGAAGCTTCGGCTCGACGCGGACCGCGTGGAGCCGCACGAGGCGCTGCTCGCCTTCGGGCCGTCGCTGCCGCCGGGCGCGGAGCGAACGGCATACGTGCTCAACCTGTCGCCGAACGGCGATCTCCTTGAGGCGGCCGCCAATCTTTTCGCGCATCTGCGCGCGCTCGACGCGACCGACGTGCATTCGATCGCGGTGGCGCCGATTCCGGTGACCGGCCTCGGCGAGGCAATCCGCGACCGGCTGTTGCGGGCAGCGGCGCCGAAGCCGTGAGAATCCTAAATCACTGGAATTTCAAGTTATTGTATTCCTCTTCTAATTAGACTAGTCTGACTAGTTACTGAGGAAATCCCGATGACTGAACACGTCTGGAAGTTGCAAGATGCCAAGGCTCGTTTCTCGGAGCTCGTGCGGCGTGCCCGCGGCGGCGAGTTGCAGCGCGTGACCGTGCACGGCAAAGACGCCGTGGTCGTGGTCGACCCTGCCCGCTACGAAGTGAAGGAACGGACGACCGAGCGCAGGACGCTGCGCGATTTCATCGAGCGCTCGCGCCAATACCGGCTTGATGAAGAGATTGAATTCGAGCGCTCGATCCCCATGAATCTTTCGCGACCCGCATTCGGCGAGGACGATGAGCAAAAATCGTGAGGTGGCTCATCGATACCAACGTCCTTTCGGAAAGCATTCGTCCGCGACCGGACCGGAACGTCCTGCAGTGGATCGCCGCGCAAGATTTCCGCGACACCGTCATCAGTGTCGTAACGATCGCTGAAATTGTCGAAGGCATCGCCGTTGCCCCGACAGCAGAACGCCGCAACAAACTTTCCGCCTGGCTCGACGACACCGTAAAACCCATGTTCGCCGGTCGCACATTGGATCTCACGGTTGAAATTCTTGCCGATTGGCTCATGCTCGCGCGCCGGCTGGCACGAGCCGGCAAGTCGCAGGAGGCACCTGACCTGTTGATCGCAAGCACAGCGCGCATCCATAACCTTGTTGTCGTAACGCGCAACCACGGTGATTTTGCCAGTTGCGGGGTCGTCGTCTTCAATCCCTGGACGGGCGAAACGTATGGCGCGGAAGAGTGAATTCATGAACGTTTCTGTCTCTTCGACCAAGTCCGTGATCGACCGCTTCGCCGCGATCGTAGGCGACAAATACGTGCTCCGCGATCCCGCCGACATGCATCCGTTTCTCGTCGAGCGGCGGGACATTTACGAGGGCCGCGCGGCCGCCGTGCTGAAGCCCGGCTCGACGCGCGAAGTGTCGGAGATCCTCAAGCTCGCGAACGAGACGGGCACGCCCGTCGTCCCGCAGGGCGGCAACACGGGCTTGTCGGGCGGACAGGTGCCGCTCGACGAGCGCGCCGTCGTGCTCTCGACCGTGCGCCTCGACAAGATCCGCGAAGTCGATCTCGCCACCAACTCGATGACCTGCGAGGCGGGCGTCATCCTGCAGCGCGCGCAGGAAGAAGCGAAGAAGTACGACCGGCTGTTTCCGCTGTCGCTCGGCGGCGAAGGCTCGTGCGTGATCGGCGGCAATTTATCCACCAACGCAGGCGGCACCAACGCGCTCGTCTATGGCATGGCGCGCGATCTCATGCTCGGGCTGGAGGTGGTGCTCGCCGACGGCCGTATCTGGAACGGCCTGCGCAAGCTGAAGAAGGACAACACCGGCTACGACTTGCGCCATCTCTTCATCGGCGCGGAAGGCACGCTCGGGATCATCACCGCCGCCGTGCTCAAGCTCTTTCCGGCGCCGCGCGCGGTCGAGACCGCGTTCGTCGGCGTCTCCTCGCCGCAAGCGGCGCTCGAACTCCTGAAGATCGCACAGTCGCGCGCGGGCACGGCCGTCACGAGCTTCGAACTGATGACGCGCATGGGCGTCCAGTTCGCGATCAAGCATCCGCCGGGCATGCGCGACCCGCTGTCGTCGCCGCACCCCTGGTACGTGCTCCTGGAGCTCTCTTCGCCGGTGCCGTTCGGCATCCACGAAGCGATGGAGGAAATCCTCACGGCCGGAACGGAAGGCGGCTACGTCGAGGACGCGACGATCGCTTCGAGCCTCGAGCAATCAAAGTCGTTCTGGCTTTTGCGCATGATCCTGCCCGACGCGCAGCGCGGAATCGGCGGCTCGATCGCGCACGATGTTTCGGTGCCGGTCTCGTCGGTGCCGGCGTTCATCGAGGAGGCGAGCGCGGCCGTCCTCAAGATCGTGCCCGACGCGCGGCCGCTGCCGTTCGGCCATCTCGGCGACGGCAACATGCACTTCGCAGTGTGCAAGCCCGAGGACAGCAATCGCGCGGGCTTCCTCGCGCACACCAAGGAGATCAACGATACCGTCTATGCGGTGGCGGCGAGGTTCAACGGCTCGATCTCGGCCGAGCACGGCATCGGGCATATGAAGCGCGCCTATCTGCCCGGCGTGAAGGACCCGGTGGAGCTGGACCTGATGCGCTCCTTCAAAAAGCTGCTCGATCCGAACGGCATCCTCAATCCGGGGAAGGTGCTCTGACCTTGTCATTGCGAGCGAAGCGAAGCAATCCAGGACCCATCGCTGAACCCCTGGATCGCTTCGCTGTGCTCCTCGCGATGACGTTCGGGATTGTCGCCCCTGCCTCGCCTTTGCCGTCTTCGAGCGCGAGCATTTTGAAGAACGGCGAGGGGAGCTGACAATTCATCTGTCCATGATGACATTTGGCGGCCGTGCATTGAGCCGTCACGAAGTACTGGCCGACGGGATCGTGCATTTCGTCGGCATCATCGGCGCCGTGGCCGGCGTCGGCGTGCTGCTCGGGATCGCGCTGCTGCACGGCAAGGTGATGGAATTCACGGCGCTCTCCATCTATGGCGGCGGGTTGCTTGCCATGCTCGGCTGCTCGGCGGCCTATAACCTTGTGCCAACCGAACGCTGGCGCGAGTTGCTGCGCCGCTTCGATCACGCGGCGATCTTCGCGATGATCGCCGGCACCTATACGCCGTTCACGGTGCTGCATCTCGAAGGCTGGTGGGGAGGCGGGCTGACCGCGCTCATCTGGTCGGCGGCCGTGATCGGCATCACGCTGCGGCTCCTGTGGCCGGACCGATGCGAGCCGTGCTTCGTCGCGCTCTATCTCGGTCTCGGCTGGATCGGCGTGGTGGCGATCGGCCCGCTGCTGTCATCGCTCGGGTTCTGGACCGTCGCGCTGATCGTGATCGGCGGCCTCCTCTACTCGGTCGGTGTGATCTTCCACGTGTGGGAGCGGCTGCCGTTTCAACGCGCGGTCTGGCACGGCTTCGTGGTCGCCGCGGCGGGCACGCATTACGCGGCGGTGCTCCTCGGCGTCATCGCCTAGAGCGGGATTCACGTTTCAGGTAGAAGCGAAAAATGCTTCTACCTGAAACGATCGCACTCTAGGTCCGCCTACAGAAGCGACCGCACCTCCGGCTCGATGTTCTCCGGGGTGTCGTTCTTCACGGCGTTGACGCGCGTGGAAATCTCGTAGGCTTCGAGGAGATCGTTGGGCGCCGGGCCGACGAGAGCGGCTGCTTCTTCCGCTTTGACATGGTCGCAATCGAGCCAGGCTTCGAAATGCTCGGGCGGCACGATCACCGGCATGCGGCCGTGGATGGGCGCGAGCGTCGTGTTGGCGTTGCAGGTGACGATCGCGGCGGTATCGATTTCGCCGCCGTCGCGGTCCGTCCATGTTTCCCAGAGACCGGCGAACGCGAACGGCCTCCCGTCGCGCGCGCGGATGAAATAGGGGCGCTTGCCCCCGACCTCCCGCTTCCACTCATAGAAACCGTCCGCGGGAATGAGGCAGCGGCGGCGCCGCATCGCCGCGCGAAACGAGGGCTTGGCTGTAATCCCTTCCAGCCGCGCGTTGATGAGCAACGAGAATTGCTTCGGGTCCTTGACCCAGGACGGGATCAGGCCCCAGCGCACCAGTAGGAAATGCCGCAGCCCATGCTCCTGATGCACGATCGGCACCGGCTGGGTCGGCGCGATGTTGTAGCGGGGCGGAAAGTTCGGCTGCTCCCCGTAGCCGAAGAGTCGGCGGATTTCCTCCGGCGATGATTTGATGACGAAGCGCCCGCACATGGTTTCTGCTATGGGTTCCAGCCTGCATGGGCGATAGCACAAAACGACCCGTTCTTGCGGCGAGCGCCGCGTGTTTCCGCGACGAAAAGCTCTTGCTTGTCCGGCGCGCGGTGCCGCCGCGGCTGTGGACGCTGCCGGGCGGACGCGTGGAGCTTGGCGAAACGGCGGCCGACGCCGCGCGGCGCGAGCTTCGGGAGGAAACGGGGGTCGAAGCGGAGATCGCGGGATTCGCCGGCTACCGCGAGATGATGTTGCCGGACGGCACCGGCGGCGTCAGCCGGCACTTCGTCATCCTCGCCTTTGCCGCGCGCTGGCGGGGGGGCGAAGCGCTAGCCAACGAGAAGGAACTCGCCGCCGTCGAATGGATCGAGCCGGGCGCGCTCGGCGGCTACGAGACGACCGAAGGTCTCGCCGAAATCGTCGAGGCGGCCGCACGGATCCTGCGAGGTTGACTGCCTTGCCTGTGCCGCGGTTCGGGCGCATATGGCGGCTCAGGTATTCCGATGCGCATTCTGCCGACACTCGCCGTCGCCATCGCCATCGCGGGCGTTTCTGCCCCGGCGGACGCCCAGGATTTCTTCCGCACGCTGATCGCGCCGCTGCGGCCGATCCGGCCCTATGCCCCACCACAGCCGCAACCGCAGACGCAGCCTCCTGCCCAGCAGCGCGCGGCACCCGTCGCCCTGCCCGACCAGAAGCAGGTCAAGATCATCGAGACGCCGCCGGCCTACGAAGGTGAAATGGCGCGGCTCGCGGAGATCTTGGGCGCCCTGCACTATCTGCGGCCGCTCTGCGGCGCCAAGGACGGCAGCCGCTGGCGCAACGAAATGCAGGGATTGATCGAGACCGAACAGCCCCCCGACGAGCGGCGCGACCGGATGATCGCGAGCTTCAACCGCTCCTACGTGTCCTACGAGCAGACCTATCGAAGCTGCACCCCGGCCGCCGACCTTGCGATCCGCCGGTTCCTCGACGAGGGGGCCAAGCTTTCCCGCGAAATCGCGACCCGTTACGGCAATTAACCGGATTTCGTAGGCTGTGTTAACCTTTTCACAAGGTGGGACGCGACCGCTTTAACATCGGTCGTTAAATAGTCATGCCGTCGGTCCCAAAGCCGTGGAGACTCTTCATTTTGCGTCCAATTCCTCTGCCCGCGTCTCTGGCCGATTCAGCAGCCGCCGGCTCCGAAGACGAGCGGCGCGCCGCCCTCGCCTATCTTTGCGAAGCTTGGGAAGAAGCCCGCCGCGAAGGCATCGACGGGGACTGCCTGGCGCAGGTGGCCCTCTTCACCGCGATCCAGGAGCTTGTTTCGACCTACGGCGAGGACGCGGCCGCGCGCTTCGCCGACGGGCTCGGCGATCGCATCCGCCGCGGCGAATTCACGGTCCCGCCGACGCGCCAGTAAGCCCGGCGGATTCCGCTTCAAGCGTCTTGTGAAGAGTCGGAAAATTCGCGAGTCGATTCAATCGGCTGCGGAAATTCGCGCGGCGTTCGATTCCGGCTGCGAGAAACTGATTCAGGCGGCGGAGCCGGCCTGCCCGCTCGCGTTCGCGGCCAAGCTCGGCTAGGGTGCGATCGCTTCAGATGGAAGTGCTCACGCTTCCTGAGGGCGTCATGCGTATCCTGACGAGCCTGCTCGCTACTCTGCTCCTGCTCCCGCTCGCCTTGCCGGCGACCGCTCAAAACAAGGTCAAGACGAGTCAGGTTGCGCCCGAGGCGACCGCCCCGGCCTCCTCGCAAGACACGAAGGACGATCAGGCAAACGGTCAGGAGCAGGCCGTGCCCGAGGTGATCCGCGACGTCTCACGGCTGCCCGAGAAGGTCCGGCAGACGCGGGAGCGGATTCTGGAAGCCGCGCGCTCCGGCGACCTGAACAAGGTCGTCACCGTCATGCAGATGAACGAGACGATGCCGGTGTTCTCGTTCGGCGGGGGCGGCAACGACCCGGTCGAATACTGGAAATCGAACTATCCCGACAGCGAAGGGCTCGAGGTGCTCGGCATCCTGGTCGACGTCCTCGAGGCGCCGTTCGTGCACATGGACAAGGGCACGCCGCAGGAAATGTACGTTTGGCCCTATTTCTACGGCATCCCGCTCAACCAGTTGACGCCCGAGCAGAAGGTGGAGCTCTTCCGCCTCGTCACCGGCAGCGACTGGCGGGAGATGCAGGAATTCGGCGCCTACATCTTCTTCCGCGTCGGCATCTCGCCGAGCGGCGTGTGGCACTTCTTCGTGGCGGGGGATTAGTGCTCTTTCCTCCAGCCCTGAATTATCTCTCCGCTCGTCCCCGTGAAAGCGGGGACCCAAGGGCGACACGGAATGTACAAGTTGCTCTGGATTCCCGCTTTCGCGGGAATGAGCGGATTGAATCGATCAATTCAGAATACGGCCTGGACTTTCCTCTCGCCTAATAATGATAGCGGCAGGCCACGATCTCGATTTGTTGCAGATTACCCTTTCCGACAACGCGATAGACAAGTCGATCTTCCTGCGTGATACGCCGCGACCACCAGCCTTGAAGATTTCCCTTCAGGGGCTCGGGCTTTCCGAGTCCCTTGAAGGGGTTGCGGTTGATGTCCTTGATGAGTTCATTGATCTTGAGGACGATGCCGGGGTCAGCGCGCTGCCAGTGGAGATAATCCTCCCAGGCATTCGTCGTCCAAAGCAGCTTCATGCCGGTCTGTTTTTACGGGTCGCTTCCGGCTCAATCAGGTCATGCTCTTGCAAAGCGCCCCTGTCCGCCTCCTCAATGGACTGAAGAAGGCGCGCTGCGTTGACGGGGCTGCGGAGAAGGTGGACGGTCTCCATCAGGCCCTCATATTCCTCTTCCGAGACCATGACGACGCTTCTCGCGTTCTGGCGTGTCACCAGAAGCGAGTCGCGGCTGTCGCATACTTCGTCCATGTACTTGGCGAGGTTTGAACGCAGTTCCGTATAAGTAACGTGAGCCATTGTAATTTCTCCTGTACATATATCTGTACATAGCGGAGAAATTGTCAAGACCCTGCGGGCAACGCCTCCAGAAACCGCACGGCCGCGCCGGTCGAAGGCGTCACAAGCTCGCCTTCCCACATCACCCTCGCACCACGCACGAAGGTGCCGACCGGCCAGCCCCGCACCTCGACGCCGTCATAGGGCGTCCATTTCGATTTCGAGGCGATCCAGCCGTTCGTGATCGTCTGCTTGCGGTTGAGATCGACGACCGTGAAGTCGGCGTCGTAGCCCGCCGCGATGCGGCCCTTGCAAGCAATGCCGAAGAGCCGCGCGGGACCCGCGCTCGTCAGATCCACGAAGCGTTCGAGCGAAAGCCGTCCGGCATTCACATGGTCGAGCATGAGCGACACGAGGGTCTGCACGCCAGTCATGCCCGACGGGCTCGCGGGATAGGGCTTCGATTTTTCTTCCAGCGTGTGCGGCGCGTGGTCGGAGCCGAGGATATCGACGATGCCCTGCCCCACGCCGCGCCATAGCGCGTCTCGATGGCGAGCCTCGCGCACCGGCGGATTCATCTGCGCGCGGGTGCCCAAGCGCTCGTAGCAGTCGGGGGCGGCCATCGTCAGGTGATGCGGCGTCACCTCCACGCTCGCCACGTCCTTGTGCTCCACCAGAAACGCGATCTCTTCCGCGGTGGATACATGCAGCACGTGGACGCGCTTGCCGGTCTCACGCGCGAGCGCGACGAGGCGCTGCGTCGCCTGCAAAGCCGCGACCTCGTCACGCCAGACCGGATGCGAGCGCGGATCGTGCTCGACGCGGAGTTGCTTGCGCTCCTCCAGTCGCGACTCATCCTCGGCATGGAACGATGCACGGCGGCGGATCACCTGCAGGATCGCGCGCAAGCCTTCGTCGTCCGGCACCAGCAACTTGCCGGTGGACGAGCCGATGAAAACTTTGACGCCTGCGGCGCCCGGCAGGCGCTCGAGCTCAGGTAGTTCCGCGATGTTCGCGTGATTGCCGCCGACGAAAAAGGCGAAGTCGCAATGCATGCGGCCGTTCGCGCGCTTCACCTTGTCTTCCAGCGCGGCGGCGCTCGTCGTCACCGGATCGGTGTTCGGCATCTCGAAGACGGCAGTGACACCGCCCTGCACGGCGGCGCGCGAACCCGATTCCAGGTCTTCCTTGTGGGTCAGGCCCGGCTCGCGGAAATGCACCTGCGTGTCGATGACGCCGGGCAGGATGTGCAGGCCCCGACAGTCGATCGTCTCGCCGGCCGAGGCGCGGGCGAGATCGCCGATCGTCGCGATCCTGCCGGCGCGGATACCGACATCGCGGTGGCCGATGCCGTCCTGGTTGACGACGGTGCCGCCTTTGAGAACGAGGTCGTAGGTTTCGGGCATGCGTTCGTTCCTGCGGCCCCATCCTTCGAGACGCCTGCCACCTCATCCTGAGGAGCCTGAGCCCTCGGGACGCCTTCGGAGCACCCAAGGATAAACTCCGCGAAGGCGTCTCGAAGGATGAGGTGGCGGGCTCCTCAGGATGAGGCCGTGGGCGATTCACGGCCTTGCTCCCGGCCGAAAGCGGCCTTACGTGTCGGCGCGGCAGTTTGCAAGCGGAGAGCTTCGTGCGCGCCATCCTTGCTACCGAGCGGGCCGTGCTGCGGGTCACCGGCGAAGATGCGGCGAAATTCCTGCAGGGGATCGTCACCAACTCGGTGGAGAACCTCGCGCCAGGGACGGCCGTCTATACGGCCCTCCTCACTCCGCAGGGAAAGATCGTGGTGGATTTCCTCGCGGTGGCGATCGCGCCCGACGAAGGCGGTGGCTTTCTGCTCGACGCACCGGCGGCGCTCGCGGGCGACCTCGCGAAGAAGCTCGGCTTCTACAAGCTGCGCGCCAGGGTAGAGATCGTGCCGCGTCCGGATCTGGCGGTCGCAATCGTGCTCGACAAGGAACCGCCGGCCGATCTCGGCCTTGTCTATCCCGATCCGCGCCATCTGGGACTGGGCTGGCGGGTGGTACTGCCGGCGGAAGGTGCCGCAGCCGCGCTCGAAGGCGCGGGCGCGAAGATCGTCGGTCTCGAGGTGTGGCAAGGCCGGCGGCTTTCGATCGGCATCCCCGAAGGCGGCAAGGATTTCATCTATGGTGACACCTTCCCACACGAGGCCGACATGGACCTCCTTGGCGGCGTCGATTTCCACAAGGGCTGCTTCATCGGGCAGGAGGTCGTGTCGCGCGTGGAGCGGCGGGACGTGGCGCGGCGGCGCGCGGTGCCGGTCGCCTTCGCCGACAGCGCACCGGAAGCGGGCGCCGAAGTGAAGGCAGGCGAACGCGCGCTCGGCTACATGGGCTCGGCGGCGGGACGGCTCGGCATGGCGATGCTGCGGCTCGATCGCGCCGACGAGGCGCTGAAAGCAGGCGAAAAGATCGTGGCCGGCGGCGTGGCGCTCACGCTCGTGAAGCCCGACTGGGCGAATTTCAGATTTCCGGGCGAGGTGGAGACCGTGGCGTGAAACTTCTCCTCACCTCATGCGGGGGCTCGACCCCGCGCATCCAGACAGCCATGCAAGTTGCTCTGGATGGCCGGGTCGAGCCCGGCCATGAGGACTCATTAGGAGGCGGGATATAGATGGCGGCCATCAAACATCCCGACAACGTTGTGCGCTGCCCGTGGTGCGGGACGGACCCGATCTACGTCGCCTATCACGACACCGAATGGGGCGTGCCGGAGCGCGACGACCGCGCGCTGTTCGAGAAGCTTCTGCTCGACGGATTCCAGGCCGGGCTTTCGTGGATCACCATCCTCCGGAAGCGCGACAATTTCCGGCGCGCGTTCGACGGCTTCAAGCCGGAAACGATCGCGCGCTATGACGCTCGCAAGAAGGCATCGCTGATGAAGGATGCCGGGATCGTCCGCAACAAGGCGAAGATCGAGGGCGCGGTGCTTTCGGCGCGCGCCTATCTCGACATCATGGAGAAGGGACCGGGCTTTTCCATGTACCTCTGGGACTTTGTCGACGGCGAACCGATCGTGAACCGCTTCAAGACAATTAAGCAGGTTCCGGCGGAGAGCGACATCTCACGCACGATTTCGAAGGACCTGAAGTCGCGCGGATTCAAATTCTGCGGACCGACAATCGTGTACGCATTCATGCAGGCGGTCGGCATGGTCAACGACCACCT
>Ga0180222_1000959_pt1 | contig 35215 bp, 26 predicted proteins | sample eDN5th37CKraftOP_FD_151336 | JGI IMG/M metagenome (GOLD analysis project Ga0180222, IMG submission 151336) | Enriched Organic Plus compost microbial communities from Emeryville, California, USA - eDNA 5th pass 37_C Kraft OP (version 2) (version 2) ...
CCGCACACTGCGCAGGGTTCACGACAGGCTGGGCGGGAAATTCGAGTTTCACTACATCGGCACCAGCGATCCGGAACGTTATTCCGAGTTCGCGCTGGTCCGGCCCTTCACCGTATTTCATGGCTTCCGCACGCCGCGCGAGGTGGCCGGGATCATGAAGCGCTGCCACTCGGGTGTCCTGACCTCCTGGTTCGAGGGGATGCCGTGTTATCTGCTTGAGTTGCTGGCGTCGGGTCGTCCAATCGTCGCGGTCACGCTGCCTCAATACAAGCTCGTCGTGCAGAACGGAAAGAACGGTTATCTGGTCGATCGCCACGACGATGTCGAAGGATTGGCCGACACGCTGGCCGAGCGATTTGTCGAGACATGGTCAGCCATCAAATCCGGCCGGATGTCGCCGGACGAGATCCGCGAGCATGCGATGCCGTACTCGGTCGACGTGCAATTGCATCAGCATTTCACGCGGCACCGCGAGCTGGCAGTTCGCCGGTAAGCCGGGCACCTGCGCTGATCTGGTTGACGCCAGCCGGATCTCAGCGCGCGATACGCATCACACGTCCCTCGAGCTCCGACACATCGCGGGAGCCGAGGAAGGCGAAATTGCGGTGCACTTCGCTTCGCAACAGATCGATCGCGCGGCGCACGCCGGGCTCGCATCCGATCGCAGCGGCATAGAGAAACGGCCGGCCGGCAAACACGAAGGCCGCGCCCAGCGCCAGCGCCTTGATCACATCGCTGCCGCGGCGGATGCCGCTATCCATCATCACCGTCATTTCATGGGCAACGTCAGCGATGCGCGGAAGCACGCGCAACGGCGCCGCGGCGCCGTCGAGCTGGCGGCCGCCGTGGTTCGACACGATGACGCCGTCGCAGCCGATCCGCCGCGCTTTGTCCGCATCGGCCGCGGCAAGGATGCCTTTGACGATCAGCTTGCCCTGCCAGCGGTCGCGGATCCATTCGAGGTCGGTCCAGGACAGCGAGTCGCGCAGATGTGCGCGGGTCGCGGCATTGGAAAACACCGCCATGCCGCGCTCGGCCGCAGAATTCTCGTAATAGGGCATGCCGTGACGGCGCAGCGTCCGCAATGCGGTGCCGAACAGCCAGCGCGGGTGCGTGCCTGCGTCCAGCGCGAGCTTCAGTGTCGGGCGCAGCGGCGAGGTGTAGCCGGCCCGCACCAGATTTTCGCGGTTGCCGCCGACCGGGACATCGGCTGTCACCACGAGATGCTGGAAACCGGCGGAGGCGACACGATCGATCAGCGCGCCGATGGCGCCGCGCTCGACCGGCAGATAGGCCTGAAACCATGCGCGGGGATTGGCCTTCGCCACCTCTTCCAAGCGCACGAGCGACGCCCCGCTCAGGATGAACGGCACATTCTCCGTCGCCGCCGCCGCCGCGAGGGCGAGGTCGGCGCGATAGCCGGCGAGGCCCGACCCGCCCATTGGCGCGATGCCGAACGGCGCGCTGTAGCGCTCGCCGAACAACGTTTTCGCCGTGGTGCGTGACGACACGTCGATGAGAACGCGGGGATGAAAATCGTAGTCAGCGAATGCCGCGCGATTTTCGTGTCGCGAAGCATTGGTTTCTACGCCGCCGGAAATGAACGAGAAGATGCAATGCGGCAGATAACGCTGTGCGGCGGGCTCCAAATCCTCCAGCGATAGGATATCGCGCAACTGGCGGGACAGAACCGGCGGCTCGGCCGCGGCGGGATGGCGAGTGACGTCACGCATGGCCGAGCGCCTTTGCAAAGCGTTCCTGGAAGCGCGGCAGCACTTCGGGATTGAGCATCCGCTGCGGGCGACCGCCGCGCAGGATGTCGATCAGCTGTTCCGCGGCCATCAGCGCAAGACGCCGCCGCGCCGCGTGCGTCACGCCCGCGGTGTGCGGGCTTGCGATCACATTCGCCAGCGACAGCAGCGGATGATCGGCCGGCGGCGGCTCCTGCTCCCACACATCTACACCTGCACCTGCAAGGTGGCCGCTCTTGAGCGCCTCGTAAAGTGCCATCTCGTCATGGATGCCGCCGCGTGCCGCGGTGACGAAGAAAGCGCCCTTTTTCATCAGCGCATATTCGCGTCGGCCGATCATCCCAGTGGTCTCGTCGGTGAGCGGACAATGCAGCGACGCGAAATCCGCGGCTTGCAGCAACGCGTCGAGTTCGACCTTGCGCGCGCCGCGCGCCGTCATCGCATTCTCGCCGACATAAGGATCGTAGGCCAGCACGGTCATGGCGAACAGGCCCCTGCACAGCTCGGCGACGCGCGTGCCGGTATTGCCGAAGCCGACGATGCCCACCGTCTTGCCGTAAAGGTCGTCGCCCATATAGGCGATGCGGTCGACGACACCACCGGCTCGCAGCGCCTTGTCGGTTTCGCCGATGCGTTTCGTCAGCGACAGCATCATCGCCAGCGTATGTTCGCCGACCGCCTCGCGGTTGCCGCCTGTCTGATTGACGGCAACGACGCCGGCCTCGGTGCAGGCCGCGACATCGATCGCGTCGTATCCGGCGCCGCTTGCTGAAACGACGAGGATCTGCGGGCATTGTGCGAGGAATGCCCGTGAGATGCGCAGATGCTCGGGAATGTCGAGGCGCGCGGAATCGATCTGGATCGCGTGCGAGGCCGCGAGCGTGTTGTGCAGGACGTCGAAGGGTTGGGACTTGTCGATCCGCACGAGGGAGAGATCGGCGCAAGCCTCGATCGTGCGATCGAATCCAGGATCGATATAGCCGCCGATATAGGAAATCTGTTTACGGGCGCCGGTCATGACGTTTGGTCTATCAGCCGCCGGGGCAGCGTCAATCGTCGGCTTTGGCATTCGCCGTCATCCATTGTATGCATGCGCGGCGGGCTTCCGGGGGCCGTACGGGCATGTCCAAGATCGTCGAGCGGACGCTCGATTTCATCGAATTGTTTGCTGCAGAGCGCCGCCCGCTGTCGCTGTCGGATATCTCGCGGCTGCTCGCCCTTCCGGCATCGAGCTGTCATGACGTTTTGCGGGCTCTCGTTGCGCGCGGTTATATCTACGAAATCGGTCCGCGGTCGGGCTTCTATCCGACGGTGCGGCTGTTGGAGCTCGCGAAGACGATCTCCGAGCACGATCCGATCCTGTTGCGGGCCGAGGTGTTGCTGCGCCGATTGCGCGATACGATCGATGAATCCGTTTCGCTCGCCAAGGCCGGAAAGATTACGGCGACCTATCTCCTGGTCTTCGAGCCTAGCCATCCGCTGCGGTTCATCGTTGGCGTAGGACAGGAGGTCCGCAGCCTGCACGCGACGTCCGCGGGCAAGGCCTTTCTCGGCAGCCTGACACCGGAAAAATTCGAAGATTATCTGCGGACCGCCAAGCTCGATCCGATGACGGCCAAGACGATCCAGTCCAAGGACGCGTTGCGCGAAGACATCGCATTGTCGAAGCGGCGCGGCTACTTCCTCAATCTGGCGGAAAGCTTCGACGATGCGACAACGGTCTCCTCGCTGTTCCGCTGGCAGGGCGCGCACTACATCGTCACGGCGGCGGGGCCCACCTCGCGCATGGGCAGCAAGCTCGACCAAGCCATCAGGCTTGTCCGTGAGGCCTGCACGACCTTGGGCGACGGTGGTTAGCGCCATTTCTGTTGTGGTCACGCCGTCTGCGGGCCTCGGTTGACTCCGCCCGTACGCGCTCATACAAGAAAATTCGACAAGGCGATATATAATTCGCCACAGCGAAACGGAGAAGCCGGGTGAATTCGTCCGGAGCGCCCGCACCCGATGTCCGAACCGGACCGTTATCCGGCATCCGCGTCATCGATCTGACGACGGTGGTGATGGGGCCGTCGGCCACCCAGATCCTCGGCGATCTCGGCGCCGATGTCATCAAAGTGGAGTCCACGGGTGGCGACTCGATGCGCTGGGTCGGGCCGAACCGCACCGACGGCATGGGTCCGCTTTATCTCAACGCCAACCGTAACAAGCGCAGCATCGTCCTCGATCTGAAGGATGCCGAGGACCGCGAAGCGCTGCTGTCGCTGCTGCCCACCGCGGATGTGTTCGTGTCCAACATGCGTCCGCAAGCGATGGCGCGGCTGGGGCTTGGCTATGAATCGATCAAGGCCGTGAAGCCCGATATCGTTTATTGCCTCGCGGTCGGTTATGGCTCCGATGGGCCGAATGCCGGCCAGGCGGTCTATGACGATCTCACCCAGGCGGCGAGCGGCATTGCCGGACTGTTCTGGACGATCGACGGCGCGCCTCGTTATGCGCCGGTCAATATCTGCGATCGCGTCGTCGGCCTTTATCTCGCGATCTCCATCATCAGCGCACTGCATCACAAGGCACGGACCGGCGAAGGCCAGGAGATCGAAGTGCCGATGCTGGAGACGATGGCGCAATTCGTGCTCGCCGATCACATGGGCGGCGGGGAGTTCGTGCCGCCGCTCGGACCGATGGGCTACAAGCGGCTTCTCTCGCGCGTGCGTGGTCCTTACCCGACGAAGGACGGCTATCTGGCCCTCGTGGTCTATACCGACAAGCACTGGCGCGCCTTCACAGAGATGACGGGGCAGCCTGCGCTGCTCGACACCGACCCGCGTTTCAGGACGCAGGAATCCCGCACGCAATACGCCGAGGACATGGGGCATTACCTCAAGGAAAATCTCCCCCAGAAGACGACGGCGGAATGGATCGCGGCATTGCGCGCGGCCGACATTCCGGCCCATCCGGTCAACAAGCTGGAGGATCTGTTCGAGGACCCGCACCTGAAGGCGGTGAAGATGTTCTCCGAGATGGAGCATCCGACCGAGGGCAAGGTGAAGGTCGCGCGCTTCCCGGTGAAATTTTCGAAGACTCCGGCGACGATCCGCTGCCTTGCACCCAATCTCGGCGAACATACCGACGAAATCCTGCCCGGCCGCGCACGCAAGCGCATCACGATATCCAAAGCAAAGACCAAAGCCAGCATCGGGAGCTGATGCCAGTGAAGACCTTCGACGCGCTCTGCAACACGCCGGAACGGCGCGAAATCCGCGACGCCATCCGCGCGATCTGCGACCGGTTCGACGACGATTACTGGCTCGAGAAAGACAAGACGCATTCCTTCCCGTTCGAATTCGCCAAAGCCATCGCCGATGGCGGCTGGCTCGGCATCGCGATGCCGGAGGAATACGGCGGCGCGGGCCTTGGCGTCACCGAAGCCGCGATCATGATGCAGGAGGTGGCGCATTCGGCCGGCGCGTTCGCGGCCTGCTCGACCATCCACATCAACATTTTCGGCCTGCATTCCATCGTCAAGCACGGAACCGATGCGCAGAAGAAGGCCTGGCTGCCGGACATCATCAGCGGCAAGGCGCGCACCTGTTTCGGCGTGACCGAGCCGGATGCGGGCCTCGACACATCCAAGATAAAGACGAAAGCGGTGCTGAAGGGCGACCGCTACATCGTCAACGGCAAGAAGATCTGGACCTCGACCGCGCAGCAGGCGAACAAGATCGTGCTGCTCGCGCGCACCGTGCCGATCGAAGAGTGCAAGAAGCCGACCGACGGACTGACGCTGTTCTACACGGACTTTGATCGCTCGAAGATCGAGGTGCGCGAAATCCTGAAGATGGGACGGCACGCGGTCAATTCGAATCAGACCTTCTATGATGGCCTGGAAGTGCCGGTCGAGCATCGCATCGGCGAGGACGGCAAGGGCTTCCGTTATATCCTCGATAGTCTCAATCCGGAGCGCGTCCTGAATGCCGCCGAGTGCGTCGGCATCGGCCGCCGCTGCCTGGAAAAGGCGGTGAAATATGCCGGCGAGCGCGTCGTGTTCGGTCGTCCTATCGGACAGAACCAGTCGATCCAGCATCCGCTGGCGGAAAACTGGTCGGAATTGCTGGCGGCCGAATTGCTGACGCTGCATGCCGCCGAGCTTTACGATTCCGGCCAGCCCTGCGGCGCGCAGGCCAATGCGGCGAAATATCTTGCCGCCGATGCCGCCTTCAAGGCCGCGGACCAGGCCGTCCGCACCCATGGCGGCATGGGCTATGCGGCAGAATTCCATGTCGAGCGCTATTTCCGCGAGGCGGTGGTGATGCGCCTTGCGCCGGTGTCGCGCGAGATGGTGCTGAACTTCATCGCCGAGCGCGAGCTCGGCCTGCCGAAATCGTACTGAGGCGGAGCGGCGCGTGGCCGAGAAGGTCATCAATATCGGCGGGGCTTCGGGGGCCTGGGGCGACAGCCCGATGGCGATCCCGCAATTGCTGACGGCCGATGTCCATTATCTGATGATGGATTATCTCGCCGAAGTGACGATGTCGCTTCTGGCGCGCGCCCGCATGAAGGATCCGAATGCCGGTTTCCCGCCCGACTTCGTTGCCTACCTGAAGCGCTCGCTGCCCGAGATCGCCAAACGCGGCATCAAGGTGGTGAGCAACGGCGGCGGCGTGAACCCGCAAGGCGCCAAGCGCGCGCTGGAAGCGGTCTGCGCCGAACTTGGGTTGTCGCTCAAGGTTGCGGTGGTCGAAGGCGACGACGTGCTGCCCTATCTCGACCGGCTGCGCGCCACCGTGCGCGAAGCATCCACCGGCGAGCCCTTGCCGGCGAAGCTTCTCACCGCCAATGCCTATCTCGGCGCGCTGCCGATCGCGGCCGCGCTTGATCGCGGCGCCGATGTCGTCATCACCGGGCGATGCGCGGATTCGGCGCTCGCGCTCGGCATCCTGATGCATGAATTCGGCTGGCAGCCGCACGATTACGACCGGCTCGCCGCGGGAAGTCTCGTCGGCCATATCCTCGAATGCGGACCGCAATCGACCGGCGGCGTGCATACCGACTGGGACAAGGTGCCGGGCTGGGAGAATATCGGCTACCCGATCGCCTCCTGCAAAGGCGACGGCAGCTTCGTTCTGTCGAAGCCGGACAATACCGGCGGGTTGATCGTGACCGCCTCGGTTGCGGAGCAGGTGCTGTACGAGGTCGGCGATCCGGCCGCCTACATTCTTCCCGATGTTGTCGCCGATTTCACGCAAGTTGCGCTGGAACAGGTCGGCGATAATCGCGTGCGCGTGTCCGGCGCAAAGGGCTATCCGCCGACCGCGCAATACAAGGTCTCCGCGACCTATCAGGATGGCTGGCGCGGCGTTGCGGCGGTCTCCATCGTCGGGCCGGGTGCCGTTGCGAAGGCCGAGCGGACCGCGGAGGCGCTGCTGGCTCGCGCGCGGATGTTGTTCCGCCAGCGCCAGCTTCCCGATTTCACCGCGACGCATACCGAAGTGCTCGGCTCCGAATCCGCTTACGGACCGAAGGCGACGCCGCTGCAGACCCGAGAAGTGCTGCTGCGGCTCGTGGTTGAACATTCAGATCGCGAGGCGATCGACATCTTCGCGCGCGAACTCGGTTCGGTCGGCATCAGCTTTGCGCAAGGGACGACCGGCATCTTCTCCGGCCGCCCGAAGCCCACACCGGTGGTGCGGTTGTTCACCTTCTTCGTCGACAAGGCCGCACTCGATGCGCCGAAGGTGCAGGTCGCGGACGGGGCGCCGTTCAGCGTCGATGTGCCGGCGCAGGGCGGCTATGTCGCGCCGGCCGTCGCCAAGGTCCCGCCCGCGGAGCCCGTGTCCGACGACGCCAGCACCGAGGTTTCGCTGCATGCGCTTGCTGTCGCGCGATCCGGCGACAAGGGCAATGCCTCGAACATCGCGATCATCGCGCGCGATCCGAAATTTGTGCCGCTGCTCCGTCGCGAGGTGACGGAAGAAAAAATTGCCGCGCATTTCGATGGCCTCGTGCATGGCAAGGTCACGCGCTACGAAGCGCCGGGGCTGAACGCGTTCAATTTCCTTCTCGAAGACGCGCTGGGCGGTGGCGGCATGGCTTCGCGTCGCATCGATCCGCAGGGCAAGGCGTTCGGCCAAATGGCTCTGGAGATGAAGATCAGGGTTCCGCGCACGCTGGCCCAGGCGCTAAAAGACTAGGGCGCGCCCGGCCCAGCTCAGGGCGCTCGGAGAGGGGTGTCATGAGAGGCCTCGGATCGCGGCTGCTGGCGGTGGCTGTCGTCATCGTCTGCGGCGTACTGCCCTTGCGCGCGCAGGATTATCCGACGCGCACGGTGACCATCATCGTGCCGTTTCCGGCGGGTGCGCTTTCGGATGCCACGGCCCGCATTCTTCAGCCGAGACTCAGCGAAGCGCTCGGCCAATCGGTGGTGATCGAAAATCGCGGCGGAGCAGGCGGCGTCACCGGGACGGTCGCGGCGGCGCGCGCGCAGCCAGACGGTTACACACTGCTCATGACGGTCAATGCGCCGGTGGTGATGGCGCCTGCCTTGCAGAAGAATTATCCGTTCGATCCGTTGCAGGCACTGGCCGGCATTTCGCTGCTCACCGAAACCTATCTGGCGCTGGTTGTTCGCAACGATTCTCCGATCCGCACCGTCGACGATCTCATCCGGCTTGCGAAGGAAAAGCCGGGTCAGCTCAGCTTCGGAAGCGCTGGCGTCGGCTCCGCCCATCAGATCGCGGGCGCACTCCTGAACGCCAAGGCCGGCATTTCCCTCACCCATGTGCCGTTCCAGGGTGGCGCGCCCGCGGTTCAGAATCTCGTCGGTGGTCATATCGACATGACCTTCGCTACCTTGCCTTCGGTCATGCCGCTGGTGAAATCCGGTCAATTGCGGCTCGTTGCGCTGGCCGAACGCAAGCGTTACGCGGCGATGCCGGATCTGCCGACCATTGGCGAGACGGTGCCGGGTGTCGAAACCACGGCCTGGGTCGGCTTCTTCGCGCCGGGCGGCACACGAAAGGACATCCGGGAGAAGCTTGCGAAGATCGTCTCCGATGCGCTCGCAACTCCTGACATCCGGGACAAGATGCTGGCGCTTGGCATGGTCCCGGTGCCGCAGGGGCCGGACGATTTCGACCGGCTGATCGCGGAAGAACTCACATTCTGGAAAGCGGCGATCGAGACCGCGAAGATCGAAAAACAGTAGAGAACTGAACGTGCGAGTCTGCATCTACGGCGCCGGCGCGAGCGGAGGTCATTTCGCGGTCCGGCTCGCTCTGGCCGGTCATCAGGTTTCGGTTATCGCGCGCGGGTCGCATCTTGCGGCGATCCGCGAGAACGGCCTGCAACTGAAGACGGGTGAGGGGACGCTTTCCGGGAATGTCGCGGCAAGCGACACGCCGGCCGATTTCGGCGAACAGGATGTGGTGATCGTCGCCGCCAAGGCGACAGCCTTGCCCGGCATCGCGCCGCATATCGGCCCGCTCGTCGGCCGCGACACGCAGGTCGTCTTTCCGCAAAACGGCATGACGTGGTGGTATCCGATCGGACTGCCGGACACGCATCCAAAGCCGCCGCCGATTCCGGTCTTCGACCTCGCCCGGCCCTTTCTTGCCGCGATGCGCGGCGATCAGGTGATCGGTGGCATCATCTATTCCGCCAACGAGGTCGAATCGCCGGGCGTCATCAAGAACAATTCGCCGACGCATAACCGGCTGGAGATTGCGGCGATCGCCGCTTCTTCGCCGGCGCAAGTCGCCGCGCTGTCAAACTTGCGCGAGACCTTGGAGGATTCCGGCATCCTGTCACCCGATCCGGGAGATATTCGCGCCGCGGTGTGGACCAAGCTCGTCAACAACATGAGCGGATCGGCACTCGGCCTCGCCACCCGCAGCCCCTCCGACGGTGCGCGCAAGGACAAGGCAATGTCCGAAATCTACCGCCGCATCATGCGCGAGGGTCTTTCGATCGCCGCCGCGCATGGCTATCCGCTCGATATCGATCCAGACCGGATGCTCAAGCGGCTGCTCGATCACAAGGCATCGATCCTGCAGGATTACGAGCAGGGCCGGCCGATGGAGATCGCCGAGATCGTGCTGGCGCCGCTCGCCTTCGCGCGCAGCGCCGGTATCGCAACGCCAACACTCGACACGGTTGCGGCGATTGTGACGAAACTTGCCAAGGATAAAGGTCTCGTGGCCGCGGACCTTGAGGTCGCGCTGTAGAGCGCCCGCTGGGGTTAACCCGGCAGAATCTCCAGCACCTTCTCCGCCGGCCGGCACAGCCGCGCACCTTTCGGTGTTTCGACGATGGGCCGGTTGATCAGGATCGGATGCTTGAGCATGACGTCGATCAGTTCGTCGTCGCTCCATTTCGGATCGGCGAGCCCGAGTTCCGCATAGGGCGTGCCACGTTCGCGCAAAAGCTGGCGCGGCGTGATCTTCATCTTGCGCAGCAGGGCGACCAGCCGCGCGCGCGTCGGCGGGTTCTTCAGATATTCGATGACCACCGGCTCGATGCCGCGTTCGCGGATCAGCGCGAGCGTGTTGCGCGAGGTTCCGCAGGCCGGGTTGTGGTAGATGGTGACGGTCACGCAAGTCCTCCGGATCGCCAGGTTCGGCACGCCCGGCTTCAAGCAATCACGGTGCAACTCACTAGCGGCTGGCGGCCCGCGGCAGAAGGATTTTCCATCCGGGAGCCCGTTGCGTCTCGCCCAGCATGCACTATTGTGCATGTCAAACAAGCCGGGTGACCATTTGTCCGAAACCCAGGAAAGACGCCGCGAGAAGGCCGCTCAGGAGCCGAGCAACGGCAGTTCTACGAGCATGGCCTTTACCGAGGAGGTCGGGCGTCTGGTGCGCCGTGGCCGGGCCCGCCGCGGTATCACTCGCCGGCAATTGGCCGCCGATTCCGGCATCTCCGAACGCTATCTCGCCCAGATCGAAGGCGGCTACGGCAACCCTTCGCTCACCGTCCTGAAGGCGGTTGCCGATGCGCTGGAAAGTCCGATCACCGAACTCCTGCCGCTCAACGAGCGTCACGAGCGGCTCAACCGCATCATCGACCTGTTGAACCGGCTTGCGCCATCGGAATGGCCCGCGCTCGAGGAACTGATCGAGCAACGCATCGTGCAGAGCGCGAAAGCCGAACGCGCGCACCGCATTGCGCTTGTCGGATTGCGCGGCGCGGGCAAGTCGACGCTCGGCAAAATCCTGGCGGAGTGGCTCGGCTATCCGTTCGTCGAACTCAACCGTGTGGTCGAACAGGAATACGGCGCCAACATTTCGATGCTGATCGAGATGTCCGGCGTCTCCACCTTCCGCCGCTATGAACGCGCGTCGCTTGAGAAGGTTATCGCGGATCACGACAAGGTGGTGATTGCGACAGCGGGCGGCATCGTATCGTCACCGGACACCTACGCATTGCTGCTGCGCCGCGCCCACACGGTGTGGGTCAAGGCGACGCCGCAGGAACATATGAGTCGCGTGATGGCGCAGGGCGACCTGCGTCCGATGTCCGAAAACCGGGAGGCGATGGCCGATCTCGTCGCAATCCTTGAGGCGCGCTCCCAGGATTATGCGCAGGCGGAGGCGCAACTCGATACATCGGGGCTTACGGTCGAGCAAAGCGCCGAAGGGGTTTTGCAACTGGTACAGGAGTGGATCAAGTGAGTGGGCTCGCCGATCAGGGCATGCTCGATTTGGGCCCGGAAAGCCTGGAATATCGCATGATCGGGCCGCGCCCGGATCAGGCGCCCACGCTAGTCATGCTGCATGAGGGCCTCGGCTGCGTCGGGATGTGGGGCGATTTTCCCGACAGGCTCGCGGCCGCCACCGGCTGCGGCGTGTTCGTCTATTCGCGCAAGGGGTATGGCAAGTCGTCGAAAGCCACCTTGCCGCGACCGCTCCACTACATGCATGACGAGGCGCGGGAGTCGCTGCCGCGATTGCTGGACGCGATCGGCTTTCAGCGCGGCATCCTAGTCGGGCATAGCGATGGCGCTTCGATTGCCGCGATCTATGCCGGCAGCCACCAGGATCATCGTGTGCGCGGCCTTGTGCTGATCGCGCCGCATTTCATTTGCGAGGATGTGACCGCGGAATCGATCGCGCAGGCGCGCGACGCTTACGACAACGGCGACTTGCGCGCCCGCCTGCAGAAATACCATGCGGATGTCGACAACGCGTTTCGCGGCTGGGCCGATGTCTGGCTCGGCAACGATTTCCGGCAATGGGATATTTCAGAAGAGCTCGCCTATATCCGCGTGCCGATCCTGATCGTGCAGGGCGAGGACGACCAATACGGTACCGTCCGGCAGATCGAGATCGCGCAGGAGGAGTGCTACTGCCCGGTCGATGTCGCGCTCTTGCCGGGCGTGAAGCACAATCCGGCGCGCGAGGCGCCCGAAGTGACGCTGCGGCATGTGTCGGATTTCGTGACCCGCATCCTTCAGGGCCATGAGGCGGCGGCCTCCGCCGCATAAGCCGGGTTCGCAGCGGTGGAAAAGGACCGGGTGGGGACGGTTCTCTCGGCGCGGCCCTGTTCGGAGCGGCGCCAAGTTTCCGCTGGACTCGGGGTCGACATGCACTATAGTGCATGTCATTCAAAACAAGCCTCAAACCGGGGTCAAAGGGATGGCCGAAAACGCCCGAAAGCTCGCTAACGGCTTGACTCGTATCGGTTTTGAGACCGACCCGTCGCGCTACAAGCACTGGAAACTCTCCGTCGACGGCGACGTCGCTACGCTCGCCATGGACGTCGACGAAAATGGTGGGCTCTTTGAGGGCTACCAGCTCAAGCTGAATTCCTACGATCTCGGAGTCGACATCGAGCTCGCCGATGCGCTGCAGCGCCTGCGCTTCGAGCATCCGGACGTGAAGGTGATCCTCCTGCGCTCCGGCAAGCCGCGCGTGTTCTGCGCCGGCGCCAATATCCGGATGCTCGCGGGATCGACCCACGCGGACAAGGTCAATTTCTGCAAGTTCACCAACGAGACGCGCAACGGTATCGAGGATTCCAGCGAGAATTCCGGCCAGAAGACGATCTGCGTCGTGACCGGCTCCTGTGCCGGCGGCGGCTACGAATTGGCGCTCGCGGCGGACCACATCATTCTCGTCGATGACGGCTCGTCGGCGGTTTCTCTCCCTGAATTGCCTTTGCTTGCAGTGCTTCCCGGCACCGGCGGGCTAACCCGCGTCACCGACAAGCGAAAAGTGCGCCGCGATCATGCGGACGTCTTCTGCACGACGGAAGAAGGCGTGAAGGGCAAGCGCGCGGTCGACTGGCGGCTCGTCGATGAAGTGGTGGCGGCGCCGAAGTTGGAGGAGATCGTCGGCAACAGAGCACGGGAATTTGCGGCCACGTCTGACAGACCGTCTGGCGTGAGCGGCATTGTTCTGACCCCCCTGAAGAAAACCTGGTCCGGCGACACCTGCGAGTACCAGTCTGTGACCGTCGCGATCGATCGCGCCGCCCGGATCGCCACCATCACGCTGCGCGGACCGGACCTGCCGCCGCCGGCCGGCACCGACGAGATGCAGAAACTCGGCGCCGACTTCTGGCCGCTGAGGCTTGCGCGCGAGCTGGACGACGCCATCCTCGACATTCGCACCAATGAGGGCGACATCGCCGTCATCGTCTTCAAGTCGGAAGGCGATCCGGCGCAGGTGCTGGCCTATGATGCCTTCCTTGCCGCGAACCAGTCGAACTGGCTGGCGCGCGAAATCCGGCATTACTGGAAGCGCGTGCTCAAGCGCGTCGATCTCACCTCGCGCTCGCTTGTCGCCATCATCGAGCCGGGCTCCTGCTTTGCCGGTACGCTCGCGGAAATCGCCTTCGCCTGCGACCGTTCCTACATGCTGATCGGCCAACTCAACGGCGGCAACCGTCCGCCGGCCGCGATCGCGTTGAGCGAAGCCAATTTCGGCGCCTATCCGATGCCAAACGGCATCAGCCGTCTGGAGAGCCGCTTCCTCGACGACAGCGCCTCGCTCGATGCGGCGAAAGCAAAGGTCGGCGAGATGCTGGACGCGGAGGAAGCCGAGAAGCTCGGTCTTGTCACCTTCGCCTATGACGACATCGATTGGGACGATGAAATCCGCATCTTCCTCGAAGAGCGCGCGAGTTTCTCGCCCGATGGACTGACCGGCCTCGAAGCCAATCTGCGTTTCGGCGGCCCCGAGACGATGGAATCGAAAATCTTTGCGCGCCTGACCGCCTGGCAGAACTGGATCTTCCAGCGCCCGAATGCGGTCGGTGAGGAGGGTGCGCTGCGCCGCTACGGCACCGGCCAGAAGGCGGTGTTCGATACGCGGCGCGTTTAGACAAGAGATCAGAGGAGCGTCCCATGAATATCATGAATGTCGATTACTCGACTCGCATCCCCAATAACGTGGGTCTCACCGAGGACGCGCGCGTTCTGAAAGCACTCGAGACGTGGCATCCGGGCTATCTCGACTGGTGGCAGGACATGGGGCCCGAGGGCTTCCAGCAATCGCTCGTGTATCTGCGCACCGCCGTGTCGGTCGATCCGAAGGGCTGGGCCAAGTTCGATTATGTGCGGATGCCGGAATATCGCTGGGGCGTGCTCCTTGCTCCGGCTGAAGAAGGCCGCAAGGTCAATTTCGGGCAGCATCTCGGCGAGCCCGCATGGCAGGAAGTACCGGGCGAACATCGCGCGCTGCTGCGACGCCTGATCGTGATCCAGGGTGACACCGAGCCGGCTTCTGTCGAACAGCAGCGGCATCTCGGCAAGACCGCACCCTCGCTCTACGACATGCGCAACCTGTTCCAGGTCAATGTCGAGGAAGGCCGTCACCTCTGGGCGATGGTCTATCTGCTGCACAAGTATTTCGGCCGCGACGGCCGCGAAGAAGCCGATGATTTGCTGCGCCGCCGCTCCGGCTCCGAAGAAGCGCCGCGCATGCTCGGCGCCTTCAACGAGGCGACGCCGGACTGGCTGTCCTTCTTCATGTTCACGTTCTTCACCGATCGCGACGGCAAGATGCAGCTTGAGAGCCTCGCGCAGTCCGGCTTCGATCCGCTGTCGCGTACCTGCCGCTTCATGCTGACCGAGGAAGCGCACCACATGTTCGTCGGCGAGACCGGCATCTCGCGCACCGTGCAGCGAACCTGCGAGGCGATGAAGGCGGCCGGTATCGAGGATCCGAACGAGATCGAAAAGGTCCGCAAGCTCGGCGTGATCGACCTGCCGACGATCCAGAAGAAGCTCAACCTGCACTATTCGCTGTCGCTCGACCTGTTCGGCTCCGAAGTTTCGACCAATGCCGCGAACGCGTACAATTCCGGCATCAAGGGGCGCTATCAGGAGACCCGCATCCAGGACGATCACCGCCTGACCAACGACACCTATCCGGTGCTCAAGCTGGTGAACGGTGAAATCAAGCGCGTCGACGAGCCGGCGCTGACTGCGCTCAACATGCGCCTGCGCGACGATTACACCGCCGACTGTGCCAAGGGCGTCGATCGCTGGAACAAGGTGATCGAAAAGACCGGCGTGAATTTCCGCCTTGAGTTGCCGCATGTCGCCTTCCACCGCCATGTCGGTGAGTTCAAGGATGTGCATGCGACGCCGACGGGCGTGATCCTGGGCGATGCCGAATGGCAGAAGCAGCGCGACCGCTATCTGCCGTCGAGGGCGGATGGCGATTTCATCGAGGCGCTGATGAAGCCGGTGACGGAGCCGGGCAAGTTCGCCGGCTGGATTTCGCCGCCCAAGGTCGGCATCGACAACAAGCCTGGCGACTTCGAATACGTGAAGATCGCGGCGTAGCGCTGCTTCTTATCCCTCCCCGCTTGCGGGGAGGGTCGATCGACTGAGCGGAGCGAAGGAGATCGGGGTGGGGGCATTCGTCCGTATGCCCCCACCCGGCTCGCTGCGCTCGCCTCCCTCCCCCGTAAACGGGGGAGGGAGAGAAGCGCCGTGCATTGCCAAAGAGCAAACCCATGGACGCAACCACCGCCACAGCCCCGCGCAAGCAGCATCTCATCGATCCCGAGATCTGCATTCGCTGCAACACCTGCGAAGAGACCTGTCCGGTCGATGCGATCACGCATGACGACAACAACTATGTCGTCGATCCGGACAAGTGCAATTTCTGCCTCGACTGCATCTCGCCGTGCCCGACCGGCTCGATCGACAATTGGCGGGTGGTGGCGCGATCTTATTCGATCGAAGAGCAGTTCGGCTGGGAGGAATTGCCGGCGCAGGAGGACATCGCGTCCGGCGAGGCGGAAGGCGAAGCCGATGACGATGAAGCGGCGAAGCTGATCGCCGAGGCGCATGCCGGCAGCGGCGGCAAGAGCGTGGCGCCGAAATCCGCGAGCAAGCCGACGATCAATCTCTACAATCGCAGCCGCCCGGCGATGGCGACCGTCACCGGCAATTTCCGGCTGACCGACGCCAATGCAGACAACGACGTGCGTCACATCATTCTGGATTTCGGCGATGTCTCGTTTCCAGTTCTGGAAGGCCAGAGCATCGGCATCATTCCGCCCGGCGCTGACGCCAGCGGCAAGCCGCATGTGATCCGGCTCTATTCGGTTGCGAGCTCCCGCGACGGCGAGCGGCCCAAGCACAACAATCTCGCGCTCACGGTGAAGCGCGAGCCGCACGGCGTGTGCTCGAACTATCTGTGCGATCTCAGGAAGGGCGACACCGTGCAGGTGACCGGGCCGTTCGGCGCGACCTTCCTGATGCCCGACGATCCGTCTGCGAACATCATCATGATCTGCACCGGCACCGGCTCCGCGCCGTTCCGTGGCTTCACCGAACGGCGGCGCCGCACCATGCGCGATGCGCCGGGGCGGATGATGATCTTCTTCGGAGCGCGGCGGCCGGAGGAATTGCCGTATTTCGGTCCGCTGCAGAAAGTGCCGGATGGCCTTCTTCGCAAGCACTTTGCTTATTCACGGGTGCCCGGCGAGCCGAAGACCTATGTGCAGGACCGGATGCGCGCGACCGCGGACGAAGTCTCGGTTTTTCTGAAGCATGAAAAAACGCACATCTACATCTGCGGGCTGAAGGGCATGGAGAGCGGCGTCGACGAGGCGCTGGCGGACATTTGCCGCGGCGCCGGCCTCGACTGGACGGCGCTTCGGTCCGACCTGCGCGCGCAGGGCCGCTATCACGTCGAGACGTATTGATTGATGTCATTCCGGGGCGCGTGCGCAGCACGCGAACCCGGTGACCTCCCCGCAAGGGGGAGGTGACCGGGTGGCCTGGCATGCTACGCTCACCGCTGAACGACATGGCGCCAAGCCATGCGCCGGCCCGACAAGCCGGGATAGCGAGGAAAACCAGGGAACACATACATGATGATCCGCTTCGTTCGACGTGCGTCGCTTGCAGCCGCGTTGGCACTATCTGTGTTTGCAACGCCGTCCTTCGCTCAGGAATGGCCCACCAGACCGATCACGGCAGTGGTTCCTCTCGGCGCCGGCAGCGCGAGCGACATCATCGCGCGCGTCGTCATGGATCAGTTGAGTAAGCAGCTCGGCCAGACAATCGTCGTGGAAAACCGTCCGGGCGCGGGCGGCACCATCGGCGCCAACGCCGTCGCAAAATCGGCCCCCGACGGATACACACTCCTGATTTATGGTGCGCTCAATACTGCGCATGCCCTGCATTCCAGGCTGCCCTACGACACCTTCAAGGATTTCATCCCGGTGACGTCGCTCGGCCAGCAGCCGCTGGTGGTCGTGACCTCGCCCGGCAAGGGCTACAAGTCCCTCAAGGACATGATCGCGGCGGCGAAGGCGAAGCCCGGCTCGCTGAACTATTCGTCTGTCGGTGTCGGCTCCGCGTCGCATTTCGGAGCCGAGCGCCTGCGCACCGCTGCCGGATTCGAAGCGCAGATGGTTCCGTTCAAGGGCGCGGCCGACGCGGTGATGGATGTGGTCGCGGACCGCTCCGATTTCAGTGTGCAACTGACGGCGACGACGCTGCCGCTGATCAAGGACGGCAAGCTCGTGCCGCTCGCGGTCTCGGCGCACAAGCGCATTCCGTCATTGCCGGATACGCCGACCACGATCGAGCTCGGGCTGCCGCCGGAATCGGTCTATCCGTTCTACACGGGTGTCTATGTGCCGGCGAATACGCCGCCGGCGGTTGTCGACCGGCTGCACAAGGAAATTGCCAAGGCGATCGAGGCGCCGGCCGTACAGGCGCGCTTTGCGACGCTCGGCGTGCAGCCAATGCCCGGCAGCCAGGCTGAATTTGCGAAGTTCTTCCACGACGACGTGAATGCAACCATCGGGCTGGCCAAGGCCGCGAAGATCCAGCCGCAATGATCGGTGACTGACGCGCCATAAAAAATGGCCGGGCGTTGGCCCGGCCATTTTGATTTTGCCTGAAGGCGCTGATTATTCCGCGGCGGCACGCGCCGGCGCGGAATGCGCCGTGATGAAATAATCCATCGCCGCCTGCACGCCGCCCTTCTTGTGCGGCACGCCTGCAAGCGACAGCGCCATTTCGGTCGCGGCCAGCGCGCCGATGATGGTGGCGTCGTTGGTGTCGCCGAGATGGCCGATGCGGAAATACTTGCCGGCGAAGGGGCCGAAGCTCGCGCCATAGGAGATGTTGAAGGTCTCGAGCGCGAGCGCGCGGAACGCATCGGCGTCATGGCCTTCCGGCAGGAAGATCGCGGTCACCGTCGACGAATAATATTTCGGATCGCGGCACAGCATTTCGAGGCCCCAATGCTTGACCGCGCGGCGCACGGCTTCGCCAAGCCGGTCGTGGCGGGCGAACACATTGTCGAGGCCTTCCTCGTGCAGCATCTCGATGCCTTCGACGAGGCCGCCGAGCATCAGCGTCGCCGGCGTATAGGGGAAGAAGCCGACCTTGTTCATGTTCAGCATGTCGTCCCAGGCGAAGAACGACTTCGGCAGCTTCGAAGTCTTGCTCGCGGCGATCGACTTCTCGCTGAGCGCATTGAAGGACATGCCGGGCGGCAGCATCAGCCCCTTCTGGGCGCCGCCGACCGCGACGTCCACGCCCCATTCGTCATGCCGGTAATCGGTCGAGGCGAGCGAGGAGATGGTGTCGACCATGTAGAGCGCCGGATGGCCCGCGGCGTCGATGGCCTTGCGGATCGCGGCGATGTCGCTCGCGCAGCCGGTCGAGGTCTCGTTATGCAGAACGCAGACCGCCTTGATCTCGTGGGCCTTGTCTTCGCGCAGCCGGGCTTCGATGGCGGCGGGGTCGGCGCCCGTCCGCCAGTCGCCCGGAATGAATTCCGGCTTGAGGCCGAGCCGCTCGGCCATCTTCTTCCACAGGGTCGCGAACTGGCCGGTTTCCACCATCAGGACCTTGTCGCCGGGCGACAGCGTGTTGGTGAGGGCCGCTTCCCAGGCGCCGGTGCCGGTCGCGGTGAAGATGATGACCGGGTTTGTGGTCTTGAAGATCGTCTTGATCCCCTCCAGCGCCTTCTTGGCCATCTTCGAAAATTCCGGGCCGCGGTGGTCGATCACCGGACGGTCGATCGCGCGCAGGATGCGATCGGGGACCGGGGTCGGTCCGGGAATCTGCAGGAAATGGCGCCCGGCGGCGCGTGAGGAATTCTGGGCCATTACTGGAAAGCTCCTGAAATCAATGGCTTACGACAAGCCGAAACAGCCGCCTGGAGCGCGCTGAACTTGCCGGGATGAACACCGAATGCCACAGTCCGGTCAAGCCCAAACGCCGCATGAAGCGATAGGGAAGCCGTATCGACCCCCCGCGGCCGGGCGAGGCGCGGGCGTCCTGGAGGAAATGCGAATTGCCTGACACGTTGCGGCCGGGGCTGGAACGGCGGCTGAAATCCGAAATCCGCGGCGACGTCCGCTTCGACCGCTTCACCCGCGGCCGCTATGCCACCGACGCCTCCCATTACCAGATCATGCCGCTGGGCGTGGTCGCGCCGCGCAGCATGGAGGAGGCGGCCCGCGCCATCGCCATTTCCCGGGAGGAGGGTGTCCCGGTGCTGCCCCGCGGCGGCGGCACCTCGCAATGCGGGCAGACGGTGAATGCCGCGCTCGTCGTCGATTGCTCGAAATATCTCAACCGCATCCTCGACCTCGACATCGAGAACAGGCGCTGCGTGGTCGAGCCCGGCATCGTGCTGGACGATCTCAACCGCGCGCTCAAACCGCACGGCCTGTGGTTTCCGGTCGATATCTCCACCGCCTCGCGCGCCACCATCGGCGGCATGACCGGCAACAATTCCTGCGGCGCGCGTTCGCTGCGCTATGGCAATACGCGCGAGAATGTCATCTCGGTCGATGCGATTCTCGCGGATGGCGAGACTGCGCATTTCGGCCCGGCCTCGCCGACGCTCGCGGAATTTCCGCCGTCCTCTCCGGTGCGCCGCCTCGCGTCCGATCTCCTTGCGCTCGGCGCCCGCGAGGCCGGCGAGATCGTGGCGCGCTTTCCCAAGGTGCAGCGCCGGGTCGGCGGCTACAACATCGATGCGTTCCTGCCCGGCCGCAACGACCTCAACCTCGCGCATATCCTGATCGGGTCGGAAGGCACGCTCGGCTTCACCACGCAGGTCGAACTGAAGCTCGCGCCGCTGCTCGGACGCCGCGCGGTCGGCGCCTGTCATTTCGGCCGCTTCTACGATGCGATGGATGCGGCCCAGCATATCGTGCGACTGAAGCCGATCGGCGTCGAGCTGATCGATCGCACCATGCTCGAACTGGCCGGCGAGATCGCGATCTTCCGTCCGACACTGCAGCAATTCGTGCGCGGCGCGCCGGACGCCATTCTCCTGGTCGAGTTCGGCGAGGAGGACCAGGACGAAAACCTTCGCCGCCTCAAGCAACTCCATGAACTGATGGGCGACCTCGGCTATGCCTGGGACAACGCGGGCACCAAGCAGGGCGGCGTGGTCGATATCCTCGATCCAACGCTGCAGGCGGCGATCACCGAGGTGCGAACCTCGGGCCTCAACATCATGATGTCGATGAAGGACGAGGGTAAGCCGGTCTCCTTCGTCGAGGATTGCGCGGTGCCGCTCGAACATCTCGCGGAATACACATCGCGGCTCACCGCCGTTTTCGAGAAGCACGGCACGCGCGGCACCTGGTACGCGCATGCGGGAGCCGGCTGCCTGCATGTGCGCCCCGTTCTGAACCTGCGACTCGAAAAGGATGTGAAAGCGATGCGCGCGATCGCCGAAGACGCCTTCGCGATGGTGCGCGAATACAAGGGCTCGCATTCCGGCGAGCATGGCGACGGCATCGTGCGGTCCGAGTTTCACGAATTCATGTTCGGCGAGCGTTTGGTGCGCGCGTTCGAAGAGGTGAAAGCGCGTTTTGATCCGAACGGTTTGTTCAATCCCGGAAAGATCGTGCATGCGCCAAAATTCGACGATCGCAGCAACTTCCGCTTCAAGCCCGGCTATCGCGGCGAGGACATCGCGACGAAACTCGACTGGTCGGCCTGGCCGGGAGCAGGCGGCGGTTTCCAGGGCGCGGTCGAGATGTGCAACAACAACGGCGCCTGCCGGAAGATCGAAGGCGGCGTGATGTGCCCGAGCTATCGCGTCACCCGCGACGAGCGCGACGTGACGCGCGGACGCGCCAATTCGCTGCGGCTTGCCGTGACCGGGCAGCTCGGCCCGGATGCGCTGACCGCCGACGATATGCTCGAGACGATGAAACTGTGCGTCTCCTGCAAGGCGTGCCGCCGCGAATGTCCGACCGGCGTCGATATGGCGCGCATGAAGATCGAGGTGCTGGCGGCGCGCGCCGCGCGCTTCGGCTATTCGCTGCGCGACCGGCTGATCGGCTGGCTGCCGCGCTACGCGCCTTACGCGGCGAAATGGCCGTGGCTGATGAATGCGCGCAATGTGTTGCCCGGCGCGGCGTGGCTGTCGGAACAGATCGCCGGATTGTCCGCACGGCGGAGTCTGCCGAAGTGGCGGCGGGATGTGTTTGAGCATGATGGCTTCGTTGACGCCATGAACTCGCCTCTTGCTCGGTCGGTCTCCCTCCCCCCTTGCGGGGGAGGGTTGGGGAGGGGGGTAGCCACAAGCGTCGATGCCTCGAATTTACCCCCCTCCCGCTCGCCTCTGGCGAGCGACCTCCCCCGCAAGGGGGGAGGTGAGGACGGAGCAAGCGGCCAGCTCAGCGCGAACAAAAGCGATTCCGGCAAGCACGTCGTCCTGTTCGCGGACACCTTCAACCGCTATTTCGAGCGCGAGAATCTCGATGCCGCCATCGCCGTGCTGCGCGCGGCTGGCTACGCGGTGCACATCGCGACGCCTTCGGATGGTGCGAAGCGCCCGCTCTGTTGCGGACGCACTTTTCTCTCGGTCGGTGCTGTCGATGAGGCGCGCAAGGAGGCCGAGCGCACGCTGAAAGCGCTACAGCCCTTTGTCGATGCCGGCATTCCGGTGGTCGGTCTCGAGCCGAGCTGCATCCTGTCTTTCCGCGACGAAATTCCGGCGCTGGTGAAAACCGGCGCTGCAAACCGACTCTCGACGCTTGCGCTCACTTTCGAGGAATTTCTCGCGCGCGAGCACAAGGCGGGCCGCCTGGAGCTCAAGCTGAAACCTTCACCGGAGCGCGCGCTGGTGCATGGCCATTGCCATCAGAAATCGTTCGAAGCGTTCGGTCCGGTGCAGACCGTGCTCAAGCTCGTTCCCGAATTGCAGGTCGAAACAATCGAATCGAGCTGCTGCGGAATGGCCGGCGCGTTCGGCTATGGCGCGGACACCATCGATGTTTCGCTCGCGATGGGCGAGCTGTCGCTGCTGCCTGCGGTCCGCAAGGCGCCCGGTGATGCGATCATCGTCGCCGACGGCACCTCATGCCGGCATCAGATCCACGACGGGACCGGGCGCGAGGCGGTGCATGTCGCGCGCGTGCTGGCGCGCGCGCTCGATGCGCCGCAAGCGTCAACCTGACGGTTCTTATTTCCGCCGCATCGCCTCGGCCAGGGCGGCGGCGAGTGCCCCTTGCGGAGCCGCCCGTTCGGGCGCGCGCGCATTGCCGCCGCCGAATGAACGGGCGCCGCTGAACTTGCCCTTGCCTTCGTTGGCGTTACTTGCGCCGGTGCGCTGCGCTTGCGCCGCGCCGTCCTTGCGCATGGTGAGGCTGATGCGCTTGCGCTTCACGTCGACTTCGAGGACGCGCACCTTCACCACGTCGCCCGCCTTCACGACTTCATGCGGGTCCTTCACGAAGCGGTCGGCCAGCTGCGAGACGTGGACAAGCCCGTCCTGATGGACGCCGATATCGACGAAGGCGCCGAAGGCGGCGACATTGGTCACGGTGCCTTCCAGCAGCATGCCGGGCTTCAGATCGGTGATTTCCTCGACGCCGTCGGTGAAGGTGGCGGTCTTGAAGCTCGGACGCGGATCGCGGCCGGGCTTTTCCAGTTCCGCGAGGATGTCGCGCACCGTCGGCAGGCCGAAGCGTTCATCGACGAAGACGCGCGGATCGAGCGCCTTCAGCGTGGCGCTGTCGCCCATCAGCGCGCGTACATCGCGGCCGCAGGCGGCAACGATCTTCTTGGCGACGCCATAGGCTTCCGGATGCACCGACGACGCATCGAGCGGCTCGTCGCCGTTCGGGATGCGCAGGAATCCGGCGCAGAGTTCGAAGGTGCGCGGTCCAAGCCGCGACACTTCCAGCAATTGCTTGCGGTTCCGGAAGGCGCCGACCTGGTTGCGATGCGCGACGATCATTTCGGCGAGCGAGGTGCCGAGGCCGGACACCCGCGCCAGGAGAGATGCCGACGCGGTGTTGAGATCGACGCCGACCGCGTTCACCGCGTCTTCCACCACAGCGTCGAGCGCGCGCGCGAGGCGATATTGATCGACGTCATGCTGATACTGGCCGACACCGATCGATTTCGGCTCGATCTTGACCAGTTCCGCCAGCGGATCCTGCAGGCGGCGCGCGATCGACACCGCGCCGCGCAGCGACACGTCGAGATCCGGGAATTCGGCGGCGGCCGCCGCCGAGGCTGAATAGACCGACGCGCCGGCTTCGCTCACCACGACCTTGATCGGCTTCGGCGCCGGCATGTCGGCGAGGAGATCGGCGACCAGCTTGTCGGTCTCGCGGCTCGCTGTACCGTTGCCGATGGCGATCAGCTCGACCTTGTGGCGCACGATCAGGCGTCCGAGTTCGGCCTGCGCGCCGCGGACATCGTTCTTCGGCTGGAACGGATAGATCGTGGTGGTTTCGAGCAGCTTGCCGGTATTGTCGACGACGGCGACTTTCACGCCGGTTCGAATGCCGGGATCGAGGCCAATCGTCGTGCGCGAACCGGCGGGCGCCGCGAGCAGGAGATCCTTGAGATTGCGGGCGAAGACCGCAATCGCCTCTTCTTCGGCGCGCTCGCGCAGTTCCGTCATCAGATCGATCGACAGATTGAGCGAGAGCTTCACGCGCCAGGTCCAGCGCGCGACATCCATCAGCCATTTGTCGGCGGCGCCGGCCTCCGGACGGATCGCATAGGCGTCGGCGATCATCTGCTCGACCGGCTTCACCTGTGCGGTGCTGTCGGCATCGACTTCGATATCGACGGTCAGGATGTCCTCGTTGCGGCCGCGCAGCATCGCGAGCGCCCGATGGCTCGGTGTCGTCGCCCAGCGTTCGGCATGGTCGAAATAGTCGGAGAACTTGGCGCCGGCCTCCTGCTTGCCGTCGACGACCCTCGCATGCACGAAGGCCTTGTCCTTGAGATAGGTGCGAAGACGGCCGACGAGATCGGCGTTCTCGGCAAAGGTCTCGACCAGGATGTCGCGCGCGCCGTCGAGCGCGGTCTTGGTGTCCGGCACCTCGTCGGTGATGAACTGCGCGGCGAGATCGAGCGGCACCACGGTACGGTCGGATAGAAGGGTCTCGGCGAGGGGACCGAGGCCGCGTTCGCGCGCGATCTCGGCGCGGGTGCGGCGCTTCGGCTTGAAGGGCAGATAGAGATCTTCCAGCTCGGCCTTGGTTGTGACCGCGTTGATTTTCCCTTCGAGCTCCTCGGTGAGCTTGCCCTGCGAACGAATCGATTCGAGCACGGTCTCGCGCCGCGATTCGAGATCGCGCAGATAGGCGAGGCGCTCCTCGAGCTGGCGGAGCTGCGTATCGTCGAGGCCGCCGGTGACCTCCTTGCGATACCGCGCGATGAAGGGAACCGTCGCGCCTTCGTCGAGAAGTCCGATCGCGGCGGCAACCTGCGGCGGCTTTGCAGCAATCTCGTCGGCAATGGTGCGCGCAATACGCGAAAGGTCGGCAGCCATCAGCACCCTCAATCGATTCGGGGCGGCGACCATATGCGCGTCGTCCGTCCCTGCCAACGGGCCGAAAGTTCGATGCCAACAGAATTTGCGAGGTCGATGCGAGGCGCGTCACTGCATCCGCGGTATAGGTTTTGCGCGCTCTCACGAACGCGGGAGCGGGCGCATCGGCGCTGTCTCGGAAATGCCGGCTCTGCAGTCTCATTGAAGCTGGCGCGCGTGTTGAGCGAGGTTGCTCGGGCTGCGGGACCGGTGACATGCCCGCATATGCGGATGCCTGTGCGGGTGACTAATCCTGCCCGTAGGCCACCGTCGACAAGAGCGCGATCTCCGCGCGGCGGGAATCGAGCCGCGTATGCTGCACGACGATCGGCACGTCGGATTCGAACACCGAGGCATAGTCCGTATCGAGCGGAATGGGTTCGGGGTCCTTCAGGTCATTGAAGCGAAGATGCAGCGTGCGGCGCGCGGGGACCGTGATCCTGTAGGTGACGGGATCGCGGTTTGCGAAGAAGACAGTGAGCTTGATGTTGGCCGCGCGGTCGCCCGCATTCAGGATGCATGCGGTTTCGTGCGAGAGCAGGGCGCGGTCCTGCGACACGCTGCCGGAGGGAATGTATCCTTCGGGAATGGCCCATCGCGTCCGGCCTATCGGCAGCATGTTCGCCATCGTTCGTCCGTCAGTTGCTTCCGTCAGTTGCTATTGTGAGGATACGCGCCGCGACGACAGCATCACCGGCCGCGGCGGTGCATCACTGGCGGCTCCCGCAGCATCGAGTGTCGGCGCCCCGGTGAGCACGGACAGGAATCGGCCAGGCCAGGTGTCGATGTCGTTCTTCGAAATGATGTCATAGAGCGCATTGTGCCGTGCGCGCCGCTCATCGAGCGGCATCGTCAGCGCGCGGTGGATAGCACTCGCGACGGCTTCGGTATCGTACGGATTGACCAGCAAGGCCGGTTTGCATTCCATCGCAGCGCCGGCAAAGCGCGACAGGATCAGCACGCCCGGATCTTCGGCGTCCTGCGCGGCGACATATTCCTTCGCGACGAGATTCATGCCGTCGCGGAGCGGCGTGACGAGGGCCGCGCGCGCCGCGCGATATAGCCCGGCCAGCGCGGTGCGGGTATGCGCGCGATTGACGTAACGGATCGGTGTCCAGGAGGCTTCGCCATATTGGCCGTTTACCCGACCGACGGTGGACGTCACGCTGTTTTCCATCTGCATGTATTCGGGAATCTCGGATCGGCTCTTCGGCGTGATCTGCAGATAGGTGACGTTGTCGCGCCATTCGGGGTAGGTGGCGAGAAAACGCTCGAAGGCGTCCAGCCGGTTCTGAATGCCTTTGGAATAATCGAGGCGATCCACGCCGATGATCATGGCGCGGCCGGAAAGCGACGACAGCACGCCGCCGACGAACGATGACTTGATCGCCCGGCGCGCCATCTTGTTGAAGCTTTCGGTTTCGACGCCGACCGGGAAATGGCCAACGCGGACGATGCGATCCCCGGTGTCGTAGCCATTCCTGCGATCGCCGGGATAACGCAACTCGCTCTCGATGTAGCGCGCGAAGTTGGCGGCATCGGTTTCGGTCTGGAAGCCGCACAGATCGTAGTGGCACAGCGCCGAGATGACGCGCTCGTGGTGAGGCAGTCCGGTGATGATCTCGACCGGCGGAAACGGCGTGTGCAGGAAGAATCCGATCCGGTTGCGGTGGCCGCGCTCGCGCAGCGCCTTCGCCAGCAGCAGGAAGTGATAATCATGAACCCAGACGACGTCGTCGGGTTTCAGCAATTCGTCGAGTTCGTCGGCAAAGTGTTCGTTGATCTGCGTATAGCCGGACAGGTCCTGACGGGAGAATTCGGCGAGGTCGAGCCGGTAATGCAGGATCGGCCACAACACGCGATTGGCAAAGCCGTAATAGAATTCGTTGTAGGCTTCTCTCGGCAGGTCGGTGAGCACGAACGACACCGGATCGCCTTCGGTCGTGCGGGTGGCCAGCACGCCGGTGGACAGCCGTCCGCTCCACCCAAACCAGATGCCCGGATTGCGCTTGAGCGCGGCCATCACCGCGACCTCAAGTCCACCGGCCCGGGTGACGGATTTCGGCGCCGATACGCGGTTGGATACGACGACTAGCCGCGCCAATAGCGGTCCTCCCAGCTTCGCGACAGACGCATCGCGGTCAGGACCAGGCCCGCCATCGAATAGGTCTGCGGAAAATTGCCCCAGAGCTGTCCGTTCTGCATGTGGATGTGCTCCGCCAGAAGCCCGTATCGATTGCTGTATTTCAAAGCGTCGACGAAGAGATCGCGGGCCTCTTCCTTGCGTCCGAGCGACCACCACGCGTCGATCAACCAGAAACGGCAGATCAGAAATTCGCCTTCGGGCACGCCGAAATCGTCCGGGCTGGCATAGCGCATAACATGATTGCCGCGCAGAAGTTCCCGTTCCATCGCGGCAACGGTCGAGACGAAGCGCGGATCGTCCGCTTCGACCGCTCCGAGTTCGTGCAGCAGCAGCACGCTGGCATCGAGATCCTCGGACCCGAAGGCCGCGGTGAAAGCGCCGCGCTTGCTGTTCCAGGCACCCTCGATCATGGCTGCATGCAGGCGGTCGGCGACGCCGTTCCAGTATTCGGCCCTGTCGAGAAACCCAAGCCGCTGTGCAATCGCGGCGAGACGATTACAGCCGGCCCAGCACATCGCCACCGAATGCGTGTGGATGCGCTGGCGTCCGCGATATTCCCAGATGCCGGCATCGGGCGTGAGTGCGAGGCGCTCGGCCTTGCGGCCCAGGACCTCCAGCAGCTTGAACAAGGCTTCGTCGCCCATCTGCGGCAGCCGGCGGTCGAAGAACATCGGCATCGCGGCGAGGATGACACTGCCATAGGTGTCGTGCTGCGCCTGTTCCGCGGCGGCATTGCCGATGCGGACCGGGCCGTCGCCCCGATAGCCCTTGAGATTTTCCGCGACGCGCTCGTCCATGGGATCGCTCGAGACAATCGAATAGACCGGTCGGATCATCTCCGCCTCTTCGGAGACGAGGTTGAGAATAAAGAAGATGAAGTCTTCCATCGTGCGCGTGGAGCCGATGCGGTTCAGCGCCTTCACCACGAAATAGGCGTCGCGCAGCCAGCAGAACCGGTAATCCCAATTGCGCTGTGAGTGCGGCGATTCCGGAATCGATGTGGTATGCGCCGCGATGATGCCGCCGGTCTCCTCGAAGTTCGACAGCTTCAGCGTAATGGCAGCGCGGATGATCGCGTCCTGCCAGTCGTAGGACAGATTGAGCCGCCGCACCCATTCCAGCCAGTAATCGCGCGTCCGGTCGAGGAAGTCCCGGCAGGTCGGACCAAGCGCCGCCGGAAACGGCTCATCGGCGCCGAACACCATGTAGATCGGCCGCGTCAGGACGAAGGTCGATTCGCGCTCGATATAGGAGAGCGGCGCGTCCGTGGTCAGGCGCAACTGCATCTCGCCGCCCCAATAGCGGATGTGATTGCTGCCGAGCGCGTGATTCTGCACCGGGATCCCGTAATTGTAGGTCGGGCGAAACCGGATGGTGATGCGCGGCAGCCCGGCGGTCGGTTCGATGATCCGGATCAGCTGGGGAGCGCGGTAGATGCGATCGAGATTCTGGAAGCGCGGCGCGAAATCGGTGATGCGAATGCTGCCGCCCGATTCATCGGTGATCTCCGTCACCACGATCGGCGTATTGCGCAGATATTGCGAGTTGAAGTCCTTCGCGCCTTCGAGCGCGACTTCGGTGAATCCCTTTTCCTCGTCGCCCGCGAGCAATCGGGAGAAGACCGGGTTGCTGTCGAAACGGGGAAAGCACCACCAGGTGATGCGCGAGGAGGGCTCCAGCAGCGCCGCGGTGCGCCCGTTGCCGATGATCGCGAGATCGAGTCCGTAATCCTTCGGCGGCTGCATTGTCATATGGCCTTGCAAAGATCCCTCAGCCAGCGCCGCACATCCTGCGGCCCGTCGAAATTGAATTCCGCGCCCGGCACGATGCCGCTGACCGAGAAGCCGGTTCCGCCGAAATCCGGCAGAACCGCGAAAGCGGCGGCGTCGGTGACATCGTCGCCGATGAAAATCGGCTTCCGCCCGGTGAATGGCGGCACGCTCATCATTTCCCGCAGGCCCGTACCCTTGTCGTAGCCGCCGGGTTTGATCTCGATGACGAGCTTGCCCGGCAGGACTTCAAGCGACTCGCAGCGCTCGTTCTTGCAGATCGCCGAGACGGATTTGAGAATTTCGCCGCCGAGTTCCGGTGCGAGCCGGTAGTGAATGGCGAGCGAATAACCCTTGTCTTCGACGATGACGCCCTCGCCGATGCGGCGGATGCGCGAGAATTCGGCGCGCAAGTCGTCGTCGAGCGTGGCGAGCTGGCTGCGCTTCGTCGGGCTGTCGGGCGCGTAGCGAATTTCGGCCCCGTGCCCGCCCACCGCGGCCAGCCGCAGCGGATGGAAGAGCCGGTCCATCTCCGCGACCGGGCGGCCGCTGATGAATGCGATGGCGCCGCCGAATTTCCGATGCAGGCCTTCCAGCGTTTGCCGCAAGGCGTCCGATACCGTCACCGCGAGAGGCGTCGGCGCGATGTCGAGGAGCGTGCCGTCGATGTCGAGGAAGATCGCGTTGGAGCGGTGATCGGCGGCGCTGAGGGGAGGGGCCAATCGCGACGCCTCCCATGGAGCGTCGGAGTCGGAGGTGGCGGCTGTTTCGGGAGCGATGGTTTTTACGAGGCTATCGGGCATGTCGGGTGACGCTGACGGTCCTTTCTCCCCTCGTATCCACCCGTGGGAGCGGGCGGTATTATGGCGCGCGCGCAGGGTGGCGAAGCGTGATTTTTCTCGCAAAACGGAGCTGGCGGGGCGGAAGTCCCGTCCTGGGCCGATTTTGCTTGATTGCAAGACGAAATCCCCCTCCTGCGCGGCTCGCGCGGCACCGTTGCCAACTGCGGATTGCTTACATTGCAACGCAAAACCGGCCGCAAAAGTTCCATCGCTCGGGGCGTGACGTCTTGACCCAAACGGTAAAAACCGACGAATTAACCGCCGCGTTAATTTGGCTTTCCCGTCATGGCGCCGCTCCTGCGCGTTCACTCGATCGAGTGGTTCGAACGTCCCGTCGCGTTCAAGATCCCGTTCCGGTTCGGGGCGGTGACCGTCACATCCGCTCCCCAGCTCTTCCTGTTTGCAGAAATCGAAACGGAAGGCGGAGGCCGCAGCCTCGGCGCGACCGCCGAGCTGATGGTGCCGAAATGGTTCAACAAGGACCCGGCGCTCACGCCCGATCAGACCGTCGAACAATTGCGGCGGGCGCTGGCGATGGCCCGTGAGGCCTATCTCGGCCAGCGGCAATTCGACACGGCATTCGGGCTGCATGCCGCCTGCCACGGCGAAGTGCTGGCGCAATGCGCGCGTGAGGGCATTCCGGGCCTCGCCGCAGCCTTCGGCCCGGCCGAGATCGACAAGGCGATCCTCGACGCGTTGTTGCGTGCGCATCGGCGCGACGTCTTCAGCGGGCTTGCGGACAACATCGCGGGGCTCGATGCCCGGCTCACGCCCGATATCGACGATGCAGCGATCGCGGCCTATCTCCGGTCCCGCAAACCATTGTCGTCCATCATGGTGCGCCACACGGTCGGGATGGTCGATCCGGTCGAGCAGCTTCCCGACATTCACCGGCGCACCGGTTGCCGCTATTTCAAGCTCAAGCTATCCGGCGATGTCGCTGCCGATATTGAGCGCCTTGGCGCGATCGCGCGCACGCTCGATGCCGAAGCCATCGATTATCGCGTGACCCTCGATGCCAACGAGCAATATGGCAGCCCTGAGGCGCTGAGCGCGCTCGGCGACAACCTGTTGCGCCAGCCGCGTTTCGGCAATTTCCTGCAACGGCTGCTCTATGTGGAGCAACCATTCCCGCGCGATCTGACCTTCGGCACGCCGCTCGATGCATTCGGCAAGAGCTTCGCCGTGATCGTGGATGAGGCGGAGAGCGAATACGACACCTTCCCGAAGGCCATCGCGCTCGGCTATCGCGGCATCTCGTCCAAGGCCTGCAAGGGCCTCTACAAGTCGCTGATCAACGGCGCCCGCGCCGCGCTGTGGTCCGGCAATGGCGAGGGACATGCGTTTCTCGCGGGCGAAGACCTCACCTGCCAGGCCGGCCTCGCCGTGCAGCAGGACACGGCGCTCCTTGCCTTTCACGGCGTCGCGCATTCGGAGCGCAATGGACATCATTTCGTCGGCGGCTTTCCATCGACGCCGGACAGTGAGGTTCGCGCCTTTCGCGAGGCGCATCCCGACCTCTACGAGGAGCGGGACGGGGAGGTCCGGCTGGCGATCCGCAGGGGCGCTCTTGCAATCGGTTCGCTGGCGAAGCCGGGCTTTGCGTCCGGGGTCGATCCGCAGGTCGTCCGGATACAGGCTTGAGCCAGAAACCCGCCAAAGCCTCATAATTCGCCTGCAAAATGGCTCTTTTCATCTTTTAACCAGGCAGTTAAAAGAGCTCAAAATCGCGGAGGGGATCGAAGGATGGCGGCGGCAAGACGGCTCGGAATCATCATGCATGGCGTGACCGGGCGCATGGGCATGAACCAGCATCTGATCCGGTCGGTGTTGGCCATTCGTCAGCAGGGCGGCGTCGTGCTCTCCGACGGCAGCCGGGTGATGCCCGATCCCATTCTGGTCGGACGCAACCCGGACAAGATCGCCGCGCTCGCGCAGCAATATGGCGTCACGCGCTGGGCGACCGATGTCGACAAGGCGCTGCTCAATCCCGAGGACGAGATTTTCTTCGATTCCGGCACGACGCAAATGCGTCCCGAGCTGCTGGAGAAGGCGATTGCGCATGGCAAGCATGTCTATTGCGAAAAGCCGATCGCAACCGATCTCGCATCCGCGCTGAAGGTGTGCCGGCTGGCCGAAAAAGCCGGCGTGAAGAATGGCGTGGTGCAGGACAAGCTGTTCCTGCCAGGCCTGCTCAAGCTGAAGATGCTGCGCGACTCCGGATTCTTCGGCCGCATGATCGCGGTGCGCGGGGAGTTCGGCTATTGGGTGTTCGAAGGCGACTGGCAGCCGGCGCAGCGGCCGTCATGGAATTATCGCGCCGAGGATGGTGGCGGCATCATCCTCGATATGGTCTGCCACTGGCGCTATGTGCTCGACAATCTGTTCGGCCAGGTGAAGAGCGTCTCGTGCCTCGGTGCAAAGCACATTCCGGAGCGCTGGGACGAGGATGGCAAGGAATACAAGGCCACCGCGGACGACGCCGCCTATGCGACGTTTGAACTGGAAGGTGGCGTCATCGCGCATATCAACATGAGCTGGGTGACGCGGGTCTATCGCGATGACCTCGTGACCTTCCAGGTGGACGGTGTGAACGGTTCTGCGGTCGCGGGTCTCACCGAATGCGTGATCCAGCCGCGCCAGGGAACACCGCGGCCGGTCTGGAATCCCGATGTGAAGCAGCCGATCGATTTCTACGACACCTGGCAGCCGGTGCCGGACAATCAGGTCTACGACAACGGCTTCAAGGTGCAGTGGGAAATGTTCATCCGAAACGTCGCCGAGAATGCGCCGTATCGCTACACCTTGCTGGAAGGCGCAAAGGGCGTGCAGCTCGTCGAATGCGCGCTGCAAAGCTGGAAGGAACGCCGCTTCGTCGATGTGCCGGAGCTGAAGCTGTAACTCTTATCTCTCCACCGCAAGCGGGGGAGGGATGAAGGGAGATGCCATGAATCGCTATGAACGCCCGCGTGCAGGCCTCAGCATCGCGCTGCCGCGCGCGGATCGCAGCATCGAGACATTCGCGGTCTCCGCGCCCGCGGACTTCCCGGCAAAGGTCAACGCACCCCTCAATCGCATCGCATTCGCCGCGGCGCATGTCGTCGCCGATCCCTTGGCCGATGCCGATCCATGGCTCGATGCTGCGGTGGACTGGGACCGCACCATCGCATTCCGCGAGCATCTCTGGGACCTCGGCTTCGGTGTCGCCGAGGCGATGGATACGGCTCAACGCGGCATGGGGATGAGCTGGCCGCAGTCGCTCGAACTGATCCGCCGCTCGGTCGCAGCGGCAAAGGCCCGCAACGGCCTTGTCTTTTCGGGCGCGGGCACCGATCAGCTCGATCCGGCCAACGCCAAAAGCATCGACGATGTGATCCGCGCCTACGAGGAGCAGATCGCGGCAATCGAGGCCTTCGGCGGACGCATCATCCTGATGGCGTCGCGTGCGTTGGCCCGCGTTGCGACGTCCGGCGACGATTATCGCAAGGTCTATGGACGCATTCTCTCTCAGGTGAAGCAGCCGGTGATCATCCACTGGCTCGGCGACATGTTCGATCCGGCGCTCGCCGGCTATTGGGGAACGCGCGATCTCGATGCCGCGATGGATGTCGCGGTCGAGATCATCAATGCGCATGCCGCCAAGGTCGATGGCGTGAAGATCTCGCTGCTCGACAAGGACAAGGAGATCGCGATGCGCCGCCGCCTTGTCAAAGGCGTGCGCATGTATACCGGCGACGACTTCAACTACGCCGAACTGATCGCGGGCGACGCGCAGGGCTATTCGGATGCGCTGCTCGGTATCTTCGATGCGATCGCGCCGGCGGCCGCTGCGGCGCTTGTCGCGCTCGCAAAGAACGACGGCGAGACCTTCCACGACATTCTGGGACCGACCGTTCCGCTGTCGCGGCATATCTTCCGCGCGCCCACCCGCTTCTACAAGACCGGGGTCGTGTTCATGGCCTATCTCAACGGCCATCAGGATCATTTCACGATGGTCGGCGGCCAGGAGAGCGCGCGCTCGACGCTGCATCTCGCCGAAATATTCCGCCTTGCGGATGCGGCGGGGCTTCTTCGCGATCCGGAGCTTGCGGTCTCGCGCATGCGCGCGATGCTGGCGGTGCGGGGCGTGTGACAACTTATCCCTCCCCCGCTTGCGGGGGAGGGTGGCCGCGAAGCGGCCGGGTGGGGGCTCCTGCTGCGATGACTCCACCCGTCTCGCCGCTGACGCGGCTCGCCACCCTCCCCTTTCAGGGGAGGGAAAGGAAAAGGGAATGCGCGATCTCTCCAACGATCATGACTGGCTTTCGATCAACACCGCAACCGTGCGGCAGCAGGCGGATTTCGTCGGCATCGTGGAAGCCTGCGCGCAGCGCGGCATACGCGCCGTCTCGCCCTGGCGCGATCAGGTCGCGCATGTGGGACTGGAGCGCGCGGTCCGGGCGGTGCGCGATGCCGGCCTGAAGCTGTCCGGCTATTGCCGCGGCGGGATGTTCACGAGCGACTCCGCGCATCGTCCGGACATGATCGACGACAATCGCCGCGCGATCGATGAAGCCGCGGCGCTCGGCGCGCCGTGTCTCGTGCTGGTGGTCGGCGGATTGCCGCAATATTCACGCCCCGGCTCGCGGCCATCCAAGGACATTCGTGCCGCGCACGCGCAGGTCCTCGATACGCTCGCCGAGCTTCTGCCTTACGCGCAGAACGCCGGCATGCCGCTGGCCGTGGAACCGCTGCACCCGATGTATGCGGCAGACCGGGCTTGCGTGAACACGCTGCGGCAGGCGCTCGATATCTGCGACGCGCTCGATCCCGGACGAACCGGTTCGATCGGCGTTGCCATCGACACCTATCATGTGTGGTGGGACAGCGATGTGTGGAAGCAGATTGCGCGTGTCGGCAGGGACAGGCTGCTCGCGTTCCACGTCTGCGACTGGCTGGTGCCGACCAAGGACATGCTGCTCGATCGCGGCATGATGGGCGACGGCGTGATCGATATCCCGGCCTATCGCCGCGAGGTGGAGGCACAAGGATATAACGGTTTCATCGAGGTCGAGCTTCTGTCGAATGACTGGTGGTCGCGCCCGCTCGGTGACGTGCTGGACATGGTGATCGCGCGTTACAAGACGGTGGTCTAGCCACTCCGGAACTCTCGCATTTGCCCGCGCGTTCGACCCGGGACAAACACTCCGGGAGAACGCCGATGAACGCGCCGCAGCCGCCGCAGAAACAGGAACACCAGCCGGGCCGCGAAGACAAAATGCGGCCCTTGCCGGACTACGAGCCACGGTTCCCGGGCGCAGGCAAGCTGAAGGGCAAGGTGGCAATCATCACCGGAGGCGATAGCGGTATCGGGCGCGCCACGGCCGTCGCGATGGCGCGCGAGGGTGCGAGCATCGTCATCACCTATCTCGAGGAACACAAGGAC
>Ga0180222_1000960_pt1 | contig 35191 bp, 36 predicted proteins | sample eDN5th37CKraftOP_FD_151336 | JGI IMG/M metagenome (GOLD analysis project Ga0180222, IMG submission 151336) | Enriched Organic Plus compost microbial communities from Emeryville, California, USA - eDNA 5th pass 37_C Kraft OP (version 2) (version 2) ...
CCGACGCTCGACGTCCGGCGCGTCAGCGTCGCCTGCGGCGCGCCACCGTCGGCGGTGGCGCGCCACATCGCCGCGATGATGCGGTCGCAGACCCAGGAAACCGAATTCCACCTCGACGGTGAGACCATCCGCGCGATCCGGGTGCGGCCGATCAAGCCTGTGGTCGAGCGGTTGGGTCGCGGCGCTGCGCCGGCGGCGCGGCTGCAGCGGCGGATCGCGGCCGGCCAGCGCGTGCGCTGGGAGGCGGTGAACCGGACGCGCCCGGCCGCCGACGAGGTCGAGATCGCGGTGGAGGCCACCGGCCTCAACTTCCGCGACCTGATGTGGACGCTCTCGCTGCTGCCCGACGACATGCTGGAGGACGGCTTCACCGGTCCGGCGCTCGGGCTCGAATGCGCGGGCCGGGTGCTGCGGGTCGGCTCTGCGGTGAAGGATATCGCACCGGGCGATCGGGTGATGGCGCTGGCGGCCTCGGCGTTCGCGACCCACGTCAGCGTGCCGGCCGCGCGCGTCGCCAGAATTCCGGACGGGATGAGCTTCGAGGGCGCCGCCACCATCCCGGTCGCGTTCCTCACCGCTTATTATTCGCTGATGCATCTGGCGCGGCTTTGCAACGGCGAGACCGTGCTGATCCACGGCGGCGCCGGCGCGGTCGGCATGGCCGCGATCCAGATCGCCAAATGGCGCGGCGCCCGGGTCATTGCCACCGCCGGCTCGCCGGCCAAGCGCAGCCTGATCGCGGCGCTCGGCGCCGATGTGGTTCTGGATTCCCGCTCGACGGCGTTCGCGGCGGAAGTCGCCGCCGCCACCGGCGGCGGCGTCGATGTCGTGCTCAACTCATTGGCGGGCGAGGCGATGGAGCTGAGCATCGGCTGCCTGCGTCCGTTCGGCCGCTTCGTCGAGCTCGGCAAGCGCGACTATGTCACCAATACCCATATCGGGCTGCGGCCGTTCCGCAAGAATTTGAGCTATTTCGGCGTCGATCTCGATCAGCTCGTGGTCGGTCGCGAAGCCGCCGGCGAAGCGCTGTTCAAGGAAGTGATGCAACTGTTCGACAGCGGCGCCTTCACGCAATTGCCGCACAGCGTGTTCGCGGGCGCCAATATCGCCGAGGCGCTGCACCTGATGCAGCAGTCGAGCCATGTCGGCAAGATCGTGGTGCGTCCGATCAAGCCCGCGTTCGCCAGCGCGCCGATCGCAGCCTGGACCGCCAAGCCGGGAACGCATCTCATCACCGGCGCGTTCGGCGGCTTCGGCGCCGAGGTGGCGCAATGGCTGGTCGAGCGCGGCGCGCGGCACCTGGTGCTGGTCGGGCGGCGCGGCGCCGACACCGCGGAAGCGAAAGCGCTGGTCGAACGGCTCGTCCGGCGCGGCGTCACCGTGATTGCCGAGCGCTGCGACATTGCCGATGCGCGCGCGGTCGAGACGCTGTTCCGCAAGCTGGACCGCACCATGCCCCCCGTGGTCGGCATCATGCACGCCGCGATGGTGCTCGACGACGCCACCATGGCCAATTTGAGCGCCGAGCGTTTCGACCGGGTGCTGGCGCCCAAGGTCAGGGGCGCGGAAAATCTCGATCTCGCCACCCGCGGCATGGCGCTCGACTATTTCGTGCTGTTCTCGTCGGTGACGACGCTGATCGGCAATCCCGGCCAGGGCAATTACGTCGCGGCCAATGCGTTCATGGAGGGTCTGGCGCGGCAGCGGCGGCAGAAGGGCCTGCCGGCGCTGGCGGTCGGCTGGGGCCCGATCAGCGATGTCGGCGTGGTCGCCGCGAGCGACAAGCTGCGCAGCGCGCTGCAGAAGCTCTCCGGCGTCAAGGGCATGCGCGCGCGCGATGCGCTGGAGCTGCTCGGCCAGGCGCTGGCGCTGCCCGGCAAGGCGGTGGAGATCGCGGCGATGACGATCTCGCCCAACGACGGCAATTTCAACAAGGACCGGCTGCCGGTGCTGCGCTCGCCGACCTATGCGAGCTTCGTGCGCAGTGAGGATGCCGCGGAGATCGTCGCGGACCGGATCGACATCCGCGCGCTGCTGCAGCAGGAGAGCGCCGAGGTGGCGCGCCGCCAGGTTGCCGATATCGTGGTCCGCCACCTCGCCAAGGTGCTGCATGCGCGGCCGGAGGATATCAGCCGGGTGCGGCCGCTCGGCGAGATCGGGCTCGACTCGCTGATGACGCTCGAACTGGTGATGGATCTCGAGCAGGCGCTCGGCTTCAATATCTCGCTGGTCAACGCCGTCGGGACCTTGAGCATTCCGGCGCTGGCCGACGAGATCATCGCCCAGGTCGATCTCGGCAAGGACCGCGAGGAGACCTTGATCGAGGACATCGCCGGCCGCCACGTCACGGCGCTGCAATCGGAAACCGTGGAGCGGCTCCGCGACGTGACCGCGCTGGAGGTCAGGCAGGTAGGGGAACGTTCGTCTTGAACGACAGGCGGGCGGCGGCTGACGACACCCGCAAGCGGCTCATGGCCCGGGTCGAGGCGATGCGCCGCGCTCCCGATCCGTCGCGCGAGCGGCCGGCCGGCGACCCGACCGACTTCTCGTCGCTGCCCGGCTTCGACGAATTGCGGGTGCAGCGCGCTGTGGCGGCCCGGCTCGGGCTCGACAATCCGTATTTCAAGCTGCACGACGCGCGCGCCGGCGCGCGCACGCTGATCGGCAATCGCGAGCTGCTGAATTTCTCCTGCTACGACTATCTCGGCCTCAACGGTCACCCGGAGATCATGGCCGCGGCGCAGGAGGCGCTGGCGCGCTACGGCGTGTCCTGCTCGGCAAGCCGGGTGGTCGCCGGCGAGCGGCAGGTGCATCGCGATCTCGAGCGCGCGCTGGCCGCGCATTATAGCTGCGACGACAGCGTGGTGCTGGTGAGCGGCTATGCCACCAATCTCGGCGTCATCGGGCAACTGGCCGGCGCCAAGGATCTCGTGATCTACGACGCGGTGTCGCACAACAGCGTGGTGATGGGCAGCGTGCTGTCCGGCGCGACGCGGCGCAGCTTCACGCACAACGATCTCGACAATCTCGACGAGATTCTGAGCGCGACGCGGGAGCGCTATCACCGCGTGCTGATCGTGGTCGAAGGCCTCTACAGCATGGACGGCGACTTTCCCGACCTGCCGCGGCTCATCGAGATCAAGAACCGCCACAAGGCCTGGCTGATGGTGGACGAGGCCCATGCGCTCGGCGTGCTCGGCGCGCGCGGCGGCGGCATCGCCGAGCACTTCGGCGTCGATCCGCGCGAAGTCGACATCTGGATGGGCACGCTGTCGAAGACGCTCGCTGGCTGCGGCGGCTATATCGCCGGCTCCGCGCCGCTCGTCGATTATCTGCGCTCGCTGTGCCACGCCTTCGTCTACAGCGTCGGCATGCCGCCGGTGGTGGCGGCGGCCGCGGCCAAGGCGCTCGACATCCTGCACCGCGAGCCGGAACGCGTGGCGCGGCTCGCCCGCAACGGCCGGCTGTTCTTCGAGGGCGCCCGCGCCCGCGGCCTCAACACCGGCTCGGCCTGCGGCACCGCGATCTGCCCGGTCGTGACCGGCGACTCGATCGCGGCCGCGCTGCTGTCGCAGCGCATGTTCGACCGCGGCGTCAATGTCCAGCCCGTGCTCTACCCGGCGGTGCCGGCCAAGACCTCGCGGCTGCGGTTCTTCCTCACGGCGATGCACGAGGAAAGCGACATTGCGGCGGCGCTCGACATCCTCGCCGAGGAGATCGCGGCGCTGCCGGACGCGATGAGGGAGCTGAACATTCCCGGCCATCCGGCCTGACGGCCGTGGGGACCATGCCGCGCAACATCGTCATCACCGGCGCCTCGAGCGGGATCGGACGCGCGCTCGCGCTACTTTATGCCCGCGACGGCGTCACGCTCGGCCTGCTCGGCCGCGATGGCGCGCGGCTCGAAGAGGTGGCGGCGGCCTGCCGCGGCGCCGGCGCGCAGGCTTCGGTGGCGGTGATCGACGGGCGCGACCGCGCCGCGATACGCGCTTTCATCGAAGCGTTCGATGCGGCGCAGCCGATCGACCTCCTGATCGCCAATGCCGGCATCATGGAAGGCCGGCGGCCCGGCGGCATCATCGAGCCGCCCGATGCGGCCTATGCCGTGATCGAGGTCAACGTGCTCGGCGTCATGAATGCGGTGCAGCCGACGGTGGCGCGGATGCTGGAGCGCGGCGCCGGGCAGATCGCGATCATGAGCTCGATCGCGGCGTTCACGCCGCTTGCCGATTCGCCGAGCTACTGCGCCAGCAAGGCCGCGGTGCTGAGCTACGGCCTGTCGCTGCGGGCGCTATTGGCGCCGCGCGGCATCCGCGTCAATGTGATCTGCCCCGGCTATATCGACACGCCGATGATGCAGCGCGAGCACGGGCCGAAGCCGTTCAAGATGTCGGCGGAAGCAGCGGCGCGGCTGATCGAGCGCGGCCTGCGGCGCGATCGCGCCACCATCGTGTTTCCGCGGCTGTTCGCGCTGGTGACGCGCCTCAACGGCCTGCTGCCCGACCGGGCCCGGCGCTTCCTGTCGCGCTGGTTCCGCTTCACCGTGTCGGAAGGCTAGCGCGGCGGCTCCGGCTCGAAGTCGAGCGCGTAGTACCACTGGTCGACGTGCCGCTTCACGACCGGCTCGATGGCGGCGTTGATGGCGGCGACATGCGCGGCGAGGTCGGCGTCCTTGTCCGCGCTGCGCGGCAGGTCGAGGGCCGGCAGGAAGGTGATCTTGAAGCGCGCGCGGTCGCCGACGCGCAGGCAGTAGACCGGGATGACCGCGGCGCCGGTGAGCCGCGCCAGGCGCGCGACATGGGCGATATTGCCTTCCGTCCTCAACGGGCGGCCGAGCGCCGGCGCCGAGACGCGGCCGCGGATCATCTCGTCGACATAGATCAGGAACACTTCCGACCCGGCACTCAGCAGCCGGTAGGCGGTGCGCGCCGCCGAATGCTTGGGAAACACCACTTTGGCGCCGTAGCGCAGCCGCACCGCCTTGGCGATGCGATCGTGGAAGCGGTTGTCCTGCGGCTCGTAGAAGCCGCTGCCGTGATAGCCGATCGCCACCAGCGTCACGCCGATCAACTCCCAATTGCCGAGGTGAAGTCCGGCGAGCAGGATCGGCCGGCCGGCGCCGCGCGCGGCATCGAGATGCTCCTGTCCGACGACCGTGATGCGGCCGGCTGCCCACAACCGGTCCAGCACGGAATATTCCGCCATGGTGCGGCTGACATTGCGCCAGAGCGTGCGCATGGCGCGATCGGTGTCGGCGCGCGAGGCTTGCCTCGGATTGATCGCGGCCCACAGCCGCCGCGCCCGTGCGTCGCTTTGCGGATAGAGATGGCGCGCGAAGCGGATCGCCTCGGCGCCGACCGCCGAGCAGCCGTCGATCGGCAGCCGCCGCAGCGCATGATGCAGCACGAGATGGCCGCCGCCGACGATTCCGTCGCGCACCCAATAGCGCCAGGCGGCGCGCCGCTTCTCGGCGTCGGCGAACAGCCAGCCGGGCGGGACGGCGGAACTGTTCATGCCGGATCGGCCTCGAGCCGGACCGGCTCGGCGCCGTCCCTGCGGGTCCGGGCATGGAGCGTCATCGGCAGGCCGCCGTCGGGCCGCAGCGTCAGCCGGCACACCGGTCGGACCTCGTGGCCGGGTCGCAGCCGCAGCGTGAAATGTTGCGCCAGCGTCGCGACGCACAGCATCGCCTCGGTCAGTCCGAACGACATCCCGGCGCAGACGCGCGGCCCGATGCTGAACGGCACATAGGCGAATTTGGACACCGGCTCGTCGCTGCCCGGCAGGAATCGCTCCGGAATGAAGTGGTCGGGCTTCCGCCACAGCTTGCGATGGCGGTGCAGCAGCCACGGCACCACGAACAGCAGCGCGCCTTTCGGAATGCGCACGTCCTGGAAAGTCTCCTCCTGCAGCGCCTCGCGCGGCAGGATCGGAACCGGCGGATAGAGCCGCATCGCTTCCTCGATCACCGCCTGCGTATAGGGCAGCCGCCGGATGTCGGCGAATGTCGGAGGCCGGCCGCCGAGCACGGCGTCGAGCTCGGCATGCAGCCGCGCTTCGACCGCGGGACATTGCGACAGCAGGAACCAGGTCCAGGTCAGCACATTGGCGGTGGTCTCGTGCCCGGCCATGAACAGCACCGCCGCCTCGTTGCGCAGCGCGGCCTCGCTCAAGGGCCGGTCGTCGTCGTCGCGCGCGTCGAGCAGCCGGCCGATCACCGCGGTATCCTCGCGGCCCCCGGCGCGATAGCTCGCGATGATGCGCTCCAGCACGGCGTGAATGCGCGCCTGCGCGCGGCGCACGGCCGGCGTATAGAAGCGTGGAATCCAGTCCGGCAGGCCGAGGAACGAGATCAGGTCGATCTGGCCGATCGCGCGCTGATAGGCGCTGAAGCCCTGCACGATCTCGCCGGTATATTCGCGGCCGAGTCTGCGGCCGAACACCGTCCGGCAGATGATCTCGGCGGTGAGATGCGCCATCTCCTCCAGCACGTTGATCTCGCCGTCGGCGGCCGACCAGCGCTGGCGCAATTCGTCGGCGGTCTCCACCATGACCTTGGAGAACTCGCCGAGCCGCGAGGTGTGCAGGATCGGCGCCACCACCTTGCGGCGCTGACGCCAGGTCTCGCCGTCGCTGATGAACAGGCCGTCGCCGATCAGCGGCTCCAGCGCATGGCGCATCTGCGGCGCCTTGCGCTCGAAGCTCGCATTGCGCAGGCTGAAGGCGAACTGCACCGATTCCGGGCTGTTGCACAGGAACGCGGTGCGGCAGAACATGCGCTCGTGCGAGAAGTCGAGATCGAAGGCGCTGTCCTCCCACATCGCGACGAAGTTCTGTCGGGCGAGGCGCAGCCGTTCCCAAGGCCAGGGCGGTTCCGGCAGGCGGGGCGGGTAGGGCGGGACGAAATCGGACACGGTGTTCGTCATGCCGGTTGGCGCGGAACGCAGGCCGGGTTGTCCTGCGGGCCGGAATCTCGAATGATCATAGGCGATCGGCGGCGTCTGCGGCACCGCCTCGTGTCTGCAAGGTCATGGAACCTGGAAGGTCCGGCCCGGTTCCTTCGGGATTCGCCTATCATTTCTCTTTGCGACCTTACGTTTGCGCGTTAAGATTGCATTAATAAAATCAACCGTAAGTGTAACAAGGCTTCCAACGGGAAAGGGGTCGACGATGCGCATCTCCGGATCCGCCTTGCTGCTTGCGTCCATCTTGGTATCGCCGACAGCGTTCGCCGCAGATCTGGCTCGTCCGGCTCCGGCTCCGATGCCAGTCAAGGCTGTGCCCTACGTGCCGATCTATGATTGGACCGGCTTCTATCTCGGCGCCAATATCGGCTACGGCTGGACCAGCGGCAGCGGCACCGTCACCTTTGCCGGCGTGCCCGGTCCCTATTCAGGCAGCGGCGACGGCGTCCTCGGCGGCATCCAGGCTGGCTATAACTGGCAGGTCAATTCGTTCGTGCTCGGCCTCGAAGCCGACATCCAGGCGAGCGGCGGCCGCGGCGACGTCAACGGCACCGCCGGCGCGGCGGTGATCAACGGCACCGGCAAGGTGCCTTATTTCGGAACGATCCGCGGCCGCATCGGCTATGCCTTCGATCGCTGGATGCTGTATGCGACCGGCGGCGCGCTCTACGGCAAGGGCACGCTCGACGGCACGGTCTCGACCACCGGCCCGTTCAGCGCGTCCGCCACCTATTGGACCTATGTGGTCGGCGGCGGCGCCGAATTCGCGCTGTGGGACCGCTGGACCGCGAAGCTCGAATACCTGTATGCCGGCTCGCCGAGCGATGTGCCGGTCCCGCCCGGGACGAACAGCGTCAGCGGCAACGGGCATAGCCACGTGGTCCGCGCCGGCGTGAACTACCGCTTCTAGGCCGGCATTCCCGTCCGAAGCTGCGCCGCCGGGGTGCCGGCGGCGGAAGGATCTTGTCCGGTCGCAGGCACGCGGTGCGCATGAGGCCGCCGCTGCCTCTCGCTTCTTTTGCAGGCTGCCTCCCGTTGCGCTAAAGCAATTCCAGGAAAAGCGCGAAGCGGTTTTCCGCTGGGAATTGCACGCACACGAAAGATCGACCGTCCTGTCCGTTTCCGAAACGGGGAGACGGTCCGGATGCAGCCACCATGTCGTCCGATCCGCAGCCGAATTCACAACCTTGGCCGAGCGAACTGCGCCTGCACAAGGATCGCCGGACGCTGACGGTGCGCTTCAGCAACGGCGAAAGCTTCGATCTGCCCGCCGAATATCTGCGCGTGAAAAGCCCGAGCGCCGAGGTGCAGGGCCATTCCGCCGAGGAGCGCAAGACGGTCGGCGGCAAGCGCAACGTCATGCTGCTCGAGGTGCTGGCGGTCGGCAATTACGCCGTGCGGCTGGTGTTCGACGACATGCACTCGACCGGTATCTATAGCTGGGACTACCTGCGCGAGCTCGGTCTCAATTACGAGAGCTATTGGCGCGATTATCTCGACGAGCTCGCAGCCAAGAACATGTCGCGCGATCCGCCGTCGCGGCGCTGACGCGGCGGACGCCCCGCGGCTCAGCGCAGCACGTAGACCGTGGTGCCGACCTTCACGCGGTCGTAAAGATCGATGACGTCCTCGTTGGTCAGCCGGAAGCAGCCCGAGGAGACCGCTTCGCCGATCGTCTCTGGCTCGTTGGAGCCGTGGATGCGGTAGAGCGTCGAGCCGAGATACATCGCCCGCGCGCCGAGCGGATTGTCCTCGCCGCCTTTCATGAAGCGCGGCAGGTCGGGCCGGCGCCGCAGCATCTGCGGCGGCGGGGTCCAGTCCGGCCATTCCTTCTTGGCGGTGACGGTCTTGACGCCCGACCAGGTGAAGCCGATGCGGCCGACGCCAATGCCGTAGCGCAGCGCCTGGCCGTCGCCGAGCACGTAATAGAGCCGCCGCTCGGTGGTGTTGATGACGATGTCGCCCGGCCGGTAGTTGTCGGCGAAGGTGACGGTGGTGCGCGGTACTTTCGACAGGCCGCGATAGCGGCCGCGTGGCGCGCCGCCGGAGTAGATCTCCTCCGGATCGTTGTTATAGATGCTGTAATCGTAGCTTTGCGCGAACGTCTCGCCGGCCAGCATCAGGATCATGCCGGCCATCGCCACGATGGAATAGAGCCGAATGCGCATCGGAACCGACCTCTTTGATGGAGCGCCGATTCCGAATGACCATAAATCCGCCGTTTCATCAACCGGCCGCGGCCGACGCGCGATGACGCAGGCGACGGCTCTCCTGCGCTCTCCTGCAATGACGCAGACATGGAAAACCCGCTCAGGATCACTCCCAAGCGGGCCCTACATATCGCTTGCGCTTCAGCCAATCCCGGTACATCCGCGGTGATCGGGCGGTCGCGAGCGATGATCATCAAGCAGGCGGCGTCGCGTCCGCTTGATGAAGCGTGATGCGCCTTGCGGCTCAGGCGGCCTGCAGATTGGTCGCGGCGCTCTTGCCGCTGCGGCGATCGGCCTCGATATCGAAGCTGATCTTCTGGCCTTCGTTCAGCGTGAACATGCCGGCGCGTTCGACCGCGCTGATATGGACGAACACGTCGGGTCCGCCACCTTCCTGCACGATGAAGCCGAAGCCCTTTTGGGGATTGAAAAACTTGACAGTACCTTGAGCCATGAAGGCCTCCATTGAATGCGCAAACGCGCTTGCTTCCGCGCGACCATTCGCGCGGATCAATCCGGATTTGGCATTTGCTTGGAAAAAGACCTCAGGCGTCGAACGCGGAGGCAGAATACAAGTTCAGGCAAAATCTCGAACGAAATCTATATAGACCCGTTCGCGCATAAAAGCAACCCGGCGCTGCCGCTTGGTCCTGGAACCGGCTGCGACGACTGCGCTGTGTAACAATGATATCATCATAATATGACGATTAACGTGGTTGAACTGCGCCGGACTTGCGCGATGCATCCCGCCGTCGGCCTTCAGCCTTGTGATGATGTGCCGAACGGAATAGACTGACGAAAACGCGTACAGGCGATTTGTTGCGGCGGTTGTCGTCAGGATCACAGCCGGTTGGCCGCCAGGTTCGCATTGATATCGGGCCCATTCCCGTTGCAACGCGGCGATGCCGCAGAGGATTTCCTTGATGCGCCTTTTCATTTTCAAATCGGATGCCAGCATCGGTCTTCGTGCCTTCGCCGCCGATGAGAGCGGCCAGGGGCTGCCCGATCAGTTCCGTCCCTGGCATGCGGTCGGTGTGGTGCGCGAAGGCGCTCCGCCGCCGCACGATCTCAGCCGCGATGTCATCGAAGCCGCCATCAACGACGTCGGCTATCAGCTCTGGCGTTTGAAGGACAGCAAAGCCGCCGTTCGCAAGCGCGGACGCAAGGCGAGCGGTGATGCCGCTGCCGGTTGATGCGTCCGTTCCGGTCTATCTGCGGGCGGAGCGCGTTGCGGATGCCGCAGTTCATCTCGCCGGCATCGTCTTCGGCATCGCCGCCGCGATAGTCCTCGTCCTGCTCGCCTTCGATACGCCGGGCGCCCACTTGCCGGCGATCCTCGTCTATCTCGTCGGCCTGCTGGCGATGCTGAGCCTGTCGGGAGCCTATAATCTGACAGCGCCGTCGCGCGCCAAGGCGTTGCTGCGACGGCTCGACCATTCGGCGATATTCCTGATGATCGCGGCGACCTATACGCCGTTTCTCTCCCTGAACAGCGCCTGCCGGCCGCTGCTCGCCGCGATCTGGCTCACCGCGCTTGTCGGCATCGTGCTGAAGCTGCTGTGGCCCGGCCGCTTCGAGCGGCTCGCGATCCTGCTCTATCTGGCGCTGGGATGGAGCGGGGTCGTCGCCTATCGATGGATCGGGCCGCAGCTTCCCGATCTCACGTTGGTCCTGATCGCGAGCGGCGGCGCGTTCTATTCGCTCGGCGTCGTGTTCCACGTCTGGGGACGCCTGCGATTCCAGAATGCGATCTGGCATGCGCATGTCCTGCTCGCCGCCATCATTCATTTCGGCGCCGTTGTGTCCTGCATGCTGATCAGCCCGGCTGTGTCGCTGTGAGGATGTCGGACGCGGACGCCAGCAGAGGAGACGGATATGGCCGATAAGCAGGGCGAAGCCGACAAGGCGGCAGCGTTGCGGGAATATCGCGACAAGCACGACGCCGCGGTCGGCCGCATCAAGGCGCTGCGTGCCGCGCGCCTGGCGCGGGACGCCGCAGCGGCAGGCAAAGCGCGGCCGCCGAACGCCGCGCCGGAAAAACCGCCGCGCAAGAGCAAGAAGAAGTGAGCTGCGGGAGCAGGGTCGGCCGCGTCGTCAGCGGGCCTTGAATGGTGGGCGCTGTAGGGATTGAACCTACGACCTCTCCCGTGTGAAGGGAACGCTCTCCCGCTGAGCTAAGCGCCCGTGCCGGCCGGACGCGCGATATACGGATGCCCGGCGCGCAGTGTCAAGCGAGCGCGCCCGGCGCCACGGCCGCTCAATTGCGGGTCGGCTCGGCGGGCGGCACCCGCGAGGCGGCGTTCTGCAGCGCGCGGATGCGGTCGGCGAGATTGCCGGAACCGGCCGGCGCCTCCGCGTAGAGCGTGCCGGCGGCCGGCGCCGTGGCGCCCTGGTCGCGCGCGGTCTCGGCGGCGAGGATGGCCTCGATCGGCGAGTTGGGACCTTCCAGCGCCGCGGCGAGACGGGCGACCTCGGCCGCGACGTCGTTGATGCGCTCGCGCAGCAAGGCGTTCTCGACCCGCTCGGACGACCAGGCCTGCTCGGCCTCGCGCCGCATCTGCGTGATCTCGCCCTGCAGCCGGTCGCGCTCCTCGGTCACGCGCTCGAGCTGCGCCTGCAGCTGCGCCTTCTCGGTCTTGAGCACGTCGGTCTGCGACGAGGAGCGGCCGTCGATCTCGGCGATAGCGCTGCGCAGGTCGATCTCGGTCTTGCGCGCGGTCTCGATCTCCTCGCGCAGATGCTTGAGCTCGACCTCGCTCGCCGCGAGCAGGCGGGACTGCTCCTGCAACTTGGTTTCGAGGTCGCTGGCGCGGCGGCCGAGGATTTCCGCTTCGGTGGTCTGCGCGACGAGATTGCGTTCGAGCTCGTCGACGCGGGCGCCGAGATTAGCGGCCTTGTCGCGCGCCGCGGCCAGCTCGTCGGTCGCCTGCGTGAGCTCGACGCGCTCGGCCTGCATGCGGTCCTCGGTGACCTTGAGCGCGTTGCCGGCGTCGGTGAGGCGCTCCTTGAGCGCCTCGACCTGCGTCTTCAGCGCCACCAGCTCGATGCGCTGCGCGTCGGCGAGCGTCGAGCGCTCGTCGAGCTCGGCCAGCACCTTGGCGAGCTCGCTCTCCTTGTCGGCGAGGGCGCGCTCGGCGTCGAGCACCGCCGCGGTCTTGACCGCGAATTCCTCCTCGGTGGCGCGCAGCTGCTCGCGCAGCGCCTTGTCGCGCGCCTCGAGCGCGAAGATGGTGGCGGACTTCTCGCCGATCTCCGCCTTCAGGCGGTTGATGGCATCGGTCTTCTTGCCGAGCTCGGCGAGCTGGCTGGTGGACTTGTTCTTGAGCTGCTCGACGCTCATCTCCAGCCGCCGCGTCGACATCGCGAATTCGGCGCGGAGCTGGTCCTTGTCGGCCTGGATCTCCGCCATCGACAGCGGCGTCGCGGCTTCGAGCCGCTGCATGGTCAGCCGCACCGCGCGGCCGTGCACCAGCGGCACGATGACGAGCCCGATCAGCGCCGCCACCAGGAAACCGACGCCGAAATACATGATCGGCTCAACCATGGGCGACGCCTCCGATACGCGCGGACATCCGGGAACTGCCCGGAAACATTGCACGAACGGCCGGCGCAACTCCAGCGCCACCGGAGATTAACCTGAATCCTTTTACGAGAATTCGAGACGTCGCCCGCCGGTCAGAACGGGTTCCAGGTCTTCTCCGGCGTAAATTTGAGGTAGCCGAGATTGGCGCCGAGCCGCAGCCCGACGCCGGTGCGGATCGGCACCACCACGATGTTGTTGGCGGTCAGCGCGGTCATCCCGAGCCCGCCGACGAAATAGGCCGAGCCGTCGATGCCGGCGAAGCGCTGGAAGATCGCGTCGGTCGCGGGCAGGTTGTAAACCAGCATCATGGTGCGGGCGCCGTCGCCGCCGGCGTCGAAGCCGACCGAAGGACCTTCCCAGAATACCTGCCGGTCGCCGGCATTCTTGGTGTAGAGGATGCCGTCGCCGTAGCGCAGCCCGACGATGAAGGCGCCGCTGCCCTCCTGGCCGAGGATATAGCCGTTGGGCTGGCCCCACCGGCTCGCCGCCTTCTCGATCAGCTCGGCCAGCCCGCGGCTCACCCCGCCGAAGAAGCGGTGGCCGGCCCGCACCAGCTCGTCCGGGGAGAAGGTGCCGCGCCCGCCCGGCCGCGGCGGCGGGCCGTTCTGCGCGGCGCCGACCGCCGGCGTCAGAAGGGTGAGCGACAGCGTCGCCAGCCGCAGGAAATTGCGCTTGGTGTGCTCCATGGCAGAGGGCCCCGTTTACGGCTGCTTATGAGGCGCGCGATAGGCTGGCGCCATTCCGAATCGATGGAACTGTGTTGGACAAGTATGATGGCAGGATGGCGGCGGCGGAAGTCGGCCGCAGCAGCGGGCGTGGCCGCCCTGCTTCTTGTTGTCGCCGCGCTCCCCGGCCGGGTGGCGGGCGCGACCAACGAGCAGATCGTCTGCGACGAGCATACCGGGCTCGCCATCAGCGGCTATGACCCGGTCGCCTATTTCGCCGACGCGCAGGCGCGGCCCGGCCTGCCGTCGCTGGAGCGCGGCCAGAGCGGCGTGGTGTGGCGCTTTCGCAATGAGGGCAACCGTGCCGCCTTCGCCAGAGACCCGGAGGTCTATATGCCGCAGTTCGGCGGCTATGACCCGGTCGCGATCGCCCGCGGCGCCTCGGTGCCGGGCCATCCCGAGCTCTGGCTGGTGATCGACAGCCGGCTTTACCTTTTCTACGACGCCAAGGCGCGCGCCGCCTTCGCTGCCGAGCCGGCGCGCTACCGCGCCGAGGCGGAGCGCAACTGGCCGCAGGTGCGCCGCCAGCTGGCGCGCTGAGGCGGCTCAGCAGCGCGCCGCGGCGGCCGCGCGCTGCGGATCGCCCCAGGCGAGAAAGCCCGGCACCCGGAACCGCTGCTCGATCCGCCCGTAGCGCAGCGGCGTGTGGTCGGCCGCGGTCATCACCCCGCCGGCCGCGGCGATGATGGCGTGGCCGGCGGCGATGTCCCATTCCGAGGTCGGGCCGAAGCGCGGATAGAGGTCGGCCTCGCCCTCCGCGACCTTGCAGAATTTCAGCGCGGAGCCGCAGGCGAGGCGCGCCACGTCGAATTGCTTCAGGTAATCCTCAGTGGCCGCATCGAGATGCGAGCGGCTGACCACCGCGCGCGCGTCCTGCGCCGGCCAGCGGCGGGTCCGGATCGGGCTTCGCTCGATGATGCCGCCATGGTTGTCGCAGCGCAGCCGCTCGGCACGGCCCGCGGCGCCGCGCCAGACCAGGCCGGCCGCCGGCGCGGCGATGATGCCCGCGAGCGGCACGCCCCCGGATACGACCGCGATGTTGACGGCATAATCGTCCCGGCCGGCGATGAATTCCCGCGTGCCGTCGAGCGGATCGACCAGCAGGAAGGTGCCGGGCAGCGCCGCCGCCGGCGCGCGGCCATAGGCTTCCTCCGAGATCACCGGGACATCCGGCAGGAGCCGCGCCAGGCCGCCGAGGATCGCAGCCTCCGAGGCCTCGTCTGCGGCGGTGACCGGCGACTTGTCGGCTTTGAGCCTGTGCGCGGCCTCTCCGGCCGGAATCGCGCGGATCGCCGCGGCAGCATCGAGCGCGATCGCGGTGAGATCGTCGAGCAGCAGCGCGGCCCGCTCAGCCGTCATCGTCGGTCCCGTCACCGATTGATCCTTGCGAAGCTTGTCCCGGAGCCGTTCTTGGCGGGGGTCCGGCCGGAGTGTATCAGCGCGTCAGACGGCATCATGACTGATTCGGCCGTCCCGCAGCCACGTTCCGGAGACCGACGTCATGTCTGCATCGCTCGCGCCTCTCGATCTCGCCGCGCTGCTCTGCTCGCGGGTGTGCCACGACCTCATCAGTCCGGTCGGCGCCATCGTCAACGGCATCGAGGTGCTGGAGGAGGAGAAGGACGAGGAGACCAAGCAGTTCGCGCTCGATCTCATCAAGAAGAGCGCGCGCACCGCGTCCGCCAAGCTGCAGTTCTGCCGCATTGCCTTCGGCGCCGCCGGCTCCGCGGGGGCGCAGATCGACACCGGCGACGCCGAGAGCATCAGCCGCGGCTTCCTCGAGGACGACAAGACCCGCATCGAGTGGAACGTGCCGCGCGCGCTGCTGCCGAAGAACCGGGTCAAGCTGTTGCTCAACATGCTGCTGATCGCTGCGCAGGCGATCCCGCGCGGCGGCCGCATCACCGTGGATCCGGCGGGCGCGGGGGAGACCATGGGCTTCGTGCTCAAGGCCGCGGGCACCAATGCCAAGGTGCCGGCTGCGATCCCGCCGCTGCTGACCGCCGAGCTCGGCGAGGAGCCGATCGACGCCCACAAGATCCAGCCGTTCTACGCCGGGCTCTTGGCGAAGGACTGCGCGCTGACGCTGTCCATGGCCATGGACGGCGATGCCGTGGCGGTGAGCGCGCTGTGAGCGCAATGCGGTTAACGGCCCGTTAACGCCAGGTGCGTTGCGCAGGAGATGCGCAACCAAAATTAAACCGTTCACCGACACACTGGACGCGCTTCCGACGGGGAAGCGACGGGCGATCTGCGCCTTGCGATCCAGGCCATTCGATGGACGACCTGCTGCGGGAATTTTTGACCGAGACTCACGAGAGTCTGGACGTGGTCGACGTCGAGCTCGTGCGCTTCGAGCAGGAGCCCGACAACGCGCGCATCCTCGATAACATCTTCCGTCTCGTCCACACCATCAAGGGCACCTGCGGCTTCCTCGGGCTGCCGCGGCTCGAGGCGCTGGCGCATGCGGCCGAGACGCTGATGGGGAAATTCCACGACGGCACGCCGGCCACCGCCGAGGCGGTGACGCTCGTGCTCGCGACCATCGACCGCATCAAGGAGATTCTCGACGGGCTCGAGCACAATCAGGCCGAGCCGACCGGCAATGACGCCGATCTGATCGCGCGGCTCGCGCGCATGGCTGGGGAGGGCGCGGCGCCCGCCGCGCCGCAGGACGACGAGCGCGCCGCGCCGCCGGGCGCAGGGGCGCCCAGGGATGACGGCGAGCGTGCCGATGTGGTCACCAATTCGACGATCCGCGTCACCGTCGACACGCTCGAGCGCCTGATGACGATGGTGTCGGAGCTGGTGCTGACGCGCAACCAATTGCTCGACATCGCCCGCCAGCACGACGACACCGCGTTCAAGACGCCGCTGCAGCGGCTGTCCAACGTCACCGCCGAGCTGCAGGAAGGCGTCATGAAGGCGCGCATGCAGCCGATCGGCCATGCCTGGCAGAAGCTGCCGCGCATCGTGCGCGATCTCGGCAAGGAGCTCGGCAAGGACATCGAGATCGAGATGCAGGGCGAGCAGACCGAGCTCGACCGCCAGGTGCTCGACCTGATCAAGGACCCGCTCACGCATATGGTGCGCAACTCCGCCGACCACGGCCTGGAGCACCCGGCGGAGCGGCTCGCCGTCGGCAAGCCGGCAAAGGGCCGCATCCGGCTGTCGGCCTATCACGAAGGCGGGCAGATCGTGATCGAGGTGGCCGATGACGGCCGCGGTCTTGACACCCGGCGCATCCGCGACAAGGCGCTGGCGCTCGGCCTTGCCGCCGAGGAGACGCTGGCGCGGATGCCGGATGCCCAGATCCACAGGCTGATCTTCGAGCCCGGCTTCTCCACCGCCGACAAGATCACCAATATTTCCGGGCGCGGCGTCGGCATGGACGTGGTGCGCAACAACATCGACCAGATCGGCGGCATGATCGACGTCAAGTCGGTGCCGGGCAAGGGCGTGGTGTTCACCATCAAGATCCCGCTGACGCTCGCCATCGTCTCGGCGCTGATCGTGGAGAGCGCGGGGCACCGCTTTGCGATCCCGCAATTGTCGGTGGTCGAGCTGGTGCGGGTGCGTGCCGGCTCCGACAACCGCATCGACTACATCAAGGACACGCCGGTGCTGCGGCTGCGCAACAAGCTGCTGCCGCTCGCCGATCTGCGCAAGCTGTTGGCGCTGCCGCCGGCGCAGGCGCCGGGCAAGGGCGAGTTCATCGTCGTCACCCAGGTCGGCGCGCAATTGTTCGGCATCGCGGTCGACGGCGTGTTCCACACCGAGGAGATCGTGGTGAAGCCGATGTCGTCGCGGCTGCGGCACATCGACGTGTTCTACGGCAACACCATTCTCGGCGACGGCTCGGTCATCCTCATCATCGATCCCAACGGCATCGCGCGCGCGATCGGCGCCGCCGCCGAGACCGTGATCGGAGACGTCGCCGAAGCGGACGACGGCGAGGACCGCGACAGCCTGACCTCGCTGCTGGTGTTCCGCGCCGGCCCGCCGCAGGCCAAGGCGGTGCCGCTGTCGCTCGTGACCCGCCTCGAGGAGATCGATGCGCGGACCATCGAGCTGTCGAACGGCCGCCACATGGTGCAGTACCGCGGCCAGCTCATGCCGCTGGTGAGCGCCGGCCCCGACGTCGCGATCCGGCGCGAAGGCGCCCAGCCGCTCTTGGTGTTCTCCGACGGCGACCGCGCCATGGCGCTGGCGGTCGACGAGATCGTCGATATCGTCGAGGAAAAGCTCGACATCCAGGTCGTCTCCGACAATCCGGGCGTGCTGGGCTGCGCGGTCATCAGGGGGCAGGCCACCGAGATCATCGATGTCGGTCATTTCCTGCCGCTCGCCTATGCCGACTGGTTCCGCCGCAAGGACGTGGTGCCGCAGCGGCGGCGCACGCTGCTGCTGGTCGACGATTCCCCGTTCTTCCGCGACATGCTGTCGCCGGTGCTGCAGGCCGCGGGCTACGACGTCGTCACCGCCGCCGATGCGCGCGAGGCGCTGGCGCGGCTGCGCGGCGGCAAGGGGATCGACATCGTCGTCACCGACATCGACATGCCGGAGATGGACGGCTTCACGCTGGTGGAGGCGTTGCGGCGCGATCCGGCGACCGCGTCGCTGCCGGTGATCGCGCTGTCGTCGCATGTCTCGGTGGAATCGATCGAGCGCGGCCGCGCGGTCGGCCTGCACGATTATGTCGCCAAGTTCGACCGTGCCGGCCTGATCGCGGCGCTGAAGGAGCAATCGGCCGGCGCCGAGGCGGCCTAGGGGACCATGATGCGCAACGATGCCGTCAGCACCCGCGACTACGTCACCGCCACGGTGGGCGGCCAGCTGTTCGGCCTGCCGATCCTGCAGGTGCAGGACGTGTTCGTGCCGGAGCGCGTGACGCCGGTGCCGCTGGCGCCGCCGGAGATCGCCGGTGTGCTCAATCTGCGCGGCCGCATCGTCACCATGATCGATCTGCGGCAGCGGCTCGGCCTCGAGCGGCGCGATCCCGGCGCGCGGTCGATGGCGATCGGCGTCGAGACCGGCGGCGAATCCTACGGCCTGCTGATCGATGCGGTCGGCGAGGTGCTCGCCCTCGACGACGACGCGCGCGAGGACAATCCGGTCAATCTCGACCGGAAGCTCGCCGCCGTCAGCGCCGGCATCCATCGGCTCGACGGCGCGCTGCTGGTGACGCTCGATCTCGACAAGATTCTCGACCTCGATCACGCCGTGGCGGCGGCATGAGAGCGGCGCGCGAGAATGACCCATTGCGGGAGGACCCCGCATGAAAGGATAGCGAGGCGGTACGATGAAGACATGTCTGGTGGTCGACGATTCCAGCGTCATCCGCAAGGTGGCGCGGCGCATCCTCGAGGGTCTCGACTTCAACATCCTCGAGGCGGAGGACGGCGAGCAGGCGCTGTCCGCATGCCGGATGGCGCTCCCCGAAGCCATCCTGCTCGACTGGAACATGCCGCGCATGGACGGCTACGAATTCCTGCGCGCGCTGCGCCGCATGCCGGGCGGCGACGCGCCCAAGGTGGTGTTCTGCACCACCGAGAACGACATCGCGCATATCGCGCGCGCGCTGCATGCCGGCGCCAACGAATACATCATGAAGCCGTTCGATAAGGACATCGTCGAAGCGAAATTCCAGGAGGTCGGCCTGCTCTGAGGCAGGCCGACCCCGCGTTTCGCAGCAGAAGGCGCCGCGATGACCACAGCGTTGGCCAGGACCACGCCCGCGAGCGCCGCGCGGAAACGGCTGCGCGTCATGGTCGTCGACGATGCCGTGGTGGTGCGCGGCCTGTTCGCGCACTGGATCGAGGCGGAGCCGGACTTCGAGCTGGTGGCCGCGCTGCGCAACGGCCGCGAGGCGCTCGACCGGCTCGAACGCGCCGATCCCGACGTCGTCGTCCTCGACATCGACATGCCGGAGCTCGACGGCATCACCGCGCTGCCGCTGCTGTTGCGCAGCAAGCCCGGCCTGCTGGTCATCATGGCCTCGACGCTGACGCGGCGGAACGCCGAGATCAGCCTGCGGGCGCTGGCGCTCGGCGCCGCCGATTACATCCCCAAGCCGGAGACCACGCGGGACGCTGCGACCGCGCTGCCGTTCCGCCGCGAGCTGATCGACAAGATCCGCGGGCTCGGCGCCCGGCTGCGGCGCGCGCCGCCGGCCGGCCAGGGCGCCGCCGCGCCGCGCCCGCACAGCGACGGCCGCAGCGCCGCCTCCGCGCCAGCAACGCGCTTCCGGCTGCGGCCGTTCTCCGTGGTGCCGCCGCGCGTGCTGCTGATCGGGGTCTCGACCGGCGGCCCGCAGGCGCTGACCAGCCTGATCCCGCGGCTCGCTGCGGTGTCCGACAAGGCGCCGATCCTCATCACCCAGCACATGCCGCCGACCTTCACCACCATCCTCGCCGAGCACCTGCAGACCGCCAGCGGCCGGCCGGTGCGCGAAGCCGTCGACGGCGAGCCGATCGAGCGGGGGACGGTCTATCTCGCGCCCGGCGGCAGGCATCTGCGCGTCGAGCGCCAGAACGGCCGGCCGGTCGCGATCCTCGATGACGGCCCGCCGGTCAACTATTGCAGGCCCGCGGTCGATCCCATGTTTTCGTCCGGCGCGGTGCTGTGGGGCGCGGCGACGCTCGGCCTCGTGCTCACCGGCATGGGCTCGGACGGCATGCGCGGCGCCGAGGCGATCGCCGCCGTCGGCGGCAGCGTGATCGCGCAGGACGAGGCCAGCAGCGTGATCTGGGGCATGCCGGCGCAGGCGCTGGCGGCAGGCGCCTGCGCCGCGGTGCTGCCGCTCGAGGCCATGGCCGCGACGATCACCCGGCTGTTCGCGGGAGAGCGGCCGTGACGCCTCATGATTACGATTTCCTGCGCGCCTTGCTGAAGGAGCGGTCCGGGCTCGCGCTGTCCGCGGACAAGCATTACCTGGTCGAGAGCCGACTGCTGCCGGTGGCGCGCAGGGCCGGGCTCGGCAGCCTCGACGCGCTGATCGCGCGCATCAGGGCGCCGGATGCCGCCGCGGCGGCGCTGACGGTCCAGGTGGTCGAGGCGATGACCACCAATGAATCGTTCTTCTTCCGCGACAAGATCCCGTTCGAGCATTTCCGCACCGTGGTGATGCCGGCGCTGCTGCAGGCGCGCGCCGGCAGCCGGCGCATCCGCATCTGGTGCGCGGCCGCGGCCGCCGGGCAGGAGCCCTATTCCGTCGCGATCTGCCTGCGCGAGATGGCGGACCGGCTGCTCGGCTGGCGCGTCGACATCCTGGCCACCGACCTGTCGGGCGAGATCCTGGAAAAGGCGAAATCCGGCATCTACAGCCAGTTCGAGGCGCAGCGCGGCCTGCCGATCCAGATGCTGCTGAAATATTTCACCCGGATCGGCGACCATTGGCAGGTCGAGCCGGCGCTGCGGCAGATGGTGCATTTCCGGCCGATCAACCTGCTGCACGATTTCACCCCGCTCGGCCAGTTCGACGTGGTGTTCTGCCGCAACGTGCTGATCTATTTCGACCAGCCGACCAAGACCGCGACGCTGGAGCGGCTGGCGCGCGTCACCGCCAGCGACGGCTATCTGCTGCTCGGCGCGGCGGAGACCGTGGTCGGCCTGACCGATCTGTTCAAGCCGGTGCCGGACCGGCGCGGCCTCTACGCTCCCAATCCGGCGGCGCGGCCGCGGCCCTGCGCCACGGTGCTGCAGTTCGCCCGCGCCTGAGCCGGGCCATCTTGAAAAAGCCGCGCGGCCACGCAAGACTCCGCGCCATCCTTTTCAGATAGACGAGCCCGCGAGGCCGGCCATGAGAGTGTTTCCCGCTACCGCCGCGCTTGTCGCCGTCGCCGCCGTGCTGTCCGCGCCGGCGGCCCTGGCCCAGGTCTCCCTGACCAACAGCGGGGACGACAAGGCGCTGACCCGGCGCTCCGATGCCGAGAAGAAGCGCGACGCCGAGATCGACCGGGAATATCGCGCGACGCTGCGCCGCGCCGGCCCGGACGCGGCGGCCGCGAAGACCGATCCGTGGGGCAACGTGCGCGCAGCCCCGGCGCCGTCCGGCAAGCGCTGACGCCGCCCGCGGTTCCGCGGCCGCCCGGCAACGATCCCGTCCCGGACGCGCGCCGCCAAAACGCCAAAAAACCCCGCCGTTTCCGGCGGGGTTTGAGGTGGGAGGAGAGCCTACGGGGCTCGAAGAAGATGACGCGGACGCCACTCACGCGGGAAAGTCACCCGGTCGTGGGGCTTGCGACCGCCGTCAGGCGGGGATGCGGGCCTCGTCGTCAGCCGGCTCGCGCAGCACATAGCCGCGGCCCCACACCGTCTCGATGTAGTTCTTGCCGTTCGACGCGTTCGCCAGCTTCTTGCGCAGCTTGCAGATGAACACGTCGATGATCTTGAGTTCCGGCTCGTCCATGCCGCCGTAGAGATGGTTGAGGAACATCTCCTTGGTCAGCGTCGTGCCCTTGCGCAGCGAGAGCAGCTCCAGCATCTGGTATTCCTTGCCGGTGAGATGCACGCGCGCGCCGTTGACCTCGACGGTCTTGGTGTCGAGATTGACCACCAGGTCGCCGGTATTGATGACGGACTGGGCATGGCCCTTGGAGCGGCGCACGATCGCGTGGATGCGCGCGATCAGCTCGTCCTTGTGGAACGGCTTGGTCATGTAGTCGTCGGCACCGAAGCCGAGACCGCGGACCTTGTCCTCGATGCCGGCCAGGCCCGAGAGGATGAGGATCGGCGTCTTCACCTTGGAGACGCGCAGCGCCCGCAGCACCTCGAACCCGGACATGTCGGGGAGGTTCAGGTCGAGCAGGATGATGTCGTAGTCGTAGAGCTTGCCAAGATCGACGCCTTCCTCTCCGAGGTCGGTCGTATAGACGTTGAAGCTCTCGGATTTCAGCATCAGCTCAATGGATTGAGCGGTTGCGCTGTCGTCCTCAATCAGCAGAACGCGCATGCCAGTCCCCTTCCTCGCCGTTCTTGGCTCAAGGTCGGCACGCCGCAGCGGCGGCCTTTGGAAACGCTTTGGGACAAACTGATTCGGACGCTACCGGCGCATGGTTAACAAAACCTGATTCTTGCGCGCAAGCATTTCCTGGCAAATTCAAGGCGAATCGCCATAAACTGTTGCTGGAAGGTGATTTTTTCACCACGTCGTCGCTCATGATCCACATTAAGAACCGGCCACAACCGATTCCAAAGACTCGTCCCTTCGAATCAGCCCGGGCGAGTGCGGGCCTGCTGTCCCTTAACGATGAGCCAATTGTTAATGACGCGGGTAAATTCCCGGTTAACGAGGCGGTTGACCGGGTAACGCTAAGCGAAGGTGAAGGACGCCGCCGGCGCCCGCTTCCCGGCGGGCCGGCATGAAGGCGCTGGCCGAGCAGATCCGCGATCTCGACGGCGCCGAGACCTACGGCCGCGTGGTCGGCGTGCGCGGCCTGATGGTCGAGGTCGCCGGCCCGATCCATGCGATGTCGGTCGGCGCGCGGCTCAGGATCGAGACCGGCAACGGCCGCAACATTCCCTGCGAGGTGGTCGGCTTCACCGGCGCCAATGCGCTGCTGATGCCGTTCGCGGCGCTCGACGGCGTGCGCCGCGGCTGCCGCGCGGTGGTGTCGTCGGCCGCAGGCGCGGTGCGGCCGTCGGAAGGCTGGCTCGGCCGCGTCGTCAATGCCATGGGCGAGCCGATCGACGGCAAGGGGCCGCTGCCCGCGGGGCTTGCGCCCTATCCGTTCCGCAACGCGCCGCCGCCGGCGCACCAGCGCGCGCGGGTCGGCGCGCCGCTCGATCTCGGGGTGCGGGCGCTCAACACCTTCCTCACCGTGTGCCGGGGCCAGCGCATGGGCATTTTCGCCGGTTCCGGCGTCGGCAAGTCGGTGCTGATGTCGATGCTGGCGCGCAATGTCGCCGCCGACGTGTCGGTGATCGGGCTCGTCGGCGAGCGCGGCCGCGAGGTGCAGGAGTTCCTGCAGGACGACCTCGGCGCGGCCGGCCTCGCGCGCTCGGTGGTGGTGGTCGCGACCTCCGATGAGCCGGCGCTGATGCGGCGGCAGGCCGCCTATCTGACGCTGTCGATCGCCGAATATTTCCGCGACGTCGGCAAGGACGTGCTGGTGATGATGGATTCGGTGACGCGCTTTGCCATGGCGCAGCGCGAGATCGGGCTGTCCGCCGGCGAGCCGCCGACCGCCAAGGGCTACACGCCGACCGTGTTCACCGAACTGCCGCGGCTCCTGGAGCGGGCCGGGCCCGGCGCCTCGGGCGGCACCATCACCGGCATCTTCAGCGTGCTGGTCGACGGCGACGACCACAACGAGCCGGTGGCCGACGCGGTGCGCGGCATCCTCGACGGCCATATCGTGATGGAGCGCGCCATCGCCGAGCGCGGCCGCTACCCGGCCGTCAATGTGCTGAAATCGATCTCCCGCACCATGCCGCGCTCCGCGGACCCCGCCTTCCTGCCGGTCATCACCCGCGCCAAGCAGGTGATGGCGACCTATGCGGATATGGAGGAACTGATCCGGCTGGGGGCCTACCGGCCCGGTTCCAGCGCCGAGGTCGACGAGGCGATCGCGTTCCACAAGCCGCTGGAGGCGTTTCTGGCGCAGGGCAAGGACGAGGCGACCTCGCTCGCCGAGGGCTATGCCCGGCTCGCCCGGATCATGGCCGGTTCCGAGGCGGCTCCGGGCGGCCCCGGTCCCGGTTTGGAAACCGAAAACTAACGTTAGTGCGGCTAGATTTCCGCCATGATCGTTCAGACGGGCCTGACGCGGCCCTGTTCGGCCGCGTCTGTTCAGGCACCGGACTTCGGGGGAGTATGAGTCGATGAAGTCACGCGAAACGCTCATCCGGCTGAAGAAATTCGCCGTCGACGAACGGCGCCGCAAGGTCGCGCAGATCGAGGCCATGATCGCCGAGTTCGAGCGCATGGCGACGGAGCTGGAGCGCGAGATCCAGGTCGAGCAGGAGCGCGCCAATATCCACGATCCGTCGCATTTCGCCTATCCGACCTATGCCAAGGCGGCGATCACCCGCCGCGCCAATCTCAAGCGTTCGATCGACGAGCTGCGCATCCAGCTCGAGGACGCGAAGGCGTCGCTCGGCGAGGCGTTCGAGGAGCTCAAGAAGGTCGAGATGCTCGACCAGCGCGACCAGGCCCGCGAAATGGCGGAAGCCAATGCGCGCGAGCAGGCCGAGCTCGATTCGATCGGGGCGATGCGCTTCCACGGCGCGCGCGCCTGACCGTCTCCGCTCTCCCTCCCGTCAAAAAAAGAACGCGCCCGCAAGGGCGCGTTGCAGTTTGGGAGGTACGAGGAAGAAAGGCTGCTTCAGCGGATCGCGATCTCAGCGGATCGTGATGGTCTCGCTGTGGGAGTAGGAGACAGGTCCGCCGACCTTCAGGGCCGGACCGCGGGCCTGCTGCGACACCAGGACATCGGTGCCGAGGTCGACGTCACGCGCGGCGATGCCGACGCCGGCGACCAGGATGGCGGCGACCAGCGCCACCACGACGATCTTCAGATGCGTGGCCTTGTCAGCGGTGTAGAGCGAAGAATTCATGAGTCCCTCCCGTGCCTCATCGTCGGACGCGATAAACCGGGGCTTGGCTTCAACTGTCATGACATCAACGTGGGGAAGCCGGGGCAGGTTCCCAAGCCCGCTTCACGGATCGTTGAAATGCCGTGACCGGCGTAATTCCGCCGTCGGATCAGATACTTGAGATGGTCTTGAGGCGGGCGCGGGGATGGATCTCGGCCTGGCCGAGCACCGGAGTCTGGGCGCGGAAGCGCTCGATGATGCTGCGCACGAACGGCCGTATCGCGGAGGACGACACCAGCACCGGCGCCTCGCCGTTGCGCGCCGCTGCCTCGAAGCGCTCGCGCACCAGGGTGATGAATTCCGACAGCCGTGACGGCTGCATCGCCAGCGTGCGCTCATCGCCCTGGCCGACGATCGATTCCGCGAAATGCTGCTCCCATTTCGCCGACAGCGCGATCAGCGGCAGATAGCCCGCCGGCGTGGTGTATTGCGCGCAGATCTGCCGCGACAGCCGGATGCGCACATGCTCGGCGATCGACACCGGGTTGCGCGTGACCGCGAGCGCGTCGGCGATGCCTTCGAGGATGGTGGAGAGATCGCGGATCGAGACGCGCTCGGCGAGCAGCGTCTGCAGCACGCGCTGGATGCCGGACATGGTGATGAGCGAGGGTACGATGTCCTTGACGAGCTCGGACTGCTCCTTGGGCAGCTCCTTCATCAGCTTCTGCACCTCGCCGTAGGACAAAAGCTCCGCCATGTTGGCCTTGAGCAGCTCGGTGAGGTGGGTCGAGAGCACGGTCGCGGCATCGACCACGGTATAGCCCTTGATCGAGGCTTCCTCCTTGTGCGCGGCGTCGATCCAGGTCGCGGGCAGGCCGAAGGTCGGCTCGCTGGTGTGGGTGCCGGGCAGCAGCACCTGCCCGCCGGCGGGATCCATCACCATGTACTGGCCCGGCCAGATCTGGCCGGAGCCGGCTTCGACCTCCTTGATCTTGATCGAATAGGTGTTGGGATCGAGCTGGACATTGTCGAGGATGCGCACCGCCGGCATCACGAAGCCCATCTCGACCGCGAGCGAGCGGCGCAGCGCCTTGATCTGCTCGGTGAGGCGGTCGCCGCCGTCCGGCGAGTTGATCAGCGGCAACAGCGCATAGCCGATCTCGATCTTGAGGTCGTCGATCCTGAGCGCGGCCGAGATCGGCTCCTCGGCCGGCGCAGCCGGGGCCTTGGCGTCCGCCGCCTTGGCCTCGTCGGCGGCCTCGACGCGGGTGCGCTTGCCGATCACATAGGCGAGCGCCGCGGCGCCGCCGCCGAGCACCAGGAACGGCAGCATCGGGATGCCGGGCAACAGCGCCATCAGCAGCATCACGCCGCCGGCCATGCCGAGCGCCTGCGGATAGCCGGAGAGCTGGCGCAGCAGCGCCTTGTCGGCGGCGCCGCTGATGCCGGCCTTCGAGACCAGCAGGCCCGCCGCGGTCGAGACGATCAGCGCCGGCACCTGGGTGACGAGGCCGTCGCCGACGGTGAGCAGGGTGTAGGAGCGCGCCGCCTCGGAGAAGCTCAGCCCCTGCTGCGCGATGCCGATCACCATGCCGCCGATGATGTTGATGAACACCACCAGCAGGCCGGCGATGGCGTCGCCGCGCACGAATTTCGAGGCGCCGTCCATGGCGCCGAAGAAGCCGCCTTCGTCCTCGAGCACCTTGCGGCGCCGCCGGGCCTCGGCCTCGTCGATCAGTCCGGCGGACAGGTCGGCGTCGATCGCCATCTGCTTGCCGGGCATGGCGTCGAGGTGGAAGCGCGCCGCGACCTCGGCGATGCGGCCGGAGCCCTTGGTGATGACCACGAAGTTCACGATCACCAGGATCGCGAACACGATGATCCCGATCACGAAATTGCCGCCCATCACGAAATTGCCGAACGCCTCGATGACGTGGCCGGCGGCGGCGGTGCCTTCATGGCCGTGCGACAGGATCAGGCGCGTCGACGCGAGATTGAGCGACAGCCGCAGCATCGTCGCGATCAGCAGCACGGTCGGGAACGAGGAGAATTCCAGCGGCGCGTGGATGAACAGCGCCGTCATCAGGATCAGCACCGACAGGATGATCGAGATGGCGAGCGCCAGGTCGAGCAGGAGCGGCGGCAGCGGCAGGATCAGCACGACAAGGATGGTCATCACGCCGATCGCCAGCGCGATGTCGCCGCGCCGCATCAGCGCCGCGAGATTGCCGATGTCGCCGATGCCGGGGAGCCGCAGCCCCCCGTTGCCTTGTCCTGCGGTGACGTCCGTCATCGAGCCCCAATGCCCCAGGCGCGCCTGCCTGCCCGGCAATTTTTGCCCGGTTTATGGTTAGCACCGGGTTAACGCGCCGGGCCGCCGCGGCCCTTGCGGCTCAGCCTCCGCAGATCCGGCAGGCGCCGCTCGCCGCGCCGTGCATCTCGCCGCAGCCGACGCAGACGAAGGTCGCGTCCGGGTTGCGCAGATTGCCGACGCTCATCACGTCGGTGAACAGCATGATCAGCCCGGTCTTGGGACAGCAGGCCTGCACCGCCTGCCGGCGCGCCGACAGATGCGGCGCATCGTCCGCGATCACGGCGAAGCGCGGCGTGCCGCCGCGCGGGGTCTTGTCGAGTGCTGCCATCGGGCTCTCCGCTTGCTGCGTTGCAGACGGCGGCGGAGCGGGATGCTCCGGCGCGCCAAACCCACGCACACGCCCGGCACGCACGCTCGCTACGACATCACTGCAGTTCAGGCCGCCGCGCGCGGCTCGCTGCCGTTCGGCGGCGGGATCGGCGCGCCCTCGGCGGCATATTCGTTGAGCTTGTTGCGCAGGGTCCGGATCGAAATGCCGAGGATGTTGGAGGCATGGGTCCGGTTGCCGAGGCAGTGCTTGAGCGTCTCCAGGATCAGGTCGCGCTCGACCTCGGCCACGGTGCGGCCGACCAGACCGCGGGTGACCTGCTCGGCGGCCTGCGCCGCGTGCGCCACCGCGGGCTGCGCCCTGGCGCGGTCGAGCCGCATGCCGTCCGGCGTGACGATGCCGTCGATGCCGATCTCCGGGCCGGTCGCGAGCAGCACCGCGCGGTGCAGCGTGTTCTCCAGCTCGCGGACATTGCCCGGCCAGCGGTTCACGGTCAGCGCGTGGCGGGCCTCCTGCGACAGCGGCCGCACCGGCAGGCCGTTGGCCTCCGCGTATTTCTTGATGAAGTGCTGCGCCAGTTCGAGCACGTCGGCCGGACGTTCGCGCAGCGGCGGCAGCTTCAGGTTGATGACATTGAGGCGGAACAGCAGGTCCTCGCGGAACGTGCCGGCGCGCACCGCCTCGGCGAGGTTGCGGTTCGAGGTGGCAATGATGCGGATGTTGACCGGCACCGGGCGGCTGCCGCCGACGCGGTCGATCACGCGCTCCTGGATCGCGCGCAGCAGCTTGGCCTGCAGCCGCACGTCAATCTCGGAAATCTCGTCGAGCAGCAGCGTGCCGCCGCTCGCCTCCTCGAACTTGCCGATGCGGCGCGCCAGCGCCCCGGTGAACGCGCCCTTCTCATGGCCGAACAGCTCGGACTCGAGCAGGTTCTCCGGAATGGCGGCGCAATTGACGGAGATGAACGGCTTGTTGGCGCGGTGCGAGCGCGCATGGACATAGCGCGCCAGCACCTCCTTGCCGGTGCCGCTCTCGCCGGTGATCAGCACCGAGGCGTCGGACGGCGCGATCTGCTGGGCGAGCCGGATCACCTGCGCCATGGCTTCGTCGCGCCACACCAGTTCGCGATGGTCGTTGGTGACCGCGGCGAGCACCGCGGCGATCAGCTCCGGATCGGGCGGCAGCGGGATGTATTCCTTGGCGCCGGCATGGATGGCGGCGACCGCGGCGCGTGCGTCGTTGGAGATGCCGCAGGCGACGATCGCGACATGGATGTGCTCGGCCTCGAGCCGCTTCACCAGATCGGCGATATCGATCGCGACGTCGACCATCAGCAGGTCGGCGCCGCGGCCGGAGCGCAGCACGGCGAGCGCCTGCTCGATGGTCTCGGCATGGGTGACGGTGGCGCCGCGATCCATCGCGATCTTGGTGGCGGTGGAGAGCTGTCCCTTCAGCGTTCCGACGATCAGAAGCCTCATGACAATCTCCTTCAGTTACGGTCGTTCTTGATGATTTCCGTCATGGTGACGCCGAGCTTGTCCTCGACCAGCACGACCTCGCCGCGCGCCACCAGGCGGTTGTTGACGTAGATGTCGATCGCCTCGCCGACCTTGCGGTCGAGCTCCAGCACCGCGCCGGGACCGAGCTTGAGCAGGGCGCCGACGTCCATGCGGGCGCGGCCGAGCACCGCCGAGACCTGCACCGGCACGTCGAACACGGCTTCGAGATCGGCGGCGCTGCGGTTGACGCTGTCGCCATCGATCGGCGCGAGCCCGCCGGCGTCTTCGACCGTCGGCACCGCGCCATTCTCCAGGTCCGGGAGCGGCACCGGGTTGTCGTTCTCGCTCATGATCGGTTCTCTCTCGTTCAATGCTGGTGTTCCGGATGGGCGCGGCGCGCCGCGATGTAGCGCGCCACGGCGTCGGCGATCGCCGCCTCGATCTGCGCGCGCTCGCGGCTGACGCCGCCGTCGGCCCATTCGATGCGGCAGTCGCCGGCAGCGATCTGCGGCTCGGCCAGCACCACCAGCCGGCCCTCGAAGCCGCGGCCGCGGGCGATGTCCTCGAGCTGGCGCTTGGCGTCCTCATAGACGGCGTCGTTGACGCGGATCACGACATGCGGCTTCGTCACCAGATGCTGGAAGCAGTCGGCGGCGAGCGCGGCGATCTCGGCGAACGGCTCGCGTGCGATCAGCTCCGGCGCGAGCTTCGCGGCGATCGCGGCGGCAACCTCGACCGCCTCGCTTTCGAGCCGCATCTCCAGCGCCTGCAGGTTGCGACCGAGCCGGTCGAGGGTATCGGCGATGACGGCGAGCGTCGCGGCGATCGATTGGCGGGCCTGGGCCTGGGCCTGGGCTTCCGCGGCGGCGACGCCGTTGCGATAGGCCTGCGCCTCGCGCGCGGCGCAGCGCGCCTCGTGCTCGGCAAGCGACAGCGCCGGCCGCTGGTCGGCGGCGGCGGCGAAGTCGAGATCGAACAGGAATTTAGCGCGCGCGCTCATGTCAGTAGACCAGCTCGTCGTCGCCGTTGTTCTTGGCGATCATGATTTCGCCCTTGGCAGCGAGGTCCTTGGCGAGGTTGACCAGCATGCCTTGCGCCTCGTCGACATCGCGCAACCGCACCGGGCCGAGCGCCTGCATGTCGTCAACCAGCATCTTGGCGGCGCGGCTCGACATGTTGGACAGGAAGAACTGGCGCACCGCCTCGTTGGCGCCCTTCAGCGCGATGCCGAGCTTGTCCTTGTCGATGTGGCGCATCAGCGTCTGCGCCGAGCCGTTGTCGAGCTTGATCAGGTCGTCGAAGGTGAACATCAGCGCCTTGATGCGCTCCGCGGAATCGCGGTTCTCGTTCTCCAGCGCGGTGAGGAAGCGGGTCTCGGTCTGGCGGTCGAAATTGTTGAAGATCTCCGCCATCACCTCGTGCGCGTCGCGGCGGCGGGTCTGCGACAGATTCGACATGAATTCGGTGCGCAGCGTCTGCTCGACGCGCTCGATCACCTCCTTCTGCACGGATTCCATCCGCAGCATGCGGCCGACGACATCGAGCGCCAGGTCCTCCGGCAGGATCGCCAGCACGCGCGCGGCGTGCTCGGGGCGCAGCTTCGACAGCACCACCGCGATGGTCTGCGGATATTCGTTCTTGAGATAGTTCGCCAGCACCTCCTCCTGGACGTTGGCGAGCTTCTCCCACATATTGCGGCCGGCGGGACCGCGGATTTCCTCCATGATGCTGCCGACGCGGTCCGACGGCAGATACTGCTTGAGCAGACGCTCGGTGGCGTCGTAATTGCCCATCAGCGCGCCCGAGGCCGACATCTGCGAGACGAATTCCAGCAGCAGCTGCTCGACCGCGCTCGCATCGACGGTGCCGAGCGTCGACATCACCACCGAGATTTCGCGCAGCTCGTCGTCGTCGAGCTGGCTGAAGATCGCGGCGCCGTATTGCTCGCCGAGCGCCAGCATCAGCACCGCGGCGCGCTCCGGCCCGGTCAGCCGCCGCTGCTCGCGGGCGATATGGTGGCCGCCGGAGAGCTGCGCGATGAGCTGCGGCACGTCCTCGCGCACCGTCCGTTCGCGCTTGTCTGTGGAATAGGCTGAAGGCATGGATCAGGCCGCGTCTTCGTGGAGCCAGCTGCGGATGATCGACACCGCTTCTTGCGGATTCTTGTTGGCGAGCTCGCCGACCTTCTGCACCGATTGGGCGTGAACCTGGCCCTGCACCTGGGCGACATCGATCATGTTCGAGGTCCGGTTCGAGATCGCGACGGATTCGTCGCTGCCGACGATCGCCACATTGGGACCGCCGCTCGCGGTGATGCCGCCGGCGCTGCCGCCGCCCGATGCGCCGGCCGTTGCCGGCAGCGCCGCCGCGCCGCCTGCCATCAGCATCGTGCCGCCGGCCGGCAGCGCCGCGGTGGCCGCCGCATCCGGGCCGAACGCGCGGCGCATCATCGGCCGCACCACCATGAGCATCACGACGAGGCCGAGCAGCGCCATCACGCCGAGCTCGATCGCGCGCATGATGTCGTCCTTGCTGAACTGCAGATAGGCCATGATGCCGGAAGGCTCGCCGCCGCCGACCGCGGCGGGCTGCTCGGCAAAGCGCAGATTGACGACCTCGACCTGGTCGCCGCGCTTCTGGTCGAAGCCGATCGCCGAGCGCACCAGCGCCGCGATGCGGTCGATCTCCTCCTTGCTGCGCGCCTGGTAGACGATCTCGCCCTTGTCGTTCTTGCTGTAGGTGCCGTCCACCAGCACCGCCGCGGAGATGCGGTTGATGCGGCCGGCTTCCGTCACCTCGGTCTTGGTGACGCGCGAGATCTCGTAATTGACGATCTCCTCGGTCTTCTTGTTCTGGTCGCCGCGCGAGGCATTGCCTTCGTTCGGCCGGTTGCCGTTCGGCAGTTCGTTGCCGACGGAGACCTGGCCTTCGCGGGATTCATTGGTCTGCGACTGCTCCTCGCGGGTCTGGCTGGAGCGCACGACGCGGCCTTCGGGATCGAAGCGATCGGAGGTCTGGGTGATGCGGTTGAAGTCGAAATCGGCGTTGAGCTGCACGCGGGCGCGGCCGGGCCCGACCACCGAGGACACGATCTGCTCGACCTCTTCGCGCAGCCGGCGCTCATAGGCGACCTTGCGCTCGTCGGCCACGGCGCCGATGCCGGCGTCCTGCATCGAGCCGTCGGCGAGCAGCCGGCCGGTCTCGTCCACGATCGAGACGCGCTCCGGCTTGAGGCCGTTGACCGCGGTAGCAACGAGGTGGCGGATCGCGCGCACCTGCGAGGCCTCGAGCCGGCCGCGGCTGGTGACGACGATCGATGCCGACGGCTCCGCCTTCTCCCGCGAGAACAGCGGGCGCTCGGGCAATACCAGGTGGACGCGGGCCGACTGCACGCGCTCGATGCTGCGGATGGTGCGCGCCAGCTCGCCTTCGAGCGCGCGCAGGTGATTGATGTTCTGGACGAAGCTGGTGGTGCCGAGCGTGTCCGACTTGTCGAAGATCTCGTAGCCGACGCCGCCGCCCTTGGGCAGGCCGGCCTCGGCGAGCTTCATGCGCAGGCGCGCCACCTTGTCCTTCGGCACCAGCACGATGGCGCCGTCGTTCTTGATCTCGTAGGCGATCGCCTGGCGCTCGAGGTCCTTGATGATCGCGAAGGAGTCCTCGACCGACAGGTCGGTGAACAGCGGCACCATCTGCGGCGCCGTGACGCGCAGCATGATGAAGGCGAAGAAGCCGATCAGGGTCAGCGTCACGCCGACCATGGCCGCGATCCGCGCCGCGCCGAGCGACTTCAGGAAATCGAAGAAGCCTTGCACCAGGATGGGTCCCGCAGGGAATCGGGCGCAGGACGCGCCCTACCGGCAAAATTTGCCCATCGGATGGTTAGCGTCTGGTTAACGGGAACCGGCACACGCCCGGTGCGAAGCGGCGCTGCAGGCATCCGGCATGTATCCGGTATGCAAAGCGCCCGGCGGCGGACCGCCGGGCGCTCCGTTCGCGGGAGCTTCGCTGACGCTATTTCTGCTGCTTGACGCCGGAATCCTGGCTGGCGGGTGACTTCGTCTTTTCCATGGATTCCCGCTTGGCGCCGGTCGCCGAGCGGCCGCTGCCCATCGACGAATTGCTCATGCCGGAGCCGGTGGTGTTGCGCATGCCGGTCCCGGCCGCGGGCTGACCCTTGGTATTGCCGGTCGCGCCTGCCGTGCCGGGATCAGTCGGTGCCGGTGTGGTCGCGCTGGTGCCGCCGCCCGACTGGTTGGCGGGCGCGGGCGAGCTCTGCGCCATGGCATAGGACGCTCCGCCCACCGCAAGGGCAGTCGCCAGCAGAAGGGTCCGCGCTTTCTCGAAGGTCATGCATTCCTCCAAAATCGTTGCAAGGCCGCTGCCCGGACGTTCCTGACGCGGCGTTTGGGTTCGGGTTGTTCCGCGTCGCCTGACGCGCACAAAGCCAACGTCGCGCGGCGTTGCAGCGTTCCGCACAATTTGCGCGGCCGGGCACACGCGGAATTGACCGTATCCTGAAAAGAAAAAACGCCGGACGAGCCGGCGTTTCAACGTATCCTGCGATGCAAAATCAGGCGCGGTATTGCTGGATCCGCGTCGTGCGCAGGCCGGCGAGGCCGTGCTGATCGATCGAATACTGCCAGGACAGGAATTCTTCGACAGTGAGCGTATAGCGGCCGCAGGCCTCTTCGAGCGACAACAGGCCGCCACGCACCGCAGCAACCACCTCGGCCTTGCGGCGGATGACCCAGCGCTTGGTGCCCGGCGCGGGGAGATCGGCAATCGTCAACGGGCTGCCGTCAGGCCCGATGACGTACTTGACCCTCGGGCGGTGGGGTTCGGTCATTGCTACTCTCACAACTCGACTGACTGAAGACAGCCGAGAACGTAGCGGTTGCGGCTTAAAATTTGGCTAAGCGGAACGCGCAAGGAGAAGAAGATTGCTGCCGATTCCGCTAACCTTTTGTTGACGGATGGCCGCGGGGCTGCGCGTGCTAAGGCGTCGATCAATGCAGGCGTTGCACCCTCAGCGCACCAGCCGCTTGATCTTGTCGAGCGAATAGTTTTGCCCGCTGATCGACAGCAGCGACGGCGTCTGCGTCAGGTCGACCGCATCGACCGTGCCTTGCACTTCGGTCGAGACCGACACCGCCTGCGCATTGGCGTCCTTCGCGGTCACGCTCAGCGTGTAGTAGCCGTCGGGCCATTGCTTGCCGTCGCTGCCGACGCCGTCCCAGACGAATTGCTGCGTGCCGGCATTGAGCGAGAACGTGCCGGTATAGGCGGTGTTGCCGCTTGCATCCTTGATCGTGACGGTGGCGGACGCCGGCTTGGTGGTGGTCAGATTCCACGTCGCCTCCTGGTTCGACAGCGATGCGGTCGAGCCGTCGACCACCACGGTCTGGCCGACATAAGCGAGCGCGGTGGTCGCCTGCGCGCTCTGCTCCAGCGCGACCAGCGTCGCGAGCTGGTCGTTCTGCTTCATCTGCTGCTCGACCTGCGCGAACTGCACGAGCTGCTGCGTGAACTGGTTGGTGTCGAGCGGATCGAGCGGGTTCTGATTGCGCAATTGCGTGGTCAGCAATTGCAGGAAGGTCTGGAAGTTGTTGGCGATCGTCGTCTTGTCGACGCCGGTGCTGCTGCTGGCGCCGTTGGTGGTGACCGGCGTGGAATTGGTGACCGGAGTGGCGGTGACGGCCATGGTCGGCTCCCGTTAGACGCGGATGTCGATGCCGCCGCGCGCCGCGGCGCGGGTGGCATAGCCGCGATGAATGATATCCGGCGGCGGCTCCTCGGTGACGACGAGCTGCGCGGCGCGCGGCGCGGTAGCGGTATCGCTGTCGTGCTGCGGCGTCTGCTGCTGCAGCGAGAATTGCAGGCCGTTGCCGGATGTCTTCAGCCCGGCATCCTGCAGCGCCCGCTCGAGCTGCGGTGCGTCGCGCCGCAGCAGGTCGAGCGTCTCGCTCTTCTCGACGATGAGCCGCGAGGTCACCTGGCCGTGCCGGTCGATGTCGAGCCGCACGTCG
>Ga0180222_1000964_pt1 | contig 35104 bp, 25 predicted proteins | sample eDN5th37CKraftOP_FD_151336 | JGI IMG/M metagenome (GOLD analysis project Ga0180222, IMG submission 151336) | Enriched Organic Plus compost microbial communities from Emeryville, California, USA - eDNA 5th pass 37_C Kraft OP (version 2) (version 2) ...
GGGGCCTGTTCCTGTGGTGCGAGGTCTGGGTAAGCAGCCTCGTGCAACTGTTCAGGTTCAAAGCAGCACTGCGGGAAGGGGCCAGGCCATGCCACGGTCTGCTTTCCCAAGCGGAGGCGACCAGGATGCCAGCGGCCTCCTTCCCGCAACCATTCTACACCTCAGCAAACACACAGGATGGCCGGGTCAAGCCCGGCCATGACGAAGCTGAAATGCCGGGGATGATCTGCAACTGAGCCGAGAAGGGACGCCTTCTTTGGCAGGCAGTCGTCACCCTGCTGGCAACTCGTCCCACCGTCCTCTAGCTCGAGCTTCTTGCAACAGCACCGCTGCGCATCGCTCGATCGTCATACATCCGCCGTTTCCCTCGTCATGCCACGGCTCGTCCGTGGCATCCATGCCGGAACGATGACATCCCGCCGGCGGTGCAGAACTCGGCATCAATCTCCGCCCCAAATGCGCCGCCCCGAAAATCCCCCTCTAAAAACACCTCACATCCGCCTCGGCCTGCGCGCGGCGGAGGTTGCCGATCGCCGTCTTGCCGGCCGCGCTCTCGCGAAAAAAGGCGCCGCGCTCGCCGCCGGCAAAGGACAGGCTGCGGAAGGTCTCGGCCTGTTCATAGGCCTCGTAGGGGATGATGGTCGAAATGACGTCGATCGAGCACGAGCAGCTTTCGAGCGCCCGGCGCGTTTCGCCATTCGCCTTCATGCAGGCGAAGACGTAGTCGGCGACCGTAACGGTCGGATAGTCGTTGGCCAAAGCCGGGGTAGCTGCGCCCGCGAGGGCGAAGATCGCCGCCGGAACGGCTGCCCGGACAAGTCTGCGCGGCTGCGTCAACCAGCGCGCGCGGCGGGAGTTTTCTGCTGTATGCATCATGCAGTGACACCTCCTCCTGCCGTCATAGTTGGACGCGCTCCCCCGCCCGTCAACCGGCTACCCGGTTTTCGCTCTGCACACACCCACATTTGAACGAGTGCCTACCGGGTCGATGATCATCATGACGGGTAGCAGCAACGCCAATGCAACCGCACGGTGCCACGCGATCTTGCTTATCAGGTGAAATGAATCCCTGCACGTCACGCGGCAGGCTGCACAGTTCTTAAGCATTGCCTAATATAGTTTCCGTGCGCCAGTGGCCTCACATCGCAAGTCGATCTCCGGAATTACTTGGTATATTCCAAAAACTCACGAATTGTAACAGCGTATATTTGATTAAATCGATCCAATAAAAAATTGCTGCACTGCAGTATGTTTGCTTCAAGCCAAAAGTATTAATGATTTAGTACTTGCCTAATAACTTGGGTCAGATTAGCTTTCGTCCAGTTTCCGGCTTCAAGGACCTCGCCGATATTGGGAGCGGCGATGTCTTCGCAGGCCAGATTTCGGGACAGTGGTGCCCCTGTCCCGTGCTTGCCGTGACACGCTGCCGGAAACGGAACGTTCCCAATACCAGATGATCGCCAGGATGAGTTTGGGGGACGTCCGCGTGGGCGGTTGCGATCGTAAACCTCGGGAGGATTGCAATGCGTGTACCCAGGAAGGCCACTTATCTCCGATTTGCCACGGCGCTGCTCCTCTGCACGTCAGCGGGCGGAGCGTGGGCGAATGACGAACTGATCAAGATGTCGGAAGACCACAAGAACTGGGTCATGCCGGCGCGCGACTATGCGAACACCCGCTACTCGGAGCTCAACCAGATCACCAAGGACAACGTCAAGGATCTCCAGGTCAAATGGACATTCTCGACCGGCGTCCTGCGCGGCCATGAGGGCGGCCCGCTGGTGATCGACGGCGTCATGTACGTGCACACGCCGTTCCCGAACATCGTCTATGCGCTCGACCTGAACAATGACGGCAGGATCCTGTGGAAGTACGAGCCGAAGCAGGATGCCAACGTCATTCCGATCATGTGCTGCGACACCGTCAACCGCGGCGTTGCCTATGGTGATGGCAAGATCATCCTGAACCAGGCCGACACGACGGTGGTGGCGCTCGACGCCAAGACCGGCGAGGTCGTCTGGTCGGTCGCCAATGCCTCGACCGACGGCAGCAAGGGCGAGTCCGCCACCGCGGCGCCGCTCGTCGTCAAGGACAAGGTGATCATCGGCATCTCCGGCGCCGAGTTCGGCGTGCGCGGATGGGCGGCGGCCTACAACCTCAAGGACGGATCGCTGGCCTGGAAGGCCTATTCGACCGGCCCCGACTCCGAAACCCTGATCGATCCCGAGAAGACCACCCAGCTGGGCAAGCCCGTCGGCAAGGACAGCGGCGTGACCTCCTGGGAGGGCGAGCAGTGGAAGATCGGCGGCGGCACCACCTGGGGCTGGTTCTCCTATGATCCAGAACTCAACCTCGTCTATTACGGCACCGGCAACCCCGGCACCTGGAACCCGGTCCAGCGCCCGGGCGACAACAAGTGGTCGATGACCATCTTCGCCCGCGATGCCGACACGGGCCAGGCCAAGTGGGTCTACCAGATGACCCCGCATGACGAGTGGGACTATGACGGCGTCAACGAGAGCATTCTCGTCGACGACCTTGAGTTCGAGGGCCAGCAGCGCAAGGTGCTCGTCCACTTCGACCGCAACGGCTTCGCCTACACGCTCGACCGCGAGACCGGCGAACTGCTGGTGGCCGAAAAGTACGACCCGAAGGTCAACTGGGCGACCGAGATCGACATGGATCCGAACAGCGAGACCTTCGGCCGGCCGAAGGTGGATCCGAAATACTCGCCGCAACAGAACGGCGAGGACGTCAACACCGCCGGCATCTGCCCGGCAGCGCTCGGCTCGAAGGACCAGCAGCCGGCAGCCTACTCGCCGAAGACCAAGCTGTTCTATGTCCCGACCAACCACGTCTGCATGGACTACGAACCGTTCAAGGTGAGCTACACCGCCGGCCAGGCCTATGTCGGCTCGACCGTGTCGATGTATCCGACGCCTGACAGCCATGGCGGCATGGGCAACTTCATCGCCTGGGATGCCGTCAAGGGCGAGATCGTCTGGTCGGTCCCCGAGCAGTTCTCGGTATGGTCCGGCGCGCTCGCGACCGCGGGCGACGTGATCTTCTACGGAACGCTGGAAGGCTACATCAAGGCCGTCGATACGGAGGGCAAGGAACTCTACAAGTTCAAGACCCCGTCCGGCATCATCGGCAACATCAACACCTTCGAACACAACGGCAAGCAGTACGTGGCCGTCATGTCGGGTGTTGGCGGCTGGGCCGGCATCGGTCTCGCCGGTGGCCTGCTGGCGCCGGAGAATGCGGCGGCGTGGCATGAGGCCGTCAGCCAGGGCAAGGACGTCAGCGACCAGCAGGCGGCCGTGTCGACCGCGGGCCTCGGTGCCGTGGGCGGCTATGCAGCCCTTGCCGACTACACGACGCTTGGCGGCCAGCTGACCGTCTTCGGCCTGCCGGACTGATCGTCCTGCGACCTGCCAAAGAGCGGGAGCCCGGAACTGGAAATGCCAGTCCGGGCTTCCGGCTGTGAAATCTCGGGGGTTTCGGCGGCGCCGGCCGCCGCGATGCACTGTCCCGCCTGACATCAAGAAGAGGAAGACCGCATGATCTTGCGCAGCGCCCTGACGGCTGTCTCCGCCGTTGTCATTGCCCTCTCGCCCCTTTCCGCGAGCGCGCAAAGTTTTCCTGACAGCAAGGAGACGGCGGCAGTCGACCGCGAAGAAGATGGCAAGTATTATGACGCCGATGGCAACCCGACCTTCAAGGTCGAAGATGACGGCACCGTCGACTGGTTCACCTTCAGCGGCTACCGCCGCTACCATGCCGACTGCCACGTCTGCCACGGCCCCGACGGCGTAGGCTCGAGCTACGCGCCGGCGCTGGCGAAGACGATGAAGAACATCGATTACGCGACCTTCCTGTCGATCGTCGCGGAAGGCCGGAAGAATTTGGGCGCGGGCAAGGAAAATGTGATGCCCGCTTTCGGCGAGAACAAGAACGTCTACTGCTACATGGACGACCTCTACGTCTACCTGCGTGCGCGCTCGCTCGACGCGATCCCGCGCGGACGTCCCGGCAAGAGGGCAGACAAGCCTGAAGCTGCCGCCGAAGCGGAGAAATCGTGCATGGAGGGTTAGAGAGGAGGAGATCATGACATCGTGGCCCCGGCTGCTTTGCAGCCTGTCGTTCCTGGGGCTCATGGCAACAACATCAGGCCCTGCCTTTGCGCAGGGCGCCGGGCTGGGGGCAGCCGGCGAACTCGTGGACCCGAATGTGCTGCGGGTCTGCGCCGATCCGTCAAACATGCCCTTCACCGACGAAAGCGGCGAAGGGTTCGAGAACAGGCTGGCCGAACTCACCGCGGAAAAGCTCAGCCGCAAATCCGTTTCCTACACATGGTTCCCGCAGGTGATGGGCTTCGTGCGCCAGACGCTGCGCGCCAACCGCTGCGACATCATCATGGGCTACGCCCAGGGCGATGAACTGGTGCAGAACACCAACGCCTATTACCGCTCGACCTACGTGCTGATCTACAGGAAGGGCGGCGACCTCGACGGGGTGCAGGACCTCACCGACCCGCGCCTTGCCGGCAAGAAGATCGGCGTCGTCGCCAACACGCCGCCGACCAGCGTGATGGCCCGCGCCGGGCTGATGCGCACGGCCAAGGCCTACCCGCTGATGATCGACACGCGCCTGTCGCCGCCGATCGGCGAGATCGCGGTCAAGGACATGATGGAAGGCGCGATCGACGCCGCGGTGCTGTGGGGGCCGATGGCCGGCTACTACGCCGCGCGCGCCGATGAAGAGCTCGCGGTCGTTCCGCTCAAGGACGTCAAGGGCATGACCCGCATGTCCTTCCGCATCACCATGGGCGTTCGTCCCTCCGACCAGGAGTGGAAGCGCACGCTCAACAACTTCATCCGCGACAACCAGGAGGAGATCAACCGCATCCTCCTCGACTACGACGTGCCGATCCTCGACGAACGTGGCGAGCCGATCGTGGCCCAGCCGCGCGACAAGGCCGAGGCCGACACGTCCACGCCGGAGGAGAAGAAGTGCAAGGTTGCGCGGAGGGGACGCTGCGTGTCCTGAGCGGACTGGCAGCGGACAAGGCAGTTCCGGGGCGGGATCAACCGCCTTCGGCAACAAGGGAAGGAGGCTGCAAATGACGACTGGAATATCGATACACCCCGCCATCGACGGCGGCGTGAGGCCCGGCAATCCGAGCTTTGTCGGCGGCACGCTGGTCTGCGACTGCACCGACCGGCCGGTCAAGGTGCGCATCGAGGGCAATGTCGCCCACAACCACGCCTGCGGCTGCACCAAATGCTGGAAGCCGAAGGGCGCCGCCTTCTCGATCGTCGCGGTGGTACCGCACGACAAGGTGACGGTGCTGGAAAACGGCGACAAGCTGAAGGTCGTCGACTCTTCAGCCCTCATCCAGCGCCACGCCTGCGTTGAATGCGGCGTGCACATGTACGGGCCGGTCGAGCGCGAGCACCCCTTCCAGGGCCTCGACTTCGTCCATCCGGAGCGCTTCCAGGAAAGCGGCTGGGCCGAGCCCGGCTTTGCCGCCTTCGTCTCGTCGATCATCGAGTCGGGCGTCGATCCCTCGCTGATGGACGGGGTCCGCGCGCGGCTGCGCGACCTTGGCCTCGAGCCCTATGACTGCCTGTCGCCGGCGCTGATGGACTACGTCGCCACATGGACGGCGAAGAAAAACGGCGTGCTGGCGGCGTGAGCCAAAGCTGACGCGGTGAGCAGCCGGTCGCGGGTGCCTGACCTGGCCTGACCTGCCCCAGGCGGGCAAATCGGTTTGCGCACCCGCGCCGGCATTTCCGCCACCACGCACCTCGGTTGCAGGGCGTGCGTGCGGGCCTCCGCCTCGGCTCGGGCACCGTCATGAAGGGCACGCACGGGATCCTCCCCCACATGTGCAGAGGAGCCCATGCGAAGCATGGTGGAGGGGGCTCATGGAGGGCGGCGGTGACAATCTGCCGTCACGAGTCCGCGCGCAGCACCCTCCTCGCCCTGCTTGAAACGCATCAGCGGCTTTTCCGCACCCCACCGACCTCTCTGCTTTACGAGCCCCCCTCCGGCGCTCCGCGCCACCTCCCCCGCTTCGCAGGGGAGGATCCCGCGTCTTCGCGCTTCGGAAACGTAGCGTACCGCAGCCGATGGAGAGCCGTTGGCCGTCTGTCAGGCCGCGGAGAGTGCGCCGCACTGCAGATCAAGCCGGAGCTCCCGACCAGTCCCCGCGCAGACGCCCCCCACCGCCCAAAAATCATGGTTAACGCATCGCTGTATATTAGCAGCTTGTTAACCATAAGGTGACGATATAGCGGTGACAGCGATGCCCTCATGCGTCGCGCAAGTAACTGGGCGGATTGGGGGTTTTCCGTCCGCGTCTGGGAAGGCAAGACCTTGAAGCGCGCTCGCGATCTGCCCGTCACTCTGCTCGCCATCGGCCTCGCCGCCGCGATTTCCGGCTGCGCGAACCAGCAGGCAAAGCCCGAGCTCGACACCACCACCGTCTCCGCCATTCCGGGCAGCACCGCGCCCGAGCGCCCGGTGACAGACCTGCCCGAGCCGCCCGCGGGTCCCCTCACTCTCGAAAACGCTGTCAGGCGCGCCGTGCGCTGGCACCCGGCCGTCGGCGAAGCGGTCGCAAAGCTGCGCCAGCAGATGGAATCCGTCTCGGAGGCTGAGGCCGGCTACATGCCGCGGATCGGCTGGGGCATCGATTCCGCCTATAGTTCGGCCGAGGACGACCGCTACCGCCCGATCCTCAACGTGTCCGGCTCGCAGCTGATCTACGATTTTGGCAAGACGGAAGGTCGCGTGCGCGTGGCTTCCGCCGGCGTCGAAGGCCGGCAGGCGAGCATTCTGGTCGCCATCGACGACCTTGCCTACGAGACGGCGGCGGCGATGTTCGAGGTGCAGCGCTACAGGGCGCTGATCGCCGTCGCCCGCGAGCAGATCGCCGACGTCAAGGCGGTCGAGGCGCTGGTGAAGAGCCGCACCGACACCGGCGCCAGCACCGACTCCGACCTGCTGCAGGCGCGCGCGCGCGTTCAGGCGGCCGAAGCCACCAAGCTGCAGCTTGAAGGCTCGCTGCGGCGCTGGGAAAGCGTGCTTGCGGCCATGACGGGCATCCAGGGCACGCCGCAGGTCAAGAACGACAAGCCCGCCTGGCTCAATTCCGCCTGCTCGTCGGGCGAGCCCGACTGGCAGCGCGTGCCGGCCATCATGGAGGCGGCCGCGGCCCACAAGACCGCCAACGCGCAGCTGGACCTTACCCGCGCCGAGGCGCTGCCGTCGATCGCGCTCGAAGGCCGCGTCGGCTCGGATGTCTCGCGCATCGGCAAGCGCGATCCGGAAATCCGCTTCGGGCTGAACGTCAGCGGCGATATCTTCAACGGCGGCGTCAGCAAGGCGCGCACCAACGCCGCGGGCTATGCCCTCGCCGCGGCCGATGCCGCGATCGCGCGGGCAAAGCTCGACGTGCAGCGGGCGCTGCTCGAATCCAGCGGCCAGGTGGCGAGCCTCTCCGGCCTGCGCGGCACGCTGTCGCGCACCGAGACGACGCTGAAGGAAACCCGCGCGCTCTACCGCACGCAATATCTCGAGCTTGGCACGCGCACCCTCCTCGACGTGCTCAATGCAGACCAGGAATACCACTCCGCCCGCTTCCAGCTGGCGAATGCCGAATACGACCTGCGCAAGCTGTCCCTCGACTGCATCTACAATGCGGGCCGCATCCGCCAGGTGTTCAACCTGACGGGGTACCAGGTGCAGGGCGTGGCGCTGTAGGGGCACGACGTCGTGGGTTGCCAGGCGGAACGCCGGTAAAGGACAAGATCGTGCCGGGGCCAAGGCGTGCCTGCGGGCACGTTGCCAGGCCCGCAGGGACCAAGGCGCCGTGCCTACCGCAGGGACCAAGTGAGGCGAGTGCGGTTGCGGTGGGTGTCGCACCTGCTTCTCCCGCGCCGCAGAACAACCTGCACCGTCGACACAGGGGATCCTCCCCCATTTATGGGGGAGGGGGACCATGCGAAGCATGGTGGAGGGGGCGTGCCGCGCTGAGCCATACCCAATTGCAGTCCATCTGTTTCCGAACTTCTAGGGGCGTGCGCATCAGCCCCCTCCGGCGCTTCGCGCCACCTCCCCCGCTTCGCAGGGGAGGATCCTGCGCTAGTACCTGTCAGGGAGAGCGGAGCAAAGCGCCCGTGCCTAACGCAGGACCAAGTGAGGTGAGTGCGGTTGCGGTGGGTGTCGCACCCGCTTCTCCCGCGCCGCAGAACAACCTGCACCGTCGACACAGGGGATCCTCCCCCATTTATGGGGGAGGGGGACCATGCGAAGCATGGTGGAGGGGCGTGCCGCGCTGAGCCATACCCGATTACAGTTCATCTGTTTCCGAACTTCTAGGGGCGTGCGCATCAGCCCCCTCCGGCGCTTCGCGCCACCTCCCCCGCTTCGCAGGGGAGGATCCTGCGCCAGCACCTGTCAGGCGGAGCGGAGCAAAGCGCCTGTGCCTACCGCGGGGACCAAGGGAGGTGAAGGTGGTTGTGCGGTGAGTGCCGGACCTGCTTCCCGCCGCGCGGTAAAACAAGCTGCTCCGTCGACGCCGGGGGATCCTCCCCCATTTATGGGGGAGGGGGACCATGCGAAGCATGGTGGAGGGGGCGTGCCGCGCTGAGCCATACCCGATTGCAGTCCATCTGTTTCCGAACTTCTAGGGGCGTGCGCATCAGCCCCCTCCGGCGCTTCGCGCCACCTCCCCCGCTTCGCGCCACCTCCCCCGCTTCGCAGGGGAGGATCCTGCGCCAGCGCCTGCCAGGCGGAGCGCAAGGACAAGCACAGGCGGGCCGAGGCGAAGCGCTCGACAGTTCGGCTCGGCCGCATGAACGGCCCTCAGATTGCCACCGCCGAGCCTGATCAGGCACGGCTGCGGGAACATTTATACCGAACCGACGGATATCTTCGCGCGGTGGGTGGCCCGCCACCACCGCTGCGCCTAGCGGATGCTTGCGACCCACTCGCAGAGGCGGATGAGCGGTCCATGCGGGACATCGGGTTCGACAGGCGCTGCGCCGCTGCCGGCCGTAGCCGCTGTGGCCCCGGCGTCTGAAGCGGTTGCCCCCTGCCCGGCCGTGCCGCCCGTGCCGCCCGTGGCGGCCTGATTGCCGGATGGAGAAGCGCCACTGCTGGAACCGGTGGCTGCCGCGTTGCTCCCCTCGCCCGACTGGGTGTCGCTCTTCGCGCAGTGATCGCGCACGGCGGCCTGCTGTTCGGCTGAGAGCCTCGCGAAATTTTCGCGGAATTCGGGTTCAGGCCGCAAGGTGCCGGCCCCGGTGTCGAGGAACAGCGCGTCGCCGATTTCGCCATCCCACTCGGCGGGCAGCGCGCCGGTGTCGCTGCCGGTGCCGCTCACGCTGACGCGCCCGGTCTTTCCGGCGGCGGTATTGGTCTGGGTGTCGTCCTGCGCCCACGCCGGGCTGGAAAGCGCCTGCGCCAGTCCCAGCGCCGCCACGGCGGCGCCGATCGTCATCTTCTTCATCGTCTGCCTCTTCGGGTTCATCTGCCGCCGAACCGCGCGCAACGGCCAATGTTCCGGACGATGAAGGCCGGGAACATTGGCAGGCAGTGGCGATTAGGCGCGATCAGGGAGCTCAGCCATGCCGGACCCAGACACGCCCGAGAGGGAAAATTCCGACCGCGTGCCCGACGGCACGCCCTATTCCGCCGAAAACGTCTGCCGCAAATGCGCCGGCACCGGCCGCGTTGAGGGGCGCGAGTGCCCCGACTGCGGCGGCAGCGGCAAGGTTACCACCCCGGTCGGCGGCGCCGGCTGAGCAGTTGAGCTGGAGATGACATGAGCCGAAAATCCTGGATGCTTCTCGCCTTCGTCGTCATCATCGTGCTGATCGCGGTGGTGATGAACCTTCAGCCCGAAAGCACCGACAACCCGCCCGCCGAGACGCAGACGGAAGCCAACTAGCCGGCCTGGGTTCCCCGCATCTCCCTGCCCCTCAGCCGGCAGCAGCGCCCCTTTCCTTCAGCCACCCAACCAGCACGTGCATCTTCGTGCTGTGCGAGCCCTTGAACAGGACGACGTCGCCGGAAGCGAGGTCGCGCAGGAGGGTTTCGCGCAGGTCATCGAGGGAAGCGGCGAAGGTGCCGCGTCTGGATGCGGGAAGGTTTTCCCAGAACGCGCGATAGAGATCGCCGCAGACATGGACCCGATCGATCGCGGAGGTGGCGATCAGGGAAGCAAGCTCGGTGTGGTAGGTTTCGGCGGCGGGGCCGAGTTCCGCCATTTCGCCAAGCACCGCGACGCGGCGCTGGCCGGGCTCGCCGGAAAGGCGTTCGAGGGCAGCCGCCATCGAGCCCGGATTGGCGTTGTAAGCGTCGTCGATCACCCGGATCGCGCGGCCGTCGAGGGACAGCTCGAACACCTCGCCGCGGCCGGGAAGTTCTGAGAAGCTTTCGATTAGCGGAAGGGCGGGTTCGAGGTCATAGCCAAGCGCCGCGATGGCGGAAAGGATGGCGAGGCTGTTGATCGCCATGTGGCGGGCGGACGAGCCGATGCGGTAGGTCAGCTCGCGGTCGAACAGGCGCGCGCGGACCTCGCGGGTCGCCGGATCGAAGGCCAGCAGCCGGACGTCGCATTCCTCCGACGCGCCATAGGCGATCACCCGCAGCTTGCGGGCTTTAGCTGCCGCGAAGACCGTTTCCCACTCGGCCATGTCGCGGTTGAGCACGGCGGTCGCGCCCTCCTTCATGCCGAGGAAGATCGCGCTCTTGGTGCGGGCAATGTCGGCCAGCGTCGACTTTTCGCCGAGATGCGCCGGCGCGATGTTGGTGAAGATCGCGACGTCGGGCTGCGCCATGCGGGCGCTGACGGCCATGCGGCCAATCGCCAGTTCCAGCACCGCGTGCGGCGTGTCCCACGGCATCGAGGCGAGGTTCCAGGCAACGCCATGCGGCAGGTTGGCGTTGAAGGCGCTCTTGCAGACCGGGCCCCATGCGGAGAGCGCATGCGCGGCCATCGCCACCGTCGTCGTCTTGCCGGAACTTCCGGTGACGGCAACGACCTTGCCGGTCATGTGCGCCCGGGCATAGCGGCCCATCGCCAGCACCGCCTCGGCGGTGTTTTGCACCTTCAGGAGCGGCAGGCCGGGCAGGTCTTCCGCCGTATGCCCGGTTGTGATCGCGCCGGCCGGCGGCGGATCCATCCGCTTCACGACCGAGAGCAGCATGCCGACCTTTTCCTCGCCATGGCGCACGACCACCAGATTGCCCGGCTGCATGGCGGGCGCGTAGGTCGACAGCCCCGCCGCGCGCCAGTTTTCCGGCGGCGGGACGATCCACTCGCCGCTGGTGGCGGCGGCGACGTTGTCCGCCGTCCACCCGGTTTCGGCGTCCTGCGGCGCCTTGGCCTGCGCTTCTGCCGCCGCCGCCTCGACAGCGCAGCGGGAGGCTTCTCCCTCGCGCAGATAGCGGAGGTAAGCAACGAACCCCGACAGGTAATGCTCGACATCGTCGATCCGTACCCGAAAAGCGTGGTGACGGATGAAGAAGGAGCCGGCGATCCGGCTGGGGTTGCGGTAGTACATCGCCAGCTCCGGCCAGAAATGGCCGTTGAGCAGGTAATGGGCGCGGGTCTCGAGCGCGCGGTAGAATTTGCCGATATCGACCAGCCCGAGCAGGTGCTTCAGCTCCGCGTTTTCGGCGATCCGAGAAAGCATGCGCTCGGCCGCCATCATCAGTTCCAGCAGCGTCGGGAAGGTGGTGATGCGCTCGATGACGAAGTCGAGGTAGTCGGCGAAATTCCGGATGCCGAAGCGGAAGTAACGTTCCTCCGGCCGGTAGCGCGTCAGCTCGTTGACGCAGTAGCTCAGCCAGTGGTCGTGGTGGCGCCAGTGCTCGGCGGCGATGAAGTGTTCGAACGCCTTCTCGACGGTTTCGATGAGAGCCGGGTCCCGGGTCTGCTCGTAGAGCCGCATCAGGCCGAAGGCGGCCTCGCCGTCATAGTAGATGGTGCGGAAGGCATCCTTCACCGAAAGGTCGGCGAAGTTGAGCACGTGGACGAAGGCGCCGGTCTCAGGGTTTTGCATGAAGCGGATGCCGGCCGCGAGCTTTTCGGCGAGCGGCAGGAGATCCGTCGAACCGGTTACGGCGCTGTACTTGGCAAGGGCAAGAATAGTGACGGCATTGCCGCCGAGCTTCACCTCGCCATTGGCTTCGACCAGAAACGCGGCCTCGCTGCCGTCGGGGAGTTTCGCCTCGCGCACGAGCTCGCGGCTGACATAGCCCAGCGAGCGGTCGATCGCCGCCTTCAGCTGCTCGTCGCGCGTCACCTCCCACGCCTCGATCATCGCATAGGTGGAGCTGGCGTGACGCAGCGCGTTGTAGGCCTCGATGCGCCGGTCGAAGCAGGGATGGTAGCCGTAGACGAAGCGGCCATCTTCCTGCACCTCGCCGGCAAGATAGTCCGACGAGTTGCGGATCAGGAAGAGAACGTCGTCTTCGGTCAGTCTGTCGATCCGCCGGCGGCTGGCGTCGGGGCCGGAGGGGTTGAGCGCGAAGCTTTCCCCCGTCTCGGCCGAGAACGCGCCGGCGGTCGAAAGGACGAACACCTCGCCGTCGTCGGCAAAGTTGACAGCTGGCAACTCGGGGAATTTCGTCCGCGCGTAGAGCGAAAAGTTCTTCTCGTTGACGACTGCCGAAAAGACCGCGTTGCCGCCATAGAGCATGGCATTGGCGTTTAGTTCCTGTTCGAGGAAAGCGACGCTGAGATCGCGGTCGAGCGCGAGGCCATGGCGGAAATAGTTGCGCTTGATGCCGGCAAGCAGCGCGCGAAACTCCTTCCAGCGCATGGGCTGAACATCCTCGACCCAGTCGAGCCGCAGCCACCTGCCGGTGATGTTCTGCGCCGCCATGACTTCGGCGAGGCGGCCGGCAGCCATCGCCCACGCGGCGTCGAAATCGTCGCCGGTGCCGCCGACGATCTTTGCACGGCGGTCGCCGTCGCTGACCGAAAGGAACAGCGCAAAGCGCGGATGCGGGGCGGCAAGCGGCTTCATCGCCGCCTGCCCCGCCCCGCGAAGCCGCGCGAGACGGCTGTCAAATTCCCGGTCAGGCATCAGCATCGCGGCTTCCGTTCAGGCCTTCTTAGCGTTCGCGCAGCGCTTCGCGCGCCTTGTTGAACGGCTTCGTGAGATATTCGAGCACGGTCTTGGAGCCCGTGTGGATGTCGACGGTCGCCACCATGCCCGGCGTGATCGGGAAGCGCTTGCCGGCCTTGTTCACCAGCGCGTCGGCAGCGGTTTCGATGAAGACGCGGTAGTAGAACACCTTCGGGTCGGTCTCGTCCTGGATCGTGTCGGGCGAGATCGAGGTGACCGAGCCTTCGAGCGCGCCGTAGATGGCATAGTCGTAGGCGGTGATCTTCACGCTGGCCCGCTGGCCCGGATGGATGAAGGCGATGTCGCGCGGCGAAATCCGCGCCTCGACCATCAGCTGGTCGTCGACCGGCACGATGTCCATCAGCTTGCCGTTGGGCGGGATGACGCCGTTGATGGTGTTGACCTCGATGTTCTTGACGACGCCCCGCACCGGCGAGCGGATGGTGAGGCGCGTGAGCGCGTCGGCCCGCCCGCGCACCACCGAGGCGAGCGCCTGCACCTCGGCATTGGCCTTGGCGAGTTCCTCGCGCGCGGCAACGACATATTGCGACTGCGTCTCGACCGCCTTCAGTTCCAGCTCCGCCAGCTGGCGCTTGAGGCGGATCACCTCGACGGTGCTGGCCGCACCCATCTTGGTCAGCGTCTCGTTGATCTCCAGCTCGCGCTTTACCAGCTGTGTCGACTCGTCGATCCAGGTCAGCGTCTGCTCGAGGCCGCGTTTGCGCGCCTCGTAGAGCTTCATTTCGGAGGCCTTGAGTTCGGGGTAGTCGTCAAGCTCGCGCGGGAAGACGACGTCGGTGCCGCTGACCTCGGCAAAGAGGCGGGCGGAGCTTGCGAGCGCGGCGCGGTACTTGGCTGCGCTTTCCTCGACATTGGACTCGGTCTTGACGGGGTCGAGCCGCGCCAGCACCTCGCCCGCCTCGACGATCTGGTCCTCGCGAACGTTGAGTTCGGCGAGGATGCCACCCTCGAGCGACTGGATCACCTGCTCGCGCATGGTCGGGATCACCCGGCCGCTTCCGGTCGACACCTCGTCGAGCGCGGCGACATAGGCCCAGCCGAGCCCCATGATCAGCAGGAGCGCGGTCCACCAGATGATGCGGCGCGACCGGCGCAGCCGCGCGCGGTCGCCCTCGATCTCGGTCCAGATGTAGTGGGCGTCTGCGTTCGTCACGGTCATGTCAGACCTCTACGCCGGATTCATGGTTGATCTTCGACGCGCCGTCGGGCCGTCCCTTCTTGCCGCCTTGCTGGCTCATGCCGCGCAGGACGAGCAGCGCCCGCTCGCGCTCGTCGTCGAGCGCGACCAGGCCGTTCTCGATGACGATGATGCGGTCGACGAGTTCCAGCGCTCGCATGCGGTGGGTGGCGATCACCACGGTCCTGTCCTTCGCCCACTCGCCGAACTCGCGGATGAAGTGGCGCTCGGTAGCCTCGTCCATCGCCGCGGTCGGCTCGTCGAGCAGCACCACGCGCGGCTGACGCACCAGAAGACGGGCCAGTAGGATCGCCTGCTTCTGCCCGCCCGACAGGCCGAGCCCGCCCTCGAGGATCATGTGGTCGAGGCCCTTCGGCAGCTTGCGGATGAACTCGTGGGCGCCGACCATCGCCAGCGCCTCAAGCATCTGCTCCTGCGTCGCGCGCGGGGCGCCCATCAGGATGTTGTCGCGCAGCGTGCCGTGGAACAGTCGTGCGTCCTGCGTGAGCAGGCCGACGTCGCGGCGCACATCAGCCGGGTCGATGTGCTGCATGGCGAGGTTTTCGAGCAGAACTTCGCCGGCGCTTGCCTCCAGCATGCCGGATAACGCCTGCAAGAGCGTCGACTTGCCGGCGCCGTTCTTGCCCAGCACGGCGATCTTTTCGCCGGGGCGGATGCGAAGGCTGCGCACCGACAGCGCCGGCGGCGAGGATTCGTCGCCATAGCGGAACACGGCGGACTTCAGCTCATAGGCGCCGGCGATCGCGTCGCAATGGACGCGCGTTTCGCTCGGCGGATGGTCGATCGGCATGCGCATGATCTGGTCGAGGCTCTTTGCCCCCACCCTTGCGTGCTGGATGCGGCTGGTCAGCTGCGCCACCTGCGCCATGGGCGCGATCATGCGCGAGGACAGGATCGAAGCGGCGACCAGCGCGCCGGTCGTCATCGTCCCCTCGATCACGTAAGGAACGCCGAAGAAAATGACGCAGGCATAGACGCCGAGCTGCACGCAGTGCGTCCAGGCATTGAGCCCGCTCGTCAGCGCGCACAGCTTGAGCTGCGCCTCGCCGGTGACCTGGTTGAGGTGGTTCCACTGCTGCTGGAAGCGGTCTTCCGCCTGCAGGGTCTTGATGTCCTCGATGCCCTGGATCGCCTCGACCAGCATCGCATTGCGCAGCGAGCCTTCCCGCATCGCCGACTGTGCATAGCGGCGCAACCTTCCCTGCGCGAGAATGCCGGGCAACAGCATGACAATGAGCGCGGCCAGCGGGATCAGCGCCAGCTGGCCGGCGATGTACCAGAACACGCCGAGGAACAGGAAGAAGAACGGCAGGTCCGCCAGCGCCGTGATCGTCGTCGAGGTGAGCATCTCGCGCACCTGCTCGATGTCGCGGATCTGGGCGATGAACGAGCCGGTCGACTGCGGCCGCACGCGGTTCTTCACCCGCAGCGCGTGGCCCATGATCCGGTCGGACAGGCGCAGGTCGATATGCTTGCCGATGATGTCGATCACGCCCGAGCGCGTCTTGCGCATGACGAAATCGAAGAAGATCGCCAGCATCATGCCGCCGAACAGCACGTAGAGCGTCGGATAGGACTGCGCCGGCACGACGCGGTCGTAGACCTGCATCGAGAACAGGATGCCGGTCAGACCCAGCACGTTCGCCACCAGCGAGGCGATCATGACGTGGAAGTAGGAGCCCCTGGCGCTAAGGATCAGCCGGCGCAGCCAGTTCTCCTCATAGGGCTTGATGTAGCTGTCGACGCGCGCGTCGGCGATCGATCGGCGCGGCCGCGCGACGATGATGGCGCGCGCCTGGCTGAAGATCTTTTCCGCCGGCACGGGCTGCAGGTCGTCGACATCGGAGAAGACGACGCCGGCCTGCTCGTCGTCGCTGAGCGCGACGACGACGGCGACCTGCCCGTTGCGCAGCTCGACGATGACCGGCAGCTGCCAGCTCGTCACATGCGACGTGGCGGGGTCGATGAAGCGCACGCGCAGACCGGCACCGCGCGCAAGCTCAGTGATCCGCGTCTGCGGCCTGTCGCTGGTCGAGAATGCGGAGGAGAGGCGCAGCCCCTGCACCGACATTGACAATCCATAGTGCTGAGCAACGTAGCAGAAGGCGGCAATCCAGCCTTCCGCGTCGAAGCTGCTCCCCCCGCCGCCGGTGCTCCCGGACGCTTCGATCTTCATCCTCTTGTCCTTCAGCTTCGCGTGCCCCCGCTTCGCTGAGTTTCGGATAGGTCCGCCGCGTGACCCTTGCATCGCGGCAGACCGGTTCGTTTTGCCCGGCCGGGAAGCCCCGGCCGGATTTTTTTCTGTCACGCCGGTCAGATGATCGGGTGGGTCGTCAGGTCGTCGTCGTCCGGGTTTTCGATGAAGACGAACGGATCCTCGACCGGCTGCGTGTCGCCGGTGTCGGTGCCGTTTTCCTGCGAGCCGGAGACCGGGACCGTGTCCTCGTCGTCGTCGAACCCGAGGTCGAGATCGCCCTCCCCGTCGCCGAGGTCGAACAGGTCGTCCTCGCCGAGCGACAGCGCGCCCATCGGCACGTCGTCGCCGTCGAAGTCGCCGAACTCGCCCAGCGGCACGACATCGTCGCCGCCGAACGACATCGCCATCATCATCGGCTCCGGCGGCACATACGGGCCGGTGCCATTCTCGATGGTGATCGCGAGCGTTGCATCCGACGTGGTGCCGTTCGGATGCTCGAGCCGGTAGGTGAACTGGTCCACCTGGTTGATGGCATCGAGATCCGCATTCGGCATGTAGGTGTAGCTGCCATCCGGATTGATGGTCAGCGTGCCGAACTCGCCGGTGACGGTCTTCGCCTCCGTCACCTCGACGAAGTCGCCGTTCTCGTCCTGCACCAGGAACTTGGTGAAGACCGAAGCCAGCGTGTCGTCGGCAAGGACGTTGCCGGAAACCGGCGTTGCCGAATCCGCGACATACTCGTCGAGATGCGTCACCGAGACGAAGCTGTAATCGAGCTCGACCGTATCCGGCGCACTGCCATTGACCGCCCCGATGCTGGAGTTGGCCTTGTAGGTCGCCGTGACGGTGTACGTACCGGCAGCCAAGTCGCTCAGTGTCTTGTTCAGCGTGAAGCCGGCCCAGTACCCACCGGTGCTTTCAGTCTTGCCGAACGTTGCCACGACATTGCCGCCGGCATCCGTAACCGTGATCGTCCAGTCGACATTGTTGACCGTGTTGCCCGGCGACAGCGCCTTGATCAGCACGTTCGCCTGCGTGTCCGGATCGACCGTGAACTGCAGCGTTGTCGTGCGGGTCTGCACCCCGTTCGTCATGACGGCGGACTCGGCGTGCTCGGCAGGTCCGCCCGTCGTCACCTTGTAGGCGCTGTTGACGGCCGCCGATGCGGTATCGTCATCGGCAACGACGCCGATCACCGCAGGCCGGGTCGGATCGTCCGGCCAGTTCGGCCAGCTGACGCCAACATCCGGGCTGTCGATGCGGATGTGCAGCGTTGCCGTGTCGGTGACACCGGCGGCGTTGCGGATCGTGTAGGTGAAGTGCTCCACCTGCCCGATGCCGGCACCCGCAGCGGTCGGCGTGTAGACGTAGTTGCCGTACACGTCGATCTCGAGCACGCCATACTGGCCGACGATGACCGTCTTTTCACCGATGCCGGTGACCAGCGTGGTCGCATCGGCGTCGCTCGCCTCGATGACGTTGCCGTGTGCCGCCACCTGGTCGTAGCCGCCGACCTCGTCGAGATCGAAGGTGATGACCCGGCCGTCGATCGTGATGTTCGTGCTGACGCCCAGCACGCCCTGCGACACTGCCTGGACCCGGTACCGACCAGGTTCGGTGAACTCTGCAGCGCCCTTCACATCGGTTCCCGAGGCGCCCAGCAGGTCGAGAAGACCGCCGTCGACATTGTTGCTCAGCGTCTCCCACGCCGTGCCGTTCCACTTCGACACCGTGATGCGACCTGTCGTGCCGACACCGAGGACGGTATAGAACGTCGCCTCCATCGAGACGAAGGCACTTTGGCCCTCCGCCACGGTGAACTCGAAGCTCGGCAGGTAACCGACAGGCGCACCCACGAGTTCCAGAAGCGTGTAACCCACGTCGTGCTTCGGCTCATCGGACCAGGCCGGCTTCACGACCAGTTCGGCGCCATCGACCACGTCCACCGCGTCGATGACGGCCTCAGGCGTACCTGTGCCGATCTGCGCGCCGATGCTCAGCGTGCCTTCGACCTCCGCACCCGTCAGCGGCTGCTTCACCGTGACGGTGAAGTTGTCGACGCCGGCACCCGCGGCCGGATTGGCCTCGTAGCTGTAGGTGCCGTCCGGGGCGATGGTCAGCGTGCCGTAGGTGCCGTTGATGGTGGCGCCTTCGTCCGGCACCGAATACTCGGTGCCGTTGATGGTCACCTTCGAGACGATCAGCTCCGCATTGGCGCCCGCTGTTGCCGCGTCAAGGAAGTTGCCTTCTGCCGCGCTGAGCGCCACGACCTCGTGGGTCTCCATCACGTCAGTTGCCGTGACCGACAGGGCGCGCGTCTGCACCAGCGACAGGTCGAGCAGCGTCGGATCCGGCACGAGTGCCGCGCGGTACTCGCCGGCCGGGAAGTCGGTGAGGACCACCGAGCCATCGCTGCCCAGCAAGCCGAGCAGGTCGAGCCGCAGCAGGCCGTCGTCGATCCTCGGCTCGTCGGTCTCGTAACGGACCCAGCGGCCGTACTCGTCCTTCACTTCGATGAACATCACGAACTTGCTGAGGATCTCGAGATCGACCACGCCCGACACCATCGGCCGCAGCACCACCTCGTTATTGCCCGTGCCGACATCGAACTTGACCAGCGGGTGGCCGGAACCAATGTCGAGGTCGACCAGGTCGCCGAGGAGGCCCAGCGTCAGCAGCGACGTTACCGACTGGCTGTCGCTGGACGGATCAGCTTCGGGCTGTATCGTCACCGTGTCCTGTAGCACCGCCGCATCCGCGACCATCTCCAGCGCGTCCGGAATGAAGGTGTTCGGCAGCGGGACCGGCGTCCGGAGCGACTCATTCTCGGCCGCGTCCGTCTGGGTCACATAGGCGTTGCCGCCCTCGCTTGCCGGCACAACAACCGTGCCGTGGCCGTCCCCGTCCAGCACCACGGTGCCGATGAGATCGCCGTTGCTGTCGTAGACCTTTGCGGTCGCGCCTGGCTCGCCGTCGATGTCGAGCGTGAGACCGTCCTCGCCGACCGTCACCTCCGGCGCGTCCGGCGCCAGCGAATCTGGCAGCGTCACCGGCGTCTCAAGGGATTCGTTGTCCGCCGCGTCGGTGAGGGTGACGACAGCATCGAAACCGTTGCTCGGCGCCACTGTGACTGAACCCTGGCCGTTCTCGTCCAGCACGACGGAACCCAGGAGGTTGTTGTTGGTGTCGTAGACGTTTGCGGTCGCTCCCGCTTCGCCTTCGATCAGCAGCGTGACGCGATCGCCAGCGACGGTGACAGTCGGGGCCGCCGGCGCATCGGTATCCGCGTCCGCATCGGCGTCTGCGTCTGCATCCGCATCGGCGTCAGCGTCGGCGTCGGCGTCCGCGTCTGCGTCTGCGTCAGCGTCAGTATCGGCATCAGCATCGGCGTCTGCATCGGCATCTGCGTCCGCGTCGGCATCTGCGTCTGCGTCTGCGTCAGCATCTGCATCCGCATCAGCATCGGCGTCGGCATCGGCATCGGCGTCCGCGTCTGCGTCTGCGTCAGCGTCAGTATCGGCATCAGCATCGGCGTCAGCGTCAGCGTCAGCATCTGCATCCGCATCGGCGTCTGCATCAGCATCGGCATCGGCATCGGCATCGGCGTCGGCATCGGCATCGGCATCCGCGTCCGCGTCAGCATCCGCATCGGCATCTGCGTCGGCGTCGGCATCGGCGTCAGCATCGGCATCCGCATCCGCATCGGCATCGGCGTCCGCATCAGCGTCTGCGTCTGCGTCTGCATCTGCATCGGCGTCAGCATCTGCGTCGGCGTCTGCATCCGCGTCGGCGTCGGCATCAGCGTCAGCATCGGCATCGGCATCGGCGTCGGCGTCGGCGTCTGCGTCCGCATCGGCATCGGCGTCTGCATCCGCATCGGCATCCGCATCAGCGTCGGCATCAGCGTCGGCATCCGCGTCGGCATCCGCGTCTGCATCTGCATCCGCATCGGCATCGGCGTCCGCATCGGCATCGGCATCTGCATCCGCGTCGGCATCTGCATCGGCGTCGGCATCGGCGTCTGCGTCCGCGTCGGCATCTGCATCTGCATCGGCGTCAGCATCTGCGTCGGCGTCTGCATCCGCGTCGGCGTCGGCATCAGCGTCAGCATCGGCATCGGCATCGGCGTCGGCGTCGGCGTCTGCGTCGGCATCGGCATCGGCGTCTGCATCCGCATCGGCATCCGCATCAGCGTCGGCATCAGCGTCGGCATCCGCGTCGGCATCCGCGTCGGCATCCGCGTCTGCATCTGCATCCGCATCGGCATCGGCGTCCGCATCGGCATCGGCATCTGCATCCGCGTCGGCATCTGCATCGGCGTCGGCATCGGCGTCTGCGTCCGCGTCGGCATCTGCATCCGCATCGGCGTCTGCATCAGCGTCGGCATCCGCGTCGGCGTCGGCATCGGCGTCTGCATCTGCATCAGCATCAGCATCAGCGTCTGCATCGGCGTCTGCGTCCGCGTCGGCGTCTGCATCAGCGTCGGCATCAGCGTCTGCATCCGCATCGGCGTCTGCATCTGCATCAGCATCAGCATCAGCGTCTGCATCGGCGTCTGCGTCCGCGTCGGCGTCTGCATCAGCGTCGGCATCAGCGTCAGCATCCGCATCGGCGTCGGCATCGGCGTCCGCATCAGCATCTGCGTCTGCATCAGCATCAGCGTCTGCATCAGCATCCGCATCTGCGTCAGCATCTGCGTCGCTGTCTGCATCGGCGTCGGAATCGTCAGGTGTGCCGGCGTAGCTGCCCCCGGCGCCGATGGTGGCGAGTCCGCCCAGGCCCGCGAGCGCGAGCAGGGCGCCGGCAAGACCGTCATCGCCCGCAAGCTGGTCGACGTCGGTTATTTCGGCGAAGTCGAATTCGGTGCCATCGCCCTCGTAGAGCCAGAGGCGACCATCGTCATCCTTGAGGACGAGTTCGTTCTCGACGCCGTCTTCGGGATAAAAATTGCGGATGCGGATTTTCTTGCCGTCCTTCGTCTCGACGACGAGGTCGTGGCCATCGCGCGTAATGGCTGCAACGTTGCGTGGCGACAGGCGCAGCGTGACGACGCTGGCTTCGGAAAGTTCGATATGATCCAGCGGGGCCTGAGAGACCTGGCCGCTCTGCTTGGTCGTGATTGTCGCTGGCATGTGCCTTGCTCCGTTACAGACTTACGGTCCGTTGCGGAGGACACCTACGGGTGGGCGAGGATGCGCAAAACGCAACCGCGGCAACTGCCCCAGAAGCCGCGCGAATCCGTCTTGCTGTCTACATTGGAGAGTCCGGACGATCCCACCCCAGTCCAAACCCGTGCCTGTCATGTATACAGTTGGTATATCGCCTGCATTATTCCGTAAGTTGCGCCCCGAAGATCGTCCCGTGAAGAGATTTACCCAAACACACCTTGTCCGAGTTTTCTGTCACGAAGCAGCTGGCGCAGTCTTGTTGATTGGCGCGCAGTTTTGATCATTTCCGTGAGCGCACTCTAATGTGAACATCACAGTTGATCGAAAGTTAAGAGCGGCTGCACGCTTTGCGATAAGCGGCGGGCGTCGTCCCAACTATCCGGCGAAACGCGCGGGTGAGGTGCACCTGGTCGGCAAAGCCGCATTCCTGCGCGATCTCGATGATCGGCATGCCGGTTTCCTCGAGGAGATGACGGGCGCGATCGACCCGGCAGCGGATGATGAACTGGTAAAGCGTCACCCCCGCGCACTGCTTGAAAACGCGGCCGAAATGGTCGGCGCTGAGGCCGAATTCGTCGGCGACCTGCGCCAATGTCAGGCGCTCGCCCAGTCGCGCGTCGATGAACTCGCGGATGTGGCGCAACTGCCTGGCGGTGAGTTTGCCCGCATGGGGGGCCTCGGGCCGCTCGCCGGCGTGGTTCTTGACGAGGTAGGCCGCCACCGCCTTGACGAGAAAGTTCACATAGGAAGTGGACACGTCCGGATCGTCGAGCGTCTTGCGTACGGCGTTGCACAGCTGCTCGAGAACGGGGTCGAAGGTCGTGGCCGTGAAACGGATGGGCGGCGCGGGCAGGTCATCGCCAAAGATCGACTGCGCAACCTCGTCGAGCAGACGGCGGCGGATGTAGAAATGCGTCGTGCCGATGATTGACTCCACGGACACGTCAAACGCCTGCTTGTCCGGTATGATAATCACGCTGCCCGGGCCGCCATCCAGCGAATGCTTGCACCCGTTGACGCTAATTCGGCCCCGCAAATAGCCACAGTTGACAATGCAAATGAGAATGTCCGGGCTGGGCGGAAAGGAAGCCTTGTAGGGTCCTTCTTCCTGCACCGACATGAATGCCAGGCGCCAGCCGAGTCCAGCGCTGGTCTTGCGAATGGCGAAATTCTCTTCCTTCTCGAAACTGTGCGTTTCGGTGATCGAGAACTCGCGGTTTAACAGCCGCTCCAATGTCTGACCTACCCCCTGCTCCTGACGGCGGCGGAAACGCCAAAACACGGTCGCTGTGCGGCCTGTGCGCTCCTCAAAACCCGCCCCTCAGACAGGCAAGGTTACGCAGTGATGGCTGGGCGTCTTTTCTATTTCCGGGACGCGATAGGACATTTCCGTGATGCAAGCGACCGCGCGATACACACATTCGTTCGCACTTGCGAAATCACAAAATATTGCGGCATAGAATCAATTACTTAAATCGATGCTGCGACGCACGCTTAACGAGTGAGCGGCCGTAAAAAAGTGGCCCTTGCGATGTTACGCAACGGCAATTTTTGCTTGAAAACAACCCTCGGCTTGCCGCGCCGGTTTCATTAGCAACTGTTAGTATGCCTGCGGAGACCTCGGCGCCGGATGGTGCCGCAACGGAACGTAACCGGCCAGTCAGCCGAGGCGGCTGCCCGGTAAAGACTCGATCGGGTGCGCCTGGTCCTGCTCCCATGAAGCGCCGGGCGTCGTCTCGCCGAGTTCCTCCAGCAAGCGAAGCCGGGCGCGGTTGAGCCGGCTTTTGATGGTGCCGATCGCGCACTGGCAGATGTCGGCGGCCTCCTCGTAGGAGACGCCCAGCACGCCAATCAGCATGATCACCTCGCGCTGCTGCTCGGGCAGCCGGTCGATCGCTTCGGCGATCTCGCGCCCGCGAGCGGACCATTCCTGGGTCGCGTTGGTGGCGGGACGGGAGGAGGCGCAGTCGGCCGCGCCCGGCGCCTCGCGGCTTTCGATCTTGATTCTGGTGTAGAAGGCATTGCGCATGATCGTGAACAGCCACGACTTCATCGCCGTGCCGGGACGGAACTGGTGGATGCTGGCCAGCGCCCGCATCAGCGTTTCCTGGACTAGATCGTCGGCGGCTGACGGGTCCTTGTAGAAGGTACGGGCAAATGCTCGCAGGGCCGGTATCAAGTCGACGATCTCCGACCTCGCGGCCGCAGTCGCGTGATCAGTCTCTCCGGCCACGGTTTTCTCCCTGTGCGCGTGTGGACTGCCCCTCTGCCCCATGTCGCGCAATGCATGGGAGCCTGCGAAGTTCCGCCGCGCGGATAAATGTGATCAGAAAAGAAGAAGCAGGGCCTGAATACAGGTAGAAGAAGAAGCAGCGCGCTCGCCGGTGGCGCAGTATACAATCGCACATCATGTGCCGCGCGACCGTCTCGCATAGTCTTTTTCCGTTGCGCATAAGCCTTTTCCCCGCCACCTTCGTTGACGCAAGGAACGCTGCAGCTATCGTTCGCGCGCTTTCGAGGGGAGGAGCAGTCCATGGAGCGATGGGACTTCACGAGCGGCAGCTGCGCCGTCTCGCATGATTTCGACCTCGCCCGCCGCGCCGACTTCCGCAACCGCTCGCTCTCGGCCTTCATGGAAGAGATCCCGGTGATGCCGGGCATTTTCGTCTACCGCGTGCGTGCAAGCGGAAGGGGCTCGTTTTCGCTCGCGAAGACGCCGCCCTTTGCCGGCGGGCGCATCATCCTCGGCTGCCTCGTCGGCGGGCGTGGCTCGTGGCGGCTGGAGGCTGCCGAAACCCAGGACTGGCGCGACGGGGGCCGCGCCTATTCGATGACGCCGGTCGACCGGTCCGTCACCTACGAGGTTCACGCCGACGACGAGTGGACCTGCGTTGCGCTGCGCCTTGAGGCGGAGGCGATCGAGACGATCGGCCGCGACATGAAACTGCCGCCGCTCGTCAGGGCCGGGCTCGAGGGGCGGCTGCGCGACCATGCGCTGTCGCTGCCGATCACGGCGGAGCTGAGGCGTCTCACAGCCGAGCTGATGCGCCCGGCTTATGGCGGAGCGATGCAGGCGCTCTACCGGCAGGCAAAGGCGCTGGAATTTGCCGCGCATCACCTCGACCTGCTGGCAGGGCCGGACCGCGGCGAAGCAGAGCCCCCCTCGCGCGAAATGGTTCGGGTGCGGCGGGCGCGCGACCGGCTGATCGAAGAGCTGCGCGATCCGCCGACGCTCGACGAGCTTGCGGCATCGGTCGGCCTGTCGCCGCGCCGGCTCAATGCCGGCTTTCGCGCGCTCTATGGCACGACCGTGTTCGATTTCCTGCGCGACGCGCGGCTCGACCTTGCCCGCCGCATGCTCGACGAAGGCCTCGACGTGCCGCTCAAGCAGCTTGCCTGGAGCGTCGGCTACGGCCAGGCGACCAATTTCGTCACCGCCTTCCGCCGCCGCTTCGGTGTCACCCCCGGCCACTACCGGCGAAGGACAGCCGAGGACGCGTAAACTCTACTCGCTCCCGGTGAGCCGCTTCTTCCAGCTCTCGACCTTTCGGGTGGCGAGCCTGCGTTCGGCATAGATGCGCTGCTTTTCCGGCAGATGCGGTGCGGCAATGAGCGCTGCGAGCTCGTCGAGGTTCATCGTGTCGACAAACAGTGCGCGCCAAAGCCGCTCGATGGTCCAGAGCGGCTCGACCCGGTCGATGAGCAAGAGCTCGTCGCCAGCCTCAACTTCGCCGGCCTCGAGCACGCGATAGTACCACCCGGTCATGCCGCTCTGCTGCACCTGCATCGACATGTCAGGAACGCCGAAGCGGTAGTTGAGCTTCCAGCATGGCTGGCGGCCCTGGCTCACCTGCAGCACGGTGCTGCCAAGCCGAAACGTGTCGCCGACGGCCACGTCCTTTTCGGTCAGGCCGAGCGAGGAGAAATTCTCGCCGAAGGCGCCCGGCTGTTGCAGCAGCGGATTGTCGCCGATCCGCGCGCGCCAGGCGGCATAATGGTCGAAGGCGTAGTGGTGGATTGCCTTCTCAGGTCCGCCATGGACCTTGCGGTCGCCCTGCGCGTCGCATTCGAGGCCCTCAGGGCCGACGCGGACCTTTCCCGTCACCGGCACCTTGGCAATCGCGCTCGGCGCCTGGCGCTCGCCAAGCGGCTCGACCTTGCCGGCAAGGATTTCCGTCACGCGCATCATGCTTCTCCTTAGTCGACTCGGTGACCTTCCCGCCATAGCACGTTCCCGCCGGAATGAGTTTGCGCGTTTCCCCGCAAATTTCGCGCCGCCATCACCTGTGATCGCCCGGCGCTGGAACATTCGACCGGGGACCATGTTCGGAGGGTCCACGCAATTCGAAGACCAACAACAATTCACAACAGGAAGGAAACGACCATGATCAGCAAGCTCATGACTGCAACCGCCATCGTCCTGGTCTCCGGCGGCCTCGCCGTTGCGCAGACCGCGTCCGGCACGACCGGGACGACGACGGGCGCGGCTGGCAGCAGCTCGGAAGCCGCGGGCTTCCAGTGGGATCAGTCCGCTCAGGACGCCTTCTTCAATGACGGCTCGCTGCGCAGCGACGAGGAGCTCCGCGCCGCCTTCGACGCGATGGACTCCGAGAAGCAGGCCGCCCTGCGCGCCGACTGCCAGCAGTTTGCAAGCGCCGGCAGCGCAACCGGCGGCGCCACGGGCTCGTCGGACATGGCAGCGGGCTCAGACACCTCCAGCAACACCAGCGGCGGTGCGACCGGCTCCAGCTCCGACATGGCCGCTTCGGGCTCCGGCTCTGGCAGCTCGACGGGCAGCGCGACCAGCGGCTCGTCCGACATGGCAGCTTCGGGCTCGGGGTCGAGCACGACCGGCGGCGCAACGTCCGGTTCGACTGACACGGCGGCAAGCGCCGACACCTCGAGCAACACCAGCGGCGGCGCAACCGGCTCCAGCTCCGACATGGCAGCGGGCTCGGGAGCGGCTGGCACCGACAGCACCGCGACCTCCAGCACCACCGGCGCCACCGGCTCGGCTGGCGGCAGCACGGCTGGCGATACCTCCGCAACCGCGGCGCCGGACATGGCCAGCATGGAGCAGCTCTGCTCGAAGGTTCAGTCCTACTAACGGCCACTTCGGGCTTTATTCACAGTCCGGAGACGGCTTGGATGCGCGCGGCCCTGCGCATCCGGCCACCAGAGGCGGAGCGGCAACGCTCCGCCTCTTTTTTATGCCTGAGCGTTCCTCATCCGGCGCAGCCCAGCGCCCTTTCCAACGCGACCGCGCACTCTGTAGCTTCTCAGCCCCATCGATGTTACTTTGCGTCAGGCGCGGGCAGCGATGATCGGAAACGGCGATGATCCGGCTCGGCCAGACCTACCAGCATCTCGTCCATGGCTCCGGCTGTGGCTGCTCCAGCCCCGCGCTCTCCATTGCCACCGCGCGGCTCGAACGGCAGTCGCGGCGCGGGTTTCTGGCCGGGCTCGGCGCGGCGGCGGTGGCGACGACGCTGCCGGCGCCCGGCTTCGCGCAAAGCCAGCCGCCAAAAATTCTTTTCACCAATGTCCGGCTGTTCGACGGCAAGACCGAAAACCTTACCGACGGCGCGAGCGTGCTGGTCGAGGGCGACCGCATCGCCGCGGTCGACACCTCGAACAACCCGCCGCCCGAAGGTGCCAATGTGATCGACGGGGGCGGACGCGTGCTGATGCCGGGCCTGATCGACGCGCACTGGCACGCCATCTTCGCGGCGCTGCCGCTGCAGGTGCTGCTGACGGCCGATCCCGGCATCATCTTCGCCGCCGCCACCGCCGAGGCCAACCGCACCCTGCTGCGCGGCTTTACCACCGTGCGCGACCTCGGCGGGCCGACCTTTTCCTTCAAACAGGCAATTGACGGCGGCCTCATCCCCGGCCCGCGCATCTTTCCGTCCGGCGCGATGATCACCACCTCCGGCGGCCATGGCGACCTGCGCCTGCCGACCGAAATCCCGCGCGATGGCCACCGGCTGAGCTCGGGCGAACTGTTCGGCGCGGGCGCGATCGCCGACTCCGTCGGCGACCTGAAGATGCGCATTCGCGAGCAGTTCCTGCAGGGCGCCTCGCAGGTGAAGATCACGGCGGGCGGCGGCGTGTCGTCGCCGCGCAGCCCGCTCGACATGCTGACCTACAGCGAGGAGGAACTGCGCGCCGCAGCCGAAGTCGCGCGGGACTGGAACTCCTACCTCACCGTCCACGCCTACATGCCGAAGACGGTGCAGCGGGCGGTGGCGGCCGGGGTGCCCTGCGTCGAGCACGGCCATCTCATCGACGAGGAGACGGCACGGCTGCTGGCTGAAAAGGAAGTGTGGCTGAGCACCCAGCCCTTCATGGGCATGGAGGATTCGTCTGCCACTGAAGGCGTCGGTGCCGAACGCGCGCAGCGGGTGTTCGACGGCACGCGCCGGCTCTACGAGTGGATCGCAAAATGCGGCATCAGGACAGCCTGGGGCTCGGACATGCTGTTTTCGGCAAGGCTCGCCGAGCGCCAGAGCCAGATGCTGACGCATCTTGGCAATTTCTACAGCAACGCCGCGGCGCTGAAGATGGCGACCTCGACCAATGCCGAGCTGCTGGCGCTGTCAAACGAGCGCAAGCCCTATCCCCACAAGCTCGGCGTGATCGAGCCAGATGCCTATGCCGACCTCCTGCTCGTCGACGGCAACCCGCTTGAGGACCTCCACCTCCTCGACCGGCCAGCCGAGACGCTGACGGTGATCATGAAGGGCGGGGTCGCGGTGAAGAGGGAGATTTAGAAAGATGAAGAATGCAGGCTGCTCAGATGCCTAAGCAGAGGCGCCCATTGCGGGTGCCTCCCCGCTTTCTCCGGCCGGTGTCTATCCGACCACCTAGGCCTTATCCGTCAGCGTATTCTCGATCGCGGCGATGTTCAGCTCAAGCTGTGCCACGCGCTGCAGCGTACTCTGGGCTGGTAGATCACCATTCTTTGCCGCAGCCAGCAGAAGTGCCCGCTGCTCGGCCTTCAATCGTTCCGACAGTCCCTTAAGCAGATCGTGCTCATCTACTTCACTCATATTAAGGCCCCCAAAATGCCAAATCACCCAATTGGTGTGCTCTATAGACATATTTATGCCAGACGCAATCGGTTATGTTCACACCTGCGTGCTTGCAGTGCCCTGCGCCAGTGATCCGTTATGTTTACATCAAAACGGGCTATTGCTGATCGCGCGAATGAACAATAAATAACAACTGATTGCTGCAGATGTTCCTGCCAATCACAGACAAAGAAATACGCAATTCTTGACGTTCGAGACTACCAATGACGGATGTTGAACATGAGGGCCATGAGATGGAAGAGAACGACAGCGTTATCTTGAGCCGAACTGAGGAAGTTACGCTTACCGCTAATATTGTTTCCGCCTATGTCTCGAACAATCCGGTCCCCGCGCAGAATCTGGGGGAACTGATCCAGTCGGTTCACGACTCACTCAAGCGTTTGGGAAGTACCGTTGCGGCAACTGAAGAAGAACACGCCCGTCCGGCAGTAAATCCAAAGCGCTCGATCCATAGAGACCACCTTGTTTGTCTTGAAGACGGCAAGAAGTTCAAGTCGCTGAAGCGCCACCTCATGTCCCACCATGGCATGACGCCGCAGCAGTACCGCGAGAAGTGGGGCCTGCCGGCCGACTATCCGATGGTTGCCCCAGCCTATTCGGCGCAACGTTCGGATCTCGCCCGCAAGGTCGGTCTGGGCAAGCGTGAAGACGAAGCAGAGCCGGAGCCCGAGGCTCCGAAGCGTGGCCGCAAGAAGAAGTCAGCCGCCTGATCCGGCGAGCCGGCAGACACAGGCCTGGGCGGATCTCCCGCCTGGGATTTTATTGTGCAGCCAGGCGTATCTTGGGCTGGGAGCGCTTGCTTCACGCATCTCCGCTGTGCGTTACCCGCCCGAGGGAGTGCATCCGGCAGTCTGAAGCCCGGTGTTAGCCTGGCTTGGGTGTGCGCGCGACCGGCGACGCGGTCCCTCGGCTGACGCGCAACTCCTCGAACTGCGCCTCTTCGAGCGTCTTAATAGTCCGGGCGAGCCGTTGCGGACGCGGCTTGGCGCCTGTTCATGCGCCAACCCTGATCCATTCCCTACTCGATCGCAATGATCTCGAGTTCGTGCTGGCCAGCGCGAACGACATCGCCAACGCTTTTGCCCATCAGGGCGATCGCCACGGGGGAGCCGTGCGAGATGGTGCCTGCGGCCGGGTTGGCCTCATCCTCTCCAACGATGCGGTAGGTCTGCACGCGGCCGTCGTCGCGCTCGAACGTCACCTTGTGCCCGAAGGCCACCACGTCGTTTGACGCGGGCGCGGGCATCAGCTGCGCGGTGCGCACGCGTTCGGCAAAATACTGCGCGTCGCGATAGGGCACCGCCGACTGGCGCCGGCGCTCATTGATATCCTCGATCCGGCTTGCCTCCTCCAGGGCCTCTTGTGCGCGGGCAAGCTCGTCCTGCAGCAGCTTCAGCCCAGCCTCGGTGACGAGATTGGGCCGGCCGGAAATCGGCCGCGCGGGCAGCACCGTTTCCGATGCCGCCTCGGCGCTCTCTTCCTTCACGAATGCAACGCTCACGTCGAAGCCTCCTGTCGAAACTGAAGTCGGCGAATACACCAAAGCGGCGGAAAAAGCTCCACGGGGTTTCAACCGGAAGATAAGCGGGGGCGTGCGTGCCGAGGTGCCTATGCCGGGGGGATAAGGAGCTCGCCAGCCTCACCGCTCTTGGATATCCCAAAGATCTTAAGCTGCGAGCGGTCCACATCCGCATCCTGAAGCGGGCAAACGATGGAAAAGCCACTCAGGACTGCATCCGGAGACTCAAAGTGCCTCGCAACATCGGGCCGAGTACCCGATGGATTGGTCGCGCAAACGAACTCTTCGCCGGAGAAGATCGCGACCGTGTCGGTCGACTTCTTCCTTATGGAGTCTACAGACCATCCACTCACCGCCAGCGAACCACCTTCCAAGCGCAACATGTCAACATGACCAAAGCGCTCCTTCGGACGGATCGGATATTCCTGGCCCGCCGAGGAGGTAACCACCGACCGGCCGGCATCAACTTGAAACGTAGTTGTTTCTATGTCGACGGGGATCAGGCGGCGCTCCTCGCCCTCATCGATGAACAGGAAGACTTCCAGCTTGTTGAAGCCATCAAGAAAGAGCTTTTCCGGCAGAAGCGCGCTTACATGCTGCGCATCTTCATCCTGCGCATATACTTGGGAGACGGACGCCACTTTTCCGTTAAGCGCAAACAGAACCCAGCTTCCTGGCTGAACTTCTCCGGTGATTTGACTGTCAATGACAGCGGGCAGGAAGCCTGTACCGAAGTCAACCGACGTGAACGAATGCAGATTTTGCAGCAATCGCACGCCTGATCCCCTCGGAGAAATTTCTCCAGACAATGTCGCGATATCGTCACCAATCAGGTCCGAGTAGCGATGGCTCACCTGCAGGTCGTCGAGAGGATGCCGGGGCGGAAAAGTACGCAACTGCCAGTCCAATAGCGGCAGACGAACGACTTCCTCCCATGGGAACTCAAACTCCTCACCATTAACGTTCAGGGCTATCCACTCCCGTTCCGGAAAATCACTTGAGAACAACCCCGCCCCGTCCAGATCCCACACATGCTCAATCCCGAGTTCGTCGGCGATGGTAGGCAGGATGTCCAAAGTCGAAACGGAAGCGTCGCTCACCCGCCCCTCCTTCTGGCCGGGCCGCTTGACGATGAGCGGGACATGCAGAAGCTCCGCGTTCTCCGTGGTCATTTTCCGGATGAAGTGTTTTCGGGAGAAGGTGCGGCTGTGATCGGCGGTGACGATGATAAGCGCATCGTCGTAGATTTCCTTTTCCTTCAGGCGGTCGATCAACTCACCGATTTTCCGATCTAACAGCCCCACCTGCAGCATATATCTCTGGTAATCCAGATTAATGAGATCCTGATTGTCCCCCCACACATCCCTATCGCTCCCAAAGCCATAGCGGGTGGAGTTGTACATCATTCCACTAGGGAAGAATTCATAAGGCGCGTGCGGCAGCAATACGTGAAGAAAATTCAGATGATCTTCTCCTCCGATCGTATCAATGAAATCGTCGATGAAGCGCGGTTTCGTTTTCTTCTTAAGCTTCCCGGCCATCGCCCGCTGGATATCAAGAAACTGTTGATCGAACGCCGAATCCTGACGGGCGCCAAAGCCATGCCACCCTCCTGCAAGGCTCGGCAGATGTTCTGAAGCGATTTCCTGAGGCAGCAAGCTATGACCCAGAATGACCAACACATCGGATCCGAAGCGCCCTGAACTGAATTCCTTCTTGTCGTTCTTGCAGATCGTGCCTGGACAGAGGGAAGTCAGCAACTCGTGCACGTTCATCCGGTAATTCTCCCCCAACATCGTGAACAGGTTGCGGGGATGATCGGCGAAGGTAGGCAGACGTTGTTCGGCACCTGGTCGCTTGCCGGTTAGAATGGCAGGCACCGCGGCCGTCGTCAGATGATAAGGCGATGTTGCGCGAGGGAACCACCACGAGTCCTTCGCCAGCGCCGCGAAGTTTGGATAGCGGACTTCGTCGATCTGCTTGTTCTCATCCAGCAGAACCGTTGGGTTGAACTCGTCAAAGACGATGAAGACGATTGGTGGGGTCTTTTTCGGCGGACTTACTTCGCCGAAGACGTCGCCGCCCTTGCTGAGCACCAGCCTCGACGCCGGCGAGACGAACAGAAAATTCAGCGGCAGGAGAAGCGCCCCGATGGCAGCGATGGAGACCATCCGGCTCACCGTCGCCGAGCGCCAGTAGAGGAGGCTCGCAAGCACCGCGAGGAGCAAAGAAAGGCCGAGGAGAAGCTTCACGTCGAGGTCGAGGAAGCGGTCGAGCACCTGCTGCGCGATGATACCAAGCAAAACAAGGACTACGAGACCGTGCAGAACCTTGCCGGCCGGCCGGTAGATCCTGCTCACCAGCCACTCAACCGCAATGATCGCCAGCGGCGCGATGAGCGCCAGGCCCACCGCGAAGGCGACGATCACCAGCGGCGTTGCATTGTGCGCCACCAGAAATTCCGGCGCCTCGCCGATCGTGCTGAACACCGGTTGCGCGATTGCGAGCGCGAAAAGCGCAAGCGTATGCAGCGCCTCGACCCGGAATGGCCGGACGCTGCCCCTTCTCCCATCCCTGGCAATCTGGTTAGTGGGTGTCGAGTGTATCATGTTGGGCCCAAACTCTGTGCGTCTCGGTTAGCAGCCAGGTGTCGCCGCTACGCAGGTGGAGGTGGGATGTGAAGCTCACCCGCTCCACCATTCGGCGAAATGCCGTAGATTTTCAGCTTCGTGAGGCTCAAGGTTGAGTTCGGCGCCTTGAGATACGGCGCCACGTTGGGGCGCTCGAACGTCACCTTGTGCCCGAAGGCCACCACGTCGTTTGACGCGGGCGCGGGCATCAGCTGCGCGGTGCGCACGCGTTCGGCAAAATACTGCGCGTCGCGATAGGGCACGGCCGACTGGCGCCGGCGCTCATTGATATCCTCGATCCGGCTTGCCTCCTCCAGGGCCTGCTGCGCGCGGGCAAGCTCGTCCTGCAGCAGCTTCAGCCCAGCCTCGGTGACGAGATTGGGCCTGCCGGAAATCGGCCGCGCGGGCAGCACTGTTTCCGATGCCGCCTCGGCGCTCTCTTCCTTCACGAATGCAACGCTCACGTCGAAGCCTCCTGTCGAAACTGAAGTCGGCGAATACACCAAAGCGGCGGAAAAAGCTCCATGGGGTTTCACGCGACAAGTGAGCCGCTATGCTCGTGGAAGATGGAGTTCGGCGGCTCGCCCCTCACCGTTGATGCCGTAGATCTTCAGCTTCATCCCTTCCGCGTCGGCCTCATGAATTGGACAGACGATCGAAAAGCCGCTGGAATTCGCTTCCGGTGACTTATAGGCTTTCGCCACGTCGGGTCGCGGCATCCTCGGACTGGTCGCGCAGATGAACTTCCCGTCGGAGAAGATCACCACCGTTTCGACGGGTCTTTTGGCGTTGGTGTCGATTGACCAGCCGCTTACCCGGAGCGAGCCACCATCCGCACGGATTATATCGACGATACCGAAGCGCATTTCGTTTGCGATAGGATGGACGCTACCTCTGGAAGAGGTAATGCTCGTGCGGTCCGCATTCACCTCGAACGTCGATGCTTCGATCTCGATTGGCGCTAGACGGCGGGATCCATCCTCTCCTTCGAGAAGAAAATAGACTTCGAGAGAATTGGATCCCTCACGGAACAGTCTCTCCGGAAGCAAGGCGCTTACATACTTCGTCGCCTCATCCTTTTCGTAGACTTGCGCTACTGCTGCCACTTTGCCGTTCAGGGCGGCGAGTATCCAGCTTCCAGACGAAACCTCCCCAACGATCTCGCTGTCTATGACAGCTGGCAAGAACCCAATTTTCAAGTCGACGTTAGTCAACGGTTGGAGATTTTGCAGCAGCCGCGCCTTCGGAGCATCGCTAGCAATTTCCCATGAATGAGGGTCAAAATCGGAGCCGATCAGCTTAGAGTAGCGGTTATTAATCGTTACCTCATCCAGCGGTTTCCTAAGGGTAAAGGTCCTCGCCTGCCAGTCTAGCAACGGAAGCCGGACGACCTCGTCCCAGGAGAAATCAAAGCGTTCGTCGCGCACACTCAGGGAGACGCGCTCCCGCCCCTTCAATTCCCCTGCAAACAAGGAAGCCCCATCGAGGTTCCACGAATAATCGATGCCAAGCTCCGCGGCGATCGTCGGCAAAATATCGAGGGTCGAGGCAGGCGCCTCGCTCACCTGACCGTCCTTCTGCCCGGGGCGTTTGATAAAGAGCGGAACGTGCAAGACCTCCGCATTTTCATCGGTCATCCTTCGCAAGGGCCGGTTACGGGTAAACGAACGACCGTGATCCGCTGTAATTACAATGAGCGCGTCGTCATAGACGCCTTTCTCCTTGAGTTGTGCTACAAGTTCTCCAAGCTTACGGTCCAGGAGGCCAACCTGAAGCATGTACCGTTGGTAGTCCAAGTCGATCAGATCTTGGTTATCCCCCCAGACATCCCCCTCGGCACCAAGTTGATATCGCGTGGAGTTGTATAGCCGCCCACTCGGGAAAAACTCATAAGGTGCGTGTGGCAACAGAACGTGGATGAAATCCAGCTGAGAAGTTCCTCCCCCACTTGACGCGATGAACTCGTTGATGAAGTGCGTCCGCGGAGTAGACCTGAGCTGACCTGCCACTGAACTGTCATCCAGCGGCGATTAGAGCCTCGGCCGTTTCTGTTACGCCGTAGGGCGCGGGTTGAGCAACCGGTGGAGACGCGAAGCCCTTATCGAGCGAAGCGTCGGAGCCGG
>Ga0180222_1000965_pt1 | contig 35088 bp, 41 predicted proteins | sample eDN5th37CKraftOP_FD_151336 | JGI IMG/M metagenome (GOLD analysis project Ga0180222, IMG submission 151336) | Enriched Organic Plus compost microbial communities from Emeryville, California, USA - eDNA 5th pass 37_C Kraft OP (version 2) (version 2) ...
CGCGCGGATAAGGCGCGACTTCGCCGGCATGACGGCAGACGATCATGTCTTCGGTGAAGCGGCCCTTCGCGTCGATCGGGGCGTTCGCCTGCGCGACCGTGTAGCGCGCCTCTTCCATCGCCGAGAGATAAACGACCTCGTCGGTGACGCGGCCGTCCTTCACCTTGCGATAGGGCGTTTCCACGAAGCCGTACTTGTTCACTCGCGCATAGGTCGCGAGCGAGTTGATCAGACCGATATTCGGGCCTTCCGGCGTTTCGATCGGGCAGATACGGCCGTAATGCGTCGGATGCACGTCGCGGACTTCGAAGCCCGCACGCTCGCGGGTCAAACCGCCCGGTCCAAGCGCCGAGAGACGCCGCTTGTGCGTGATCTCGGAGAGCGGGTTGGTCTGGTCCATAAACTGCGACAGCTGGGACGAGCCGAAGAACTCGCGCACCGCAGCTGCGGCAGGCTTCGCATTGATCAGGTCCTGCGGCATGACGGTGTCGATATCGACGCTCGACATGCGCTCCTTGATCGCGCGCTCCATACGCAGAAGGCCGATGCGATACTGATTTTCCATCAGCTCGCCGACCGAACGCACGCGGCGATTGCCGAGATTGTCGATGTCGTCGATCTCGCCCTTGCCGTCGCGCAGATCGACCAACGTCTTCACCACCGCAAGGATGTCCTCCTTGCGCAGCACGCGATGGGTATCCGGCGCATCGAGGTCGAGGCGCATGTTCATCTTGACGCGGCCGACCGCCGAAAGGTCGTAGCGATCGGGATCGAAGAACAGCGACTGGAACATTGCCGAAGCGGTGTCGACCGTGGGCGGCTCGCCCGGACGCATGACGCGATAGATGTCGAACAGCGCGTCCTCGCGCGTCATGTTCTTGTCGACCGCAAGCGTGTTGCGGATATAGGCGCCGATATTGATGTGATCGATGTCGAGGATCGGCAGCTCCTTGAAACCGAGCTCGTTGATCCGCTCGAGCAGCTTCTCGGTGATTTCCTCGCCGGCTTCGGCATAGATCTCGCCGGTTTTCATGTTGACGAGATCCTCGGCAATGTAATTGCCGAGCAATTCCTCGTCGGTCATGCGGAGCGCCTTGAGGCCCTTCTCCGCGAGCTGACGGGCCTGCCGCACGGTGATCTTGCGGCCGGCCTCGACGACGACCTTGCCGGAATCGGCATCAACGAGATCGTTGACGGCCTTGTAGCCCTTCATGCGGTTGGCATCGAAGGGCACGCGCCAGCCTTCCTTGGCGCGCTTGTAGGTCACGATGTTGTAGAAGGTCTTGAGGATTTCCTCGCCGTCCATGCCAAGCGCGTAGAGCAGCGACGTCACCGGGATCTTGCGGCGACGATCGATACGGGCATGCACGATGTCCTTGGCGTCGAACTCGATGTCGAGCCAGGAGCCGCGATACGGAATGATGCGGGCGGCGAACAGAAGCTTGCCCGAGGAATGCGTCTTGCCCTTGTCGTGATCGAAGAACACGCCGGGCGAGCGATGCATCTGGGAGACGATGACGCGCTCGGTGCCGTTCACGATGAACGTACCGTTGTTGGTCATCAGCGGGATGTCGCCCATATAGACGTCCTGCTCCTTGATGTCCTTCACGGAGCGGGCGCCGGTCTCTTCATCGACATCGAACACGATCAGACGCAGCGTCACCTTGAGCGGTGCCGCGTAGGTCATGCCGCGCTGGCGGCACTCGTCCACGTCGTATTTCGGGGGATCGAATTCGTAGCTGACAAAGTCGAGCTGCGAGGTGTTCGAGAAGTCCTTGATCGGGAAGACGGATTTGAACACCGCCTGCAGGCCCTCGTCGGGCCGTCCGCCGGGCGGAGGGGTAACCAGCAGGAATTGGTCGTAGGACGCCTTCTGAACCTCGATGAGGTTCGGCATCTCCGCCACTTCCTGAATTTTACCGAAAAACTTCCTAACGCGCTTCCGACCGATAAACGTCTGCGCTTGCGCCATCGTCTCTTTCTCTCGTCTGTCGCTATGAGACAGCCGGGACGACTCTCCGAACAGCCGCCATCTATCGCGGCCATCAGGACAGGCGTCGGGGTGCCTGCGTTCTAGATGATTCGAGCCGCGCTCAAATCAAAGCCAATCCGCCGCAATGCGGCGCTATAAGGGGATGCGAGGACCGTATATGTGCCTCGCCCCCTCTATGTCTAGGGGGAATCGCAATATTTTGGCAGGCAGGGCGAAAATTTCCGCCCTGCCTGCCCGTAAACTTCTATCCAATCCGACACCCGCCCGAAAAAGCGGGAATAAGGTACCGTCAGGCATCGGTTGCTGAAATAGAACCGCGCAACGCATGCGTGTTCCCGGGCGCTGGGCCCGGGAACCGCTCGCGTCAGCCCGCGGAATTACTTCAGCTCGACCTTGGCGCCGACCTTTTCGAGGGTCGCCTTGATCTTGTCGGCCTCTTCCTTGTTCACGCCTTCCTTCACGGTCTTCGGCGCGCCTTCGACGAGGTCCTTGGCTTCCTTCAGGCCAAGACCGGTCAGAGTGCGCACTTCCTTGATGACCTCGATCTTCTTGTCGCCGGCAGACGCCAGGACGACGGTGAACTCGGTCTTCTCCTCGGCCGGAGCGGCGCCACCACCGGCGCCCGGAGCGGCGGCAACGGCCACCGCAGCGGCGGCGGACACGCCCCACTTCTCTTCCAGCATCTTGGCGAGGTCAGCGGCCTCAAGGACGGTCAGCGACGAAAGGTCGTCAACGATTTTCTGCAAGTCAGCCATGGTGTTAGTTTCCTGTTCGAACCTGATTGTTTAGGATTGGCGTCACGCCGCGTCTTTGCTGGCATAGGCCTGGATGACGCGCGCGACCTTGGCGGCCGGTGCGTTGACAACCTGCGCAATCTTGGTCGCCGGCGCCTGAATAAGGCCAACCAGCTTGGCACGCAGTTCGTCGAGCGACGGCAGCGAAGCGAGCTGCTTCACGCCGTTCACATCCAGGGCGGTCTTGCCCATCGCCCCACCGAGGATCACGAATTGCTCGTTGGCCTTGGCGAAGTCGGTGGCGACCTTCGGTGCCGCTACCGGATCGCTCGTTGAGTAAGCGATCAGGGTCGGCCCCTTCAAAAGGGGCGCGATCGAGGCGGCATCGGAGCCATCAAGAGCGATCTTGGCGAGACGGTTTTTCGCGACCTTCACGTGGGCGCCCGCCTGCTTCATCTGCTTCCGCAGGGTCTGCATCTGGGCGACGCTGAGGCCGGAATAGTGAGCCACCACGATCACCTGGGAGGACTGAAAGACCTCCTTCAGCGATGCGACCGACTCGGCTTTTTCCGCTCGATTCACAAGCTCTCTCCGGTTGGCAGGACCTTTAGACGGCCCTGCCGGTTGCGACTGCCATTGCACCCGGGAAAAGAAGCTCACGGGCAGAATGGCGCTTTCCAGTGCCCTGCCCTCCGCGCATCCAAAGCGTGCGAGGAATCGAAAGGTTCGAACCGGATCGAGGCATCGTCACAGGCGCGTTTGGCCTGGACGGAGCCGGGATCTCGCTCTCACCCGTCTATGCTGGCCGCGCCATCCGTGGATGGGACGATTAAGCGGGTTGCCCCGCACCGGCAGTCTCGGACAGGAACGCATGCGGCCAGCGGCCGAACGCGCAAAGGCGCGCCGGAGGCCGGTGCGCCTTACGGGCGTTCCAATAGCGGGAATGGTCGGAAATGCAAGCCCGAATTGCCGCTCCGGTGCTGGCTCACGTCGGCCAGGTCCGTAAGATGTCTCAAACAAAGAATGACATCATTCAGGAGGAACCATGCCCAGCGACCCCGGCCGCATTCTCGTCACCCATGTCGGCAGCCTCGTTCGCCCGCCAGAACTCGTGGCGCACCTGCGCAAGATCGAGGCCGGCGAGTCCTACGATAAGGCCGCCTATGAGGCCTGCCTGAAGGACTCGATCGACGAGGTGGTGAAGCAGCAGGTCGATGCCGGTGTCGACATCGTCAGCGACGGCGAATTCTCGAAAGGCCGGAACTGGGCTTTCTATGTTCATGAGCGGCTCTCGGGGCTGACGACCCGCCCTCTCACCCCGGAAGAAGCCAAGGACCCGCTGACCCAGGCCGGCGGCGGCAACGACCGCAAGGCCTTTCCGGAATTCTATGCCGAGTACGATGCCGCAACGGGCCTTGGCAGACGGCTCGGCAATCGCTTCGTTTGCAATGGTGAGATCAAATATGTCGGGCAGAAGCAGGTCGGCCGCGACATCGAGAACCTGAAATCGGCAGCGAGGAAAGCGGGCGCCAATGGCGCGTTCCTTCCCGTGGTCGCGCCTGCGAGCGCGCTGCCGGGTGGCAAGAACGAATTCTACAAGGACGAAGAGAGCTTCCTGTTCGCGCTCGCCGACGCGCTGAACGCAGAATATCGCGCGATCGTGGATGCCGGGCTCATCGTGCAGATCGACGACGCCTTCCTGCCCTACTGGCACGAAAAGATGGTGCCGCCGATGACGCTCGCCGAATATCGCAAATGGGCGGAGCTTCGCATCGACGCCCTCAACCACGCTCTGCGCGGCATCCCCGAGGAGCAGTCGCGTTATCACCTGTGCTGGGGCAGCTGGAACGGTCCGCATGCCTTCGACGTGCCGCTGAAGGACATCGTCGATCTGATGCTGAAGGTGAAGGTCGGCGGCTATCAATATGAGGCGGCTAATCCGCGCCATGAGCATGAATGGACGGTGTGGGAGAGCGTGAAACTGCCCGAAGGCAAGACGCTGATCCCCGGATGCGTCAGCCATGCGACCAACATCGTCGAGCATCCGGAGCTTGTGGCGCAGCGGATCACCCGGCTGGCGAAGCTGGTCGGCCGCGAGAACGTGATGGCCGGCACCGATTGCGGCTTCGCGCAGAGCCCGTTCGCCAAGCGCGTCCACGAAAGCATCATGTGGGCGAAGCTGCGCTCGCTCGCCGAGGGCGCGCGGATCGCGAGCGCGAAACTGTGGGGACGGCGCAGCGCGGCGTGACCGCGTCAGGCGACACAGAAGAGACGCAGTTCCGAGGGCACCTTGCACAGTCCCGCCGCATCGTCGCTGCATTCGCTGCCTTAGTTCGGTTCGCGCGCCGGTTTCGGGTTGCGTGAGGGCTCATGGTCCCTAGCTGCAGACCGGGGAGAAACCGGTGTTGCGACGCTGCCCGTTGCGACGCCCGCGAACTCGGAGAGTCCGTCATGAAGCTGACGAGCGATCAGGTGAAGAAGGCACTCGAGTCCTTCGATGCCCAGGCGATTCCGGACAATCATCCGGTCGTCACCGAATTGACCGGCCTGTTCGGCGAACACACGTTTTTTGTCGACATGGAAGGTCTGAGCATCGTCGAGCCTGCGCCGGCGAGCGATGGTCAGGAGATCGGCCGCGTGATCAGTATCGCTGACTGGGTTGATGAAGGCAGGACCCGCCTGCTTCCGCACGAGCCTCAATCGCGCAATATCGCCATCGAATTGGCGGCCTGAGCGCCGCCTTGCCGCGGCGCGACGGGGTCAAATCTCGACGTCAGGATCGGCAAAAAACCGGTCGAGACCGACGCCGATGAGGTGCATGAGTACGCGCACAGATGCACCGAAGAAGAAAAGCTGGGCGGCGTATTCGATCGTCATGGGCGCAGGCTAGCGCCCATGCTTTAAGGCGATGCTGGTCGAAACCTTAAAGCTTTAAGCAAGTTCGATGCTGATCGCGCGCGAGGCTTTGCGCCCGCAGCACGCGAGCCTCACGCTGACTTCACCGCCCATCCCACGACAGTCGTGACGATCTTGACGACGACGCGCGTCGTCTCGGACAGAACGGCCAACGCCATGTAGGCAAAGGTGTTCTGATGGTAAGCCGCGCCGGCGACGGTGGATGACGGGTCGTCCGGCGCGCAGGCACCGATCATGCAGGCCGAAATCTTCACCTTCTGATCGAGCGAGAATGCGGCGGTGGCTTCCGGGATGGCAATTTTCACCAGCCGGCCGCGTTCGCGAACGGCCGTCGGGACCTGAAACTCGGGGGGAACCGCATCCGTTACCGGAAGAATATCCTTCACGGTGCCGACGACCGACCTCGCATAGGAACGAACCTTGACGCCCTCGCCGGCGTCGATGTTCAGCAAGTAGCTGTCCGGCAGATAGGCCAGGATATACGGGGCGCCGGTATAGACCGTGGCGATGCTGCCGCCATTTGCCGAAGCGACTGAGCCGGACGTCATCACCTTGCTGCCGACGTACCCGGAGACCGGCGTGGTGAGGACGCCATCTGCATAGGTCTTCGACAGCGACTGATACAGATCGCCGACATTTGCCACAGCCTCCCGATAGGAGGCGACTTCCGCCTCGAGCGACTGCCGCTCGGCGATGAGCGAACTCAGCCGCTCCGACGCCTGGAGACTGGCATTCATCATGTCGCTCAGTGTCTTGTCGATGACGGTCCCCTTGCTGTGCGCTTCGCGCAGCTTGTCGAGATAGGACTTGATCTGCCGGTTGTTCGCTTCCGCCTCGGGAATAAGCTTTTGGGTCGCCGCAAGCCGCGCCCCGATTTCGGCCATGCGCGTATTGAGCTTGGCCTTTTCGACCGACAATTCCGACAGCGTCCGGAGCATCTGGGCGGACTCGACAATGGCGATCCGCTGCCCGGCTTCCACCTTTTCGCCGGGTTGGACGAGCACTTCGCGCACCCGCGCGTCCGGATAGGGTGCCGCGATGGTGATGCGTTCGCTGGTCACGACACCATCGGCGTTGAGTACGAAGGAGCCGCCGGATGTCATGAACATGATCGCTGCGATGCCGGCCAGGATGGCGACCGCGATCAGGATGATGTTGCGGAGCCGCCTCCAGCGGACCTGGCTGATGCTAAGGTCTGTGCTCACCGAAATGCCCCATCAAGGTCCTATTCCGCGGCCTGCATCGCGTAGCCGCGGCCGTCGACGCGGTCGATGATGCAATCCGCGATCCGACAAGCCGCATCACCGCGTCCAAACGGATTGTTGGGTTTTTGCAATTGCCGAGCCGGCGTTGCAGTCAGCCTGCGAACGCCGCCAATGATGGCGTCACGATCGGAGCCGACCAGCGTTCCAAACCCGGCCTCAACCACTTCAGGCCGCTCCGTGCTTTCCCGGGCGATCAGGATCTGCAGCCCGAAGCTCGGCGCCTCCTCCTGAACGCCACCTGAATCGGTCACGACGGTCCAGGCACGGCTCAGGAGATAAACGAAATCGGTGTAGTGCAGCGGCGCCAGCAAGCGGACGTTGGGCGCATCGCGAAGCACCTCGAAGACCTGCGCCCGGATATCCGGATTGGGATGAACCGGGAGCACGATGAGCTTGTCGCCGTCGTCGCCAAGCGTGCGAAGAGCGTGCAAGATGTTGTCCAAGGGCGTGCCGATATTCTCGCGGCGGTGCAGTGTCGCGAGAACGAGCTTCTTGTCCTGCGGCAGATTGGCGAGTTGGGTATCGTGCGGGCGATAGGTGTCACCGATCTTCGCGCGAACCTGAAGCAGCGCATCGACGGCGGTATTGCCGACCACGTGGATGCGCTCATCCGGAACGCATTCGCCGATGAGGTTCTGTCGCGCCGCCTCGGTCGGCGCAAAATGCAGCGTCGATGCCAGCGTGATCAGACGCCGGTTGAACTCCTCCGGCCACGGCGAATCGAGCGTACCGGTGCGAAGGCCGGCCTCGACATGGGCCACCGGAACGCGCGCGAGAAAAGCGGCCGTTGCGCTGCCCGCAGCCGTCGCGGTATCGCCCTGCACGATCACCCAGTCATAATCACCCTGTCCGAGCACTTTTGCGGTTTGCTTGACGATGCTTCCGTATTTCCCGCCGAGGCTGGGCTCGTCCACAACGTCCACACAGCGATGAGTGACCTTGATGCCGAACAGCTCCGTCAGCCCTTCTGCAAGATCAACATGCTGGCCCGACCAGAATACGTCGACATGCGCACCGCCCGCGCGAAGCGCGCGATAGACCGGACCGAGCTTGATGATTTCCGGCCGTGTGCCGAAAGCGAGCAGGATGCGCATTGTCGTATGAGGGGTCAGCGAAGGGCGTTGGCGAAGTCGTCGGGGATATGGTGGTCGGTTTTTGACCACACGATAGGCACGGTCCCGAGTTGCGATTCACCGAAGTAGATTTTCCACGCGCGATACGTGGCGACCATGTTGATGTAGATCGCGACCGGCCATCGGATCGCGATCGCGAGCCAATGGAACGTGCCGTAGACCTGATAATTCGCGGTCAATCGCGCGGCATAGCGGAAGCCGGCGGCGACGATGTTGAAGGTCAGCGACCAGTAGAATAGCTGCTCGTAGCCAGGCGTCAGGTTTTTCAAGTCGACCGCGCCGAGGAGCACCAGGGCAAACAGCGCAAGCGAGATCGGCGGCAGGAAATTCGTGATCATTCCCTTGCGATCGCGCAGGAAGAAGTAGACATCCCAAGGATCGCCGCGCCAGCCGAGCTTGTGCATGCCCTCGAAGGCAATGCCGTACACCCAGCGCGTGCGCTGTTTGATCGAGGCTTCCAGTTCTCGCGGAAAGTATTCGCGCGTCGCCACGAAATCCCGGCCTTCGCTTGCAGGCGCCGACACCGATGCAAATAGCGGGCGGAAACCGGCACGCTTTGCCTCGATACCGAGGATATAGTCTTCGGTGACGGTGCCCGACATCAGCACTTGCCCGCGCGTCTCGAGGAAATGCCGGATCAGCCGCCGCGTGAGGCATGTGCCGACGCCGGCGGAAGGAATGGCAGCGCCGACGGCGTTGCGCACGACCAGCTCCCGCGTATGGCGTTCGGCAAATTCCTCCATATAGGTCGAGGCAACGCGCGCGCCCTTCTCCCGGGTAAGCGAAAACACCGGGACCTGGATGAAGTCGTACTTGGCCGCACAGCGCGCATAGACCTCAAAGCTTCTCGGATCGATCACGTCCTCACTGTCGTGCAGCACGACGAGCTCCGGCGCGCCTTCGTCGCTGAAGACCTGGGCAAACATCTCGTTGAGCATCTGCCCTTTCGAGGTCGGCCCAGTGAGTCGATTGACGATGACACGCACCCGATCAGGATGCGCGGCCGCCAACGCTTCGGCGACACGACGAGTCTCGGTGTCGTTAGGATAGACACCGAGCACGAGGGAGACTTGCGGTATGTCAATTCGGCGGAGGTTTCCTTCAACCATCCGGCCGAGCACATCCGCCTCATCCCAGTTGGCGATAAAGACGGCGGTCTTGGGTATCGGAACGGAGTCGGTGCCAGGGCGGAACGGAACACGCCTGATGCCGAGAGAGAGCATGTCGATCAGGATGTCGTCGAATGACGACAGGTTGATCAACAGGCTGACCACCAACAGAACGATGATGAGGAAGTCGTTCACGGCACATCCACGCCGGCGATCGGACCCGTGGGGAACGGTGATCGGCCGAGAGGTCAGAGTTCGAAGGGGCGCCGCGCCGTTTGGTGCAGGCGCAATCAGGGGGACCGATTGTGCCTTGCACGACAGGTGTCGCAGCCGTCCGAATGGCGATTCGAATTTTCATCGATGCCATTCACAGATTTAGATGTGTGCAATTAAGGATAAATCAACGATCTGTCGAATGAAAAAACCGCAAGACAGATGGGTTGATTCGTGGGCCGCCCTTGCCCGCGCACTTGATCGCCGACAGGTTGTGACATTGTTCGAGTGCAGCCGCAGGAGCCTGAATGGCTCGACTTGACTGCACTCCATTTGAGCATTCGGGACTCGACCCGCAGCTCAAGATGTCGTCCGTTGGTCGCGGAGCAATTCGGCGATGAGCAGGCGGCAAAGCCGGCGTTGGTGGCGGCGATTCCCGGTGGCCAGCCAGTGCGGTTCGGCGGGCTGCATGCAAAGCCTCGCCCGGATCTCACGCCAGATCCTCGGCTTCGACTCGATCGTTGCGCTTGCGGCCGCGTCGCTCATGGCGATCACCCGTGGTCTGCTAAGCTTGGCACGAAAAGGTTAACGTGCCGTTAACCGCAATTGGTGGTCGGCCCGACACGCAGAATCAAAAAAGCCCGGCAGAGCCGGGCTTTTTCGTTTTGTGTGGTCTTTCGGCTATTGCCCGCCGAGAACCGAATTCGGCTCGACCTTGAGGCCTGGGCCCATCGTCGACGACAGCGACACCTTCTGCACGAAGGTACCCTTGGCGCCTGACGGCTTTGCCTTCTGCACAGCATCGGCGAACGCCTTGATGTTGGCGACCAGCGCATCGGTCGAGAACGACGCCTTGCCGACGCCGGCCTGCACGATGCCGGCCTTCTCGACGCGGAATTCGACCGAGCCGCCCTTGGCGCCCTTCACCGCATTGGCGATGTCCATGGTCACGGTGCCGACCTTCGGGTTTGGCATCATGCCGCGCGGGCCCAGCACCTTACCGAGACGGCCGACCAGCGGCATCATGTCGGGTGTGGCGATGCAGCGTTCGAAATCGATCTGGCCATTATTGACCTTCTCGACCAGGTCTTCCGCGCCGACCACATCGGCACCGGCAGCCTTCGCCTCTTCGGCCTTGGCGCCGCGCGCGAAAACGCCGACGCGCTGGGTGCGGCCGGATCCGCTCGGCAGCGTGACCACGCCGCGAACCATCTGGTCGGCGTGACGCGGATCGACGCCGAGATTCATCGCGATCTCGATGGTCTCGTCGAACTTCGCCTTGGCCCGCTCCTTGATCATCTTCACCGCTTCGTCGAGCGGATAAAGCTTCTCGCGATCGATGCCTTCAATGATCTTCTTGTAACGCTTGCCGGCCATGATCAGCCTCCCACCACATCGATGCCCATCGAGCGGGCGGAGCCTTCGATCATCTTGGCCGCGGCCTCGATGGTGTCGCAGTTCAGATCCTTCATCTTCTGCTCGGCAATTTCCCTGATCTGGGCCTGCGTGATCTTGCCGGCCTTGTCACGGCCAGGAACTTTCGAGCCCTTTTCGATCTTCGCAGCCTTCTTGATGAAATAGGACACGGGGGCCTGCTTCATCTCGAACGTGAACGAGCGATCCGCATAGACCGTGATGGTCACCGGGATCGGCATGTTCTTTTCGAGCTTGGCGGTCTGCGCGTTGAACGCCTTGCAGAATTCCATGATGTTGAGACCGCGCTGACCGAGCGCCGGACCGATCGGCGGCGACGGATTGGCGGCGCCGGCCGGCACCTGTAGCTTCACATAGCCGGTGATTTTCTTTGCCATACACTTCTCCTGTCGTTTGGGCCGTCGTCGAAACGGCCCGGTTCAGGCGCCGTGGTGCAGCTGTTGGACGGTTGGCGGCCGCCCTCACCTCCCACAGCCTCTTGATCTCCGGCAAGCCGGAGCACGTCCTCCGTCGTCACACCCGGACTTGACCCAGGCATCCATCGTCTTGCGAAGACGATGGATCGCCGGAACAAGTCCGGCGATGACAGCGGAGTAACCCGCTAAATCTTCTCCACCTGTCCGAATTCGAGTTCGACCGGGGTGGCGCGGCCGAAGATCGACACCGCGACCTTCACGCGCGAGCGCGCCTCGTCCACTTCCTCGACTGTACCGTTAAACGAGGCGAAAGGTCCATCCGACACGCGCACCTGTTCGCCGACCTCGAACGACACCGACGGCTTGGGCCGGTCGATGCCCTCCTGGACCTGCTGAATCAGACGCGTCGCCTCGGCCTCGGAAATCGGCATCGGCTTGTTGTCGGCGCCGAGGAAGCCCGTGACCTTCGGGGTATTCTTGATCAGGTGATAGGCCTCGTCGGTGAGGTCGACCTTCACCAGCACATAGCCCGGAAAGAACTTGCGCTCGGTATCGACCTTGCGGCCGCGGCGCACCTCGGTGACCTTTTCCTTCGGGACGAGGACTTCCTCGAACTGGTCGGCGAGCCCGCGCTGCTTTGCCTGCTCGCGGATGGATTCGGCGACCTTGTTTTCGAAATTTGAGTAGGCGTGAACGATATACCAGCGCTTGGCCATGGTGTTTATTTCCGCTTGTTACGGCTCAACGCGCGATCGACAACAGGTTGGTGATCAACAGGCGGATCGCCTGGTCGGCCAACAGGAAGAACACCGCCGAAATCGCAACCATCACGAACACCATCGCGGTGGTGATCGCGGTCTCGCGACGCGTCGGCCACGTGACCTTTTCGGTCTCGTCGCGGACTTCCTGCAAGAACTTGAATGGGCTGAATTTCGCCATTGTTAATGGTCCAAACGAGCCGTCCTGCGGCCGATCCATGGTGGACAAGCCGGATTATGGCCCTGTTTTTTGGGGGTGCCGACGCCGCGGAAGTCCGTTACCGGGCCGCGAAGCGTGACGCCCAATTAAAGACAAAGCCGCCGGAAATCAAGGCGAACCGGCAGAGATCCGGCAATCACGGGTGGAGCGTCCTGCGGGCCAAGGAGCGAAAGAACGATTCCCACCGTCCGTAACGGGGACTTCATGGAGAATCGAGATGCGCCTGCCAAGTCTTTGTTTTACTTGAGATTTACTTGGCAGGAGTGGAGGGACTCGAACCCCCAACCCCCGGTTTTGGAGACCGGTGCTCTAGCCAGTTGAGCTACACTCCTACGCAAAGCGTCTGCGGCGGACCAAAGGCCCGCCGCCAGCGGGATATGCCCGAGGGATTGGCGGTTTGCAAGAGTTGCGCGCTCCCGGCCCCGTCGGCGGTGCCCGTTTAACGGCGCATTAACCCTGTTCCGGCACAAAGTTCCCCGGTCGCATTTTTATACCGCCGTCGAATCGGACAGGGTCCGCGGCGATACGAACCTTGGGGGGTCGTATGCTCTGGCACTACCGCAAACGTGCTGAAGAGTGTGCGTCGCGTATCACCAACACCAGAAGCGAAGCCATCCGGGAGAATTACCAGCGTCTCCTGGAAGCCTGGCAGGCATTGATCGTTGCGGAGGAAGCGCGCCTCAGCCGCGTCGCCAATACCCCGCAAAGAGGCCGTGCCGTACGTGAACGACCGCGGCTCGAGCTGGTACGGGCGCCAACGGGCGAGGCCCCGATCGTGGATCGTCCGAGCGCTTGATTCCGATCAAGACGGCGACTTGCCTTCAATGCGAGTGCCCTTGCGCAGGACGCAAGGCGTCATGAGGCGCTCGCGATGCGGTTCGACAGGACAGCCATGAGATCGTTCCGCACCACTTCCAATCGGCTTCGGCGCAGCAACTGGCGTGCCTGCCTCATCGCGGCACTGGCGCTTCTTGCGAGCGAGCCCGCGTCCTCATCGGAATCAGTATCCTTTGGAGCCGACCTGGCGCAGCGACTTTGCGCGTCCTGCCACGGCATCGATCGCGCGGAGACCAGCCCGATGCCGGCGGCGCCATCCTTCCGCCGGCTGGTGCCGCGTGTCGATCTCAACGAGATGGCCGAACGGCTTCAGGATGGCATCATCGCCGGTCATCCGGAAATGCCGGTCTTCGTGCTGAAGGAGCACGAGGCGCGCGCCCTCGTCGCCTATATCCGGTCACTGACCGACAACTAGGCCAGCGATCTCGCCTGCTTCGCTCGAAGGAAGATGTGGACAGCGTCGCGATTCGGCACGCCGAGGGCCGCTCGACGCCACCTGAGCCCCAGCCGGAATGGAAAGCGCGCCTGTGATGCGCTAGGATGGGAACCGGACCTTTGATGACACGTTGTCATCGCCTCGATTTCAAGGAAGGGCGGCGCATGGGTATCATCTGGACGATCATCATCGGTTTTCTTGCTGGCGTAATCGCGAAGTTCATCCACACCGGGCCGAACGAGCCCCAAGGCTTCATCCTCACCACCATCCTCGGAATAATCGGGGCATTTGTTGCGACGTATCTCGGCCAGGCGATCGGTTGGTATCATGCCGGCGAAGGCGCGGGCCTGATCGGCGCGACGGTGGGCGCGATCATCATCCTCATCGTGTGGGGCATGGTGACGAAACGGCGCGCCTAGCCCAACCTTCAAGTCATCACATTGCTCGCTGGATCGGGCGCCGGAGACCGGCGGCCCGATGCCGGGCTTTGCTTTGCCCGTGTCAGCGATCACGAATCCTGTCATCCTGAATACAGGTGATTGAACCGCAGGGCGCGGTCTGGCGACCAACACCCTAAGGATGGGTGTCGGCGCGCTGGGCCGCGCCCTCCTCCATGTGTTTTGCGCCAAGGCAAGCAGAGGGAGACAGGATCATGAACAAGGCGCTGTCGCAGATGACGACATCCGTGAGCGGTAGCAGTGGCGGCGGATGGGGTCGCAAGATCGCAATCGCGATCGGCGTGATTGTGATCGGCCTGCTCGGTCTGTCTGTCGTGCTCGGAAGCTGGTACACGATCGATCAGCGCGAGCGCGGCGTCATCCTTCGCAATGGCAAGCTGATCGGAATCGCAACTCCGGGCCTCGGCTTCAAGATTCCGTTCATCGATTCGATCGTGAAAATCTCGCTGGAGACGCAGCGCGCGCGGTTCGACAAGGTGCATTCCTACAGCCGCGATCAGCAGCCGGCCAATCTGGCGATCTCCGTCAATTACCGCGCGACCGAAGACAAGGTTGACGACCTCTATTCGCAATTCGGCAGCCTGCGCGGCTATGCCGACCGCGTCCTGTTTCCGAAGGTCAACGCCGAAACCAAGATCGTCTTCGGCCAGTTCAACGCGGTGACCGCGATCCAGGAGCGCGGCCGGCTCAACGCCGAAGTCATGGCCGCGATCATGAAAGCGGCCGCCGGACCCGTCGTCATCGAGGCGGTGCAGATCGAGAATCTCGATTTCAGCACCGAATACGAGAAGTCGATCGAGCAGCGCATGCTGGCCGAAGTCGAGGTGCAGCGGCTGCGCCAGAATGCCGAACGCGAAAAGGTGCAGGCCGAGATCGTCGTCACCAAGGCGACGGCCGAAGCCAATGCCGTGCGCCAGCGCGCCCAGGCCGAAGCCGATGCGATCAAGCTGCGCGGCGAAGCGGAAGCGGCGGCCATTCGTGCAAGGGGCGCCGCGCTCGGCGACAATCCCAACCTCGTCAATCTGGTTCAGGCCGAGAAATGGGACGGCAAACTGCCGGTGACGATGCTGCCGGGTGGTGCGGTCCCGATGCTCAACCTCGACCCGCGGGCGGTGTCGCCTGCCTCGCCCGCCTCGCGGGCAAGCGCGGCGCCGGCCTCCGCTTCAGCGCGCTAGATGCTCTGAAATGACGCGGGCGCGGGGCTACCCTCGCCCGCGTCTGCTGCTAGACTGACGGCATGGACCGCGCAACAATCCTGGAGCAATCCGAAAAGCTCGAGCGCCATATCGCGCTCGTCGAAGAGGATTTGACCAAGCAGCGCGAGCTCGTGACTGAATTGCTGCGCGAAGGCCAGGACGCCAGCGCCACCATGGCGCTGCTTCGCCAATTCGAGGATCTTTATTCCCGGCTGATCGCCGACCGGGATCTGGTGCGAAAGCAGCTCGAAGCTGCGCCGTGACCGACGTTGCGGCTCCCGGGCACCCTGGAGGGGAACCCTCGGGAACTCTGCGGGTTGTCATCTGAATCCGCAAAGCCATTGCACCCTGGCCGGGCGGCAAACTCGTCAGACCTGCATCAGATCGATTATCCCGGCATGGCGGAACATACGCATGTCCTGATCCGCAAGCTGAATGCCCTCCACGCGATCAGCGCCGAGGAGCAGAAGGCGCTTCTTGAGTCGCTCGATCCGAGCCGCACCGTCGCAAAGGGACGCGATATCGTCGCGGACGGCAGCGAGCCCGGTGTGTCCACCGTGATCCTGAGCGGCGTTGCCTGTCGTTACAAGGCGCTGCCCGATGGCCGCCGGCAGATCCTCGTCTTCCAGTTTCCGGGCGATGTTGTCGATCTCTACAGCTACGTCCTCAAGAAGATGGATCACGCGGTCGGCGCCATGACGACGTGCGAGATCGCCACGATCCCGCATCGCAAGGTCGAGGCGCTCTGCCGCACCTTTCCCAACCTCGCCTACACGCTATGGCGCGACTCGCTGATCGACACCGCCATCCTCAACATGGCGGTCGTCAACAATGGCAGCCGCAAGGCCGACGAGAGGATCGCGCATTTGATCTGCGAGCAATTCGTGCGATTGGCCGCGGTCGGACTTGCCAAGCGTGGGCAGCCCTCCAGCTTCTACATCACCCAGACCGACATCGCGGAGGCGACCGGGCTCTCGCTTGTCCATGTCAACAAGACGCTTCGCAAGCTGAAGGACCAGGGGCTGATCGGACGCAATCCGCAACAGCTGGAAATCCTGGACTGGCACGCGCTGAGTGCACTTGCCGGCTTCGATCCGCAATATCTGCATTACACGACCATGCCGGCGTGATGGCTGAGCGCGGTGCGCGTCAGCCGGCTCGCGCGTCCTTGTCACGCTGCGCGAGCACCAACCGGCGATCCCGGATTGCCGCCCGGCTGGAATCGATCGCAAGCGTCAACGCCGCCGCTGTCGCTGGGTCCGCTGCCCGCCAGCGCGCCTGCCGCACCGCATGTGTAACAAGGCCATCGACCTCAAGGGTCAATTCATTCAGTTGGTCCGGATCGGCGGCCTGCCGCGCTTCGCTGAGAATTTCCAGAAGACGGTCGAGGATATTTTCCACGAGCTCCTTCCGCCGTCGGGACAGCACCTGTATCAGCCAGGCAATCGCCGAACTCACGCCACCCGCGGCGAACAGGCCGAGCCATAACCAGTCGCCATAGAGATCCATGAAGGTCTGTTGTTCGCGATTGTAATAATCGACTGCGCCGCGATGGTTCGGAAGCTTGGCGTATGTCGCATCGTCGGTTTCGAGCCCTGTCATCTGCCACGCGATGCCGCTTGCATGGCCGAGCGTCAGGCGATTGGTGAACAAGGCTTGCAGGAGCGCCGAAACTTCGGCCCGCTCGACATTCTTGCCGGCCATCAGCCGCAACGACAGCGATGCCGTCTTCACTTCTTCGGCGGGCACTCCTGATCCGAGAGACTTGGCGGCGATCGTTGCCTGTCCGAATTGCGGTGGCCCGGCTGCCAGGGTGTCCGCGTCGAGCGCAATGACCGTCGGCTTGAACTCCGCGAGCGACTGCACCAGGCGCCGCAACCCGGCGTCACTCGCCGCGGTCACGAGCGTATCAATCTTCTTCTCGATAACCGCGCTGCGCAGTTCATCGGCAGGACTCGCGACCGGCATTAAGTCGGATTCCGGGATGCCGTGACTTTCGAGCAACCGCGCGATCGCATCCCTGTCGAACACATGTTCCGCCAATATCGCGATCGGACGCGAGGACGCTTGGATATCCGTCGAAGCCTTTTCGTCTTCGCTCTTGGCGCCCCCGCCGCTTTGCGGCTTGGCTTTCGTCCTTGCCTTTGGATCAAGCAGTTGCAATCGGATCGCGACGATCGGCGTTTCGCTCAGGATGGCCGTCGACAAGCCCTTGCGCGGCAACGCCACATCGGGCCGGACCACGGCAAAATCGACTTGCTCGGCGTCGAGCGCAGCCGCGACCGCAGCCAGGCTCTCGAAGGGCAGAATCCTGATTTTGAGATTGCTTGGATCGGCAACCCGCGCGAGTTCGGCGAACAGGGCCTTCTGCTCCGTGTCGTGTTCGGCCAGCCCGATCGTGACTTCCGGTATCAGCCACATCTGACTGAGGCGGTAAGAGGCAGAGAGAAGCAGGAGCGCCGCCACGATAACGAAGCCGAGACGCGATGCGAGGCGCAACACGCGGCGGGGCAGCATCAATCCTTTTTGTATAAGACCGCCGGTTCTCTGAGGCATGGTCGCAATCGACAGCGGGCCTCGTGCAGGCCGGTTCCGCTATAAGGCGTCGGCTGCCACAAAGTTCCATGCCGGTTATTGGGTACGGGCGATGACCAGCGTCGCACGCACGCGCGGTTGTATCCGCATGAATGCACGCGATCAGATCGAGCCGCCAGCTATTTCAACATCATGACAGTGTAGAATTTCAACGCAAGCCATTCTACATTTGCCATCCTTGTCGATCTTCGAACGAATTTTCTGAGGCTCGCTGAACCGGCTTTCCGCATCCAGCAACCAATCGGAGTGCGTTCGCTGCACTCCAACTCCGATCCCGCCGCAGGCTTTCAAGATGAACAGCGCACGCCGGCGCCATTGGAAACTCACCGTGATCCGGGCGCTCAGCGCTGAGGGGTACCACGTGGCGACCGTTCGCCGGACCATCGGCGACCGCAACTTCAATCGCCTGCTGGAGCAAGCGTTCGAAACCTCGCCCGATAATCCGGCGGGAGGCGCGAAGCTCGTGCAGACGAAGCTTGAACGCGACTTCGCTGCGTTGCTCGCGCGTCCCATAACGCCCTGGTCACGGCAGTAAAACGTCGCGAAGCAGTTACCGCACGTCGCGCTCAAGGGTCGTCGGCGGTCCCTTGAGATCATCGCGCGCTTCATAGGTACCGAAAAACAAAATGCCGGTCACCACCGCCAGTCCCGCGAAGATCAGCATAAGGAGATGGTTCCGCTTCATGATGAGATGGTTCCGGTTCAAGGTTGCTCCTCATCAGAAGGATGTGACGCGGTCGGAAGTTCCGTAGAGGCCAACCAGGAGCCCGCCAATGCCGCTTTTGACGCTGTCGTGAGTTCAGCGGCAGCGAACCGATTCGGCGTCCCATGCGTTCAACGGCGCAGGAGTATCGCGTATGAAAGACGACCTGATCGCCATTGTGGAAGCCGTGCGGCTCGCCCGCCTCGAGCTTCAATGTTCTCGCGACCCAAACTGCAGAGCCTCGGACTCCTGGACCTTGCGCCGCCTGTCGCAGCTTCTCGAGAGCCAGGAGATGGACGAGGCCATGCAGCGGCTCGTGCCGGAAGAAGAGAGCCCGTCCATCGTCGCCGATCCCGCGCCGCGGGACCTGCGCGTGCCCTATCCGTGGCGTACCCGATAAACGGCGGCGAAGGTCACGCCAATTCGCTCACGCCATCGTCCGGAAGGTCACCGAATAGCGAAGGTCTTCAACATCGGGAATGCTGTGTTCCCACTCATGGCGTGAGGCGCCGGCCATCCGATAAAGCGAGCGCGGCGTGGCCGTCAGGCTGAAGCGCTCCCAGTTCGCGCCAGCCTTCCGGCGGAACCGCAAGGCACGGCGACTTCAGAGACAGCCCGAAGATCCGATCGAAATGCGGCTTGTCGCGATGCCAGCCGATCCCCGCGCCGGCCTCGTATTCCGTGATCAGCACCTGGCGAATGCTTCCCTCCTCCAGACCGTCGAAGGTCTCGACCCGCGAAACCAGGCCTCCGAGCCATGGGGGAATGTCATTTGCCCGCTTCAGCTTGCGATCGCTGTAGTCATACTGCCAGCCGAACCACGCCACCCTGCGTTTGCCTTCGAACTGGCCGAACTGAAACGGCTTCAGGTCAACCCTTTCAATCTCGGAGGTCAGCTCGGCCTCCTCCTCGGCGGTGATGAAGTCCGGCTGATAGCGGAGCCCCGCCGGCGTGAGATCATTCTCGAAAAGAGCCAATTGTGCAGTCATCGCTCCTAGATAGGCGCAGGCGTGCTTCTGACAATGCGAGAGGCGCGAGCGAAGGGGAACCAGCTGCCTACTCAACCATTGCCTCACGATAGAACAGGAGCATAGCCATGGCCGAAATCCGCGAACACATGAAGATCATCGGCAAGGATGGGGCGCCCGTCGGTACGGTCGACCGCGTCGAAGGCCATCGTATCAAGTTGACGAAGACCGACAGCAGCTCCGCACACGCTGGCCATCATCATTATATTGCCCGCGATCTCGTCGGAGCCGTCGAGGGCGACATCGTCAAGCTGTCTGTGGATGCCGGTTCCGTCCCGAAAACCGAGGAGTCAGGTCAGCCGGTTTAGCCGAAGTCGTCCGGCATGACGATGCCCAGCCTCGTTCCAGCCGAGATCGGAAGCGTTCCGGAAAGTCCGGGCGACTTCGCTCATTATTATGACATGGCGCGCGAGATCGTGCGGCGCGTGCGGCATCGATCGCATCTGTCCGACGACGAGATCATCGTCCTTGCGATGGTCGCAGCGCAGCTCTCGCTTGCCCGTTACGTGGAAGTGCATCGCGAACACGATCCCGACGAGACGCTTGATGCCATTCTGGACATTCTTGATCGGGGCGAAGTGGTCCAAGCGGTTGCGAGCAAGATGCTGTGGCTCCTCAATCATCGGCCCGTGGCGCGAGCCGACGCCCCACCCGGCCGCATGATCGACGACTTTTCCGCGCTAGCCGATCCGGAGGAGCCAGCCGGAGTCTGATCGCGCCCGGGGACGCCTGTGTCATTTGACAATTGTGGTGTGCCCTCTCTCGCCTATATCGATGACAGGGCGCAACGAGAACGGAACTCGACAATGACAACAAAAGCTCTGCTCGCCGCATTGCTGATCTGCGTATCTCCGCTTGCTTTCGCCCCGGCATCCGCTGCGAGCAAGGGTGACGCTTCGAATAAACATCGGGTCCATAAGCAGGAGCGGCAAAAGGTGCCGCGCCACGCGTCACGCGCGCGTCCCATGGCGCCTGTCGGGACGGCCTATCGCAATCTTCCGTGGGCCGACCCGTCCTTTGACCGCAACGGCCGCCCGTATCGGCCGAATTTCTATTCGCCGTGCACGGTCGACCTCGGATATGGCCGCTTTGCGAGCTGCGATTCCTGGGACGATTGACGTTTTATAATGGGCTGGCCCGGCTGCGCGCAGCGCACCGGCCTAGCATGCCTGTCGATCAGGCTGCGCGATCGGGCTCGCGAAATTCCGTGTCGGCCAGCAGGAACCGGTGCGACCGGCCGCAATGCGGACAGGCCACCGTAATGATGTTCAGGCGTTCGCGGCGATAGGTGTCCTCGTCGATGAACACGCCGGCATCGGAATAGCGCCGTGCGGTCGGACAGAAGAACCGGAGCATTTCTCCCCCTGCTTGGTTTCTTGTCTTCTCCCGGACAGGAATGACAAAATCGCAAACATGTTCCGGGCAATTTTCTGAAGCTTCGCTGTCTTTCTTTGCATTGCAGCAAAGCGGTCGCTTTTACCCCGTGACCGCGCGACGAGCCTTTGCGGTCCGCCTTCTGGCTACGAGCTTCGCGATCGGCCCTTGCGGCGGTTGTAGGGAGAGCGGTTGGTCGGGCGCAGCGAAATTCCCTCGCGCTGAGCCTTGCTTCGGATGGCGGCGGGCGGCCGTTGAAGCTTGAGACTGATCACGCCGGTTGGCGTGTTCTGTTTCGCCAGCGACCGCAGCTCGCGGATTTCATCGCGCTCCCAGGGCTGCCGTGACCGGCGCTTGTATTGCGGGTTTGCCTTGCGCGGGCCTTTTCGGCCGATCGGTGAGTCTTTGCGTTTCCAGGCCTGCTTTGCCATGTCGTCCTCGGAACTGGTTCGATCCTGCGGGTAAAAGCGCTCGCCAGCCCATCCGTTCCGCGCGCATCAGCGCGCTTCGGCGCCCGTTCTGACAGAAGCCAGTGACCTATTCAGCGGCGTCGAGGCGGCGCTGCGCAAGTTCTTCGATGACGACCTTCTGGCCGGGCCTTGCCACCAGCACGCTCTGCGCCGGCACCGACGTCCAGAACTGTTCCCGGTCGAGCGGTTCGGACACGACCAGCACTTCGCTCGAACTCTCGCGGAAATAGAGCGAATTCGCGCTGTCATTCACACTGTAACGGAAGGCATAGAGATCCCGCCCATCCGACAACGCGGCCGTGAACCGGAATGGCTGCCCGACCTCATCGACCATGGCCGCGACGTCACGCAGCACGCTTTGTGTCGCCGCGACCGGATCGTCGATCCCCGCACCGAGGATGGCAAGAAACAGCGCCTCGGAATCCGTCGTTCCGATCCTTGATGGATACAGCTCGTCCGGTATCAGCGCCTCGATGCGACGCCGCAGACGCGGCCAGCCGCCGACAAATCCGTTATGCATGAACAGCCATCCGGCGCAGGAGAAGGGATGGCAATTGGTCCGGGTGATCGGCGTCCCGGTCGCCGCCCTGACATGGGCGAAGAACAGGCGCGACTGGATATGCCGGCACAGATATCTGAGATTCTCGTCGGACCAGGCGGGCCGGATTTCACGATAGAGACCCGGCTCCGGGTGTTGATCGTACCAGCCGAGCCCAAAGCCATCGCCGTTGGTGCTTGCAGTCGATTCCAGCGCGTTGATGCTCTGCGTGATGAGGGAATGCGCGGGCTCGGTGACGTAGTGACTGAGCGCAATTGTCTCGCCACGATAAGCGATCCATCGGCACATCGTGCTGTCCTCCTTGCGCCAGCCCGCTCCTGAAGCGCCCTCTCCTAGATGTTGTGCGACTGCAGCCAGTGTTCGAGCACGGCGATCTGCCAGAGCTTGGAATGCCCCTTGGGCGTCAGATTACCCTCCGGATCGGACAAAAGCGTGTCGACATAATCACGATTGAAGATCTCGCGTTGCCGCGCGCGAGGATCGTTAAGGGTGTCCCGCACGAATTCGTAAAATGGTCCGCGCAGATATTTCAGCGCCGGGACCGGGAAATAGCCCTTCGGCCGGTCGATCACCTCCGCCGGCACCATCGTGCGCGCGACCTCTTTAAGGATGTGCTTGCCGCCGCCACGCAGCTTCAGATCGGTCGGCATCCGCGCCGCGAGCTCGACAAGCTCATGATCGAGGAATGGGACGCGACCTTCGAGCCCAAAGGCCATGGTCATGTTGTCGACCCTTTTAACCGGGTCGTCGATCAGCATGATCTGGGTGTCGAGCTGCAGAGCCTTGTCCACCGGGCCGTTGCCATTGCAGCGCCCAAAGAATTCTTCGACGAAAGCCGAGCTGTAGTCGCCGTTCATCAGGGATGGGTGCAGCGCGCGTCCCATTTCGTCGTGATCGCGGTCGAAATAAAGCCGGGCATAGTCGGTCGCGACATCGTTCGAGCGCAGGAGTTTTGGATACCAGTGATAACCGGCGAACACCTCGTCGGCGCCCTGCCCGCTCTGGACCACCTTCACATGCTGTGTCACTTCCTTTGCAAGGAGGAAAAAGCCCACGGCATCATGGCTCATCATCGGCTCCGACATTGCGTGGATGGTGGCAGGCAATGCCTCCAGCCCCTGCCGTGCCGAGACGCGGATGCGATGATGGTCCGTACCGAAATGCCTGGCGATCAGGTCGGAGTAGTTGAACTCGTCCCCCTCCACGTTATTGACGCTGTCGAAGCCGATGGAAAAGGTTTGCAGGCCCCGCTGACCGCTTTCGGCAAGGGCAGCGACCAGCATTGAACTGTCCAGCCCGCCGGACAGGAGGACGCCGACCGGGACGTCGGCAATCATCCGGCGCTCGACGGCGAGCCGAAACGCCGCCTCGGTTCGCTCCTGCCAATCCGCTTCGGAAAGCCCCATGTCGCGCGGATCGGTTCCGACCGAGAGATTCCAGTAAACCTCTTCGCGCGTCGAGCCATCCGGTTCGATCGTCATGATCGTGGCGGCCGGCAGCTTGCGCACGCCCTTGATGATGGTCAGGGGCGCCGGAACCGTTGCATGCCAGCTCATGTAATGATGCAGGGCCCGCGCGTCGATCGAGGTGTCGATCCCTTCGCCCTGAAGGAGAGCCGGCAACGTCGACGCGAAGCGCAAGCCGTCCCGCGTTTCTGCGAGATACAGCGGTTTGATTCCAAGCCGGTCGCGGCAGAGCACCAGTCGGCCGCTGTCGCGTTCCCAGATCGCGAAGGCGAACATGCCGACGAAACGCTCGACGCAACGCGGCCCCCAGGCCGCGTAGGCTTTCAACACGACTTCGGTGTCGCCGGATGAAAAGAACGCGAAGCCTTTGGCCGTGAGTTCGGCGCGCAGTTCCTGGAAATTATAGATGCAGCCGTTGAAGACGACACCGAGCCCCAGCATCGGATCGAACATGGGCTGCTGTGAGGTATCGGCGAGATCAAGAATGCTCAACCGGCGATGACCGAGCCCGATGTTCCCCTGCACCAACACGCCGCCGGCGTCGGGACCGCGCGGCTCCAGCGGATCCATCATGTGTTCGACGAGCTGAGCGGATGCCGGTGCTCGAAACGCAAACTCGCCGCAAATGCCACACATGTCTGACAGGGGTCTCCGTTACCGGATGGCAACGCCCCGTCACCCTCGATGTTCCGCTGAATCACATTCCGGTGACGTCGACCGGCTGGCTGCTCCATGCAGCCGTGAATGCTCAACAGCGATGAGAGAACGCGCTCCTTGGACCGGCGCCGCACGGAGCAGATTTCACCTGCGCAGGTGCAGCAATTGAGGTATATTGACGCCGGTGGAAGGCTGGAAAGGAAAGACCGATGACTATGATCGACGGTAAGATTCAGTCTGACGAAGCAGAGTTCTTGAGCCTTGAGGTTTCAGACGACATGCTCGAATCCGCCGGGGGCGCTGAGCCTTGGGTGAACTACACCTATTACAACTGCACGGGTTACGGTTACTGCCCGGGCTACTGACGGAACCACACGCGCTCCACTCAACGAACGGATCGCAAGCGCGAGCTCCTCTTCTCTCTGATTGTGATTACTGCGGCTCAGGCCAGCCGGGCAAGGCGAGCCTGAGCCGCAAATGTTTTGCGGATTCGATTCAACCGAAAGCGCGAATGCTTGTGGCACCGATCATCGCGATCGAAGCGAAGCCCACGCCGGCTTCCGTCGGCGCAACACCCGGCCGCTCGACATAGACGCAAGGCAAGGATTGCGCCCGCGATCACCGTCCCGGCGACCAGCAGTGGACCCGCACCCCGCTGCACCTGCAGGATCGGCCGGGTTGTGACGGCTAGCTCTGTCTGAAGATTGGAGCGGGTGAAGGGAATCGAACCCTCGTCATCAGCTTGGAAGGCTGTTGCTCTACCATTGAGCTACACCCGCGCTCCGGATGCACCGGCGGCCCGTTGGTTTCCATAAATCGCCGCCGAAGACAAGACCCGCGTGCCGGTCGCCGCAACACAGCGCCACTCGGCCATGCCCCCACGTGATCCCGCGGTCATGACCGGGCCTGTCGGCCCGTTCCGGACGGCGGCACGCGTCCTCTCCTCACTCTTTCGGCGGCGGCGCGCTCCCCAGCACGGCCTCCATCGCAAGTCCGAGGGCGAGCAGCATCTGGTCGCTGCCGAGCGGTCCGTCGATCTCGATGCCGACCGGAAGCCCGCTTGCGGTCATGCCCGCGAATAGCGACAGCCCGGGGATCCCGGCATTGCTGCCCGGATCGGTGTTGCGGATCATCGTAAAGAAGGTCGGCGCCGGCTTGCCGCCCGCGATCGACATCTCGCCCGAACCCTTCTCGGCATCGATCGGCACCGCCGGAGCGGGCGTGGTCGGAAACAGCATGGCATCGAGATTGTTGGTCTTGAAATAATCCGCATAGAGCTTCTGCAGCGCGGGGCGGTGCACCTTCATGGCGTCCGGATAATCCTTGCCGAACGCATCCTTCATGATCGCACCGAACGCGCCCTGGACGTCCGGACTGCGGATTTTTCCGGCGATATCGGCAAGCGTCACGCCGTCGATGCCTGAGGCCTTCAGATAGGCGGGGATGTCCTCGACCGGCTCATGCAGCGCGACCGGGAACGAAACCTTGGCGTTCAATTCCGCAAGCCCCGGCAGATCGGCATCGACGAACACCACACCGGCGGCCTCGAGCTTGCCGCGCGCGGCCTTCGCGACCGCCTCGAGCGCGGGATCAAGGCCAGTCCAGAACGAGGCCGGCACGCCGATGCGCTTGCCCTTGAGCGAAGCCGCGCTCGCGACCGGCGTTCCGGTGATGACGGCGTCCAGCAGCGCGACGTCCGCAACGCTGCGCCCCATCGGGCCGACCGTGTCGCGGGTGCGGCTGATCGGCACCACCGCGTTCGCGTCGTGATAGCGGCGTTGCGCGCCGCCATCGCCGACCGAGGGGCGAAGGCCCGCGGTTCCGGTCAGCGCCGCGGGGATGCGGGTCGAGCCCCCGGTGTCGCTGCCAAGCCCGGCCGGGGTCACGCCGGCGGCAATCGCCGCGGCCGTGCCGCCGGAGGAGCCGCCCGGAATGCGCGCCGTATCGTACGGGTTCTTCACGGTGCCCGCGAACGGCGCGCCATTCGTCGAGGTGATGCCGAAGGCGAGTTCGTGCAGGTTGGTCTTCCCGATCACGATGGCGCCGGCGTCGATCAGCTTCTGCAGCGATGGCGCGTTGGCCTTGGGCCGCGCGTTGCGCAGCGCCTCGGTGCCGCCGGTCGTCGGCATGTCGGCCGTGTTGATGTTGTCCTTCACCACGATCGGAAGGCCGGCGAGCGGCGGCAACGGCCGTCCGGCCGCGACCGCGTCGTCCACCGCCTTCGCGGCAGCGAGCGCGCCTTGCGTGTTGAGCGTGATGAAGGCGTTCAGATGCCTGGTCTGTTCGGCGCGGGCGAGCGCGGCCTTCACCACATCGGTCGCGGTCACGCGCTTGTCGCGGATCGCCGCGACGATGGCGGCCGCGGATTGCGGCGCCTGGCCGGACGCGGTCTGCGCCAAGGCGGCGCTCGCGAGAGGCAAAACCGGAACCGCCTGCGCCGCGGCGGCGCCGACAATGAGGGTCAGGAGGTCGCGGCGAGACGCGCTGTGCATGATGGGCCTCTGGGTCCGTGAATGGACCGCAAGCCTACACCGGAACCGCGGCGCGCGTCGAAAGCTGTTCCCGCGGCAGGACGCATTGGCCCATCCCACACGTGGTAATTTTTCTTAACAGCGGGGAACGTCCCGCACGCCCCGATGTTGGGCGGGTGAGACCGCCGCATCACATCACCCCCATCCCCCCAGGCGGTCTCCAAAGCCCGGCTTTCTCCCCCCGGAGCCGGGCTTTCTCTTTTCCTTTGCAAAGGCGCACGAAAGACGATCCGTGCTGCCCGAAAGCGCAGGTCCGGACGCGGCGATTGTCTTTGGGATTTGGCAGTCAGATTGGTGGAGGGGGTTGGATTCGAACCAACGTAGGCATAGCCAACGGATTTACAGTCCGTCCCCTTTAGCCACTCGGGCACCCCTCCACGGGATCAGTCTGTGCGACCACACCTTGGTCGCATCATGCCGACAAAAGGTTTAACCCGGATCGGCACAATGTAAAACGCCCGGACGCAAACCTTGCGAGCCAGCGCCGGGCGCGGTCGGGTTTATGGTGGCGAAGCCTGCTTAAGTCAATGGGAAATCAGGGATATCCACCCGGTTCGGAGCGGACGCGAAGCCCCCTCGTCTCTCAGGCCTTGGACAATTGGCGGTAGTCCGGCTCCCGGTGGAACCAGAATTCGTAGCCACCGACCCCCATCTTCAGCGCCACATCGTGGATCGGCTGGTTGAGCGGCACCACCGGCACCTCCCGCATGCAGAGTGCGATGAAGGCCTTCACCGTCGCATCGTATTCGGCCGGATCTTCGGTAAAGCGCGCCTTGTCGATCAGCGCGTCCATCTCGGCATTCTTGTAGGCGGAGATATTGAAGATCGAATTGTTGCCGTGGAAATTCCAGTAGAAATAATATTCCGGATAATCGAGCCAGCCGCTGAAGCGGTTCAGCGCCATCGGCAGCTCCTTCTTGTTGAGCGTGGTGCGCCAGTTTGCCCCCGGAATCTTGTCCAGCGTCACCTTGATCCCGATCTTGCCGAGCGTCTCGGCGATCAGGATCGCGGTTGGCTCCCCGACCGTCGCCGTGCCGGTATCGAGCCCGAGCGTCGTTTCGAGACCGCCCGCGAAGCCCGCCTCCGCCATCAGCGCCTTGGCCTTGTCGAGGTCGGTCACATAAGGGAATGGCTGCGGCCAGGCGGTCTTGTCGACCCTGGAGGGTCCGCCATACATCGGCACGGCGCGGCCGAAAAACGCCGCCGACTGGATCTGTTCATAGGGCATCGCATAGGCGATGGCCTGACGCAGCTTTACGTTGTCGAAGGGGGGCTTTGCGGTATTGAGCGCGACATACCACAGACAATTGGGGATCGGCACGCCGACCACCTGCACCTTGCCGTCCTTCTTGAGCTGGTCGAAATCCTTGGGCGCAAAGCCGGTCGAATAATCGGCATCACCTTTCTCAAGAAGCGCGCGGCGCGTGCCGGCGGACGGAATATCGCGCGCAATGATGCGCCGGATTTTCGGCAGCGGACCGTTTTTCCATTGATCGAAGCGCACCAGCACGGTCTCCGAACCGGGCTTCCAGCTTTCGATGCGATACGCGCCGCCGCCTGCTTCATTGTTGCGCAAAAAGGTCATCGCCCAGGGGTCGGCCTCGGTCGCGTTCTTTTTCGCAAGTTCGGAATTGATGATGAAGGGCACCACGACCGCGACGTTGAACAGCAGCATCTTGTCCTTGCGGACATAGTCGATGCGGAACGTGTGGTCATCGACCACGACGAACTGCTCGGGCTTGAGCAGCGAACCTGCCGACATCTGGAAGGTCGGAAAACCGCCGACGCTGACCGCGCGGTCGAAAGACCATTTCACGTCGCGCGCCGTCACCGGCGCGCCGTTGTGGAAGGTGGCGTCCTTTCGCAGCTTGAAGGTGCAGGACATGCCGTCCGACGCCACCTGCCAGCTTTCGGCAAGCTCGGGTGCGAGCGTGCCGCGGTCATAGCTCACCGTGCCGTCGGGCAGCGTCCTTGCCGCATAAGTGAGCAACCGGTCGTAGCAGTTCCAGGACAGCCCGTTGACGGTCTGGTTCGATCCGACGCCGTGCATGTCGAGGCTGTTCGGCCCCAGTTCCTGCACCACCAGCAGCGTCTCGGCGCGCGACTGCGCATAGACCGGTAACCCGCCGAACGGCAGCGCGGCCCCCGCTCCCAGTATGGCCTGCAGAACCTGGCGGCGGTCGGGGTGGGTCATGGCGCGTCGTCCTCACGTGAATGCACGATTTATGCGCAGCAAAGTCTGTGCCATTAGGAAGCATGAGCGAGCGGAATCGGAAGCCTCCCTATCGGAAGAAACCGGACTTCAAACGCGACCGGCGGGATCGTCCCCCACCCGGCCGCAGGCCCGCGCGCGTGGCCGAACCGGATACCGCGATCCTCTATGGCTGGCATACGGTCGAAGCCGCCCTCGCCAATCCCGACCGCCGGATCCGCGTGCTTTACGCCACCGAGAACGCTGCGAAACGCCTCGCGGCCGACGGCATTGCGCTCAAGGTGACGCCTCAGATCGTGCGCCCGGACGAGATCGCGCGGCGGCTCGGACCGGACGCGGTCCATAACGGGCTCCTGGCCGAAGCCGATCCACTCGACGCACCGGACCTGTCGGAGCTGCCGGCCGAAGGCATCGTGCTGGTGCTCGATCAGATCACCGATCCGCACAATGTGGGGGCAATCCTGCGCAGTGCGGCGGCGTTCGGCGTGAATGCCCTGATTACGACCGCGCGGCATTCGCCGGAGGCGACCGGTGTGCTCGCCAAATCGGCATCGGGCGCGCTCGAATATGTGCCGCTGGTGACGGTGCAAAACCTCGCACGCGGCCTCAACGCGCTGCGCGAGCGCGGCTTTCTGCTGGTGGGATTGGACAGCGAGGGCGCCGCGGATCTGGCGGATACGACGCTGCGCGCGCCGCTTGCGCTGGTGCTCGGCGCCGAGGGCAAGGGTTTGCGGCAATTGACGCGGGAAACCTGCGACGTCACCGCGCGGCTCGATCTTCCGGGCGCGATCAAGAGCCTGAATGTTTCGAACGCCGCTGCGCTCGCCCTCTACGTCGCAACGACGCGTCTCAAGGCGCGCGGCTGACAAAGTTCATCACCCTCCCCGTCATGGGGAGGGCGACGAAGGTTGGCACGATCATTTCGGCTCGATCAGTTGTAGACGCTGATCGGACCGTGATGGTGGTGGCGGTGGTGATGGTGATGCCGGTAATACGGCCGCGGACGATAGTAGGCGCGGCGATAGCCCCAACGCCCGCCGAGGCCGGCCACATAAGGAGAAGCGCCGACGGCGCGAGGAGAAGCGCCGACGGCGCGCGGAGCATAATAGGTGCCGTAGCGCAGGTCGCTAATGCCGGGACCGGAATAAACCGGGCCCTGATTGACGACATATTGCTGAACCACAGGCTGCTGCTGCACGACCACGGGCTGCTGCACAACGACCGGCTGCTGAACGACGACCGGAGCCGCCTGCACCACCACGGGCGCGGCCTGAACCACAACCGGGGCAGCCTGCACGGCATAGCTGCTTCCGCAGCAGCCGACGCTCGGCAAGGCGAAGCCGGTGTTGCAGCATCCGCTGACGACGGGAGCTGCGAAGCCGAATCCGGAGTTGCAGCATTGGGCATTGGCAGTGCCCGCTGCTGCGAAACTCATCGCGGCAGCGGCAAAGAGCGAGAGCGTTACGCGAGACATGTTACGTCCTTCTCAGAGGTTAGAGTTAGCGACGACGTGGCGGTTGCAGGTTTCGGGGCCGGCGTTGATCCTCGGCGCCGCCTTGCTGGTCCCAGGGCGACCCGACATTGACTTCCGGGCTGATCATCATCGGCGGTGACGGGGCGTATTGCGTCGGCGGCACATCCGGGGATTCCGCCGACCACGAGCGGCTATAGGCTTCCGCGGGTTTGGGCATCGGCCGGTTCTCCGGGGGCTCGATTTCCAGACGTCCGATAAAGGGCTGCGTGCCGAGGGTCGGAAAATAGCGGGCGGCCGGCCGGTAGCGCACCGGCTTTTCCGGCTCGAGCGGCGGCACGAAAGGCGATGGATAAACCGTGACGCCCGGCGCGGCGCCTGGGCGATAAAGTCCCCAGTCACCCTCGACCACGCCCCAGGCGGCATTGTAACCGTTGATCGGCACCGGGATGTTGGGCCGTCCCGGCACGACGAGCGCGGGCCCGTGATCGGCACGTGCATCCGCGAAACCCGCGATCGCAGGGGCTATCCCGAGCGCTATCCACGCCCAACGCATACGAACAACTCCAGCGCGGGCGCTCTGCGCGCCCCCCTCAGCCGTTCGTACTTTATGGCAACATCCTGATGTGGCGCGGTTAACGGCACACGCAAATCACCGGTTAGCATTAATTCAAAGTCACCAACCTGCTACCGCCGTTTAGAATTGAGCGGCCAGGCGCGCTGGAATGGGCAGCGGCGAGCCCTCCTCCCCTAAACCTTCGGCCCGCCTCAAGAGACCAATCAGCGAGGAGATAGCGCAAGCCCCACCTGATCCGGCGCGCGAGGAGGTCGTCATGCGAACCATCTGCAGCATCGTTCTGTGCGCGGCCATACTCACCGGCTTGGCCAACGGATCGCACGCGGCCGAACAGGCGCCGGAGCAGACGCCGCACTTCATCTCAGGATTGATCTGCGACACGCAGGAGCAGGCCGAGCGATTCGTTCTCGTTCTGCGCGACAATGTCGAGACGGCGATCGGTGCGGTGAATAATGAGGCCGGCACACCGGATGCCTGCATGATCGCGACCTACGGCTTCGTGCCGGGGCAGACCGTGTCGGAGGTCGAACGCAATGGCACCATCGTCAACGTGATCGAGGTTCGCGTTCTTGCCGTCGCGACGACGAGCGGCGTGCAGATGATCGAGCCCAAAACCTTTTATTCGATTGTGCCGACCCGCGATCGGATTGCCTGACCTCGCAACCGAAAAATCGCTTCCGCAAAAGCGGGAACCTCTCATCCGCCGCGGCGTTTCCGCAACTGAATGTAGCGGGAACATCCCGGCGCACGCTCACCGTCAGCGGGCCGGCTGGAGGTTGGCGATGCGATATCTGATCGGACTTGTCGGTGCGGCGCTGCTTTGGTCGTCCATTCCGGGGACCGCATCGACCGTCGAGCAAAACCAGATACTGACCGGCTCGGGACTGGTTTGCGACACCAAGGAACAGGCCGAGCGTTTCGTGTCCCTGATGGACAACGAGGACGATGTGGAGAAGACGCTTCTTGCGGTCAACCGCGAAGCCGGCGAGGACAATGCCTGCGTCGTGGCGACGATCGGATTCATTCCGGGCGAAAAGGTCGCCGAAGTGACCAAGGACGGCGCCATCGTCCACGTCATCGAGATCAAGGTCTTCGCAGTCGCGACTGCTATGGGCCTCCAGCCGGTGGAGCCGAAGACCTATTATTCCGTCGTCCAGTCGAAAGAGGTCAGCGTCTGATATCCGTTAAAGTTGGGCGAGGCAGCTCACGTGACGGTCCAAAAACCGGGCTAGCATTGCCAAATCCATTTCGAACTCTAGCGCAGCTGCGACCTCGTCTCGGTGCTACCTAAGCGGTCGTCAGTCCCCACGACCTACACTGCCGTAGCAGCCGTCCCCTTTTTTGATACCTGTGAATAGCCGACGGACGGCTTGGAATTGGCTGGGTGTGGGAAGAAGTCAGGCTCGTACTTGGCAGGATCGATGTCGCGCCAGTCACGAGGGCCTGAATACCTGATTGGCGATGTCGCTTGGGGCAACGGCGCCCTCAATTCGCGAGCGCATTGTGTGCTGCCCCTCATGTGAAACTGATGAATCATGCCGGGAGCCATTGCCAGTTCACCCAGAGGGGCGTTTCGTCCAATGGCGGCATAGAATTGCGGGGAAATTACCGTTCTTCCAGCCATGACTTCAAAGCCACCAAGCCACATCATGCCGTCCACGGCGCCCTTTGATGGCGTCCAGAAAGTGTTAAGGTTTCCGGTCACGGATTCTGTCTGGTGGAACCGCATCAAGGCTTTCGATTCGCTGCGATCGAAGTATGTTTGCACAATTAGAATCCCGTCGCGCTTCAAGAGCTGTCTAGCTTTTAATATGGCGTTGAACGGGCTCACCATGTGGTACATGACCCCCGCGCAGACCACTAGGTCGAAATGATGTTGTCCCAGCCGGTCGCAGATGTTTTCGACATCGGTGTCGCCGTAATATTCGACGTCTAAAGATAACGCTTCACGGGCAAGCGCGAATTGTGGCCTAGGAGCTTCCGAAATGTCGGTCGCAACAACACGGCGGGCGCCTTTTGCTTTCAATCCGAAGGCAATGAGGCCATCGGCCGTACCAATGTCTACGCAGTCGCGGCCTTTAAGGTTGATATGTCCCAACATATCGATGACACCGAACAGCGAAGCGTTCTGAGGCCGCCCCTCTGGAAATCGGCCGGCGGTCCTGACTTTGCCAAGGTCAATGGCGTGAAACCAATTCAACTTGGATGCGCGCGCCGCAATGCTGTCCATCATGGGCTTTGCCCTCCGAGAAGGGCAATGGTCCCCGCTGACGGCCTGAATTGTCAAGTCAGCCACTCGGTCACGAGCGGTCGACCGGTCTCTTGAGAACCCTGAGATGACGGACAGCGACATACCCGCCGCTATCCGGCGGATAGTCAGAACACATCCCCCTTTCGCAGGAAGCGCCGAAGCTTCACCTGTACTTCGCTGAACTTACGGATGCGAACCGGGGAACAGGTGGTGCCGGCTGAGGGGATTGAACCCCCGACCTTCGGTTTACAAAACCGCTGCTCTACCGCTGAGCTAAGCCGGCGATCCGGTATGGGCCCCTCACCTAGCAAATTCGGCCACATTCTCAAGGGTCGATTTCGGACCAGACTTACTGGCAGGCGGGCAGGCGGGCCGTCCGCCCGCCCCGCGGCACGCTCGGACTTGGCGCGGCCTGCGCTGCGGCCGCGCGATGATCAAGACCGGTAGCGGCGTTCTGCCGTAGGCGAGGATGGCACCACGCGTTGAATTCAGCGCCGACCCCATCGACGGCACCGCGACTTCTCGGCGGGCCAATGTTCGTCCGGTGATGCTTGCTTCGTGCCATGCAGATACGAGAGCCGCACGCGAAGCACGTTCCGCTGACGTCGCGCCCGTGAGTCAGTGTCGCCACAAATTTCCCGCCGAACCAGCATTATCGCACCGCGAGGAGTTCAAATCAGTAATCCGGTATGCCGCGCGGTCACATCGCTGCCCTAATGCATGTCCCAAATGGATTCATCGATTCGAGTGGGGGCTCGTGTCATGACGACTTGCACCGGCGCACATCGCCGCAGCGTTATGTTTCTTTCCATACCGGAGATAGTGAGCGCACAGCGCAGCGGCTTGCATTGATCGCAGCCGTGTGACGAAGCGCATCGCCGATTAAAGGCGACGGGGGGCCATCCTTATGATCGAGATGCTGATTGGCGCTGTGGCCGGCGTTGTTGTGTTCATTGTCTTGGAATGGTGGCTTGTTGGCCGCAAGCCATCCCGCTCACGGGGGACTCATGGTTTTTGACGAGACCGATTGCGACCGCATGGAGCGCGCGCTCTACCGCGCCTACCGCCTCTTCATGAGCAATGGCCGTCTCTGTGCCGACAACCTGTCGATTGTGAAAGCCACGCTGAGCCGCGCCATCATGCAAGCGATGGAACGCGGCGAGAGAGACGAGAAGCGGCTCGCAATGTATGCGGTGAACACCTTCAATACACATTCTGACGCCGTGATCGCGCGGGACATGTCGTTCGTTCTTGGCACCGCACGACAACCGCTGCGGGATCATGCGAACGGACACGGCACGGCCGGCGGCTGACCGCGCGTCCGTCCCGATTTTCCGCCGGACCGCCCGCTCGCCGGCGGATTAACCCTGTTTCTTCAGGCGCCGTTAGCGCAACTCCGTCACCATCGAAGACAGGTACCCTGTGGGAGGGGCGCCTGTCGTCCGGGTTCGTCCCGGCCAGCGTGCGGCGTGGGGAGCGTCCGATGACGGTGATGGACCTGATGGGCCTGATGCTGATCGTATTTCTGGTCGCGCCGATGGTGACCGCGCGGCCGAGCCGGTTCTAGGCGCCCGGCCTTGTATTTTCCCTCAGTCGCGGTCCTGGCCGTATTCGCAGCCAGGGGCCGCATAGACATAGCGATTGACGCCATAGGCATCGGTCCGCAACAGCGGCCGGCAGCGCGCGAACCAGCGGCGCTCGCGTTCGCGCATCTCGGCAACATCCTGCTGGTCCGGCTCACGCAAGCTCTGGATGCCGTTCGTGCCCCGATCGCCATACCGGAATTGCTGAACGCAATGTCGCGCACCGCGATGATACACGCAGCTTCCGACGACCGTGTCGGTCGACGACGCCGCTGCGGTCCGCGCGGGCTGAGCGGCGACCGGCATACAGGCGGCGCTCAACGCGAGCATCATGGATGTTGCGGCCGCAGTCAGCCTGATCCTCATGGTGCGCTAACCTCCTGTGCGGCCGATCGGCAGCAGAATGACGCTCCATTCGGGCTGCAAGCGGGATGCCATGAAATCCGTGCCGATCCGGCACGCAATGCGGCCGCAATGTCCCTTTTTGCGACGA
>Ga0180222_1000966_pt1 | contig 35029 bp, 34 predicted proteins | sample eDN5th37CKraftOP_FD_151336 | JGI IMG/M metagenome (GOLD analysis project Ga0180222, IMG submission 151336) | Enriched Organic Plus compost microbial communities from Emeryville, California, USA - eDNA 5th pass 37_C Kraft OP (version 2) (version 2) ...
CGCGAAGGTAGCCATGCCAGGTTATGGGACCGATCTTGGTCTGCTCGGTCGAGAAATTGTCCTTCAGCGTGGCGAACTGCTTTCTGTGACGAGGCGGGATGAGAAGTTCCATCTGTCAAACCTCCTGATCAGTTCCCCGTGAGAAGGGATGCGGCGACGTGGACCGCTGAAACCGTCCCTGCGATCCGCGGACACGGCTCCCATCGAACCGCGCCGTCCGCGAATCCCTGATCTCCTATGCGAAGGGCATTTTCTGGCCAGAGGTCTGGCCAGAGGAAGGGCATTTTCTGGCCAGAGTATGTACCCTGACACTTGGCGCGGCATCCAGCGCCTTCCTGCGGTCTCGTGGTGCCTTGAAGGGCGGGGAGAGCCGGGCGGGGTGTTTCCCTACGGCCGGGGGTCTGCGACGCTACCTGTCGACATCCACGATCGCGCCGGTCCGGGCATCGACATCGACTTCCATATAGCTTCCGGCGGCGTCATAGCCCTCGATCTGCCACTCGTTGCCCCACTTGTTGGTGTTGGATACGGAAACCAGCCCGATCCCATTGGCGATATCGACAGCCTCCTGAAGCGGGATCGGTCCGGCCTGAGGGTAGACCTCGGTCACCGATCGCTGACCGTAGACGATATCGGCGGCCGATGCGGGAACGGTGAGTCCGATCATGGCCAAAGCGACGGCGGGAATCAGATTCTTTCGCATGATCGTTCTCCAAACGCGTTCAATCGGGTCTTGGCGCACCGCGACGCCCGTTACCAAGCTCACGGTGGGTCCAATAAAACGCGTCGCGGCAAAAGCCGTTCCGCGTCGCCTCGTGACCATTTCCGGGCGATCAGATGGCGGAAAACGGAAGCAGTCAGCGCAGGACGGCCGATGGAGCCAGATTGGGCCGGGTGCCGCCCGTCCCGATATCCTGTCAGGTGCTTACGGGAATAGCTCCGGCTAATCTGCCTCGCTCCACTCGACGCGGATGCCGTCTGCCTCTTTGAACCATTTGGTGGAATCGGTGCTGCCAACGTATTGGGGAGCGGGAAGTCCTCTGGCCTTCAAATCCTCCACCAGCGCTTCGTTCACTTTGTGGTCGGTGAAGACATGATGCGGCCTCCGGCAGGGGAGCTACCGAAGGCCGCGGGATACGCCACACCGCGCCTAGGTTCGCGAGGTGGCGTGGGAGCTCGGATTGACGGGGCTCAGAACGGCAGCAGCACGTCGAGCACCTGCTGGCCGTAGCGCGGCTGCTGCACGTCGGTGAGCTGTCCGCGGCCGCCATAGGCGATGCGTGCCTGGGCGATCTTGCTGGAATCGATGGTGTTGTCGCTCTGAATGTCTTCCGGCCGGACGATGCCGGCGACGATCAGCTCGCGCACCTCGAAATTGACGCGGATTTCCTGCTTGCCTTCAACGACGAGATTGCCGTTCGGCAGCACCTGCGTCACCACCGCGGCGACGTTGGTCTGCAGATTTTCCTGGCGCTGCACCGATCCCTTGCCATCGCTTGACGACGTGGAGTCCGCGGTCAGCACGCGTCCCGGCAGCACCGAGGCGGCCTGGCCGGTGAGCAGCTTGGCGCCGATGAAATCGGACACGCCGGTGTCCTCCTTGTTGGTGCGGCTGCGCTGGGTTTCGTTGGCGATGTTGGCGCGGTCGGTGAAGTTGACCGTGACGGTGAGGATGTCGCCGACCTGATGGGCGCGCTGATCCTTGAAGAACGCGCGCGAGCCGTTGCGCCACAGCGAGTTGGGATTGTAGGAGGCGGCTTCCGGCTTCGGCATCGGCATCTGCACCGGCTTGTAGCCGGGCTGCGCCGTGGGATTTTCGATCGCGGTCAGCGAGGGCCGCTCGCCGATCGCCGAGAGGCGGTCGACGGCGGAGCAGCCGCCGGCGATGGGAGCGGTCGCGAGCAGCGCGACGGCGAGGATGGCACGGTTGTACATCTTGGACATCACTGGGACTCGGCTTGCCGGGAATGGCGCGCGGCGTCGTTGGCGGCGACGGCAACGGGAGCGGAAAGGGTGGCGGTCGCGACCGGATGCGGCGCGCTGATGGAGACCTGATTGCGGCCGGTGACCGTGCCGGACAAGGTGCGCTTGGATTGCAGGTTCATGACGGTGACGACATCGCCCTCGGTCCCGTTCTCGAGCGCCTTGCCGCGAATGGTGAGATAGATGCCGGCGGCCTGATAGATGATGGTCACGGCCTGATCGCGCTGGACCAGGTCGGGACGCTGCACGTCGGACTGCCGCAGCGCCTGTCCGAGGCGGAGCGGCCGCCGCGCCTGCATGCCGATCACCTGGGCGCTGGTGGCGACGTCGCGGCCGGTCTCGGCGCGGGGGCGCCGCTCGAGGACGACATCCGAGGCCTTGATGACTTCATTGCGATCGATGCCGCGGGTCAGCACCGCAGCCTCCACCGTATCGACGGCGCTGCCGGTGAAGCGCAGGCGGGTCGGCGCTGTGCCCGACGCACCGGCGATTTCGAGCGCGATATCGAAGCGGCCGCTGCGCGGCTCGAAGCGGACATAGGTCGGGCGCAGGGGTCCGGTGCTGGAGGCGTCAAGATGGAGCGCCTGCAGTCCCCGATCGAAGGTCAGTTCGATATCGCGCGCGTCGCCGAGGCCGTTGCGCCGTTCCAGCGCCTGCGCGACGATCTCCTCGATCTCCTTCGCCGTGATGGTGCGGGCGAGCCGGGTGACCGTGACCTCGCGCAGATTCCTGGTATCGACGCCGATCACCTGATGAGCCCCGAGGGCGGCGACCACCTGCGCGACCGGCAGCGTGCCGGTGGTGCCGGGGTCGGGCGCGCGATAGATCGCGATCGCAGCCGCGTCGCCGGCATTGTCGATCATGTCGCCAATGCAGACGACGTCCGCCGTCACCGAGACGTTGGCACGGAGGGCGGGGGCGCCGGCCGATTGGGCCACGGCTGCCGCGGGGAGCGCGACGAGCAGCGTCAGCGCGATGCAGAAGGTGCGGGTCATCGATGCGGCCCTCTCAGCGGAACATGTTGGCGGTGGACTGCAGCATCTGGTCGGCGGCGCTGATGATCTTGGCGTTCATCTCGTAGGCGCGCTGCGCTGCGATCAGGTCGGAGATTTCCGACACCACCTCGACGTTCGCCTGTTCGAGGTTGCGCTGCTGGATGTCGCCGTAGCCGTCGAGCGTCGCGATGCCGTCCTGCGGCGGACCGGACGCCGGCGTCTCCGTGAACAGATTGTCGCCGATCGGCTGCAGGCCGGCCTTGTTCATGAAGCGGGTCAGCGAGATCTGGCCGAGGATGCTCGGCGTGGTCGATCCCGGCAGCGTCACCGAGACCTGGCCCTGCGTATTGATGGTGATGCCGGAGGAATTTTGCGGGATGGTGATGGTCGGTTGCAGCAGGTTGCCCTGCGCATTGACGATGCGGCCCTGCTGGTCGGTGGTGAAGGAGCCGTCCCGGGTATAGGCGAAGGTGCCGTCCGGCATCTGGATCTTGAACATGCCCTCGCCACGCACGGCGATATCGAGATCGTTGCCGGTCGGCGACAAGGTGCCCTGGCCCATCAGCCGCGGCGTGCCGACGGTCTTAACGCCGCCGCCGATATCGATGCCGACCGGCAGGATGGTGCCCTGGTCGGAGGCCTGCGCGCCGATGCGGCGGACGTGGTCGTAGATCAGATCCTGGAACGCCGCCCGCTGCTTCTTGTAGCCGGTGGTGCGCATGTTGGCGATGTTGTTGGAGATCACCTGAACGTTGAGCTCCTGGGCGGCCATTCCGGTTGCTGCGGTGTAGAGAGCGCGCATCGGTCAGTCTCCTAAGGTGTGACGCTGTGGCGATGCCGCCGGTTGCGCGTCACGGTGATGATGGTCAGGCCGGAACGTCGGCAAGTTTCTCGATGGCGGATTTGCGCAGGTCGCTCTGCTGCTGCAGCATCGCGGTCACCTGCGTGTAGGCGCGGTTGACCTCGATCATGCGGCTCATCTCCGCGACGGCGTTGACGTTTGACTTCTCGATGAAGCCCTGCTTGACCCGCGCGGCGGTGTCGGCCTGCGGCGCGACACCGGCGGCGGCGGAAAAAAGATTCGAGCCGTCCTTCACCAGCTTCTGCGGATCGGCGAAGGACACCAGGCGGAGCTTGCCGCGCACGGAATCGATGCGGGTGTCGGCGCCCTCGAGCACGGTGATGGTGCCGTCGGCTGAAATGGTGACGTCGTGGTCGGTCTGCTGCAGCGTGATCGGGCCGTTGGCGCCCATCACCGGATAGCCGCCGGCCGTCACCAGCTGGCCGGCGGAATTGACCTGCAGGCTGCCGTCGCGGGTGTAGCGCTCGCCGCCCGGCGTCTGCACCACGAGGAAAGCATTGCCGTCGATGGCGACGTCGAGGGGGTTGTGGGTCTCTTGGGTCGGGCCTTGCGAGAGGTCGTGAAAGGTCGCGCGATCCTGCACGAAGCTGACGCGACGATCGCGGCCGATGAAGTTGTCCTGATGCGCCCCCGACATCAGGTACTCTTCAAACAGCGACTGATCGGCCTTGAAGCCGTTCGTGTTGATGTTGGCGACGTTGTTGGCCACGACGTCGAGTTGCCGCTCCAGGCTGACCTGACGCGACAGTCCGATGAGGAGGTTATTCTCCATCGGTCAATCTCCCCTGCTGGAGATCGGGGATGGCCTCTCCCAAAGCCGGCCCCGATCCGTGAACCGCAGGCTCTCCCAAGCCGCGGCTCGCCAAGGTCTAAGCGAAACCCGTGCCAACAAGGAAAACGTTTACATTTCAAAGCTTTGGTGCGGAGGAGGGGCGCAGTGGCGGGCGGCAATAACCGCTTGTTCACCATGTTGCCCCGGCAAAAATTTCCTAGCCGCAGGCAAAAAGAAAGGTTCCGTTAACCATTGCCGCCTTAGCGTCCGGGAGAGAGGGCGCTGGGGCGCCGGGGGCATTTGTTTCGCGTTATCAGCTTGCTCGGCAGCATCGGGCTCACCCCAGAACGGGCGCGGGCAATGGCAGATAACGATCAGGTCGATGACGGCGCGCAGACGGCCGAGGCGGTTGCGGCTCCGAAGGGCAAGCGGAAGCTGCTGATCATCGCGGCGGCCTTGCTGCTGGCGATCGGCGCCGGTGCGGGCGTCTGGTTCTTCTTCCTCCATCATCCGGCCGGCGAGGTCCACGCGGAGGCTGCGCCCTCGAAGCCGCCGGTGTTCGTGGACGTGCCCGACATCCTGGTCAATCTGTCCGGTCTGCCGGGCGAGCGGGTGCAGTATCTCAAGGTCAAGGTCGTGCTCGAGGTGAAGGACGAGCCGCTGGTCGAAAAGATCAAGCCGTCGATGCCGCGGCTGCTCGATATCTTCCAGACCTATCTTCGCGAGTTGCGCGCATCCGACCTCAGCGGATCGGCGGGCTTGTTCCGCCTCAAGGAGGAGCTGACGCGGCGCGTCAACGCCACCATCTCGCCGGCGCAGGTCAATGCCGTCCTGTTCAAGGAAGTGGTCGTGCAATGAGCAGGGGACTCTGAGCCATGGCCGACAGCGATCACGTCGATCAGGATGCCATCGCCGCCGAGTGGGAGGCGTCGCTGGTGTCGGAGGATCCGGAGGCGGCCGCCGAAGCGGCGGCGGCCAACGAGATCACCGGCACGATGGCGGAGCAGTGGGCCGCCATGGTCGAGGACGGCGGCCGCGACCTCGGCAAGGGCAATGGCGAGCGCGTGCTGTCGCAGGAGGAGATCGACAATCTGCTCGGCTTCAGCGTCGGCGAAGTCAACCTCGACGATCATTCCGGCATCCGCGCCATCATCGATTCCGCGATGGTCTCCTACGAGCGTCTGCCGATGCTCGAGATCATCTTCGACCGTCTGGTGCGGCTGATGACCACCAGCCTGCGCAACTTCACCTCCGACAACGTCGAAGTGTCGCTGGACCGGATCACCTCGGTGCGCTTCGGCGACTACATGAACTCGATTCCGCTTCCCGCGGTGCTGGCGGTGTTCAAGGCGGAGGAGTGGGAGAATTTCGGTCTCGCCACCATCGACTCCAGCCTGATCTATTCGATGATCGACGTGCTGCTGGGCGGGCGCCGCGGCCAGGCCGCACTGCGGATCGAGGGCCGGCCCTACACGACGATCGAGACCAATCTGGTGAAGCGCCTGATCGAGGTCGTGCTGGCGGATGCCGAGCAGGCCTTCCGGCCGCTGTCGCCGGTGACCTTCAAGATCGACCGGCTGGAAACCAATCCGCGCTTCGCTGCGATCAGCCGGCCCGCGAATGCGGCGATCCTCGTCCGCCTGCGCGTCGACATGGAGGATCGCGGCGGCATCATCGAGCTGTTGCTGCCCTATGCCACCATCGAACCGATCCGCAACGTGCTGTTGCAGATGTTCATGGGCGAGAAGTTCGGGCGCGATCCGATCTGGGAAGGCCATCTCGCCACCGAGATCGCGCAGGCGGAGATCGCCGTCGACGCCGTGCTCTATGAGGCCGATCTTCCGCTCCGGCAGTTGATGACGCTGAAGGTCGGCGACACGCTGCCGCTGGAAATGTCCGCGGATGCGCTGGTCGCCGTCCGCTGCGGCAATGTCACGCTCACCGAGGGGCGGATGGGGCGGGTCGGCGATCGCATCGCGATCCGCGTCACCAAGAAGCTGCGCAAACCGAACACCACCTTCGCGATGTTCGAAAAGGCGGACGAGCAAACCAAGCTGATGGAGGCACCGTGACACATTCACTGGGAATCGTGATCGAGGCGCTGGTTGCGCTGCTGCTGATCGTCACGATCGGCTATTGCATGCTGCTCAACAAGCGGCTGCAGCGCCTCAAGGCCGACGAGCAGTCCCTGAAGGCGACCATTGCCGAACTGATCACCGCGACGGAGATTGCCGAGCGCGCGATCGGTGGGCTCAAGCACACCGTCCATGACGTCAACGAAAATCTCGGCATGCAGATCGCCACCGCGACCGACCTGACGGATCGGCTGACCCGCCAGCTCGTGGAAGGCGATGCCCTGCTTGGCCGGCTGTCGCGGATCGCGGTCGCGGCGCGCGCGCCGTCGGCGAAGGCGCCGGCTCCGCAGCTGGTCGAGCCCCCGCCGCTTTCGACCGCCAAGGCCACGGTGGCGGCGGCGCAGGCATTCGCAGCGCGCAGGCGGGCCAGCGGCATCGCTGCATGAGTGCGTTTCGCGACGTCCGCGTGCTGCCGGTCGTTCTGGTCGCCATCTTCGGGCTGGCGGTGCTGAAGCTCGCCGGCATCCTGATCGATGGCGGCTATGTCTTCGACTATCAGCCGCGCAGCACCCAGAGGTCGTGGGCGGAGGAGAACCTGAACTTTCCCTCCGGCCCGCGCGGCGCGGATGCCGGCGACGTGACCGGCTCGGTCGGAGGCAAGTCGGAGGCGGTCACGTCTGCGCCGGTGCTCGACAAGGCGAACGCGCCCCAGGCCGCGGCGCCCGAAAGCACCGTCCCGCCGGATCAGGCCAAGGTGGTGTCGCCGTCGGAGCGCGTCATTCTGGAGCGGCTGCAGAGCCGCCGTCAGGAGCTCGACGCGCGGGCGAGGGAGATCGATATCCGCGAGAACCTGCTGAAGGCCGCCGAAGCGCGGATCGCGGCACGCGTCAAGGAATTGAAGGACGTCGAGGCCCGCATCGCGGTCAAGACTCAGGAAAAGAACGAGGCTGAAGCCGCGCGCTTCAAGGGACTGGTGGTCACTTATGAGGCGATGAAGCCGAAGGATGCCGCCAAGGTGTTCGACCGGCTGGAAATGCCGGTGCTCTATCAGATCGCCTCCCAGATCGCGCCGCGCAAGATGTCCGACATCCTCGGCCAGATGTCGCCCGAAGCCGCCGAGCGGCTCACGGTGGAGCTGGCGCGCCGCGCCGGCAACGCGCAGAGCGCATCCGCCGCCGAGTTGCCCAAGATCGAAGGTAAGCCGACCGCTGCGGATCGCTGACGCGGCGGTGCTGCTGCTTGAAGGCGGAGCACGCTCATGATTCTTCAGATCATCACCCATCCTGTCACGCAGCGGATGACGCGCGAGGAATACCTCGCTGATGCGCGGCCGACGCTGGCTGCCTGGCGGCAGGAGCCCGACCTTGTCAGCAAATTCTATTGTGAAAATCCGGATGGCGCGCTGGTCGGCGTCTATCTCTGGACATCCCGCGAGCGCGCAGAGGCGACGCATGATGCGGTCTGGGTCGAGAACGTCTTCCGCAAGCGCGGGGTTCGCCCGATCATCGAATACAAGGAGGTTCGCATGATCCTCGACAACGAGAAGGGGACGGTGAGCGAGTTCTGACCTCGGAGGCTGACCGGAAAACAAGATCGCATCGTCGCCGCGAGACGGCACGGTGCGCCGTCTCCTGAGGCGCCCTTGCGCAGCAAGGGCCACAGCAGGTTGGCCAGCCAACCTGCGTCTTTTCATAGACCATCTCGGGTCCACCCGAGATGGAGTGGGCGACGGAGCTGTCCCGCGTCATCCTTCGAGGGCGATGCAAGGGCATCGCCGCCGCCGCCCTCGCGCCTCCGGATGGCGGCTTTCGTGCGCTGTCGCGCGCCCAGCCGATTGTCCGGTCAGGCTCTCAGGTCGAGGCCGGTATGTCGTCGTTAACAAATCCTTATCCGCCGCGGCCTAGACTTTAGCCCCTACGGCAGCGACCGGCCTCTGATCGCGCGTGGTTTTATTCCGGCATTTGCATCCGTCCAGCAGGCGCGTCTGCAAATGCCGGAATCAAAAGACCAAGTCGCAATGACAGGCTGTTAGTGGAGCTCGGGATTTGACATTCGCTTCAGGAGTTCGCGGCGCGGCGGGGAGCGAATGCCAAATCCGCTCCGCTGGAACTGGATCCGAAGACGTGTGAGATGACGCGCAGCACCGCCCGGCATTCCTGGTTGCTCGCCGCCCGTTTTCGGGCCGCGACCGCATGCCTTGCGATCCTCTCCTGCGTCGCCCTGTCCACGCGGCCGGCACAGGCCGATCCGATCCACGGCGAGGCGACGCTCGCGACCGCGAACGGCTATGCGCGGCTGGTGCTCAGGCTCGACGAGGATGTCGATTCCGATGTCAGCGTCGCGGGCTCTGTCCTGATCATTCGCTTCAAGCGTCCCGTCGACGTGCCGGTCGATCAATTGTCCGATGCGGTGCCTGACTATGTCGGCTCGGCCCGGCGCGATCCCGATGGCTCCGCGATCCGGCTGGCGCTGTCGCGCAAGGTCACCGTGAACGCCATGGTCGCCGGCGAGCGGCTGTTCGTCGATCTGTTGCCGGACGGCTGGAAAGGGATGCCGCCTGGTCTTCCGCCGGAGATCGTGCGCGAACTGTCCGATCGTGCGCGGGCCGCGGAGCGCGCCCTGAGGCAGCAGCGTGCCGCGAGCGAGAAGCCGCCGCTGCCGCCGGTGCGGGTGCGCGCCTCGGTGCAGCCGACCTTCGTGCGCTACGTGTTCGAGGTGCCGGGCAATGCCGGCATCTCGTCCTCGCTCGGGCCCCGCAGGTTTTCAGTCGCCTTCGACAAGCCGCTGACATTCGATCTCACCGATGCCAAGCTTGCGGCTCCCGCGACTGTCGGCGCCATCGATCAGAAGGTCGAGGGCGACACCGCGCTGGTCGACTTCACCCTGATCGGCGACGTCAATGTGCGGGCCTTCCGCGAGACGAACAGCTACGTCGTCGATGTCGGTTTTCAACCGACGGAGCCGCCGCCGCTGCTTCCGCCGACACCGCCGCGCGCGCAAGCCGGAACCGATCGGCCTGCGGCTGTCGAAGCCGCCGCGCCGTCCCCGGTGGAGAAGCCGCGCGAGATGGCGACGCCTGCGGCCCCGAACGGGGAGAGGACCGGCGAGGCATCGCGTGCCGCGCCGAAGCCCGACGCGCCTCCGGCCGAGGCTGCGGCGGCTGCACCGCCGCCAGTAGTGCCGCCCGCCGACAGCGCAGCACCACCGCCGCTGAGCATCGCGCGCAGCAGCGACGGCACGCGCTTGAGCTTCAGTTTCCCGGCGCCGGCGCCCGCGGCGCTGTTCCGCCGCGCCGACACGGTGTGGCTGGTGCTCGACAGCCATCAGGCTATCGATCTCGATGCGATCCGGCGCGACGCGCAGTCGCTTGTCAGCGATGTCAGCCGTGTGGACCTGCCGGACGGGCAGGCGATCCGCATGCGTCTGCAGCGTCCGCAGATGATCTCGCTTGCGGGCGCCGGCACGGCCGGCCCCGGCAGGCAGTGGGAGCTGACCTTTGCCGACGCGCTCAAAACTTCGCCGCAGCCGCTCGTCATCCGCCGCAACGTCGCCGATCCCAAGCGGGCAGCGCTTGGCGTCGCGCTGACCGGCGCGGGAAAGCTGCATCGCCTGATTGATCCGGACGCTGGCGATACGTTGCTGGTCGTGACCGCGCTGCCGCCCGAGCAGGGCGTGATCCGGCGGCGCGATTTCATCGAACTGTCGGTGCTGCCCTCGGCGCAGGGCATCGTGGTGCGGCCCAATGCCGACGACGTCAGCGCGGAGGTGGGCGCCGACAGCGTGACGTTCTCCCGTCCGGGCGGGCTGACCTTGTCCTCGGCGGCGATGGCGCCGGAGCGGGCCGAGCCGGCGGCCCCGCAACTGTTCGATGACCGGACCTGGCGCGATGACCGCGCCGCTGCCTTCATCCAGCGCCGCGACGATCTGATCGAGCGCGTCGCATCGGCATCGGACGCCGGCAAAACCGCGTCGCGGCTGGCGCTGGCGCGGTTCTACATGGCATGGGGCCTTTATGCCGAGGCCAAGGGCGTGCTCGACCTGTCGCTCGCCGATGCCAAGCCCGGCACCGAGGACCCGGCCACGCTGCAGGTCTATGCGGTGGCCAGCAGCCTGATCGGCCGGCCCGACCAGGCGCTGAAGGCACTTGCCTTGTCGGCGCTCGGCGGCGCCAACGTGCAGCTCTGGAAGGCGCTGGCCTATGCGCGGCAGCACAAGTGGGCGGTGGCCCGGGAAGCTTTCAAGAATGCCGAATGGGCCATCCCCACGCTGCCGCTGGAGCTGCAGCGGATGGTCCAGCGCGATGCGCTGCGCGCTTCGCTGGAGGTGAAGGATTACGACGGCGCATCGGCCCGTCTCGACGATCTGCAGGCGATCGGTATCACGGAGGAGCTTCGTCCGGCGATCGCGGTGCTGCGCGGGCGGCTGGCCGAAGGCCTTGGCCGGGACGCCGCCGCGCTGTCCGACTATCGGTCCGCCGTCGCATCGCATGATCGCGCGGCTGCCGCCGAAGCGAAGCTGCTCGAGATCGGGCTGCGCCAGCGGCGCGGCGATATCGCGGCCGACGAGGCGCTGCGTGAACTCGAAACGCTGTCGGTGATCTGGCGCGGCGACGGGATCGAGGTTCGGACGCTGCAGCGGCTCGCGCGGCTTTATGCAGATGCGGGGCGCTACGCGGAATCGCTCGCGGCGGCGAAGATGGCGACGCGGCTCGAGCCGGACTCGCCGGCGGCGCGGCTGGCGCAGGACGAGGCCGCGGCGCTGTTCGCGCAACTGTTCCTTGAGAACAAGGGACAGGAGCTGTCGCCGGTCGACGCGCTGGCGATTTTCTACGACTATCGCGAGCTGACGCCGATCGGCCGTCGCGGCGATGAGATGATCCGGCGCCTCGCCGACCGCCTGATCGCGGTCGATCTGCTGACCCAGGCCGCCGAGCTGCTGCAATACCAGATCGACCACCGGCTGGAGGGCGCGGCGCGGGCACAGGTGGCCGCCCGCCTCGCCATGGTCTATCTGATGAACCACAAGCCCGACCGCGCGCTCGCCGCGCTGCATGCGACGCGCATCGCCGATCTCGCGGGGGAGCTGCGCCTGCAGCGCCTGCTGCTGGAAGCGCGCGCGCAGAGCGACATCGGCCGGCGCGATCTCGCGCTCGAGATCGTGGCCAACATGACCGGCCGGGAAGCGGTGCGGCTGCGGTCGGATATCTACTGGGCGGGACGGCGGTGGCGGGAAGCCGCCGAGCAGATCGAACTGTATTACGGCGAACGCTGGCGCGATTTCCGGCCGCTGAATGCGGTCGAGAAGGGCGATATCCTGCGAGCCGCGATCGGATACGCTCTTGCCGAGGATGCGCTCGGGCTGGCCCGCTTCCGCGAGAAATACGCGCCGCTGATGGCGGCCGAGGCCGATCGCGCCGCCTTCGAGATGGCGAGCCATCCGGCGTCGGCCGACAATGCCGACCTCGCCAATCTGGCGCGGATGGCCGGCAGCGTCGATACGCTGGACAGCTTCCTGCGCGAGATGCAGGCGCGTTTTCCCGATGTGATGGCGAAGGCGGCGCTGCCGCCCGCATCTCCATCTCCCGACACCGCGCCGACCGGCGCGTTGCCGGCGATCGTCGGAACGACGCGGGTGTCCGCAGCCGACTGAGCTTCCGTTCGCGCAAAGAGGCGCGCGGCGCCTATCCGCCGTAGCTTTGCACCAGCGATCCCGCGACCAGCGCCCAGCCGTCCACCAGCACGAAGAAGATCAGCTTGAACGGCAGCGACACCACGACGGGCGGCAGCATCATCATGCCCATCGACATCAGGATCGAGGCCACCACCAGATCGATGATGAGGAAGGGCAGGAACAGCAGGAATCCGATCTCGAAGGCGCGCTTCAACTCGGAGATCATGAACGCGGGAACGAGAATCCGCAGCGACAGGTCTTCCGGCGTCGCCGGGACCGCTTCGCCGGACAGATCCATGAACAGCTTGAGATCCTTTTCGCGCACGTTCTTCTGCATGAAGATGCGCAGCGGTCCCGCGGCCCGCTGCAGCGCGTCCTCGACGCTGATCTCGTTGGTGATCAGCGGCTTGATGCCGTCGTCATAGGACTTCTGCAGCACCGGACCCATCACGAAGGCGGTCAGGAACATCGCAAGAGCGATGATCACCGAATTGGGCGGCGCCGTCGCCGTTCCGAGCGCGGTCCGCAGCAGCGACAGCACCACGACGATCCGCGTGAACGAGGTCATCATGACGAGGATCGAGGGCGCCACCGACAGGATCGTCAGCAGCGCGATCAGCTGGATCGCGCGTTCGGTGACGCCGGCGCCCTGGCCGAAATTGATGCTGATATCCTGCGCCATCGCCGGGTCGATCATCGATCCGGCGATGGTGGCGAGGGCAGCGAAAAGGAAAACTCTACGCGGGCGTGACGCGGGCCTCACGAAGGGGACTTCGGGCGTCCCAGCAGCGACGCCATCTCGTCTTCGAGATTCTCGAAGTCGCCTTTGGATGCCGGCGGATTGACCGGCGGGGCTGTATCCGACGTCGGCCGCGGCGATGGCCGGACCGCGGGCGGGACTTCCGGCGCGGCCGGCGGCGACTCCGAGGCTGCCCGGGATTCCGTCGGCCGCCGCAGCGCGGCTTCGAGCCGCTTGGCCATTTCGGCGAGGTTCTGGTCGGCCGACGCTTGATCCTGAGCCGGCGGCGGGACCGGTGGCTCGGGCTCGCGCGGGGGCGGGGCCTTGGCCGGAGCAGCGCTCTCGGCAGGCCGGAGCGGCGCACGCGGCAGCACCGGCTCGCTGCGCGCCGGCCGGCCGAGCAGCGGATCGCCGCGCAGGTCGGGCCGCGGCTCCGGCCGGGTCAGCGGTTCGGGCGAAATGGCTGCAAGCGGATCGTGGCGACGCTCGGGAAGCGGCGGCGGCACCGATGGGGCGGTGCGGCGCACGTCTTCGGCGAAGGACGGGCGCGAGGGGCGCGGCACCGCCACCGGCGGCTCCGGCAGGGCAGGCTCGGGAGCATCGAACCGCTCGAGATGCGAACCGTCGTCCTCGGGGAAATGGCTGCGCGGAACAAGCGGCTCCGGGGCGCTGCCGGGACGTCCCGGGATCTGGTCCCGTGCCGGCGTCGCGCGCACGATATTGGGCTCCACCACGATGTCGGTGGGCCCGCCGATCATGAGCAGATGCTCGATATTGTCACGCCGCACCAGCACCAGCCGCCGCCGGCCGTCAACGGCCGCCGCGTCGATCACGGCAAGGCGAGGCATCCGCCCGCGGCCGGAATTTCCGCCGAGCCGATTGCCGGCGAAGCGGCGGACCAGCCAGGCCACGGCGCCGATCAGCACCAGGACAGCCACGAACGCAAAAAAGAATGTGAGTGGTGTTTGCATGGTTTATCCCCGGCACATCGAGCGTTCTTGAGGCTCCAGAATCGCCGTCCGCTGATGCGTCACGATACAACAAATAGCGAACGAGGCGTGAATCGGCCGCTATTGGTCCCTTTCCCCTGGCAAAAATGCCGCCCAGTTCCCTCTTATCGCAAGATGCGCTTAACCAAAACGGCTTTCGGCGGCATTTGGTTCAGGGTGTGGATCGGATCAGGCGGGAAGGCGCGGCTCCGCCGGCGATCGGATCGCCGGAAAAGCAGCCTGCGACAGCATTTGCGAGAGCAGGTCGCCGTGATGGAACCATCTTAACCCGCTGTTAACCATAGCACGGCAAATTCTGCCTACCTGCGGCGATCGCAGGCAGCGGCAAGGGGAAAGAAGCCGATGGCCATCACCGATCTTCCGACCCTCGCGGTGCTGCGGGAGAAGATGCAGTGGCACCAGGAACGGCAGCGGGTGCTGGCCGAGAACGTCGCCAATTCCGATACGCCCAACTTCCGGCCGCGCGATCTGGTGGAGCCGAAATTCGACCGGGCGGGGGCCGTCGCGGGCGCGACCGGCAGCCTGCCGATGATGCGGACCAGCGCCGGCCATCTGTCGGCCGCCGGCGGCGACCAGCGCTTCCCGCAGGATCGCAAGAGCGGCTACGAGACCCGGCCGGCCGGCAACGCGGTCAATCTCGAGGACGAGATGCTCAAGGTCTCCGCCAACCAGATGGACTACGCCGCGGTCACCTCGCTCTACAGCCGCAGCCTGAATTTGATCAAGACGGCCATCGGCAAGCGCTGACGTGATGGCGGCATAGGGGCACCAGGAGATGGCTGACGAGGGAATGGACTTCATCCGGTCGATGCGGATCGCGACCTCGGGTCTGCGTGCGCAGGCCGGCCGGATGCGGGTGATTTCGGAAAACATCGCCAATGCCGACTCGACCGCGCCCACTGCGGGCGGCGATCCCTACCGGCGCAAGGTGCCGACATTCGTCTCGGAGCTCGACCGCTCGCTGGATGCGCGGGTGGTCGCGCTCGGGCGCGTGCGCCAGGACAATTCGGACTTCCGCATCAAGCACGAGCCGGGCAATCCCGCGGCCGATGCCAACGGCAACGTCAAATATCCGAACGTCAACCGCGTCATCGAAATGACCGACATGCGGGACGCGCAGCGGTCTTACGAAGCCAATCTCAACATCATCAGCGCGACGCGCCGGATGATCCAGCGCACGCTCGACATTCTCAAGGCTTGATAAGGACGATCACCATGGCCTCGCCGACCACCGCAGCAAATGCCTATGCCAGCCTGGCCCGTATGATGGCCAATCCCACCGCCGGAGCGGGCAAGGGTGCCGAGAGCGGCGGCCCCTCATTCGGCGCGGTGCTGAAGGAGGCGATCGGGAGCGTGATGGAGGCCGGCCGCAAGTCCGACGCGCAGACCGTGGCCATGGCCAACGGCAAGGCCAATGTCATGGACGTCGTAACCGCCGTGGCCGAGACCGACGTGGCGGTATCGACCCTGGTTTCGGTGCGCGACCGCGTGATCCAGTCCTACGAGGACATCATGCGGATGCCGATCTGACGCCGCGACGCCTCTGCAGCTTCCCAGGAAAGATACATCCATGACCGGTGCCGAAACTCTCGATATGGCGCGCGATGCGATCTGGACCATCGTGGTGGTGTCGGCGCCGATGCTGATCGTCGGCCTTCTGGTTGGCGTCGCGATCTCGCTGGTGCAGGCGCTCACGCAAATCCAGGAGCAGACCCTGGTGTTCGTGCCGAAGATCATCGCCATGCTGGTGACGCTGGTGCTGGCGCTGCCGTTCATGGCCGATGCGCTGCAGGCTGAGATGATGCGGATTTCGTCGCGAATCATCGGCGGCTAGCGCATTGTCGCGCCATGCGCATCGACGTCTCCTTTCTGCCGGCTCTCGCCGCCGCCTTCATGCTGGTGTTCGCCCGCATCGGCGCGATGGTGATGCTGATGCCGGCGCTCGGCGAGGTCAACATTCCGGCCCGGATCAAGCTGGCGATCGCGCTGCTGCTGACGCTGATCGTTCTGCCCATGCACCGCGCGGCCTATCACGTCGACCTGCAGGCGGTGGCGCCGCTGGCGGTGCTGATGGTCCAGGAAATCCTGATCGGCGTCGTGCTGGGCATGACGGCGCGGATGACGTTGGCCTCGCTGCAGGTGGCGGGGTCGATCATCGCGCAGCAACTCGGCCTCGGCTTCGTCACCGCGGTGGACCCGACACAGGGCCAGCAGGGCGTCCTTGTCGGCAATTTTCTGGCGCTGCTCGGCATCGCCTTCCTGTTCGCCACCGACAGCCATTATCTCGTTATCGCCGCGCTCAGCGAGAGCTACAGGATTTTTGCGCCGGGCGATCTTCTGCCGAGCGGCGATGTCGCCGCGCTCGCGGTGCGCGCCTTCGTCGGGGCCTTCAAGATCGGGGTGCAGCTCGCGGCGCCCTTTCTGGTGTTCGGACTGGTGTTCAACATCGGCCTCGGCATCCTCGCCCGGCTGATGCCGCAGATGCAGGTCTATTTCGTCGGCGTGCCGCTTTCGATCCTGTTCGGGTTCCTGATTCTGTTGATGGTTCTGGCCGCCATGATGGGCGTCTTCCTGGATTACTTCACCAGCGTCCTGCGCGACATGATTCCGAGGAGCTGAGCCGCCATGGCTGATGAATCGGACGCCGGCGAAAAGACAGAAGACCCGACCCAAAAACGGCTCGACGATGCCCTTGAGCGCGGCGACGTCGCCAAGAGCCAGGAGGTCAATACCTGGTTCATGATCGCGGGCGCGGCGCTGGTGTTTTCCACCTTCTCCGGCTCGATCGCAGCAGGGCTGGAAGCGCCGCTGCGCAATCTGATCGCCAATTCCTGGATGATCCGCACCGACGGCGCCGGGCTGCTCGCGCTGGCGCGCGATCTGCAATACGCGCTGATCGTTGCGCTGGGCGTGCCGCTGCTGCTGCTCGTGCTGGCGGCGATCGCGGGCAACATGGTGCAGCACCGCCTGGTGTGGTCGGGCGAATCGCTGAAGCCGAAGTTCAGCAAGCTGTCGCCGCTGGCCGGCGCCAAGCGCATTTTCGGCAAGCAGGCCGCGGTGAATTTCGCCAAGGGCATCTTCAAGCTTGCCGCACTCGGCGCTGTGATGACGATGGTGCTCTGGCCGGACCGTTTCCGCTTCGATGCCATGGTCCGGTCCGAGCCCGCGTCGATCCTCGCCACCACGATGACGCTGACCCAGCATCTGCTGACGGCGGTGGTCGCGATGCTGGCGCTGGTTGCGATCGCCGATTTCTTCTTTCAGTACCGGCAGTGGTTCGAGAAGCAGAAGATGTCGCTGCGGGAACTGAAGGAGGAATTCAAGCAGTCCGAGGGCGACCCGCATATCAAGGGCCGTATCCGGCAATTGCGCCACGCCCGCATGCGCAAGCGGATGATGGCGGCGGTTCCCCAGGCCTCGGTGATCATCACCAACCCGACCCATTACGCGGTTGCATTGCAATACGATCGCAGCATGCCGGCGCCGGTCTGTGTCGCCAAGGGCGTCGATGTCGTCGCTCTGAAGATCCGCGAAGTGGCCCAGGCGCATGATGTTCCCATCGTCGAGAACGTGCCGCTGGCGCGCGCACTCTACGCCACCGTCGAGATCGACGACGAAATCCCGGTGGAACACTATCACGCGGTGGCCGAGATCATCGGATACGTGATGGGGCTGAAGCGCGGCCTCGGCGGAGGCCGGGCGTGACCTCCGCCAGTGCATCGGCTGCGGAAAAATGCGGAATCGCCGCAATCGCGGGGAATCTTCTATGATCCGCTTGCGCGCGGGGAGCGATTCGGGCACGCGAGGTCCGGTCCTTCGGCGTCAACGATCGCACACAGGCAGGCTGCGCACCGTCCATGACGACCACATCCGAGCAATCTCCCTTGCCCGATCCCCAGTTCACGCACGAACCGGCGGGGCGGAGCGGCAGCATCCTCCTGGTGCTTCTGGTCGCGGGGGCCATCGTCGCGGCGGCGGTGGGCTTCATGCTGCTCGGCAGGAGCCAGGCGCAGCCCTATATCCTCGGCCTGCTCGCGGTGCTGGCAATGGTGGGGCTGTTCAGCCTGTTTGCCCTCGCGGCGGGAATCATCCGGATCGCCGACCGGACAGCCGACAATCCCGTCCTGCGGGCCATTGCGGATCATGCTTTCGACGGGCTGGCGGTGACCGATTCCCGCGGCCATGTCGTTTATTCGAACGTCGCCTACCGGACGCTGACCGGGGCGGCCACGCCGGAAGAGGTCAGGCCGGTGGAGCGGGTATTCATCGGCAATCCCGACGTATCGGAGGCGGTGTTCCGCTTGCTCAAGGCGTCGCGCGAAGGCAAGCGGCTGCAGGAGGAGGTCCGGGTCGCCGGTACGGACGGCGGGCCGGGACGGTGGCTGCGGATGCGTGTCCGTCCGCTCGACGGCAAGCGCAAGGCGAAGTTCTCGGTCTGGTCGATCGCCGACATCACCCGCGACCGCGAGCGGCAGGAAGACGTCTTCCAGGAACTGCAGCACGCGATCGAATATCTCGATCATGCGCCGTGCGGCTTCTTCTCCGTCGATCCCAAGGGAGAACTGGTCTATGTCAATGCGACGCTTGCCAACTGGCTCGACCATGACCTCGCCGAGATCGGATCCGGCGGACTGAAGCTTGGCGATATCGTCTCCGGCGACGGTGCCGCGCTGCTGACCTCGATCGTGCCGGTGCCCGGGGAGGTCAAGACCGAGGTCTTCGACGTCGATCTGCGCCGGCGCAATGGCCGGACCATGCCGGCGCGGCTCTATCACAAACTCGCCTTCGGCGCCGACGGCACCCCCGGCGCCTCGCGGACGCTGGTGATCAGCCTGGCGCGCAATGAGCGCTCCGATCCGCAGCGCAATGCCGACGTGCGCTTCATGCGCTTCTTCGATCATACGCCGATGGCGATCGCCACCGTGGACAAGAGCGGCGCCATCGTTCGCGCCAATGCCCGCTTCGCCAAGCTGGCGCAGGGGTTGAAGCCTGGCTCGACCGGAGTGGTGTCGATCCTCGACACCGTCAACGAGCGCGACCGCCACCTGCTGGCGGAGGCCATCGCCAAGGCGGCGGAGGGCCACGGCGACATCGCGCCGGTCGAAGCCGCGCTCGACAGCGTCAAGGAGCGGTGGGGCGAGTTCTTCGTCACCGGCGTCAGCGAGCCGGGCGATGCGGAAGCCGCCATCGTCTACCTGCTCGACACCACCGAGAAGCGTTCGCTGGAAAGCCAGTTCGCGCAGTCGCAGAAGATGCAGGCGGTGGGGCAGCTCGCCGGCGGCATCGCGCACGATTTCAACAACGTGCTGTCCGCCATCATGATGGCGAACGACTTCCTGCTGAATGCCCACAAGCCGACCGATCCGTCGTTCCAGGACATCATGCAGATCAAGCAGAATGCCACGCGGGCCGCGACCTTGGTCCGGCAGCTGCTGGCGTTCTCGCGCCGCCAGACGCTGCGGCCGCAGGTGCTGCATCTCGGCGACTCGCTGTCCGACCTGACCATGCTGCTGCGCCGCCTGATCGGCGAGAAGGTCAAGCTCGATCTGGTCCACGGCCGCGACCTGTGGCCGGTGAAGGTGGACGTCTCGCAATTCGAGCAGGTGATCGTCAATCTTGCGGTCAACGCGCGCGACGCCATGCCTGACGGCGGCACGCTGACGGTGCGGACCGCGAACGTGCCGGCCGCGGAGGTCGAGCGGCTGTCCTACAAGGGGATGCCGGCGGCGGATTACGTTCGCATCGAGGTCGCCGACACCGGCACCGGCATTCCGCCGGATCTGGTGGACAAGATCTTCGAGCCGTTCTTCTCGACCAAGGAGGTCGGCAAGGGGACCGGCCTCGGGCTCTCGACGGTGTATGGCATCGTCAAGCAGACCGACGGCTTCATCTATGTCGATAGCGAAGTGGGCAAGGGCACGTCGTTCAAGATCTTCCTGCCGCGCCATATCCCGCAAATGGAGGCCATGTCCGAGGCGGCCGCGAGCGAGCCTGCCAAGCTCCAGGCCGGTGCGGCCAAGCCGCCGCGTCAGCAGGACATGACCGGGCAGGGCACCATTCTGCTGGTCGAGGACGAGGAGGGCCTGCGCGGCCTCAACGCGCGCGGGCTGCGCTCGCGCGGCTACAACGTGATCGAAGCGGCCAACGGGATCGAGGCGCTCGAAGCTCTCGAGGAAAACGAGGGCAGCGTCGATCTGGTCGTCTCCGACGTCGTCATGCCGGAGATGGACGGCCCGACGCTGCTGGCCTCGATGCGGAGCCGCAATCCCGACATCAAGGTGATTTTCGTGTCGGGCTATGCGGAAGACGCCTTTGCCAAGAGCCTGCCGGAGAACGAGCAGTTCGCCTTCCTGCCGAAACCGTTCTCGCTCAGCCAATTGGTGGCGGCGGTGAAGGAGACCATGGCGGATCAATAGGATTCCCTGTCCTGCCGGGTCCCTCCGCCGCGACCGAGCGCCGCATGGCTGCGGCCGCGTGGGCACTTCTCTTTTTTCGGCAATTCCCCATCTTAGCGGGGCATTCCCCGCTGTCGGGGACCGAGGGAACACCTGATGACATTTTTTCGACGCCCCCGTGGTTTCGTTCAGAAGCTGGCCGTTGCGGTCGCGTTGGCGATGCCGTTGATGATGGTTGCCGTGTCGGCGGCGGATGCCAGGGCCGGCCGCGGCGGCAGCATGGGATCGCGCGGCGCGCGCACCTTCTCGGCGCCGTCCGCGACCACCACCGCGCCACGCACGGCGCAGCCCTTCAATCGGACCATCACCCAGCCGGGCGCTCCCGCGCGGACTCCGGCAGCCGGCGGCGGCATGTTCAATCGCCCGGGCATGGGATTGCTCGGCGGCCTGGCCGCGGGCTTCCTCGGCGCCGGCCTGTTCGGCGGGGGGCTGTTCGGCGGTCTCGGCGGCCTCTCCTCGCTGATCGGCCTGCTGCTGCAGATCGGCCTGATCGTGCTGGTGGTCCGCTTCGCGATGTCCTGGTGGCGCCGCCGCAATGCGCCGGAGGCGGCCTATGCCGGTGCCGGCATGGCTCCGGGAGGCGCCGGCCCGGCGGCCGGCCAGTCGCAGACCAGCTTCCGCAATGGTTTCGGTCTCGGGCTTGGCGCAAACGCCGTGCCGCTGGAGATCAAGCCCGACGATTACGACAGCTTCGAGCGGCTGCTCGGCGAAGTTCAGCAGGCATGGTCGGACGAGGACGTCGCGCGGCTGGAGCGGCTGGCGACCCCGGAAATGGCGTCGTACTTCGCGCAGGATCTGGCTGACAACAAGCAGAAGGGCGTCGTCAACAAGATCGCGGATGTGAAGCTGCTGCAGGGCGACCTTGCTGAGGCCTGGCGTGAAGGCGATACCGATTACGCCACCGTGGCGATGCGCTTCAGCCTGGTCGACAAGACGCTTGATCGGAATAGCGGAAAGGTTGTCGAGGGCAGCGATGCGCCGGTCGAGGCAACGGAGGTCTGGACCTTCGCGCGCCGGCCGGGCACCGGCTGGGAGGTGAGCGCGATCCAGCAGACCTGATCGGGACGCAACCATTTGAGCCGATGGGCGTTGGGGCGAGGGCCGCAGCGCCCATTTGCTTTTCGGGTCGACCCGCGACCACGGCGCTTTGACTTCGCGTACGACCACCTTCGCGGACAAATCTCATGGGCGAGGATTCGGCCGGGCATTGAAAGCGCCTCCGGTCCGCGCAAGGATAGGCGGGCGGCGTGATGATGTTCAATCGGTCCTGTCGGCTTTCAATGATGAAGGGGAGGCATATGCCACTATCGATCGCAGTTCTGTCGCGAATGGGCGCCGGTGCCGTGGCACTGGCACTGGCAATGGCCGTGGCGGGCGCGCCGGCCCAGGCCCAGACTGCCGGGATGACGTTTTTCGTCACCAGCAGCGGGATCGGCAATGGCGGCAATCTCGGCGGGCTGGCTGGAGCCGACAACTGGTGCCAGCAACTGGCGCAGGCCGCCGGCGCCGGAAGCAAGACCTGGCGCGCCTATCTGTCGACGCAGGCTGCGGACGGCGCCTCCGCGATCAATGCGCGGGACCGGATCGGCAAAGGGCCGTGGCAGAATGCCAAGGGCGAAGTCATCGCCAAGGATGTCGATCAACTGCACGGCGCCAACAACCTCACCAAGCAGACCGCCCTCAACGAGAAGGGCGAGGTGATCAACGGCCGCGGCGACAGCCCGAACCGCCACGATATCCTGACGGGGTCGCAGCCGGACGGCACGGCTTTTCCCGCCGGCGAGGATCGCACCTGCAAGAACTGGACGAGCAGCACCCAGGGCGCGGCAATGGTCGGGCATTCGGACCGGATGGGCCTGAACGAGGAGCCGCCGGCGAAATCGTGGAACAGCTCGCATACATCGCGTGGCCCTGAGGGCGGCTGCTCCCAGGCCGATCTGCGCAGCACCGGCGGCGACGGGCTGCTTTACTGCTTCGCGACGAATTGAGCATGCGTCCTCGGCGCCGCGGCCGTGCGGCGCCGGAGCGAGGTCCTGATGCGGTACGAGCTCTATTACTGGCCGTCGATCCAGGGGCGCGGCGAATTCGTTCGTCTGGCGCTGGAAGAAGCCGGTGCCCGCTACAGCGACATGGCGCGGGAGCACGGCACCGCGGCCATGATGGCGATGATGGAGCAGGGCAAGGCGGCGATGCGCCCCTTCGCGCCGCCGTTTCTCAAGGCCGGGCGGCAAATCATCGGCCAGACCGCTAACATCCTTTTCTTCCTGGGCCCGCGTCACGGGCTTGCACCCGCCAGCGAAGCCGGCCGCCTCTGGGTGCACCAGCTCCAACTGACCATTGCGGACCTGGTGCAGGAGGTTCACGACACGCACCATCCGCTCGGCCCGACGCTGTATTACGAGGACCAGCGTCCCGCCGCAAAGAAACGTACCGCGGAATTCTGGGATGACCGTGTGCCGAAATATCTCGGCTACTTCGAAGACCTGCTGGCCGACAACGGCGGCCGCTACATTGCCGGCCGCAGCCTGACTTATATCGATCTCTCGTTGTTTCAGATCGTCGCGGGCTTGCGCTACGCCTTTCCGAAGCGGATGGCGAAGTTCGAGCCGGGCATTTCCGGCCTGATCGGGCTGCACGACCGGATTGCCGCCCGGCCCAATATCGAGGCCTATCTCGCCAGCAGCCGGCGCATTCCCTTCAACGAGGAGGGGATCTTCCGGCACTATCGCGAGCTGGATTTATAGTCGCGGACCGTCGCCTCCTCGCCGGTCGAAGCTCATTCCGCAGCGTTCATCCCGGATTCGGTCGCGGACGTGCCGGGTGGAACCCTGCGGCGCGGCCCGGATATGTCTTTTGAACCCTTCAAAACTGGCCGGAAAGCTTCTAAAGAAGCGGAAAATCCGTTTCCGCCGAGGCCGACGCCATGAATGCTCCCACTGCCTTTCCCGACTCCAAGCCGGTTCCGCCCTACAGGCACACGCCGCTGTTTCCGCTTGGCAAGGACGAGACCGCCTATCGGAAGATCAGCGATGCAGGCATCCGGATCGAGAAGGTGCTTGGCCGGGACATGCTGGTGGTTTCGCGCGAGGCGCTGCGGGCGCTGAGCGAGGCGGCATTCGGCGAGATCAACCACTATCTGCGGCCGAGCCATCTGAAGCAGCTGCGCAACATCCTCGACGACAAGGAAGCCAGCGACAACGACAAGTTCGTCGCCTTCGATTTTCTCAAGAACGCGAATATCGCCGCCGGCGGCGTGCTGCCGATGTGTCAGGACACCGGCACCGCCATCATCATGGGCAAGAAGGGCTGCAACGTCATCACCGACGGCGACGACGAGGCGGCGCTGAGCGAAGGCGCCCGCGACGCCTATCTGCGCCGCAACCTGCGCTATTCCCAGGTCGCGCCCCTGTCGATGTACGAGGAGAAGAACACGGCCAACAACATGCCGGCGCAGTGCGAGATCTATGCCGAGGGGCAGGGGGACGCAGCGGCTGCCTACAAGTTCATGTTCATGGCCAAGGGCGGCGGCTCCGCCAACAAGAGCTTCCTGTTTCAGGCGACACCCTCGGTGCTGACCCGCGAGCGGCTGCTGGCGTTCCTCAAGGACAAGATCCTGACGCTCGGCACCGCGGCGTGTCCGCCCTATCATCTGGCGATCGTCATCGGCGGCACCTCCGCCGAGCTCTGCATGAAGACCGTGAAGCTCGCCTCCGCCCGCTATCTCGATGCCTTGCCGACCCACGGCAGCGAGAACGGCAACGCGTTCCGCGATCTCGAGATGGAGCAGGAAATCCTGAAGATGACGCAGTCGCTGGGGGTCGGTGCGCAGTTCGGCGGAAAGTATTTCTGCCACGACGTGCGCGTGATCCGGCTGCCGCGCCATGGCGCATCGCTGCCGATCGGGCTCGGCGTTTCCTGCTCCGCGGACCGTCAGGTGCTGGGCAAGATCACTCGCGACGGCATCTTTCTCGAAGAGCTCGAGCACAACCCGGCGCAGTATCTTCCCACGGTGGAGCATGCGCTCGGCGGCGAGGTGGTGAAGATCGACCTCAACCGGCCGATGAAGGACATCCTTGCGACGCTGTCGCAGCATCCGATCAAGACGCGGCTGTCGCTCTCCGGCACCATGATCGTTGCGCGCGACGCCGCGCATGCGAAGCTGCGCGAGCGGCTGGAGAAGGGCGAGCCGCTGCCGGATTACTTCAAGAACCATCCGATTTATTACGCGGGCCCGGCCAAAACGCCCGAGGGCTACGCGTCGGGCGCGTTCGGGCCGACCACGGCGGGACGCATGGACTCCTTTGTCGATCAGTTTCAGGCTGCCGGCGGCTCGATGGTGATGGTCGCGAAAGGCAATCGCGCCGTTGCGGTGCGCGAGGCGTGCAAGAAACACGGCGGCTTCTATCTCGGCTCAATCGGCGGCGCGGCTGCGAACCTCGCCGAGCACTGCATCAAGAAGGTCGAGGTGGTCGAATATCCCGAGCTCGGGATGGAGGCGATCTGGCGGATCGAGGTGGTGGACTTTCCGGCCTTCATCATCATCGACGACAAGGGCAACGATTTCTTCAAGGAGCTCAATCTCGGCTGAGCGTTAACCTTGCCGAAACGATCGGCAAGCGATTCGCGCCGGCGCTTGTGCCGGGATTTTCAGGATTCGATTCTCCGTCCCGCGACAAGGCCGGAAGCAAAAAAGAATCCCGGTGACGTTCCGGATTGTCCTGCTTCAATAGCGTCATTGAGGCGGGACGATTCGGATGCTGCGCATGATGACGGACGCTGTCAGGCTCGAAGCACTGCTGGTTGCCCTGCTGACCGCGGCCAGCGCCATCAACGGCCTCATCGCTCTCAGCTACCTGTGATGCGGCATGACGCGCTGTGCGTCCGGGCGGTCGGGCATCCAGCGATGCCGCGCGTCGCGCGACATCGCGTCCGGGACATCGGTCAGGCGACGCTGCCCGGCAACGGTGCCCTATAGCATTCTAGAGCGGCAGCATCGCCGCAGTCCTCTGCGGTTACGCGCGCGTCCCCGAGAAGGGAAAGCTGCCCATCGGACCGATTCCCATTTCGCCGGAGATGGTGTCGCCGTCGACCTTGCCGGTAAAGGCCAGCGTAAGCGGCATCGGGTCGGTGATCGAGATCTTCCAGGCCACGTCGTTGCCGTTGACGGTCCCGTCGAAGATTTCTCCCGAATTGCCCTCGGCCGATTGTGAGCCGGTGAGCGTGCCGCCGGCGCTCTGAAGCGCAAGGGTGCTCTCTCGCTGGCCCATCGGCGTGCTCATCGTGATCTTCCAGTTTCCGTCAACCGACATCCTGTTTCTCCACTGCATCGCGCCCCGGGGGTGAGGCCTGCGAAGTCGCCAAACTATAGCGCAAAAAGATGACGACGCGAATTGCCGGGGTGACGCGACCCGCGCGGCGGCGCGGTTCAGTGCGCCGGGCCGCTGGCGGTCCAGCCGTGCTGGGCCTTGTTGCGGAGCTTGCGCGTGACGATGATCCGGAACGCGACATACTGGATCACAAATGCGGCGATCTTTGCGCCGACCGAGATGACCGAGACATACAGCGCCCATAGCTTGACGTCGCCGGTCATCGCGATCGCGATGGTGCCGAGGCCGAGCAGAAACATCAGCGCCGACCAGGCGTAGCCTGCCGCGGTGACCAGATGGGGAATGGTGTCGCGGACGATGTCGGGTGAATAGCGCAACATCCAGTTCTTGCGCAGCATGATCGCGCCGACCGCGAAATGACCGATCGCCGGCTTTGCCAGCACGAAGCGCGGGTCATTGGTGAGAAGGGTCGCAACGCCCAGCGTGATGACCAGCGCCATGCTGGCATAGGTCATCGCGTCGAGAGACTGGCGCCTGACACGTGTGTAGATAATTTGCGCAGCGGTGACGGCGAGGGCGACCAGCGTCGCGATGATTACGTCGTCAGTCGTGAGATAGACCACCAGGAAGACAATGGTCGAGAGAAAATCGCTGCCAAGCCGGATCAGAACGCCCTTCATGATCGATCGCTCCTCGCGTGATCTCAATGGGATTGCGGTGCCGGCTGCGCAAGCCGGTGCTTAGGATACCACCTGGTGAAGAATATCGCGCTGTTGCGCGCGGCAAAGGCGACGCCGAGGCCGACCCAGACCGGGAGCGAGGGAAGATAGACCGCCAGGAGATCCGCGATGATCATCGCGACGAACGCACAGGTCCAGGCCCAGCTCAGGGTATAGTTGATGGTCATGAAGGCCGGATGCCGTGCGGTGTCCGCAGGGACGGATTCCCGCGCATACTGCAGCGTGAACGGCAGCCGCAACAGGATCGAACCGAGCGCGAGCGTGAGCACGCCGAGATCGACGGCGAGGCGGATGTCGCGATCGGTGAGACCTTCGCCGCCCGCAAGAAGGCAGAAGCCGATCGCCGTGAACAGCAGGGCCGCACCGGCCGCGAGGATTTTCACCGACCGGCCGCGATAAAGATCGTAGCCGATCGTTGCAACGGCCACCGCGGCGGCGCTGAACAGGCTCGCCGCCGGCGAGACGACGAGCATCAGGGCGGCGAAGGTTCCGAACGGGGCAAGGATCAGAAACAGCATCATCGATCGCGTCCATGGCTCAATCTTGACGTTGTCAAGATAGTAGGCGGGAAAGTCGCTGTCGGTCAAGCGATATCTTGACACTGTCAATATTGTTGTCGTGCCGCCGCCTGCTGGTTCCGCACGGCCCGCTTATGCCGCCGGAACCCAGTTGCCGTGAAAGCCATCGGGAACGCGATGGCCGAGCTTGACCAGGGCAACCGGGCCGCTGGCAACATCCTGCGCATTGAAGACAGCGAGATCGCTGCGGTTCTCCCGGGCCCGCCACACCACCGCGAGCAGCCAGCCATCGCCTTCGGCAGCGTCCGAGCCGCGTTCGACGAACACCGGCTCCGAGATGCTGTCGCCCTTCGGCAGCAGGTAAAGCCCTTTGCGCGCGCCATCGCCGTTGACGTGGGCGAGGCCGTGCAGCGCGCCGCCGCCCGGCAGTTCCGGATTGGCGCAGGCGTACCAGCCATGACGGGTGAGGAGCCCCGCGCGCCGATCGTCGATGCGGGGAAATTCGCCGATCAGGTCATCGAGATAGACGCGGGAGAACCGGTCGGTATTGGCCGCGAGGTCGAAGGTCCAGCGGCACAGCCTGGCCTGCATCCGGGCGGGATCGCTGGGTGCGCCATCGACCCGTGGAAACAGCGGCGCTTCCTCATACTGCATGACGTCTGCGACGATCCGGCTGCCATCGTCCCAGGCATTGAGGACATGGAAGACGTAGCAGGCCTCGGCCCGGAACCAGCGGATGTCCGACGTGCTTGCGTTGCGCGCCATGATCCCGACATAGCCGCCCTTGGCCGGCTCCCAGCCATAGGCTGGCTGGCCCTTCATCGCGCGGTCGAGGCTTCCCGTCAGCGGCAGGATCGGAAACAGCACATGGTTTGCGGTGACAATGAAGTCATGGACCATGCTGGCATAGGGTGTCTCGAAGCGCTCGAAGCGGCTGACCTGGCCGGCGGCATCGATCACGCCATAGGACAGGGCAGGGCTGAAGGGGCCATTGGCGTTGTAGCCGAAGAACATCATCTCGCCCGTCGTCGGATCGACCTTGGGATGGGCGGTGAAAGGTCCGCTGATCCGCCGATCGAAGTCGTAATAGCCGCGCGTGGCGAGCGTACCCGGTTCGATTTCGGTGGGAAGATGTCCTTCCTCCAGGGCAAGCAGGCGGCCGGCGTGCCAGACGATGTTGGTGTTCGCAGCGCCGCTGTCGTTGCAATCTGTCGCGGGTGCGCCAGCCAGCCGGCGGCTGCCGAATCCGGCAAAGATCGCGCGGCCCGCGTCGTGCTCGGCCAGCCATTTCGGGGTGCGGACCCAGCGGTTGCGGTAGCTGGCGCGGCCGTTCTCGAGATGAAAGGCGTGCAGCATGCCGTCGCCGACGAACCAATGCGCGCCCGGCACCTCGAATTGCGGGTTGGGGCCGTTGCGGTAAAGCGTGCCGTTCAGCTCGCGCGGCAGCTCGCCCTCGATCTCGAGGGACGGGGCGTCGCATTCCATCGGGATAGGCGCGCGATTGTCGAGAGCAGCGGGGATGTCGGCCTGCAGCATGGGAATTCCTCCACGGTCAGCCATCTTTACAATGTAAAGATATGCTAGGGGTGAAGCCGGCTGACGTCAACCGGAATCTTTACGGTGTCAACATGGCGGACTATAAGTCGGTCATGGCACGCAGAACCCCACCATCCAGAACCAAACCATCTCCGGCCACAAAGGCCGCGCCGCGGCCGGGCCGCAAGGCCCGCATCAAGGCGGCCGTATCGGCGCGCAGTTCCCCGCGCGGGAAGCCGCTCTCGCGCTATCATCACGGCGATCTGCACGATGCCTTGTTGAAAGCTGCCGAAGCTGTATTGGAGCGCGATGGGCTCGCGGGTTTGACGCTGCGGGCGGTCGCGCGCGAGGCGGGTGTCTCGCATGCCGCGCCGGCACATCATTTCCGCGACCTGGCCGGTCTTGTCAGCGAGTTGGCGGCGATCGGCTATCGTCGCTTCGGCGCGGCGATGGCTGCCGCCGACGCGCCGGGGCGAAGGCCGGCCGACGTGGGATTGGCGCGGGGGCACGCCTATCTCGATTTCGCCCGTGCGCATCCGGCTCTGTATCAACTCATGTTTCGTGCCGAACGGCTGGACATGAGCAATCCGGCCCTGCAGCAGGCCGCCGATGCGTCCTTTGCGGGGCTCGTCGCGGCAGTCGGTGAGGGGCGCGGTGAGACGATTGCCGAGGCTGCGCTGACCCTTGATCAAGCCGCCGATGTCGCGCGGGCGTGGTCGCTGATGCACGGTTTTGTGACGCTGCTGCTCGACGGACGGCTGTCGGAAATCCTGCAACGGCTGCCGGCGGGCAATGCGGCTGATGATCTGCTCGATGCGATGCTGAAAGGCAGCCGCCTGCCGGGGCAATCGTCGACGGGCTGATTGGCCAGCGCAAGGTTTGTCCTGTGCCGGCGTTCTTTATTGCTGCTTTTCGATAAAGACGCGTTGCGGCTGTTCTCAATCCGCTCCGATCGACGTAAGCTGGGACAGGGTACGTGAATGTGCGGGAAAGACCTGACATCGCGGCCGGAATCGCGATAGAAGTGCGCAGCGTTGCAATTCCTCGTTCAGAGTTGTTCAGTTTTCCCGACATGCCCGTGATCTCCTCGACAAAGCCATATCGTATCGGTCGTTCCAAAACCGGCCTTGGCCTGTTCGCCACCAGGCCGATCAAGAAGGGAACGAAGATTATTCGTTACACCGGCCCGATGCTGGATTGCCGGAAGGAGAAAGACGACGCGGTCGAGAACAAGTATCTCTTCCAGATCAATAGCCGCTGGACCATCGACGGATCGGTCCGCCGCAACATTGCGCGCTACATCAATCATTCGTGCCGGCCCAATGCGGAATCCGACGTCAATACCCGCAAGCGCACCGTTCATATCCGCGCGATCAAGGACATCGCCCCGGGCGAAGAGATCAATTACGATTACGGCACCGAATATTTCAAAGAGTACCTGAAGCCGATCGGCTGCAAGTGCGACTTCTGTGAGCGGAAGCGGGCGAAGCTTCGTGCCGAAGCCGTTGCAGGCAAGACCGCGGCGAGGAAGACGCCGGCGGGAAAGAACAAGGCCAAGTCGAGGACGTCAGAGACCAAGGCGGGAACGGCAAAGGCCGCCGACAGATCGCGTGGGCGCGCCAATGCTGCGAAGGCCAAAGCCGGTAAAAGCGGCCGACCGGCGAAGGGCCGCGGCGCATCGGTCGCCGCCGCCAAGGCCGGCAAGGCCCGTCAGAAGGCCAAGCGCGGCACCTCCCGCTCGGTGACCAGGCGGGCCGCCTGAACAACCCGCAAAGCCGAAACCTTGACCTCACAGGTAATGGAACGTGCGAGGGCCTCTTGCTAGGCTTGCGGCATGACCATCAGCGATGTCGCCGCGACAGTCCGGAACGGCCGGCCCGAACATATCGGTGAACACCTGCGCTACTGGCGCCGCCGGCGCCACCTCAGCCAGCTTGATCTGGCCAGCGAGGCGAACGTCTCCGCGCGGCATCTGAGCTTTCTTGAAACCGGACGAGCCACCCCTTCGCGGGACATGGTGATGCGGCTCGCCGAGCGGCTTGATGTGCCGCTGCGCGAACGCAACGCAATGCTGGTTGCGGCCGGTTTCGCACCGGTGTTTCCCCAGCGCAGCCTGGATCATCCCTCGCTGGGCGCGGCGCGCGGCGCGATTGATCGGATCCTCAAGGGACATGAACCCAATCCGGCGGTGGCCATCGATCGGCATTGGAACCTCGTTGCCGCCAATGCCATGGTGGGAGAGCTGCTGACGGATGTTGCCCCTGACTTGCTCGCGCCGCCGGTGAATGTGCTGCGCCTGAGCTTCCATCCCCGAGGATTGGCGCCGCGCACGGTGAACCTTGCAGAATGGTGCTTCCATCTGCTGGACCGCCTGTACCGCCAGTGGGAAGCGGTCGCTGATCCTGTGCTGCTGGAACTCTATCGGGAGCTGAAGACCTATCCCGTTCCGGCGCGGCAACGGCCGCTGCCGCGCGGAGAGGTGGCGATTCCGTTCAAGCTGCGGCACGGCGAGGCCGAGCTCAGCTTCATTTCGACCACCATGGTGTTCGGAACGCCGCTGGACGTCACGCTGGCGGAACTGGCGATCGAGGCCTTCTTTCCGGCCGACGAGGCGACCTCGTCCCGGCTGCAGGACATGGCCGCCCGCCGGAAATGACGCCTTGCGGGCGGTGGGCCAGGCTGATTAGCTCACCCAGGCTGCAGAAAGGTGTTCCTATGAGCACGATCAAGCCCCTGACTCTCGATATCGTATCGGATGTGGTCTGCCCGTGGTGCTATATCGGCAAGCATCGCGTCGAGAATGCTTTGGCGCTGGTGCAGGACGTGCCGGTCGAGGTGCATTGGCGACCCTTCTTTCTCAATCCCTGGATTCCTCGCGACGGCATCAGCCGCGAGGACTATCTGACCGCCAAGTTCGGTTCGGTCGAGGCCTATGACCGGATTGCATCGCGCGTGGTGGAAGCCGCGAGCGCCGAGGGCTTGGTGTATCGGCCCGACCTGGTCAACCGTCAGCCTAACACCGTCGATTGCCACCGGCTGATCTACTGGGCGGGCCGGGATCCATCCGGCGACAAGTCGGCTGCCGTGAAGCAGCGGTTGATGGAGCTCTACTTCCGTGACGGTGGTGATCTTACCGATCGCGAAGTGCTGGTTCAGGCCGCAGCCGATTGTGGCATGGATGCCGCAACCCTACGCCAGCGGCTGGCCACCGACGAGGATGTCGACATCGTGACGGCGCAGGCTCAGGAGGCGTCGGACAAAGGCATCTCCGGCGTGCCGACATATGTGTTTGCCGGCAAATACGCCGTCTCCGGGGCCCAGGCACCGGAACAGCTGGCGCGTGCGATCCGGCAGGTTTCCGCGGAGATCAACGCTGTCGCAACGAATTAGCTTGCGTTCACGACAGTGAACCCGCCCTTACGTTTGAACGGCACCTGCGCTCATTTCAGCGCGTGAGCCACTTTCGGAGCCGGCGCAACACGGCACGGGTCCCGGTATGCGCTCTGTAGGCACCGATGCCGAGGGCGATGATCGGATCGTTCCGGTAGAGCGGCATCAGGATATCGCCGACCAGAAAGCGGCCGCGCCAGATCGGCTCGATCATCGGATGGCCGGCATTGGCGGTCGAATCTGCCGATGCGATTGCAGGGTCTTCGCAGAGATGGCGCGTCAGATCGAGTGTGAGCTGCGCGCCGGGTGAATATTTGGCGAAAGCCTCGTCGATCCCGAGCTTGAAGTAGAAGGCGCGATCCAGATGCCGCAGCACGATCGCCGCCGCGACAGGCTGCGGTCCGGCCCGAAGGAGAATGACCTCGCAACATCCGGTCGCCGCCAGCGCCGGCGCTGCGCGACGAATGAAACGCGCATCCTCGGGACGGCTGATCAGCGCCGAGCCGCGGCGGCCTTTCCAGCCGCTCGCTTCAAGCGTCAGGAAGGTTTCAAGATCGCGTGCGACCTCGACAGGGCTTCGGGCGATGGTGACGGAGACGTCCCCTCGATCGCCAAGGCGGCGGCGCTGTCGCCGCAGCTCCTTCAGTTTCTTTGCGCCGAGTGCGCTGCGCAGCAGGTCGGGCGCGCTGCGCGTCGCCTCCAGCTCCGCGCGGGCGTGGGATGCGAGCAGGCGGTCACTGAGACCTTGCTGCCTCAGCGCGTCGGAAAACGCAGCCATGACATCGCCCCGAATCGCCACGTTGCGGAACAGCAGGGCGCGGGCGCCGGCCTCGCGGGCGCCTTGCAGGATCGCCGCCGCTGCATCGACCGGGGCGTTCCGGTCGATCAACGGGGTGCCGAGGCTGGTGAAGGGATCGGCATTGACCAGGATCGGCAAAGGGACGCGGTAAGCCTCCCGGAACGACACGATAGGGACGACGCCGTTCAGCTGTGGAAGAGGGTTGCCGCCGGCACTTGAGCGGCCCCAGGCGGCCAGCGCCGCGAGAGCGTTGCGCTCCGGCGCCGCCGCGTGAAGGGCAAGGTCCCATTCCGGAAGATGATAGCCGTTCGGCTCCAGCGCGCGATCGGCAAGGTTGCGCCAGGCGTCAGGATCGATCCCGCCAAGCGGGATCGAATTGCCAGCCGGCAGGGTGTCCCGGCCTCGTTCCGCGGCGTCCGGTCCCTGCTGCGGCATGATGACTTGGTCGGTGCCCGCCAAGGTCCTAATCCTGCTGTCCGCTCCGGTGATCACTGAGGCGGGCGGCCCGCCCATCCCAGAGCGTCGATGATAGGCTGAAACGCCTCAATATTATGTTGGTTTATCGGCCCGAACTCCTCGTCACCCTTTACCCTTCATTCACGGTGGCTGCGCGGTCGCGATTGCAGCCGTCGCCGCCGGCGGGCGGGGCCGGCAGATGCAGCCAGCGACATACCGTCGCGCCTCTAGCGCGAAGCTCTGCGGGATAGCGCCGGTCGTTGAACCGGAGCATGCTCCTTCACGACCGACGAAGGGTTCGTGTTGCGGTCACCGGAGCCGGGAATTCACTGCCACAGAGGGATGAGCGAGATGTTGCGCCGATATCTTTTCAACGCGGCGACGGCCGCAGCCCTGCTGCTCGGTGTCGTTGCTGCTCACGCGGAAAATCGATTGGCACTGGTCATAGGCCAGTCCGCCTATCGCGCCGTCACGCCGCTGCCGAATCCGGGCAATGACGCCAAGGCGATGGCTGAGCTGCTCGGCGAGGCCGGCTTCGAGGTGACAAGTGTCTTCGATCTGTCGCAGGCCGAGATGCAGCAGGCGGTGAGCGATTTCGCGGCCCAGATGGCGACGAAAGGATCGGATACCGTGGCCTTGGTGTTCTATGCCGGACATGGTCTGCAGATCGACGGCGAAAATTTTCTGGTCCCGGTCGACGTGAATCCCAAGCGGGAAGCCGACATTCCGCTGCAGGCGGTGCGGTTGAACGACGTTCTGAACACGCTGGCGTCGGCTCCGAGCCGGATGCGGATCGTGCTGCTGGATGCCTGCCGCAACAATCCGTTCCCCGAGATCAACCGGACCGCCGGGCGCGGGTTGGCCATTGTCGATGCGAAATACGGGGCGCCGGGAACGTTCCTGTCCTTCTCCACCTCGCTGGGCGCGGAGGCGGAAGACGGTTCGGGCCAGAACAGCCCCTATACGACGGCGCTGCTCGCGGCCGCCAAGGAGCCGGACCTGTCGATCGAGGATGCGTTCAAGCGTGTCCGTGTCTCGGTGAACAAGGTGACGGAAGGACGGCAGACGCCGTGGGAGAGCTCGTCGCTGACCGACGACTTCCGCTTTTTCACGACCGCGGCGGAGATGCCGGCCAAGCCTGCGGCGGCGAGGCCATCGCCCGCTCAGTGGCAGCAGCAGCTCAAGGGCAAATCCCCAGAGGTCGCCTATGAGCTGATCGTTGCCGACGGTTCGGTGGAGGCCTATCAGGCCTTTGTCACGCTTTATGAGGACGCGGTCTTCGCGCCTCGCGCCCGCGGCTGGCTTGAGCGCTATCGCAGGATGGAGGCCTGGAGCAGGGCGGTGATCGAAAACACCGCCGATGGCTTCCGCGCCTTCCTGGCCGCCTATCCGGACAGCGACCTGACGCCGACGGCGCGCAAGCTCGAGGAGCGCCTGCGGAATCGGCCGGTGTTCGTCAGGCTGGTGGAGGCCGGCGCAGCAGCCCAGGTGGCCGCCGTGCAGCCCACCACGGCTCCCGCCTCCGGGCCGTCCTGCTCCTGCAACGCGCCGGCACCGGCAAAGAGGGCGGAAAAGCCGTCACGGAAACGTGCCACGACCGAGCCCGCACGCCGTCAGCCACCGCGCTATATGCCGCCGCCCGAGGACGACGAGGTGATAGTTTATCGGCGACCGCCTCCGGTCTATGTGCCGCTGCCGGGGC
>Ga0180222_1000967_pt1 | contig 34946 bp, 34 predicted proteins | sample eDN5th37CKraftOP_FD_151336 | JGI IMG/M metagenome (GOLD analysis project Ga0180222, IMG submission 151336) | Enriched Organic Plus compost microbial communities from Emeryville, California, USA - eDNA 5th pass 37_C Kraft OP (version 2) (version 2) ...
GCGGCTCGATCACAGACCATTCGAAATCTGTCAGCTCAAAACGGCGACGCATCTCCAAGACTCCTTTCCCGAGCCTTGAATCAATCACTGCCGCCTCGCGCAACTCAGTTTATGAGTTTACCGCCTAGGGCGTTGCGATGGTCTCGCTCGCCAACTTCGATCGGTTGCGGCCGATCGCCGGCCTCCTGCTGCTGCTCGCGCTCACCGGCGCGTCGCGGTTTGAAGCAGCAGTGCTCGACGAACTCAACGCGATGCGCGCCGACCCGGGCGAATATGGCGAGCGCCTCCTCGACTATCGTGACCGGTTCGACGGATTGATCGTCTATGGCGAGAACGGCGAACCGGACGTCCAGACCCGCGAAGGGGTGGGTCCGGTCGACGAGGCGATCACGGCTCTCCGCCGCGTCGGTCCGCTGCCGGAGCTGTGCGAAGGGAGGCTGCTCGCGCTGGCGGCGGGTGACCATGTCGCTGCCCAATCGCGCTCGGGGGAGGTCGGGCATTATTCGCGCGGTCGCAATCCGCCCGCGCGGCTCGTGGCACGCGGCGGAGGTCGCTATGTCAGCGAAGTCATCACCTACGGCCACAGCGACCCTGAATCCGTGATACGCCAGCTGCTCGTCGACGATGGCGTTCCGGGGCGAGGCCACCGTTTTGAACTTCTGTCGGCGCGCTACCGCTATGCAGGCGTTGCTTGCGGCCCGCATCCCCAATGGCGGGCCATGTGCGTTATCGAGCTTTCCGAAACGCCTGACGGCAGTGCCCCGCCGCCGCCCCGACGCGACAACGCGGGGTCCTAGCCCCCGTCAACGGGGACGGCTAATCGAGCCACCGGGCAAAGACTTTGACCGGCTGCAATTCCCACCCGAGCCCCTCGTAGAAACCGGCTGCGGGATTGGCGTCGCGCACCATCAGCTCGACCTTGGGGCATCCGCATTCACGCAGCCAGTCGCACGCGGCCCCGAGCAGCTGCTGCGCGATGCCGGCGCCGCGGCGATCGGGCCGCACACCCAGATAATAGAGCCAGCCGCGATGGCCGTCGAAGCCCGCCATCACTGTGCCCATGATCGCCCCTTCCTCTTCGGCGAGCAGGATGGTGGCGGCCTCATGGCCCAGTGCCCGAGCGAAATCGGCGCGCGCGTCGTTCCAGGGACGTGTCAGTTCACATGCTTCCCAGAGGGCGACGGCTGCGCCGGCATCGCCCGCCGACGCGGGGCGTACCAGGATCATGACTGCAGCCTCAACGCGAGATCATTCTGGAACCGCACATCATCGCCTTCGGCGAGCCACGGCGCCTCTGCGGCGATGGCGCCGAGCAGGTCGGTCAGCGGTTCGACCTCGCTCTTGTGGTAGTTGCCGAGTACATGGCCGGTCACCCGGTCCTTGTGCCCCGGGTGGCCGATGCCGATCCGCACGCGGCGGAAATCATCGCCGATATGCGCGATCATGCTGCGGATGCCGTTATGCCCCGCCGCGCCGCCGCCGCGCTTCACCTTGACCTTCATCGGGGCGAGGTCGAGCTCGTCATAGAATGCGGTGACGTCTTGCGGTGTCAGCTTGTAGAAATCCATCGCGGCGCGCACGCTGCGACCGCTTTCGTTCATGAAGGTCGCGGGTTTGAGGATCAGCACCCGATCGCGGCCGATGCGGCCGTCCTGCAGCCAGCCCTGGAATTTCTTCGCAGGCGCGCCAAAGCCGTGCATGTCGGCGATAACGTCGACCGCCATGAAGCCCACATTGTGGCGGTGCATCGCATATTGGGGCCCGGGATTGCCCAGGCCGACCCAGAGCTGCATGATATTGCCTTTCCCGGGGTCCGGAAAAGCCCCTTCCCTTGAGAGGGAAGGGGCCTTCGTCCGATTGGATCAGGCTTCGTCGCCGCCTTCGGCTTCGTCTTCACCTGCATCCTTCGTCGTGTCGCCATCGCTCGACTTGAGCGCCGACGGGGCGACGATGGTGGCGATGGTGAAATCGCGATCGGTGATCGCGCTTTCGGCGCCCTGGGGCAGCGTCACGTTACTGATATGGATCGAATCGCCGACGTCGAAGCCGGTAACGTCGATCACGATCTCGTCGGGAATCCTGTCCGCTTCGCAGACGAGTTCGAGTTCATGACGAACGATGTTCAAAACGCCGCCGCGCTTCAGGCCCGGCGAGGCGTCTTCGTTCTGGAAGATGACCGGAACCGCAACCTGAACCTTGGCATCCTTGGCAATGCGCAGGAAGTCAGCGTGGATCGGGCGATCCTTGACCGGGTGGAAAGCGACGTCCTTGGGCAGCGTGCGAATCGTCTTGCCGCCGACCTCGATCATCACGACCGAGTTCATGAAGTGACCCGTCATCAGCTGCTTCATCAGCAGCTTTTCCTCGATGTGGATCATCAGGGGTTCTTCTTTGCCGCCATAGACAACGGCGGGGACCCGGCCCTCACGACGCAGTTCGCGCGAGGCTCCCTTGCCTCCGCGTTCACGCGTCTCGGCCGACAGCACCAGCTGGTCGCTCATCATTTTTCTCCGAAACAGATTGCACAGTCCGCCACGCCTCCAGGGATGACCATGGCGGAAGCGCGGGCGCATAGCGGGCGCCGCGCGAAATTGCAAGGGCGGGCCCGATGACGCGCGCCGGCGGGGGCCTTAGAAACTGAGTTCGCCGTAGATGTTCGACAGGTCCTGCGCCCAGGCTCCCTCGTAGCGATCGAGCAGGTCGTGCGCGGGGGATTTGCCGCTCTTGGCGATGCGTCGGAGCGGTTCGAGAAAGCCCACTTCATTTTCGCCCATCGAGTTGACTTCGCCGCGTGCGGCGAGGCCCGCCGCGGCGATGTCGAGAACCTCGTGCGCAAGGTCGCCGATTGTACCGCCGCCGGGGGCGGGGGCGCAAAGGCCGTCCCTCGGCACCGCATCGCGCAGCGCCTGCTGGTCCTCGATGCTCCAGCCCTTCACGAGGTCCCAGGCGGCGTCGAGCGCGCCCTGGTCGTAGAGCAGTCCGACCCACAGCGCCGGAAGCGCACAGATGCGGTTCCACGGCCCGCCGTCGGCGCCGCGCATTTCGAGGAAGCTCTTGAGCCGCACCTCGGGAAAGGCGGTCGAAAGATGATCGTTCCAGTCGCTGAGCAGCGGCAGTTCGCCGGGGAGCGCAGGCAGTTCGCCCTTCAGGAAATCGCGGAAGCTCTGCCCCGCCGCATCGATATACCGGCCGTCGCGGAAGACGAAATACATCGGAACGTCGAGCATATAGTCGACATAGCGGTCATAGCCGAAGCCGTCCTCGAACACGAAGGGCAGCATGCCGGTGCGTGCGGGGTCGGTGTCGGTCCAGATGTGGCTGCGGTACGACATATAGCCGTTTGGCCGGCCGTCAGTGAACGGCGAGGCGGCAAACAGCGCGGTCGCAAGGGGCTGGAGCGCGAGCGAGACGCGGAATTTTTGCGCCATGTCGGCCTCGCTCGCATAATCGAGATTGGTCTGGATCGTGCAGGTGCGCAGCATCATGTCGAGCCCCATCGTGCCAACACGCGGCATGTGCTCGAGCATGATCTTGTAGCGGCCCTTGGGCATGCGCGGCAGGTCGTCCCGACCCTTGTCCGGCCACATGCCAAGACCCAGAAAGCCGAGACCGAGTTCGGCGCCGACTTCCTTGACCTGCTTGAGATGACGGCCGGTCTCGGCGCACGTCTGGTGAAGATTTTCGAGCGGGGCGCCCGACAACTCCAATTGCCCGGCAGGTTCGAGGCTGATCGCGCCGTCGCTGCCCGAAAGCGCGATCACATTGCCGCCCTCGCAAACGGGTTCCCAGCCGTAGCGCGTGAGCGCCATCAAAAGGTCGCGTATGCCCCCGGGCTCGTCGTAAGACGGGGCGCTGTGGTCGCTGGTGCGATAGACGAATTTCTCGTGCTCGGTGCCGATGCGCCACATCTCGCGAGGCTTTTCGCCCTTCGCCATGGGGGCCGCGAGCTGGTCGCGGCTTTCGATGATGGGATCGTTTCGATCTGAAACCTGCCGCGTGCTCATGCGCGAGCATTTAGGGTGCGTCGAGCGATCTGACCAGTGGGTGATTGCATCAGCCAGACCTACCCTCCGCATCCCAGTCGCCATGGGTCGCCATCCAGATGCCGGTTGCGGCGATGGCAGCGGTTTCTGCGCGCAGAATGCGGGGACCGAGCGCAATACGGCGCACCGCGCGAAGCGCTAGCAGCGCTTCGCGCTCCTGGTCGGTAAAGCCGCCTTCGGGGCCGGTGAGGATCGCGGCGGGGGCGGGGGCATTGGCGCCGGCCAGTGGGATCCCGCCCGCTTCGTCGGCGAAGAGTAGCGCACGCTCTTCAGGCCAGTCCATCAGCAGCTGCGGCAGCTTCACCGGGTCGGCGAGCTCAGGGAGCGCAGTGCGTCCGCATTGCTCGCAAGCCTCGATGATCTGCGCCTCGATTCGCTCGCGCTTGACCCGCTCGACGATGGTGCGCTCGGTGATGACCGGCTGCAGGCGCGCGATGCCGAGTTCGGTTGCCTTTTCGATGATCCAGTCGAGGCGTGCCTTTTTGACAGGCGCGAAACAGAGCCAGAGATCGGGCACGCGTTCAAGCGGCCGCGTCTGACACTCGATCCGAACGGTCAGCGTGCGCTTTTGCGTCGCGGCGATACTGCCAAGCCATTCGCCGCTGCGATTGTCGAAAAGGAGCAAGGGGTCCCCCGTCTTCGCCCGCATGACATGCAGCAGATAATGTGCCGCGGACCCATCGATAATCGGCGCGCGTTCGAGACCGAGCGGCTCGTCGACGAACAGGCGGGGCGTGCTGGCCGGCGGCCAGGCAGGTGTGGCGGGCATGGCGCGCGGAATAGCCGATGCGCGATCTTTTGCCCAGCCGGTGCGGGCATGGCGATTTTCTGTCTCGCCGCGAGGCAGATTCGGGAGGGACGCGGCCCTTTGAGCCCGGTCCGGATTAGCCTTTTGGTAAGCAGTTCGGGCTTAGGTGCATGATACCAGCCACGCATCTGAGTGGGCCGCGTGCCTGGCCTTGGGGGGTGTAGAGACCATGCGAGGGACCATCATCCGTCGTTTCCATCAGGGCGCGAGCAAGCTGCTTCGCGACCAGCGCGGCAACACCATGTTCCTGACCGCTGCTGCAGTTGTGCCGCTGATCGGCCTCGTCGGTTCCGGCGTGGACATCGGCCGCGCCTATATGGCCGAACTGCGGCTCCAGCAGGCCTGTGACGCTGGCGTGCTCGCCGGGCGACGCGCGATGGCGGGCAGCACCTACACTTCGGCCGCGGAAGCGGAAGCGAACAAGATGTTCGCCTATAATTTCCCGAACGACATGTATGGCAGCAGCAATGTTACCTTCACCTCGAGGGCGCAGGGCACGTCCGACGTCACCGGCACGGCGACCGCCAGACTGCCCACCGCCTTGATGCAGATTTTCAACTTCACCGAGTTCAATCTATCGGTAAGCTGCACGGCGAAGCTGGAAATTTCCAACACCGACGTGATGATGGTGCTCGATGTTACGGGGTCGATGACGACGGTCAATTCGGGTGATTCGGTGTCGCGCATGGACGCGCTCAAAGAAGCGACGATGGATTTTTTCGACACGCTGACGACTGCTGATCTCGGGGACGGCCGCCTGAGGTTCGGCGTGATTCCCTACAGCTCAAGCGCGAACGTCGGACAGATCCTGTACGACAAGAACCCGGCATGGCTATCGGATACGACGCGTCTGCCCTCGCGCGAGGCGGAGCCGCCGACCTGGATCAACCCGGTAACGAACAACTATGGCTCGGCCTATAACACCGCGGCCTATGCCGTCGAGAATTGGGCGAACACCGGCACGACAATTTCCGGCAAGAACAGCACGACCTGTCCGCAAACGACGAAGGCCAATTCGAGCGCGACGACCTACGGCACGGCGTCGAAAGTCGAGACGGGACAAACCGTCGGCGACGACAAGCGCGTCACGAACCAGAATTCCAACCAGGCGTATCGTTACTATGAGTATAAATATGTCTGGGCGTCGAACAGATGCAACGAACAGCGGCGGACAATGGAATATATCCGCACGCAGCCCCAGACGGTGACCGAGTATCGCAAGCAAAACTATATCTACAAGGATTATGATTTTGATGTAACGCTGGCGAAGGCAGGTAATGTCCTCTCGACCACGACTGGTGATTTCGGTAATACCTATACTGCAACGTGGGGCGGCTGCGTCATCGAGCGCCAGACCACCGCGTTCGGAACGACGACAACGGCGCCCTCTTCGGCCTATGACATGGATGTCGATAGCGCACCGACGAGCGACGATGCCACCAAGTGGAAGCTGCTGATTCCCGAAATCGCATTTCCGCGGGCCAGCGGGCCCGGCAACACGCCATCCTCGACGGGCTCAAGCGGCGTCACGGTCAATTACAAGAATGTGACCAAGGACAGCGCCGGCTCCAATGGCAGCTGGCAACGCTATTCCAAATATTGGAGCAACGGTTGGGGCGTATGCCCGGTACCGGCGATGAAGCTGACCACGATGACCAAGGACGACCGGTCGACGTTCAACAGCTATGTCACATCATTGCAGGCGGTCGGAGGCACCTATCACGATTCGGGGCTGGTATGGGGCATCCGCCTCCTGTCGCCCGATGGGATGTTTGCGGACGAGAATGGCGCGGCACCGAACGGACGGCCGATCGGCCGCCATATCGTGTTCATGACCGACGGCGACATGTCGGCGAACATGGGCAATCTGGGTTTCCAGGGCTATGAGTGGACGATGAAGCGCGTCGGCGGGACGAGCGACAGCGACCTGACTGCACGCCACAACAATCGCTTCTTGCAGCTGTGCGAAAAGGCGAAGGCCAAGAATATCACTGTCTGGGTGGTCAGCTTCGGGACCGCGCTGAACTCGCAGATGACGACCTGCGCGACACCGGGCAAGGCGTATCAGGCAAACAATGCCGCGCAACTCAGCGAAAATTTTCAGGCGATCGCCCGCCAGATCTCGAAACTGCGGTTGTCGCAATGATGATGCGGCGCGATACCCTCCTCCGTCGGCTGCGGAAGCAGCAAAGGGGCGCGGCCGCCGTCGAGTTTGCGCTCGCCGCGCCGGTCTTCCTCCTCCTGCTCATGGGGATCTTCGACTATTCGTGGCAGATGTACGCCAGGCAGGTGCTGCAGGGCGCGGTGAGCCACGCCGGGCGCGATGCGACACTGGAGACCAATGCAGCGAGCCAGACGGATCTCGACGCTGCCGTCCGCAAAAAGGTTACCGACGTGTTCCACGACGCGACGCTAACATTCGATCGCAAGGCCTATGAGAGCTACGACGACATTGGCGACCCCGAGGCCTTCACCGACAAGAATGGCAACGGCAGCTACGACAGCGGCGAATGTTTCGAGGATGTCAATGGGAACGGAAACTGGGACGCTGACCGCGGCGCGGCAGGCAATGGCGGTGCCGAGGATGTCGTTCTCTACACCGCGTCCATGAAGGTCACGCGCATCCTGCCAGTGTGGCGGATGCTGGGGCAGTCGCAGGAAACGACGCTGACAGCGACCACCGTGCTGCGCAACCAGCCGTATAACACCGCGACCTCCACGACTCAGGTGATATGCAAATGACGAGGCTCCTTCACCGTGTCCGGGCAACCGCCACTCGTCTCGCGCGCGAGACGGGCGGCGCCGTCTTCGTCGAAATGGCGTTCACTGTTCCCTTTCTCGTGCTCATCGGTTTCGCGGGGCTCGAGATTGCCAATCTGACGCTCGTGAACACACGGATCAGTCAGATCGGGCTGAGCGCCGCCGATAACGCCTCGCGCATCGCCTTCGGCAGCAACCTGTCGCTGCCGCGCGTACGCGAACTCGACATCAACGAGGTGTTTACCGGGGTTGAGGAACAGGCGCGCCAACTGAATTTTCGCAGCAACGGCCGCATCATCCTCTCCAGCCTTGAACGCAACAGCGACGGCGGGCAGTGGATCCACTGGCAGCGCTGCTACGGCAATCTCAACGTCTCCTCAAGTTATGGCGCTGAGGGTACGGGCAAGACCGGAACGGACTTTCCTGGCATGGGGCCGAGCGGCCGCGAGGTTACCGCAGCGGCGGGGACGGCCGTGATGTTCGTTGAGGTCGTCTACGAATATCAGCCGCTGCTCTACGGAAAATGGCTGGGTCCGAAGACGATCCGCTCGACTGCGGCGTTCAACATTCGCGAAGGGCGCGACTTGAGCCAAATTTACAACCCCTCGCCGGCGGCGACCAAGTCGAGCTGTTCCTGACGCCCGCCGTCTGGCGCCAATCAGGCATTTAACACGAGCGCGTCGGCTGCTATCGCCCGCCACGATGACCGCGGCGCATCCTCCCGACAGCCAGCACCTGGGCTTTCTCGCCCTGCTCCCCGCCGCGATGCGCCCCTATGCCTTGCTTGCGCGGTTCGACAGGCCGATCGGCTGGTGGCTCCTCTATTGGCCTTGCGCCTGGGGACTCGCGCTCGGCGGCGGCGCGCGGAGCCATTGGCCGCTGTTCTTCTGGATGCTGCTCGGCGCGATCGTCATGCGCGGCGCTGGCTGCGTCTATAACGACATCGTCGACCGCGACCTCGACGCAAAGGTCGCGCGAACGGCCTCGCGCCCGGTCGCGAGCGGCGCGGTGTCGGTCCGAAATGCCCTCTTGTGGACGCTCTTGCTGTCGCTTGTCGGACTGGTTGTGCTGCTGCAACTGCCCCGGCCCGCGCAGATTGTTGCAATCATGAGCCTTGCGCTGGTCGCCGCCTACCCTTTCATGAAGCGGATCACCTGGTGGCCCCAGGCGTGGCTGGGCCTCGTGTTCAGCTGGGGTGCGCTGGTCGGCTGGATTGCGGTCGGCGGGGGCGATGGTCTCGCGCTTCCCTTGCTCTACGCGGGATCAATCGCGTGGGTGATCGGCTATGATACCATCTACGCACTGCAGGATATCGAAGATGACGCGCTCGTCGGCGTGAAGTCGAGCGCACGCGCGATGGGAACGCAGGTACGCTCCGGGGTCGCGCTTTGCTACGCGACTGCACTGCTCTTGTGGGCAGGGGCGCTGTGGAGTGTGCGTCCCGACCCGCTTGTATTCGTCGCGCTGGTGCCCGCTGCGCTGCACCTGACGGGGCAGGTTGCGACGCTCGAGCCCGCCAGCGGCGCCGACGCACTTGCAAAGTTCCGCAGTAACCGCTTCGCAGGGCTGCTCATATTCGCGGCGATGCTGGTGGTGGGAAGCGCAGGCTAGCCTATTCGGCCGCAAGCAATTCCTCAGCGCCGCCGAGGTCGACCGAGACAAGGCGGCTGACGCCCCGTTCGATCATCGTAACCCCGAACAAGCGGTGCATTCGCGCCATCGTCACCGCATTGTGGGTGACGATCAGATAGCGGGTGTTGGTCTCGCGGCTCATTCGGTCGAGGAGGTCGCAGAAACGCTCGATATTCGCATCGTCGAGTGGCGCATCCACCTCGTCGAGGACACAGATCGGCGCGGGGTTGGTAAGGAAAAGGCCGAAGATCAGTGCCACCGCGGTCAGCGCCTGTTCGCCGCCTGAAAGCAGGGTGAGCGTGCCGAGACGCTTGCCTGGCGGCTGGGCCATGATTTCGAGCCCGGCCTCGAGCGGATCGTCCGAATCGACGAGTTCGAGGTGCGCCTGTCCTCCATTGAACAATGTGGTGAAGAGGCGCTGGAAATGGGCGTTCACTGCCTCGAATGCGGCGAGCAGGCGGACGCGGCCTTCGCGGTTCAGATTGCCGATCGAACCGCGGAGGCGATTCACGGCCTGCTGCAGTTCCTCGATTTCGGCGGCATTCTTCTCGCGTTCAGTATCGAGTTCGGCAAGCTCATCGGCGGCGACCAGATTGACCGGACCCAGCCGCTCGCGGTCGGCGATCAGCCGGTCGTGCTGAGCCGATTCGGTCCCCGGATCCCCGACGCCGTCGCTTTCAAAACCCGCCTTTTGGGGCAAGAGCGGCGGGGGACATTCGAAGCGCTCGCCCGACAGTCGGCCCATTTCGACGCGGCGGAGTTCGGCGTTCTCGGACCGCGCGACCGCCCCGGCGCGGGTCTCGCGCGCCGCGGCGACGCGCTCGCGAATGGTGGTGAGCGCGGCCTCGGCCTCGCGCAGTGCCGCTTCGGCCTCGCGCTCGCGCAACTCGGCTTCGGCGACCTTTTCGCGCAACGCCGACTGCTGCGCCTCTGCGGCACAGCGGTCCGCGGCAAGCTTGTCGGGAAGGTTGGCAAGCTTTTCGGCCTCGGCCGCAAGCGCGCCTGCACGCTTGTCCATGTCGGCGACGCGGCGCGCGGCCTCGCCTGCGCGGGCCTTCCAGCTCTTGATCTCGGCGCTCACGACTGCCTGACGTTCGCTGAGCGCTGCGAGCGCGCGGTCGTGATCGGCAAGCGCTCCCTGCGCCGCGTTGGCGTCGCTTCGTGCCCGTTCGGCATCGGCCTCGGCGCGGTCAAGTGCGGCACGAGCGATCGTCTCGTCGGGGAGCGCGGCGAGCGCCGCCTCATGCGCTGCGAGCTGCTCTTCCGCCTCCTTGGCGGCCGCCGCGATTTCGGCGAGACGACCAGCGAACAATGCGGCGGCATCGCGGTGGCGGTCGAGCGCCGCCTGTGCCTGATCTGCGGCGCGCAGCGCGCCGCGCCGCGTCTCGTCAGCGTCGGCGAGCGCCTTGCGCGCCGCGGCTGCCGCCTCGGTGCGTGCTGCGAGCGTCGCGGCGGCCTTCTCGCGCCGGGTACGCAGTTCCTCGACGCCAAGTTCGACCTCCGGCCGCTGCGCGGCGAGGGCATCGAGGCGGTTCTGCCGCTGCAACCTTTCGCTCGCGGTCGCGCCGTCGCCGCGGGTCACGAAGCCGTCCCAGCGGCGCATCACGCCGCCGAGGGTCACGAGCCGCTGGCCGACGGCGAGCGGCTGACCCGTGTCGCCTTCGGCGACCGCCACCTGGGAAAGACGGCGCGCGAGCGCCAGCGGTGCATCGACGAACTCGGCGAGCGCGCGAGTCCCGGTTGCAAGGGGCGGATCATTCTTGCTGGGCTCGGCACCGCGCCAGCTGCGCGCCGCATCGGCGTCGGTCCCGGCGTCGAGGTCGTCGCCCAGCGCGGCGGCGAGCGCGGCTTCGTAGCCCGGCTTTACCTTGATCCGGTCGAGGATGCGGTCGGCGTCGCTGCGCGCGGCGGCGAGCGCGCGCTGCAGCGTAGCGGCCTCGCCTTCGAGCGCGGCGAGCGCGGCGCGTGCCTCGGCAAGACCAGCGTCGACCGCTGCGAGGTCGGTGGTGGCAGCTTCCCGGTCCGCCTCGGCCTCGGCGAGCGCGGTTTCGGCCTCTGCGATCGCGGACTCGGCGCGGGCCGCCGCGCGAGCGCTCTCCTCGACGTTGGCGGCGAGTGCAGCGCTATCCCCGAGGGCCGCGACGTCCGCCTCGACGCGCGCGCTTTCGCTCGCAATCCGCCGCACTGCCGCTTCGGCGTTGTCGCGGGCGCCCAGCGCGACGCGCCGGTCAGCGGCCTCGCTCGCGGCCTTGGCGCGCGCCTGCGCGAGGGCGACCTCGGCATCGCGCAGCCGCGCCTGCGCCGCCTGATGCGCCTCGACAAGCGCGGTCCTGTCGGCATCGTGCACGGCAATACGCTGCGCGAGCTCCTTGCTCTCGGCATCAAATGTGGTCAGTGCATGATGCGCGTCTCGTGCAAGTTCGCCCTCCCGCGCGCGATCATCGGCGAGCCGCGCCTGCTGCGCGGCCAGATCGTCGATCCTCTGGCGCGCCGCGCGTTCCTCGCCGGCCAGGCGAACCTGCGTCGCGGTGGCCTCGGCGAGGGCATCGCGCTGAGCCTGCGCGTCGGCGCGGGCAGATCCTACCCGTGTCGCGACCTCGGTCTGCGCGCGCGAAAGCGTTTCCAGCTCTTCCTGCGCCACCCTCACCGCCGCTTCGGCGGCGTCGGCGTCCCGTCGCGCCTGATCGGCGGCGGCGGCGGCGTCGCGCCAACGCGCGTAGATCAGCCGTGCTTCGGCGATGCGGATCTCGTCGCTCAGCTTGCGATAGCGTTCAGCAGCGCGAGCCTGGCGACGGAGCGCGTTTGCGCGCACCTCCATGTCTGCGACGATCTCCGACAGGCGCGACAAGTTGGTTTCGGTGGCGCGCAGCTTCTGCTCGGCGTCCTTGCGGCGCACGTGGAGACCGGCGATACCAGCAGCCTCTTCCAGCATCGCGCGGCGCTCGGTCGGCTTGGCGGCGATAACGTTGGCAATCTTGCCCTGACTGACGAGCGCAGGGCTGTGCGCGCCGGTCGCTGCGTCGGCAAAGATAAGCGCGACATCCTTGGCCCGCACGTCGCGGCCATTGGCGCGATAGGCGCTACCCGCGCCGCGTTCGATCCGGCGAATGATCTCGAGCTCGCGCCCCTCGCTCGCGTCGGAGAGACCGGCGACAAGCGCGCCTTCGGTGTCGCAATGGATCGCAACCTCGGCAAAGTCGCGCGCCGGGCGCGACGAGGTGCCGGCGAAGATCACATCTTCCATGCCGCCGCCGCGCATCGACTTGGGGCTCGATTCGCCCATCACCCAGCGGATCGCTTCCAGAAGGTTCGACTTGCCGCAGCCATTGGGGCCAACGACGCCTGTCAGCCCGGGCTCGATGCGCAATTCGGTGGGTTCGACGAAGCTCTTGAACCCCGTCAGGCGCAGCCGCTTTATCTGCACGAAGAGCTCCCGTGCAGATCACCGAATCGCAGGCTGTGCAACGATCGCGTCACATATCCCCCTAAAGCGCCGTCATGCCGTGCAGGCGGGGGAGTCGCAAGGGGCTTGAGGCGGGAAAGCCCCTCCCCCTCTGGGGAGGGGGAGAGCGGCTCAGCGCGCACCCATGATGCGCAGGCGGTCGCGCAGCAGGGGCCAGGAGGTGATGCCCTCGGCGACCTGGCCGTTGATCACGAAGGTTGGCGTCCCCTGAAGGTTGTACTGCTGCTGCGCGGCGCTCGTGCCGTCCTCCAGCTTCTTGATGCCGTCGAGGTTGGCAAGGCAGGCGTTCACCTGTTCACCGGTCATGCCGCGCGACTGGAAGAACTCGTCGAGTTTCACGGCCTTGGCGATCTGCTGGAAACGCACCGCAGGCGCCGATTTCATCGCCGCCTCGAAGCCTTGCGGATTAGCCTGTGCGGCTTCAAAAATCTGCGCCTGCGAGGCGAAGGTACTTTGAGTCAAAGGAAAATAGCGTTCGGGCGGCGCGCAATGGGTGATTGCGGCAGCGGTGAGGTCGACGCCGTCGCGTACGAAGTTGCGCAGTTCAAGGCTGACGCGGCCCGTGTCGATGAAATCGCGCTTCAGTTCGTCATGGCTCTCCGCCGCGAAATCGGCGCAGTGCGGGCAGGTCAGCGACGCGAATTCGATGATTTTGATCGGCGCATCGGGGTTGCCCATCACATGCCCGCCCTCCGGGCTGACGGCCACGACGTCAGACCAGCTCTTGCCTTCAGGAGCAGAGACCTTTGCGATCACCTCCTGTTCCTTGACCGGGTCGGTCTTGCTGTCGCCGCAAGCGGCGAGCGCGAAGGCGCCGAGCGAGGCGAGGAGCGCAATGCGCAGCGTGGGCAAGGTCTTGGGCACGGTCTTCTCCGTCTGATTGTATTGGGGTGTCTTACTTCTGCTTGAGCGCGGCGTCGAGGATCGGTTTGAGATCGGCCCAGTGGCCGACTTCGACCCTGCGGCCGTTGACGAAAAAGGTCGGCGTACCTTCAACTTTGTCGGCGTTCGCCCCGATGGCGGTCATCCCCATCAGCTCGGCCTCGGCGACGCCGCTCGCGAGGCAGCTATTGAGCTGCGCGGGCGTATAGCCGCGCGCGCGCATCAGCACGTCGAGCCCGGTGTCGGCCGCCATCCGCCGCGTTCGCTCGCCCAGCGTGCCTTGATACCAGGGCGCCTGCTGCGCCTGCGTCATTTTCGCTGCCTTGCCCAGCCATGCAGCCTGCGCCGCGAAGATCGCCTGGTGATCGGCGGCGAACGCCTTGGGTCCGCCGCAGCGGGCGAGCATTGCCGCGGTCATGTCGAGCGGGTCGCGAATGAAGTTGCGGTATTCGAACAGAACAAGCCCCGTGTCGATATATTGAGCCTTGAGAGGAACCCCCGCTTCCTTTGCAAATTCGGCGCAATGCGAGCAGGTGTAGCTGAAATATTCGACCAGCTTCACCTTCGCCTGCGGATTGCCGACGCTATAGGCGCCGATACCGCTTTCGGTGACCGTTGCCGACCAGCGCGGGCCCGTGGGTTTGGCAGGCGCGGCACCGACAAGCAGCGCTAGCGCGGCGGCCGAGAGCGCCGCGACGGCGGCGCGGCGGGGCAGCGATGCGATGGAAATGGCGAACATGGTCGAGCCGGTCTTTCTGTCAACTGATCCGCGGCAGCTTCGGCGGCGCGGCGAGCCCCGCGGCCATGCGTTCGAGCACGGTTCGAAGCTCGGGATCGCCGATGTCGCGAAGGCTGTCCCCAAGTTCGGCGGGTACGGGCTTCAGCATTGCGGGCGGCTGAACGGGCACCCGCGGCACTATCTGGCCATGCGTCATGCGCACATGCGCGATGGCGGCATAACCGAAGAAGCGATTGACGGCGGAGATGATGTCGGGCGCGACATGCTGGAGCATCGGCGCATGCGCACCGCTGATCGTCAGATGGAGGGTGCCGCCCGCCTTTTGCCCGGCAGGAAAGCGAATCATCGCAGGCTGGGTAACGTCGGCCAGCTTTGCGCCGACGATCTCGCGCCAGCGGCTGACCACCGACGACTGGATAAATCCGAATTTGCGAAACGCTGTGCGTCCAATTTCGGGGACGAGGTCGGAAATCGCGCGAGCCTCGCCGCCGCGCGGTCGCTCATAGGGGCGCGCGGTCGCCTTCGCCTTCGCGCTCCTTTTCGCCTTCGCCGCCTTGGCGGGGGGGTCTTCGCTGCCAGCATTCGCCATGGGCGCCAGCATGCCACAGCCGGGGGGTGAGCGTCCAGATGAGGCGGAAGAATGAAAGGTCCAGAAGAAGCGAATAGGGTTGCCTCCGGTGCGCCCGGCCCTTCCCTTAAAAATCGCTTTCCTCGATTGGACCCCCGTGCCAGCCTCGCGGCATGACTTCCCCGCTCCCCCCGGTTTCGCTTGCACCTCTTCTTCAGCCCTCGTCCCCGCATTCGGCGAGGGATATCATTGCACCGGCCGTGCAGGACCAGCTTGGCACCCGGGCGCGCACGAGAGGCGACGGCGATCATGCACACCCGGGCAGAGCCGTTCCGCACGCGTGCTCGGTGGGTCTGCTCATTGAAGGACGGAGCGGCGGGCGATGACCAATGGCGCCGCATCCGCGGCGCGCGACTTCGCGCCGCGCCTGCTCGCCTGGTATGATCGCGCGGCAAGGCGCCTGCCGTGGCGCGTGCCACCGGGTAGCAGCGCGATGCCCGATCCCTACCGCGTCTGGATGGCGGAAATCATGCTCCAGCAGACGACGGTCGCCGCGGTCGCGGGTTACTTCGAGCGCTTTACCGCTCGCTGGCCCACCGTGGCCGACTTGGCAGCCGCCGACGATGCTGACGTCATGGCGGCGTGGGCGGGGCTCGGCTATTATGCCCGCGCGCGCAATCTGCTTGCCTGCGCGCGTGCAGTTGTGGCTGAGCATCGCGGGCGGTTTCCCCAGACCGAGGCCGGCCTTCGCGCGCTGCCCGGGGTCGGCGATTATACCGCGGCGGCGGTTGCAGCGATTGCCTTCGGCCGTCCGGCGGTGGTGGTCGATGCCAATATCGAGCGCGTGATCGCGCGCCACAGCCTCATCGAAACGCCGCTCCCCGCTGCAAAGCGCGAGATCAAGTCCGCGCTTGCGCCGCTGGTTCCGAACGATCGCCCAGGCGACTTCGCCCAGGGCCTGATGGACCTTGGTGCGACCATCTGCACGCCGCGAAGCCCTGCCTGCTCGCTCTGCCCGGTGATGGACGATTGCCGCGCGCGTGGCTGCGCCGACCTCGAGCGGCTGCCGGTAAAGCCGCCGAAAAAGGCGAAGCCGCAGCGTTACGGCGTTGCGCTTTGGATCGAGCGCGACGAGCGCATCTGGCTCGTTCGGCGCCCGGCAAAGGGCATGCTAGGCGGAATGCGCGCGCTCCCGGGCGGAGAATGGTGCGCGACCCCGCCTCGCGAGTCGGGCATTGCGCGGGTCGACCATAGCTTTACCCATTTCGACTTGCGCCTCACCCTGGTGCGCGGCGAACGGCCAGGCGAAGCCACCGATGCCGCAGCGGAAGGCGAATGGTGGCCGCTCTCGGCGCTTGACGCGGCGGGCTTGCCCACGCTCTATCGCAAGCTGATCGACAGGCTGCGGGAGATGGACGAATGAACATGATGGTGACGCGCCGCGCGCTGCTCGGCGGAATGGCCCTGGGCGGCGCCGCCGCGCTCCTGCCCGGTACGGCGTGGGGCTTTCGGGCCGACGGGGCGAGTCTCTACCCCGCGACCAATGCCTTCATCAAAGGCTTTGTCGACCGCCGCGAACTTGCGAGCACACTCGCCTGCATCGGCAAGGGGCAAGAGGAGGCGCTGAGTTTCGGCTACGGCACGCAGGCGATGGATTCGGCCAGGCCGGTAGGCCCCGACACGCTGTGGCGGCTCTATTCGATGACCAAACCCGTTACCGCGATCGCGGCGATGCTGCTGATCGAGGACGGCAAGATGGGACTCGACCAGCCGATCGCCGACTTCCTCCCCGCCTTCAAGGCAATGAAGGTGCAGAATGTGCCCGACGGCTCAATCACCGAGGTGCATCCGGCGAAGACGCAGATCACCGTTCGCCACCTTCTTACCCACACCGCCGGGCTCGGCTACAACATCATCCAGAAGGGGCCGATCAAGGCCGCCTATGACGCCGCGGGCATCGTGGGCGGCCAGGTGAGCCGCCTGCCGATCCCCGGCCTCGCGCCCGTCACCGCGGCGCCCAGCCTTGCCGCCTTTGCCGACCGGCTTGCCGAGCTTCCCTTGGTCTACGAACCCGGCACGCGCTGGAGCTATTCGGTCAGCCTTGACCTTACAGGGCGGCTGATCGAGGTCGTGTCGGGCCAGCCTTTCGACGCCTTCCTCAAGACACGCATCTTCGATCCGCTCGACATGAAGAGCACCTGGTTCCAGGTGCCAGCGAGCGAGGTGCACCGGCTGACAACCAACTATGCGCCGGTCGGGGGCGTGCTGATCCCGATGGATCCCGCGACGAGCTCGATCTACCTCGACAAGCCGCCCTATCCATTCGGCGGCGGTGGGCTGGTGTCGAGCGCGCGCGACTATGACCGCTTCCTTGCGATGCTGCTTGGCGAAGGCGAGACAGGCGGGGTGCGTATCATGAAGACGGAGACCGCGCGGCTGGCGATGTCGAACCTCATCGATGACGCGGTCGACCGCAAGGGCACCTTCATCGAGGGCGAAGGTTTCGGCGCCGGCGGGCGCGTGTCGCTGCCGACCTCGGCTACCGGCGAGGGGCTTTACGGCTGGGCGGGCGCGGCGGGCACCGTTGGATTCGTCGACCGCGTGCGCGGTTACCGTGTTGGCGGCTACACCCAATATATGCCCTCCGACGCCCTCCCCTTCCAGTCCGGCTTTGCCAAGGCCTTCTACGAGGATGCACTGCGCTGATGGCCATGCCGCTCGGATTCACAGGGGCAAGGCTCGATCGCGCCGACCAGGTGCGCGTCGATGCGGAACGCTTTGCAGCCGCGATGGCGGATCCGCGCGCCTTGTGCCTCGCACTTGACGGTATTGATCCGATTCCCGGCGAGCGCGGAGGTCTTCGATGGGAGCCCTTCGATCCTGCCGATGATCGGGAGGTGATCCTGCTCGGCCTCGACGAGGCCGGGGTCCCGCATTTCGTGCGCGAGCCCGGGCCCGGGCAGCGCATCGATGCGCGCTCGCGCACCGTGATGCGACTGCTGCCACTCCTTTCGCCCGAGGAAGCGGCGCTCTATGGCGGCGCGCGTAGCCTCGTAGACTGGCACGCGCGGCACCGCTTCTGCGCGGTTTGCGGCACGCCGACCTCCTTGTTCCGGGGCGGTTGGGGGCGGCAATGCAGTGCCTGCGGGGCCGAACATTTTCCCCGCGTCGACCCGGTTGTGATCATGCTCGCCGAGTTTGAAGAGCGCGTGCTCGTCGGCCGCCAGCCGGGCTTCCAACCCGGTTTCTTCTCCGCGCTCGCCGGTTTCGTGGAGCCGGGAGAATCGCTCGAAGAAGCGGTTGCCCGCGAATTGTTCGAAGAAGCGGGGATCCGCGTGACCGACGTCTCTTACGTCGCAAGTCAGCCCTGGCCCTTCCCTTCCTCGCTGATGATCGGTTGCCGGGCCCGGGCGCTCGGACCCGCGTTGACGCTCGACACGACCGAGATCGAGGCTGCGATGTGGGTAGACCGCGCCGAGGTTCGCGCAGCGCTCGCGGGCGACATGGGTGCCCCCTTCATGGCCCCGCCGCCGCTCGCCATTGCGCGGCATTTGCTGGAGGAATGGGCGGGGTAGAGCAGGTCACTTCAAGCCCGGCACAATGGTGCGCGCAGAGCGTCTCGAAGCCCTGTCCATCATCCGTTCCCGCCGGGAAAAAGGCGCCATTCGCCAAGCTCAGGGCGAACAGGCCTCAAAAGCGGCGCGCGCCTAAAGCCGCCGCCCGGTAATCCGGCTGATTTCCTTTGCCACCATCGACTCGACCATGGCCGGCAAATGGGTGTCGAGCCATTGTTTGAGCATCGGGCGTAGCGCCTCCAGCACCACTTCTTCCACGGTGCGGCCACCCGGGGCGGTCGCGGCGGGCGCGTGCGCGGCGGGAGCGGGCGCAGTAATTGCGGCGCTCAGGGCGCTGAGCGACTGGCGTGCGGCGTCGGCGCTTTCGGAGGAAACGAGTTCCTCGTTGGCCACCGGGGTGGCGGCCGCGGCCTCATCGGCTTCTTCCTCGGCGAGGTCGAGGATGTCGTCGGCGGGGCTGGGAGCGCGCGCGGATCCGGGCGCCTCGTCCCGCGCTATCACGCGCCGGATCGACGACAAAATATCCTCCATCGACGGTTCTCGCGACAGGTCGCCCATATATGTCCCTTCCGGCGCGCCCCTCACGGGCGGTTAACCATCTCTTACCGGGCGGGGAGGAACCTTGCCAAGCCCTATTGTTGGAGCGCGGGGTCAACCGGGCCGATCAGGGGATTGGTGCCCTCGGGCACGCTGGCGTCAGCCGCGGCGACGCTGCGCGTGTCGGTTGCCTGCTGCTGCGGCGCAGGATCGTCAGCCCAGTCCCAGATCTGACCCTTCACGCGCGCGTAATTGGCGGCAGGGTCATAGAGCGGGCCGCCCTCGATGCCGAGGTCGCGTGCCTCGGCCTTGCCCATCGCCGCGAGAACAGAGAAGGCGGCAACATAGCTATTGCGCTTCGCCGAGACGAGCTGGACCTGTGTGTTGAGATATTCCTGCTCGGCATTGAGGATGTCGAGAATCGAGCGCGTGCCGACGCTGTTTTCTGCGCGCACGCCTTCAAGCGACAGCGCATTGGCGCTCACCGCCTGCTGCGTGGCTGCAATCACTCGCTCGTTCGCCTGCCACGCGGCATAGGCGCCGCGGGTCTGGGCAATGACGTCGCGTTCGGTCGCAACATAGGTCTCGATCGCCTGGCTCGAGCGCGACTGCGCTTGGCGGACCTGTGCCGAAGGACGCCCGCCCTGGAAGACCGGGATGGTCAGTGAGACACCCGCCGCCGCGCTCGACGTTTCCTGCGACACGCCGACCCCGGGAACCCCGCTCGACAGCGAGCCGAGGAAATTGTTGTAGCCTCCGCCGAGCGTCGCTGACAATTTGGGCGCCCGGGTGGCCTTCGCGGTGCCGATGTCGGCGCGCGATGCATTGACCAGCTGATTTGCAGCCTCGATGTCAGGGTTGTTGGCGAGCGCGATTGCGACCGCATCCTCCGCGGTCGCCGGCAGGTTCGGGAGCGGCGGAGGCGGCTGAAGGTCGACCGGTGCCTCGCCGACGAGCCGTATATAGGCCTCGCGGCTGGCGATGAGATTCGCCTCGGCGGTACGCAAATCGCTTTCTGCAAGCGCAAGCCGTGCTTCCGACTGAGCAACGTCGGTGCGCGTCAGGTCACCGATTTCGAACCGGTCGCTTGTCGCCTGCAAATTGGTCCGCAGGACGGAGACATTGTTCTGGTTGAGCTGGACGATCGCCATATCGCGCAGCACGTCCATATAAGCGCCGACGACCTGCGCGAAGACGCTCGCCTCGGTCGCGCGCAGATCAGCCTGGCCCGCCTCGACGCGATATTTGGCTGCCCTCACCGCATTGCGGACCGCGCCGCCCTGATAGATGGGGACCGACAGCTGGGCGCCCGCACTGATCGAGCGGGCGGGCGAGGAGAAACTGTTGCCCGGGATAACGATATTCTCGGTATAGTCGGTGCTCGTGCCGATGCTCGGGAGACCGAAGCTCTTCTCGATGGGCACATTTTCGTCGTTCGCCCGCTGCCCCGCACGGGCCGCGGTCAGCGTTGGGTTATTCTCATATGCCTTTGCGAGCGCCCCCTGCAGCGTTTCGGCCTGGGCCGCGGACGCCATCATCAGAGCGCTGACCGCCAGGCCGGCGAGCCAGCGGCTGCGGGGCAATCTGTGGTCTGGATCGTACATGATCGTTTCAGCCTGATGAGAAGGGAGAGAAAGGTTTTTAGAACTGGAACCCGGCAGGCGCCTCGAAGCCGGGCAAGGGCGCGACGTCCATGTCGGCAAACGGGCGCAGCGCGACGATGCCGCCCGCCTTCACGCCTTGAACCAGGCGGACAACCGCGCCTTCGCGCCGGGCAGCGACCAGCTTGCCGCCTTCGGCAAGTTGGTCGGCGATCGCATCGGGAAGAACCTCGATTGCGCCGTCGATGATGATGCGGTCGAACGGGGCGCCATCGGGAGCTCCCCCCGAAAGCGGACCTTCGATCCAGCGAATAGCATCCGAAGCCGTCGCTTGGCGTCCCGCTGCGATCAGCGCGGCATCCTCTTCGAGCGCGTGAACTTCAGCGCCGAGGCGGGCGAGCAGGGCCGCGCTATAGCCTGTCGCGGCGCCGATGAGCAGAACGCGGGCGCCGGGGCGGATCGCCGCCTCGACGAGCATCCGGCCGGTGACGAGCGGAGCATTCAGGTAGCGCCCGCCGCCAAGGTCGATCGCGCGGTCGATATAGGCAACGCTCGCGAGCGCCGCGGGCACATGCGCCTCGCGCGGCTCGGCGGCCATCGCAGCCACGACGGCGGGGTCGATGACGTCGTTGGTCCGAAGTTGGCTGTCGATCATGGCCGAGCGCATCTCGGCCGCGCTGATATCGCTCAATTGGGTTGCCATGCCTGCCATCCGATTCCTGGAGTTTCAACCTCGCGGCGCAGCTCTAGCCGAAGCCGCGCTGTATTGCAATAGTAATACAGCCCTGCTGCCCGCGTTGCCGCCGCGCATAGCGGCGCAGAGGAACGCCGCCAACCCCGGATCGCGATAATCGCGGCGGGTCAGGCGAATCCTTGACAAGGCGGCGAAAGCCCCCCACTAGCGCAACCCGTCCAACACCCGGCCGTCCGCTCGTGCGGCAACGGCAGTTCGGCGCGAGGCCCGATGGCGGAGTGGTGACGCAGCGGACTGCAAATCCGTATACGCCGGTTCGATTCCGGCTCGGGCCTCCATGATTTTACCATTTAAAATCATACCATTATCTGCTTCCAGGGGCGCGGAACGCGCGAGGAACGGTTTTGCGCTTTGTTGCGCCATGTTGCGCGCTTTTACGCGGATTACATCGGTTTGCTGGCCAGTCCGTGCAACATGGATGCAACACGAAACGGGTTACTTCCTTCGAGGAACTACCCGCGATTTATCGATTATGATTGGCCGCCGACGGGAAGCCCGCCCGATCACTCGCGGGGCTGACGCAGGCGCAGGTTCCGGCTCTGGCGCCGGTGCTTCCGCGTAAGAGGTGGCCTCTTCGAAGCGTGCGACCTCGGAGGCAGGAATGCGGATCAGCGCGCCGATACGAAAGCAGCCCAGCTGCCCCTCATTAATGAGTTTGCGGATCATGCTGTCGCTGCATCCCCAGCGCTCAGCAAGCTGGGGCACGGAGTAGGGCCGAACATCGTGCTCGGCCGGGATGTGGCTCCTTTCAGTCAAAAGCGTGGCCGCCTTTTCGGTTGGCACGCTTCCCAAGCCCGCCGGCAAGCGGCCTCGACCTCTGGATCTGGATGCGGACGCGGATATTGCGCCCGGTAGGCTTTCTCCATGGCCTCTTCCCGCTCAGCTTTCCTCACTGCGATACGATCCTCCGCCAGATTGCGGGCCCACTCCGCGGCCGCCTTGGAGAGAGCATCATATCCTCCCATTGCGACAAAAAGATCGAGGTCGTCGGCCGAAAGCGTAAGCGTTTTGCGACGTTCGATCTTCTCCGAGAATCGACGATAAAGTTCGGCCGGTGTTGTCATATCAGCGCCTCTCACGAGATTTGGGTTGAGATGCGCCCCCCTCAGCCAGCCGCTTCTTGACCCGGTCCAATAGCGCATCTGCCTCGGCCTTCTTGGCTTCTTCTGCTTTCCATCGGTCGTAATCGCTCAGCAGCGTCGCCGGCGCCTCATCGATGCCGAACTGATCGGCAATGAAATGGTCGAGCTGGACTCGCGCCCAAAAGACGCTGCCGCCCTCCTTCACCCCGACGGCCCTGAACCGCTCCAAGAACGTGGTGTGCGAGACACCCATATAGGCCGCGGCGATCGGGGCCGTCATGCGGCCGGGCCAGTCCGGCATCTGCTCAAGACTTATCTTCACTGCCGCCATCTCCTTGCCTTCTATCCGGTCGTTCAGGCTTGTCCACGCGGTCCTGCGGGGCGGGTCACGTCAGTGCAGACAGCGCGAGCAAACTGCCGCTGATAAAGCTCACCATGCTAGCGATCGCAGCGAGAATCCCCACTACCAGGGCGATGTTGCCTCGCCTCATTGGTCGAGAGACGTCGTGCTCGCTCCCGGCCCCCAAGGCTGCCGACTGAGCGTTCCACGCTTGGCTTTGGGTGGCATCATAGAAGAAATACTGCGTGAAAAATCCCGCCGCGTAGGCGATTAGGACGCAGGCAAGCCCGGCGCCATAGACGGTGAAGGCGGAACGCATGCTCGCCGGATCGACTTTCGAGCCGGTGTTCCCGATGAAGGTTAAGAGGGCAAGGATCGCGCCACCGTTCCCCACGGTAAGGCCATTCAGGAGCGCCTTTGAATAGTCGACCTGATACTGAAGGCGCGCCATCGCCTCCGCGGTTTGCTGCTCGTAATCTTGAAGCGCGACCGCGCGCCCCGTCTGGTTATCCGTCATTTTCCGCCCCCGACTTTCGCTTGGCCGACGAGTCGGCTTCCGCTATACTGAGGGCAACATACAATCCGCCTGTCCCTCGGGTGGCAAAAAGATAATCCGGTCCAGAATGCCGCCCCGCCTAACTGGGGCTGCCGCAAATGGCCAAGGCTAACGAATTTCCTGCATTCCTATCCGTCGATTTCGACGCCGGTACCGGTTTTCGCGACTTCGTCATGGGAGCGGAGCGCGCCGGGAACGCCGTTCGGCGCCAGTTCGAAGACGACATGGGCGAGATCCAGCGCGTCATCAATAAAGCGCTGTCTAAGGGCGTTCAGGGCGGGCGGCTCGATCTCGGCGTCTCGTCGCTGAAGCAAGCGCAGGCGGAAGCTCGCCTTTATGGGGACGCCCTCACGACTACGCTCCGTTCGGCCCAGCTTCTTGCAAAGGAAACCGGCGATAACAGTACTGAGACGCGCCAATGGATAGTCGCCCTTGAAGCCGCGTCGCGTGCGCAAGACGAAAATCGGCGGGCCATCGATGCGGAGATCGCGACCTATACTCGCCTGCAGGCGGCGATGGACGCGGCATCGGACGCGAACAGTCGGCTCGCGCAGTCCTATCGCGCGACGTTCGCGGAGGCGGCGCGCATGGCGCAGCTCGAGGTTGCGAACAGCCGATTTGGCGCCTCCATCGCGCCAGCCCTTTCATCGCGCGCTACAGACAATGGCGCGGGATATCGCGAGCTTGAAAAAGCAGCTCAAGCGGCAGACCAATATGAGCGCCAGCTTTCGGAGCTGCGCCAGCAGGTCAACCCGCTCGCCTTCGAGCAGGCTCGCGTAAACAAGGAGCTGGAGTTTGCTGCGGTCGCGTTCCAGCGCGGCGACATCACGGCGGACCAGCTGGCAGCGCGTACCCAACAGCTCAACGCGTCGCTATCTCGAATGCGGGGTGGTTTCCAATCCACGCGGCACGGCATGGTCCAAGTCGGTCAGCAAATGCAGGATGTGGCCATCAGCTTCATCTCTGGCCAGCGCGCCGGCACTGTGCTCGCGCAGCAGCTTCCCCAGCTTGCGTTCGCGGCGAGCACCTTCGGCGGCAAGATCGGCCAGGTTGCGACGACACTGTCAGGGCCGTGGGGCCTTGCGCTGGTTGGCGCGTCGTTCCTGGCCGGCAGGTTCATCGACAAGCTGACTGACGCTGACGAGGCGACGAAGAAGACTGGGAAGGCCGTCGAGACCTTTGCGGATCTGCTCGACCGCGAGAAGCACAGCCTCGAAGGGGTCAACGAGGCGCTCAATGACTATTACAAGGCGAAGGAACGCGCCCGCGAAATCGACATCCAAAGCGCTGGACTCGCCGCGCAGCGCATTTCCGACAATCTCAAAGAAGCCATTTCAATTCGGCAGGTTTTGGCAGCGCAACTTGAGTCGCTTACCGAGGAAGCCCTGCGCGCGCGCGGCGCAGGTGGCGAAGGCGCGGGGATGGCGATTGTAACGGCCGGAAGCGTCATTCAGTCCCGGATTGAAGAGAACAACGCGGAGCTCGCTAAACTCACCCAGCAGGCCGGCGATGCCGTGATCGACGTCGCCGAACAGATTGCGACAATCCAGTCTGACAACGCAGCGAAGATCAAGGCTGGGTTCGCCATCCTCCGGAAAGAAGCGCGCGAATCGATCAAGGATGTCAGCGCCCTCGCTGCCCGGCTCACCGAGCTCAACAAGTCCGAAAAAGCCGCCTTGGACGCTGACCGCGCGTCGAGGCGCACTCCGCGCAGCACTGACGCTCGCGACGCTTCGCTGGGTGACATGATCGCTCTCATCAACCAGCTATTCCCCGGCGCAAGGATCACGTCGACCACGGGCGGCCGACATGTGAAGGGATCCGACCACTATGCTGGCCGAGCGATTGACTTTGTCCCCGGTGGCGGCGTTGGGCAGTACAGCACCGCTGAGGTCGAGCAGATCCTCGAAGACGCTGGCGTCGATATTCGACGCAACAGGCAGGGGGTGAAGCAGATCTTCGGTCCTGGCCGCCCGGCCAGCAAGCCTGGCGATCACAATGACCACTTCCATTTCGCGTTCGAGGGCAAGGCGCCGGATCCCGAGCGCGTCTTGCAGGCGCAGGAGCGCGCCGCCGAGAAACTGCGAAACCAGATTGAGCGCACCGTCGAGAGCGTGGCGCGCCTCCGCGGCAATTTCGACGAAGCTCCGCGCGACATCGATCGCGCCGCCGCCGCGGTCATGGATCTCGACCAGGCGATTGCCGACATCGACCGCAAGCTGAAGGCCGGCGGGCTCTCCGCCGAACAGCGCGCGGTGCTCATTGCGACGCGTCAAAGCGCGGTCGAAACCCGCGACGAGGTCATCCCCGAATTCCTCACCCGCCCCATCCGGCGAGAGATATCGGACCAGCGCGAGCTCATTGACGGACAGGCCCTGCTGCTACAGGGGCGCCGAGGCGAGTACGAGGTTCTGCAAGACACGATCGATCTTGCGCGGCTGCTCGGCGCTGAGAGCGCGAAAGAACTCGGCACGCAGATCCAAAAGCGTGGCATTACCGAAGATCAGCTCGATATCTATTACCGACAGACCGCAGAGTTGCGCCGTCAGTCGATCGAGCTTCAAATGCAAAACGAGCGGCAACAGAAGCTGCTCAGCGTCGTTGACGAAGTGTCCGAGTCGCTGAGAAGGGGGATCTACAATGTGCTCGACGGCCGCGGGCTGGGGGCCGTAAAAGGCCTGCTCAATGACCTTTACGAGACGCAAAAGCGCGCGGCTACCGAGGATATCTTCACGCACATTTTCGGAGACCATTTTGAGCGGCAGAAGCTCAAAATTCTTGGCCTCGACCAGGTCGACGAGACCGGGAAGGCAATGGCGCAAGCGATGGCGGCGACGGTCTCGCCCATTGACGAACTTGGCAAGGCCGCGGGTAACGCGGCGGACGTTCTTGCCCAAATTGCGGCAAACGACAATGGCGGCTTGGTCAGCGACCTCCGAACGCAGCAGGCCGTGGCCGACCAGGTGCAAGGAGCAATTGCCGGCAGCGAGATTGTCGTCACCGCCCAAAAGTCGGTGCAACGCGAGTTTAACGATGCGCTGAATACGCTGTCGAAAGACTTATTGGGGGAAAAGTTCGCTGACCAGCTCGGCAACGTCATGTCGACCGTCTTGAAGGGCGCGGCCTTTGGCGAAGCGTCGTCCGGCATCTTGCGCAGCCTAGGCATCAAGCAAAGCAAGACCGGCGCGCAAATCGGCGGGGCTATTGGCAACACCTTCTTCGGCCCCGTCGGGGGAGCGGTAGGCGGGATCATCGGCGGCACGATCGGGGGCTTCTTCAAAAAGACCCCCAAGGGGGCTGCCACGATCACCGGTTTCGACAATGATGTCGGCTATTCGGGGTCGAAGAAGCTGCGTGAGGGCGTCACCGCGCTCGGCAACAGCGTCCAGGGCACGCTCAACAATATCGTCGACGCGCTCGGCGGTGACTTCGGCAATTTCGCGGTGTCGATCGGGCAGCGGAAGAAGAAATTCACCGTCGACCCGACTGGCCGCGGACGTACCAAAGGCGCAGGCGTCCAGAAGTACGATTCCGAGGAAGAGGCAACGATGGCCGCGATCCGCGACGCCATTCTCGACGGCGCGGTTAAAGGCATCCGCGAGGGGGCGCAGCGTCTTCTCCGCGCGGGCAAGGATCTCGACAAGCAGCTTCAAAAGGCCGTCGACTTCCAAGGCGTATTCCAGCGTCTCAAGGAGCATGATGACCCAGTGGGCGCGGCGCTCGATACGCTCGACCGCGAGTTCGAGCGCCTGAAGGACATCTTCAAGGAAGCTGGCGCCAGCGCGGCAGAATATGCGGACCTCGAACGCCTGTACGGCATCGAACGGGCAGCGGCGATCAAGGAAGCGTCGGCGCGTGTCACCGCGAGCCTCAAGTCGCTCTATGACGAGCTGACCATTGGCGACAACGGCCGCTCGCTTCGTGACCGCCTCTCCGCGGCACAGGCGGCGTATGACCCGCTCAAGGCCCGCGTGCTCGCCGGCGATAAGACTGCCTATGATGATTTCGCCAGCGCGGCGCAGTCGTTGCTCGAAATCCAGCGCCAGTTCTCCGGCTCGCAGACGCCCTATTTCGATCTTCTCGACGAAATCACGCGCGTTACGAAGGAGCGGATCGACGCGGAATCGCGCGTGGCATCGATCGCAGAGAACCGGGACACGCCCTTCAGTTCCAGCGGCAAGGCGACGGGCGCAGCGCCAGATAATTCGGCCGTTGTCGGGGCGATCGGGGAGACCAATGATATTCTCCGGAACATCGGGCGCATGATTGCTAGCGGTTCGGGCACGCAGTTCGGTGGCCGGCTGTTCGCCACGGAACCCTTCTTCTGACGGGCCTTGTTGGCCGGCAGGCCGAGCCAATGTGACTTCGGAGTGGACGACATGGGAAGTGTAAAGGTGCAGCTCCGGATGCCGCCTCGCTCCGCGTTCAACAAATTCGAGCGGGAGACACGAGCGCGGCTTGAGGCTGCTGCATTGAACGCGACGCACGTAGCGGCCAACCAGGCGAAAAGTCTGATCCGGCGCGAGATGGCCGCCGCCGCTCTTGGGCGCCTCGGAAATGCTGTCGACGGTGGCAGCGATTTGGAGAAGCATCGTGCCCCCCGTCGGTCGGCCGCGGGCTTCGCTGCATCGGGTTGGGTGCATATTCGAAGCCAATCAGACCGCACCCGCGGCGCCATTGAGGCCTACACCGCCGGCGCCGACATTGCGCCACGCCGCGGCCGCTATCTGTGGATTCCCGGTGATGATATCCCCGCTCGCGCCGGCCGCGCCCGGATGACGCCGGAAGCATACTACCGGGCAGGGCTCGACAAGAAGATCGGGCCGCTCATTCCAATTGTGTCAGATGGTCGGCCGCTGCTCATCGTGGAAGGTGCGAGCGTCAGCGCCTCGGGCAAAGCGCGCTCAGCGAAGGGCCTGACGAAGCGCGGGAGACTGCGGAAGGGCCAGATTGCGAAGCCGGTGATCGTGGCCTTCATTGGCATTCGCCGGACGTCGCGACAGGCTCGCGTCGACGTGCCCGCCATCATGCGAGAGATGCAGGCGAAGGTTCCGGGGTTGGTGGCCGAGCAACTGAAGCGACGTTGAGGGTGCCGCTCTTCGCACCTGATGCCGCTACCATCGAAGCGCGGTCGGCAGATCGGACGGGCGGCAAATTTGCACCGGCCTTCGGCGATCCCCCGATCAATACCAACTCTCGGCGGGCGGTCGACATCCCCCGCAATTGGGGGACTCGCTGATGGTTTGCCGGCGCGTCGACCTGCCAGGCGGAGGCTCTGCGATCGTCTGTGGACCGCGGCAACGTAGGCGTAAATGCTGCGGCCGATCCGCGGACCTTCTGTGCGATTGGAAGGTAAGGACCAAGTGCTCTGGCGCATGCGACGCGTCCATCTGCAATCGATGTACGCACATTCCCGCGTCCGACAAGGATTTGTGCCCGAAGCATGCGGCGGAATGGAGGGCGAGGCAGGCCGGACGATGATCCTCAGGTTGTGTGGCAACCAGCAGAATGACCCTGCGCGCTCCGCGCGATGCTTTAGGTGGATTCTCCTTTCTTGCCAAAGGAGACCACATGCCCCTCTCGCGACCCTATTCACGCAGCACCAAGGATAAGCATCTGTGGAGATCTCACACTGACTGCGGGTCGCCGGGTGATGGCCGTCTATGTCGATCGTGCCCGCAATCTGCTCGGCCGCATGGTCTTGTGCCATATGATCGCCGATACCCTCGATGAGATCTGCGCGAGGGCGGCGAGCCGACCGGGAACCCCCTGTCCTAACTCGCCGCCGTACGCGGGGGTTATCTATACCAGTTCCCGCAACCCGTTCCTTACATCATTGCCACCCATGAAAAAGGCAGGGCAAACCGAAGCCGCCCCGCCCTTATCGTCCCGGTTGCCGATGCGATCAGGCTGCTACGCCGGATCCGTGATTGACCATACCATAGTGGAAGAGGTCATTTTGCGCCGGGTTCACCATCGACGGCACGATCGGCAAGCCTTGGCGAAACCACATTTCGCGCGCCGCCATCTGACTGAACGTCTGCCGCGCCTCGGTGACGAGGCGCAAGCGCTCATTAGTCGACGGAAGTTCATCGGGACCGCCCTCGATATCGGAGATGCCCTTTCGACTATCAGCGAAGTGCTCGTAAAGCACCTGATAGCACTCACGCTGATAAGTGATCACCTTCTGACGGACTTCCTCGTCCTTGATTCGGCTGCTGTCGATGCCAAAAAGCCAGCCGTTGACCAGCTCGAGCTTGATGCAGACGCAATCCTGCGCCCCGCCGCGACCGAAGGGTATATGCATGACACATATACCTTCGGACAAGACGGGGTCGCGTTTCACGCGCTGCTCCTGCCCGGACCAGTTCAAACCCATTGCTTCCACCATCGGTTTGAGGGCCAGGAACGTCCCATCGTCCTGCTTGAAGCCGTAGAGGTCATCTCCACGGAAGTTTACGGTTACGATTTCACCCATTATGAGGGCTCCTGCTTGGCGCTCTAATCGCCGATGCTAAACGGGAACCGCTGGACCTAATGGTTTAGCATGCACTGGGTCCGGCGGCTCCCCAAATCCAGCGTTAGAGGCGCCGGATCTTCCCTTTCGGGATTTCGTTCTCGCGATGGTCGCGAGTCTGAGAATGCCCAGTCACCATCCGGCATTCCGAACAAATAGCCAACCATGAACATCGGCCACTTCCACCCGTTCGTTGCGTGCGCGTCAGTCACGGGACCAGCAATAACCAAATTGAGGGCATCTCGATTCGTCATCGGCGCCTCAATCAGTAAGATGCTCGCGGCTGGTCGGCTCTCGTCGTGAGATGCGCGAGCCTCAGGGCGCGACCCTTGGCGCGCTTCCGTTGCGAAGTGTGGTTTCGAACGCCAGCGGCTATCCATGATCCGCCATGAGTCGCGACTATGTCTATGAGCCGCGCGACCTCGTTGATGCGGGAACGATGCACTACGACGTGCTTGCGCGCTGTCCCTGCGGGCACTTGGAAGTCACTGAGAGTATCGATCTATGGGCGCGGCTTCGGCGGCGGATGGGAGATGCGCCTCTATGCTGTGCACGGCACGGAACACGGATTTACCATCGCTGGTAAAAATCCTTGACGTTTTACCTAAAATGGTATAAAAGGGGTTAACCACAATGGGAGCCTGCATCATGAGCAATCTGAACCACGATCCCCATAAAAAGCCTTCTAAAGGGGCGCTGACGCCGTTTGGCGTCGAATGCCGCCGCATCCGTAAAGAGAAGGGATTGTTTATGGGTGACGTCTGCGAGAGGATCGGAATGACGCCCGGCTTTCTCAGCCAGGTTGAAACCGGCGCTAAGGCTATTCCTGACGATCTGGTTGGCAAACTTATTTCGGCGTTGGATTTGCCCAAGAGCGAAGCGGAACTGCTTGAGGAAGCGGCAGCTCTGTCTGCACGCGATTTCCGAATTAGGCTTGATCGTCATGCCGGATATGATGATCGCCGCCTAGCCCGCGCCATTGAGATTGGCTTTGCCAAACTGAGCGATAGCAAGAAGGCCCGCCTCTACAAGTTGCTCAACGAGGACAATGGCAATGGCTGACATCTGCAAGGCGGTTCTGCCCCGGACAAAAGCTCAAATTTTTGACGCGGCGGACCGGCTTCGCGTTGCCTTGCGCCTCAATCCCTCGCAGCGAGTGCAAATGGTGCCGCTTCTTGAGCACGTCCTTCCTGAAGTACTTGAAGATTATCTGTTCGAGGTCGTGCCGGACGACATGATGGCAGGAATTGAGGGTACAACCGATATATCGCTACCCATTATCCGACTTGCGGATCGCACTTATACCAAACTGCTTCGGTCAGACCCGGATGCGCGATACACGGCCGCACATGAACTGGGTCATCTGGTTTTCCATTCAGGCGCACATGTTCAATATGCGCGCCGCAGCGGCTTCGATTGTCGAACGGATCCCGAGTGGCAAGCCGACCGATTTGCAGACGGATTTTTGATGCCGCTCGCGGCAGTCCTGCAGTGTAGGTCGGTGGAACAGGTTGCAGCGAAATTTGATGTGCCGTTTGACGCTGCCAGGCGTCAATATTGGGTGGCGCAGACAGTCCGTAAAGTGCGCAAAAACAAGGGGAGCATTTCGATGAAGCGCTCCCCCTGAATTTTCCTGCACAGAACGTGGCCCCTGTGACAGGTGCGCGATCTGCGAAGGGAATGTGCAACCGTGCATTAGCACGGATTCCTGCAGACGCAAAGGTTGTCGGGCCGCCCTCTTCATCGAGGTGACACATGGCTAAGTTGGCTGCGCCTCCGGGCAAGCGGTTGATCTTTCGTCCGTGGATCACGGTGAAGGGAAAGCGCGTATACGCTAGGTCGTACGGCAAGCGCGTCTTCCCTATCTACGTGGACTACTAAGAAAGGTTCCCCCGATCGTCCGTTGCACCGCGGGAGATCGGGGGGCCGTTTTGCAGTCAGCAATTGGCCAGTGTCCAGAAAAGAAAGGATTGGTCATGAGCGGTAAAAAAACTCCGACGCAGATCTCCCACCGCAGCTCGCGGTCGGGTCGGTTCGTGACTGAGCGCTATGCTCAGCAGCACCCGAGCACGACTGAGCGGGAACGCATAAAGCATCCCGAGCGGAAGTAACTTCCTAGTTTTGGCTGGGCCAAGATAGGAAAGCGAAGGGGCCGGGCCTTGCCCGGTCCCTTCCACAATCGGTTGACCTGGGCGAGAAAGGCCAGATGAGTCGCACTTGGATCAGCGCCGCTGCTAAGCCGATCGCCCCATGGGCCGGGCTCGTGCGACAGACCGGGAAATGGGGCAACGCCTATTCAGGGTTCATGTGCGACGCGACGCCCGAGATGATGGAGATCCACGACCGAATGCCGGTCATACTTCACCCCGAGGATCATGAAGCCTGGCTGCGCGCCCCGGCGGAAGAAGCGATGAAGCTGGTTACGCAATACCCGGCGGACCGGCTCCTGGTGAACCGGACCAATCAGACTTGGTTCGCGAGAAGGAGCTGAATAAGATCAGCCAAGCTTATAGTTTGGGGGGGCGATGACCTATCAATGGGCCACCTGCCGCTACGCCGGCCCCATGAAGGCGGGATATGAAGATAGAGAGATTGCCGAGTGCATTTCCGGACGTGAACCTGTTCCGGACGATGTATTCTGTTATCCCGATGTCGCGCTCTGGCGGGATCGCGTCTGGGACATGCTTGACGACATCCTCACCGATCCTGTCAAGCAAGCCTTCAGATGCAGCCCGCCCGAATATGTCGTCTCGGACGACTTAAGTTGGCTCAACAACATTGTTCTCTCGGCCAGCGGTGGTGACGTCGATATGAAATCGCTGCTCGCGGAGCGCCTACGACAAGAATATGGTGCCTTCCGCGCTGGGCATGCCACACGCACCGACGATCTAGCGCCTTTCTACGTTCAAGGTTTGCGATACCTGCGCGCGGACGAAGCCGAAGACAGAGCGCGCGCGCTCTTCTTAACTCCCGAGTTCCAACACGCGACCGAACCATTGCTCCAAGCCGCGATCGCTGACCTCGATGCGCGCAGTCCGTCGGGTGGCCGCGAAGGGCGGCTTTATTTCTGCGCCGACGAACGCAGTCTGATTGCGAGCCACGGCGTCTCTGGCCATTATCTCATTTACGGTGGAGAGTATCTGCAATGCCTCGGCACGCGCCTGATCGGCAGGGCTGAATCAGACCGCGTCCTGAAGTCGGTCGGCCGACCCACTATGTTCGTCTGCGATATTCCAATGCGCGTGATACATGATGCAACCCTGGAGCGTTTTGCCGGGCAGATACTCGAAATCCTGTTCTGCGAGATCATCGGCGAGCAGTCGCATGCGCTGGGACGAAGCGCCGGATCCGGCCTCAGTTTAAGCGTCGATCTCCCCGGCGAACATATCGTGGGCCATTATCATCCCGCCAAAGTCAGCGACCCGCGCTGACGCCGTTATGCAGAGCTTTTTGGACATCTTCAGAGTTTGCTGAGTGCTTTAAGCATTCGACTTGATCGGTCCTAGCTGCTCAGACCGGAGATGTCTGACCTGGCAAGTCCAAATCAAAGCTGCTTTGTGCGTCCTCGGGCGGCAGCGGCAGCTCTGCAATACCGATCACCGCCATTTCACTGGACACCAATTTGCGGATGTCGGAGTCGTCGGAATATATCTCCGTCGCTCCATGGAATCTTGCGATGGCCACAATCTGCTCATCGAACTTTGCTTTCGCACGCGGCGAGGTGGAACCGCGGGCGGCTCGCTCACGGGCTAACGCCGCACATTCCACGGCGGCAAGCTCGTCAAAGGCGACGATCTGGATAGCTCGCTTATTGCGAAGGCGCGCCATCCATTCCGGGCCAGCTGCACCGGCTCCAACCAGCAATTCTGACAGCACGGGAGTAGGAATGAGCAAACGTCCGCCGCTCTTGGACATGCGCTCAACGAGATAATCTACACGCTCCTTGCAGCGGTCGACCTGCTGCCCGTCTTGGCCTAGCGGCGCGCTGATTTCGGGATCGAACATCAGCAGCAGCACCGAAGCGTCAATGGCCGCAATCAATGTGTGCTCTCCCCGCCTTTTCGCTCTCGCGACAGGACGCCGATAGGATCTTCAACCTTCCGCCAGTCCGAGGCCGGCGCGGTTCGGATGCTGGCCACGGCCGCGCTGAGGGGGCTGTCGTCCAACTCTTCGAAAGTATCGATCGAGAACTTTCGCAATTCCCAGGTGCCGTCCCCATTGCGGTACCACGTGCCATTCCCATGAAAGCGCACGGGACCGGCCCTAAATAGCGCAGCCAAGCGCTGCCCCATCGAGGCGGGCGCCTCGAGCGAATATGATCTTGCGCCGTCCATAATGCCGACATGCACAGTCGCATCACGGCCTTCCACTCGGAATACGATACCGTCGACCGTTCCATTCTGCTTGATTGGGCCGTATGCAACGCGCTCGACGCGCGTGCGCCCCGGGAAGTCGACGTAGATCACATTGCCCGAAGCGTCGGCAATTTCGCCCGTGGCGTTATCTTCCCGAAGCAGATTGTCGATCTTGTCATAGGCCTTGATCAGGGAAGGCGCACCGTCACCTGCGCCGGCGTCCTTGATCCGGGCTTCGACCTTCGGCACTGCCGCATGCGCCACCACCGCCCGGACGACGGTTGACCCAAGCTCAAGACCTTTGAAATGGACGTCCGCGCGCTCGCCGAATAACTCGCCAAGCGCTTTGAGGTACTCCCCAAGGCGCTCGAGCGGGATTTCGTCAGGCGAGTAGCTGCCCGAGATCCGAAAGGTGAACTCGCGGTCCATTGCCCAAGCTTCTGCCACAGATTGATTGCGAGACAATAAATATCACAATCCGCGCGCCGTCACCCGCGACAATTGCCGCAAAACCACCGATCTCGAATTGTGAAGAAGAACTGCAAACTGGCGATTGATTATACAGTTCCATGCAGTTCCCGGAGTTCATCTCCCGCGTATGCGAGCTAGCACTACTTTGGCAGAATGTTGATTGGGTTGTTTTCGCGCGCGTATCCGCAATGAGGACAGCATGTGGGTGGCGGTCGCGAGAGGTGGTCAAGGATGGCCTGCCGGACTGCTGGCAGGCTCGGCTG
>Ga0180222_1000972_pt1 | contig 34788 bp, 22 predicted proteins | sample eDN5th37CKraftOP_FD_151336 | JGI IMG/M metagenome (GOLD analysis project Ga0180222, IMG submission 151336) | Enriched Organic Plus compost microbial communities from Emeryville, California, USA - eDNA 5th pass 37_C Kraft OP (version 2) (version 2) ...
CCCCGACGTTGCGCGAGCAGCGCCTGCTGCAGGCGGCCGCGCTGGTCGAGCGCGGCCGGCTGACGCGCCCGGAAGGCGACAACGCGGCCGAGCTGTACCTGGCGATCCTCGCCGAGGAGCCGCGCCAGCCCGACGCCGTGCGCGGCATCGGCCGCCTGCTCGAGCGGCTGGGCGCGCGTGCGGCGAACGCGATCCAGGGCGGCGACGGCGACACCGCGCTCGCCGCGATGACGCAGGGTGCGGCGCTCGCCGAACGCGCGCAGGTCGACGGCGGCCCCGCGTTCGCCGCCTTCGCCGCGCCGATCCGCCGCGCGGTCGAGGCGCGCCGCGGCAGCGCGCGCGACGCGCTCGACGGCACCGCGCTGGCCGCGCTGAAGCCGCTGCTGCCGGCATTGGCGAAGATCGATCCGCAGCAGGCGCGCGCCGTGCAGGACGACCTCGACCGGCCGGCGCGCCTCCTGCGCGAGGGCGGCCGCTTCCGCGATCCGGGCGGACCGGCCATGGTGATCGTTCCGGCGCGCCGCGCCGGGTCGATCGGCCACGCGTTCGCGATCGGCGCGACCGAGGTCACCCGCGCCGAGTACGCGCGCTTCGCCGCCGCCACCGGCCGCGCGGCGGCGCGCTGCCGCGAGTCGCAGCGGCTGTTCGCGCGCTCCGACGGCCTGGCCTGGGGCAGCCCGGGGTATGCCCAGGGCGAGGACCATCCGGTCGCCTGCGTGAGCTGGAACGACGCGGCCGCCTACGCCGACTGGCTGAGCCGGCGCACCGGCGCGCATTACCGCCTGCCGACGCGGCAGGAATGGCTGCAGGCCGCGCAGGCGGCCGGCGCCGGCACCGCCTGCGGCGCGGCCAACCTCGACCGCGGCGGCGGCAAGGGCTGCAGCGACGCCTATGCGCAGACCGCGCCCGCGGGCCGCTTCGCCGCCACGCGCGACGGCGTGTACGACATCGCCGGCAACGTGGCCGAATGGGTCGGCGACTGCGCGAAGCCGGCCGGCGCCGCGGCCGGCTGCCGCGAGCGCATGTACCGCGGCCTGTCCTGGCGCGACGACGACGGCGAATCCAACCTCGCCGCCGCCGGTACGGCCGCGCCCGACCTCGGCTACGCGAACGTCGGCTTCCGCCTCGCGCGCGACCTGCCGGTCGGCGATGCTTCGCGCTGAGCCGACGTCCCCGAACCCGAACGAGTCCGATGCGACCTCTCTACGTCCAGCGCTACCTGCTCACCGGCCTGCTCACGTTCATCCCGATCTGGCTGACGTGGATCGTCTTCAAGTCGATCTTCTCGCTGCTGTCGGACGTGAACTTCCCCTGGGTTTCGGCGCTGTTCGCCGCGCTGGCGCGCGCGTTCCCGGACACGCTCGGCCACATCAACCAGGAATGGCTGATCTCGCTGCTGGCGTTCGCGGTGACGCTGGTCGCGCTGTACCTGATGGGCTTCGCCGCCAACCGCATGTTCGGCCGGCGCCTGCTCGCCGCGTTCGAGCGGGTGATCGACCGCATCCCGATCGCGCACACGATCTACGGCGGCGCGAAGAAGCTCATGAGCATGCTGCAGAGCAAGCCCGGCGGCACGCAGCGCGTCGTGCTGATCGACTTTCCCTCGCCGGAGCTGAAGTCGATCGGCTTCGTCACGCGCGTGTTCCGCGACGCCGGCGGCGTCGAACTGGCCGCGGTGTACGTGCCGACCACGCCGAACCCGACCGGCGGCTACCTGGAGATCGTGCCGGTCGAGCGGCTGGTGGCCACCGACTGGAGCGTCGACCAGGCGATGGCGTTCATCCTGTCCGCCGGCGCCGCCGCGCCGGACACGCTGCCGTTCGCGGTCGCGCGCACGCCGGCGGCGCCTTGAGCCGCCGCTAGCGCGCCGCGCCGTCCCGGCCGGAATCGACGACCGCCTTGAGCCGCTCGAGCCCGGCCTGGTAGGTCTCGCCGACCGCCTTCTTCGCCGCCGCGTCGTCGGCGTCCGCGGCCGGGTGCGGTCCGGTGTCCTTGCGCCGGAACGTGGCCGACCAGGTCACCTTCGAGCGGTTGCGGCCGGCGGCCTTGACGCCGATCACGGCGGTGTAGCCGCTGACCGGCCATGCGCCGTCGACCAACGCGTAGCGGTAGCGGTGGTGCCTGGCGTCGTAGTCGAGCAGGCGCTCGCGCAGCGTGCCGCCGCCGCGCAGCGTCAGCAGGCGCACGGCGCCGGGCCGATCGTCGGCGCCTTCGACGATCTCGGTCTTCGCCACGCCCGGATGCCAGGCGTGCACGCGGCCGAAATCGCCGACCGTGCGCCAGGCGGCGTCCGGCGCGGCATGCACGATGACGCTCCTGCTGACTTTCAGCACCGGCGCTTCGGCCGGCGCGGCGGCGATCGCGCCGGATGCCGCGAGCAGCGCGGCGGCGGCGAGACGGCGGATGAGCGGCACGATGACCTCCTCGGGATGCGGCGGGCGTCGACCGCGCGAATCTGACACAAGCGGCGCACTCGCGCATCCGGACAAACCCTGGCGGCGCAGGGACCGGCCGGCGCGGGCCGCGCTGCGCCGACGCGGAGCCCGCCCTGCTCCGTCCGCCGCCACGGGTGACCTTCGACACGGGGAGGCGCCGCCGGGCCGCCGCTAGACTGACCGACTTTCCGTACTGGAGCGATGCATGTCCGCAGCCAGGATGGGCACGCCGGCCGCCGCGGCCCCGCGCGCGGGCCACGGTGCGCATCGCGCGGCTCGTGCGACAATCCGCGGCGTACGCCGCGCGCGGCCGCGCCAGGCGCCCTGCGGCGACATGCTCCGGCCAGGCCGCGCAGACGGGCCGGCCACCGGTCGCCCTCGCGGCGGCGTTCCCGTGCACGTCCGCACCGGCGACGGCGCGCGCAGCCGCCGAGCGCGCCGAAGCCCGCGGCCGGCGCGCATCCCGAACTTTCTTGAGAAATGGAGAACCGAACCATGCGGAACCTTCTGAGCCGATCCCTCGCGCTGGCGCTGTGCACGGGCCTGTCGACGACGGCGATCGCGGCGGCGACGTCGTTCGACGTCAGCGACCTCGACAGGAAGATCGACCCCTGCGCCGACTTCAACGGCTTCGTCAACGCGAAATGGGTCGCGGCGAACCCGATCCCGGGCGACCGCACGCGCTGGGGCGCGTTCGACCAGCTGCGCGAGCACAGCCTGCAGACGCAGCGCGAGATCGCCGAGGCAGCCGCGCGCGACGCGAACAAGGCCAAGGCCGGCTCGATCGAGCAGAAGATCGGCTGGTTCTACCGCTCCGGCATGGCCGAGGGCGCGATCGAGAAGGCCGGCTACGCGCCGATCAAGCCGCAGCTGGCGAAGATCGACGCGCTGAAGACGCCGGCCGACGTCGTCGCCTACGTCAACGAAAGCTTCTCGCACGGCCAGAACACGCTGTTCAGCGTCGGCCCCGGCGCCGACTTCAAGAACTCCAAGATGCAGATCGCCTACGCGTTCCAGGGCGGCCTGGGCCTGCCGACGCCGGACTACTACGAGAAGGCCGACTACGCCGCGCTGCGCGACGCGTACAAGGCGCACGTCGCCAAGCTGCTCGAGCTCACCGGCAGCAAGCCGGCCGACGCGAAGAAGGGCGCCGAGCAGGTGCTCGCGTTCGAGACGCGCCTGGCCAAGGCCTCGCTGATGCCGGTGGAGCTGCGCAAGCCGGAGAACCAGTACCACTTCGTGAGCCTGGACGAAGCCGACAAGGCCACGCCGAACTTCTCGTGGACGAAGTTCTTCGCCGCGCAGAAGGCCGACGTCAAGGGCGGCTTCTCGCTGTCGCAGCCGACGTTCTTCGCCGAGGTCGACCGCATGCTCGTGCAGGTGCCGGTCGAGGAGTGGCGCACGTACCTGCGCTTCCACGCGATCGATTCCGCCTCGCCCTACCTCTCCAAGCCGCTCGTCGAGGAGAACTTCGCGTTCTACAGCAAGACGCTCAACGGCCAGAAGCAGCTCGAGCCGCGCTGGAAGCGCGTGCTCGGCGCGATCAACGAGACGATGGGCATGGCGCTCGGCGAGCTCTACGTCGCCAAGGCGTTCCCGCCGGAGTCGAAGGCGCGCGCGCTGGAGCTGGTCAACAACGTCAAGGACGCGCTGAAGACGCGCATCGAGCACCTCGACTGGATGGGCGCCGAGACCAAGCAGAAGGCGCTGGAGAAGTGGGCGACGTTCCTGCCCAAGATCGGCTATCCGGACAAGTGGCGCGACTGGAGCGGCCTGACGGTCAGCCCCGACGACTACTACGCCAACGTCAGGGCCGCCACCGAGTTCGACTATGCCTACGAGATGGCCAAGGTCGGCAAGCCGACCGACCGCCTCGAATGGGGCATGACGCCGCAGACGGTCAACGCGTACTACAACCCGACCGACAACACGATCAACTTCCCGGCCGCGATCCTGCAGCCGCCGTTCTTCGACGCCAAGGCCGACGACGCGATCAACTACGGCGGCATCGGCGCGGTGATCGGCCACGAGGCCACGCACGGCTACGACGACGAGGGCAGCCAGTTCGACGCCGAAGGCAACAACGCCAACTGGTGGACGAAGGAGGACCGCGAGAAGTTCGAAGCGCGCACCGCCAAGCTCGTCGAGCAGTTCAATGCCTACGAGCCGCTGCCGGGCAAGCACGTCAACGGCCAGCTGACGCTCGGCGAGAACATCGCCGACCTCGGCGGCGCCAACGTCGCCTACGACGCGCTGCAGATCGCGCTGAAGAAGAACCCCGCCGAGGCCACCAGGAAGATCGACGGCTACACGCCGGACCAGCGCTTCTTCCTCAACTTCGCGCGCATCTGGCGCGGCAGCATCCGGCCGCAGCGCCAGGAAGTGCTGCTCAACGTCGACCCGCACGCGCCGGCGCAGTACCGCGCGATCGGCGCGCCGTCGAACATGCCCGCCTTCGCCCAGGCCTTCGAGTGCAAGGCCGGCTCGCCGATGGTCCGCGACGAGTCCAAGCAGGTGAAGATCTGGTAGTCCCCCTCGTGCGGGCCGCCTCGCGCGGCCCGCACGTTTCTCCCACCGCGCGGGCGTCGGGCCGCGGAATCGCAGGATGCGCTCCGCAGCGGACGCGCCGCCACGCACCGGAACCACCCGATGAACGCATCGATCGCAAAGCCCCTGGCGCTCGCCGCCGCCCTCGCCGCCGCCCTCGCCGCCTCTCTCGCCGCCGCCTCGGCCGGCGCCGCGCCCGCGTCCGGCGCGTTCGACGTGCGCGACCTCGACCGCGCCGTCTCGCCCTGCGCCGACCTCGACCGCTTCGTCAACGCGAAATGGCTCGCCGCCCATCCGGTGCCGGCCGACCGCAGCACCTGGGGTACGTTCGAGCAGCTCGAGGAAGCCAGCCTGGCGACGCAGCACGCGCTGGTCGACGAGGCCGCGCGCAACGCCGCCGCGGCCAGGCAGGGCTCGATCGAGCAGAAGATCGGCCGCTTCTACGCCGCCGGCATGGACGTGGCGGCGGTCGACAAGGCCGGCTACGCGCCGATCCGCCCCGAGCTCGAGAAGATCGCCGCGCTGAAGACGCCGGCGGACGTCGTCGCGTACGTGCGCGCCGGCTTCGCGCAGGGACGCGGCATCCCGTTCAACTTCACCGGTCGCCCGGACTACAAGGATTCCTCGACGACGATCGCCTACGCGTTCCAGGGCGGCCTCGGCCTGCCCGAGCGCGACTACTACCTCAAGGACAGCGCGGACTTCCAGGCCAAGCGCAAGGCCTACGTCGAGCACGTCGCGCGCACGCTCACGCTGGCCGGCACGCCGGCCGCCGACGCGGCGAAGCAGGCCCAGGACGTCCTCGCGTTCGAGACGCGCCTGGCCAAGGCCTCGTTCGGGCGCATCGAGCTGCGCGATCCGAACAACCAGTACCACTTCGTCGGCCTGGCCGAGGCGGCCAAGGTCACGCCGCACTTCGACTGGCCGGCGTTCTTCGCCGCGCAGGGCGCGGACGTGAAGACCGGCTTCTCGCTGTCGCAGCCGAAGTTCTTCGCCGAGCTCGACGCGATGCTCGCCGGCGAGCCGGTCGAGCGCTGGCAGGCGTACCTGCGCTTCCACACGATCGACGACGCGGCGCCGTACCTGTCCGCGCCGTTCGTCGAGGAGAACTTCGCGTTCTACGGCAAGACGCTGCGCGGCCAGAAGGAGCTCAAGCCGCGCTGGAAGCAGGTGCTCGAGGCCACCAACGCCGAGCTCGGCATGGCGCTCGGCGAGCTTTACGTGGCGCGCACGTTCACGCCCGAGGCCAAGGCGCGCGCGCAGGCGCTGGTCGGCGACCTGCGCACCGCGCTCAAGGCGCGCATCGAGCGCCTGGACTGGATGGGCGAGGCGACCAGGCGCAAGGCGCTGGAGAAATGGAGCGCGTTCACGCCGAAGATCGGCTATCCGGACAAGTGGCGCGACTGGAGCGGGCTCGCGATCGAACCCGGCCCGTACTACGCCAACGTCGCCGCGGCGCGCAAGTTCAACTACGACTGGCGCATGGCCAAGATCGGCAAGCCGGTCGATCGCAGCGAGTGGAACATGACGCCACAGACGGTCAACGCGTACTACAGCCCGACGATGAACGAGATCGTGTTCCCGGCCGCGATCCTGCAGCCGCCGTTCTTCGACGCCAAGGCCGACGACGCGCTGAACTACGGCGGCATCGGCGCCGTCATCGGCCACGAGATGAGCCACGGCTACGACGACCAGGGCAGCCGCTTCGACGCCCGCGGCAACTTCGACAACTGGTGGACCGACGCCGACCGCCAGGCGTTCGAGGCGCGCACCGACAAGCTCGTGCGCCAGTTCGACGACTACGTCGCGATCGACGACCTGCACGTGAAGGGCAAGCTGACGCTCGGCGAGAACATCGCCGACCTCGGCGGCCTGGCCACGGCCTACGACGCGCTGCAGGTGGCGCTGAAGCGCGATCCGGCCGAGGCGAAGAAGAAGATCGACGGCTACACGCAGGAGCAGCGCTTCTTCCTGAACTGGGCGACGGTGTGGCGGCGCAACTTCCTGCCCGACGAGCTGCGCCTGCGCCTCAACACCGACCCGCACGCGCCGGCGCGCTTCCGCGCGATCGGCGCGCCGTCGAACATGCCGGCGTTCGCCGAGGCGTTCGGCTGCAAGGCGGGCGACGCGATGGTGCGCGGCGCCGATCAGCAGGTGAAGATCTGGTAGCCGGGCGCCGCTGACGACGCGACGACGGACCGGGGCCGTTCCTCGCCGGAGCGGCTCCGGTTTTTTTTCGCCTGGAGCGGCCTGCCGCGCGGCTCGCGCCGCCGCGACCGCGCGCCGGCGCGCCGAATTGCCGCAGCGCAAAATTCATATCCGCGCGCGATGGGTTACCTTCGCCCGTGGAGCGGTGACGACTGCCCGCTCCGCCAGCCATGCCGCGTGCCGCGTTCGCGCGCGTGCCCTGAAAATCTGCAAGAGCACCTCATGAAACGAAGCCATTTCCTCTGCGGCGGTTTCGCCGCGCTGCTTTCTTCCGCTTCCGCCTGGGCCGCCGTGCCCGCCTACACCGGCCTCGAGCCGCAGGCGCGCAGCAACCTGCTGGTCAACGACGAGGGCTGGAACCTGCCGCCCGGCACCTCGTTCAACAGCATTTCGGCCAACATCAACGACGAGGGCGAGGTCGCGTTCACCGCCGGCCTGGTGCCGATCGGCGGCGACCTCTCGCGCACCGGCGCCGGCCTCTGGCTCGGCAGCCACGGCCAGGGCCAGATCGTCGCGATCCACGAGCCGCCGCCGGGCGGCGACCCGAGCGAGCCGCCGACGATGCTGATCTCCGACCGACCGGGCATGAACAACCTCGGCCAGATCGTCTACTACACCAGCGTCGACGGCGGCACCTACACGCTGCGCAAGTACGATCCGGCGACCGGCGAAAGCCAGCCGGTCAGCCTGCTGCCGCTGACGCCGTCGGCGATCGCCAACCCGGAGATCACCGACGAGGGCACGATCGGCTTCAAGGGCCGCCTGGGCCTGGGCTACGGCATCGCCACGGTGAGCAACGGCCAGGCCACGCTGCTCGCCGTCGACACCAGCGTCGACGAGACCAGCGGCTATGCCTACATCTACTCGCCGGCCACCAGCGGCACCGGCAAGATCGCGGTCAAGGTCAGCACCAGCGACTACAGCCACAACGAGATCCGCCTGTTCGCCGGCACGAATGACAGCCAGCTGCTGGTCGCCGACAGGGCGACCGATCCGGCCTCGCCGTTCGCCTCGTTCGACAACGGCCTGGGCGTGAACAAGGACGGCGCGATCGCCGTCGCGGTCAAGCTCGCCGACGGCAACGTGCGCGCGGTCTACCGCTTCACGCCCGGCGCGAGCGGCGTCGAGGCCACCGAGATCGCGCGCGTCGATCCGGCCGGCACGATCCGCGACATCGAGACGTTCGCCCCGGCGATCAACGACGAGGGCCTGGTCGTGTTCCGCGCGAAGGACGAGAACGGCCAGGCGATCTACGCCGGCGACGGCACCGGCCTGGTGCGCATCGTCGGCAAGGGCGACACCGTGGCGATCGATCTCGGCCAGGCGCAGATCGGCCAGCACGACGACAGCCCGATCTTCAGCGGCACGCCCGCGGTGAACAATCACGGCGACGTCGCCTTCGTCGCCGGCGTGCACCCGCAGGGCGACAACCAGACCGAATGGGGCAGCGCCGTGTTCGTCGCCTACGCCGAGCGCGCGGCCGACGACGTGGTGTTCAAGGACGGCTTCGAGCTGCCGGAGTCCTGATCCCACGTGTCGTCGCAGGTCCTCTCCCGCACGCGGGAGGGGACCTGCATCCCGCCGCGCGTCGCGCGCGGCCGCGGCGCGGCCCGCCGTTACGCTTGCATGCAGGGTCCCGGCACGGATAATCCCGCGCCCCGCCTCATCGTGCGACGCAATGATCTTCGTTCCCGGTCAACGCTGGATCTCCAACGCCGAACCCGAGCTCGGCCTCGGCACCGTCGTGCGCCTCGACGGGCGCACCGTGCAGGTGCTGTTCGCCACCGCCGGCGTGCTGCGCCAGTACTCGATGCAGGCCGCGCCGCTCGCGCGGGCCGAATTCCGCGTCGGCCAGAAGATCGCCGGCCGCAAGCAGAACTTCGTCGTCGAGCGCGTCACCAGCGCGGACGGCCTGATCACCTACCACTGCGGCGACGTCGCGCTGCCCGAGGCCGAGCTCGACGACGCGCAGCCGGTGTCGCGCGCCGACGAGCGCCTGCTCGCCGCGCGCGTCGACGCGCCCGACCGCTTCGACTTCCGCCGCCAGGCGCTGATGCGCCGCGCCGAGGCGATGCGCTCGCCGGCCTGGGGCCTGGCCAGCGCGCGCATCGACCTGATCCCGCACCAGCTGCGCGTCGCCGGCATCGTCGCCCAGCGGCGTCCGCCGCGCGCGCTGCTCGCCGACGAGGTCGGCCTCGGCAAGACGATCGAAGCGGGCATGATCCTCGCGCGCCTGCTGGCGACCGGGCGCGTCGCGCGCGTGCTGGTGCTGGCGCCGGCCAGCCTGACCTGCCAGTGGTTCGTCGAGCTGCTGCGCCGCTTCAACCTGCCGTTCGCGCTGTTCGACGAGGAGCGCTGCGAGGCGATCGAGGTCGCCGACGCCGCGCGCAACCCGTTCGAGGACGAGCAGTGCGTGATCGCCGACATCGGCTGGCTCGCCGGCGACGCCAGGCGCGCGCAACAGGTCGCCGAGGCCGAATGGGACCTCGTCGTCGTCGACGAGGCGCACCATCTGGAATGGTCGCCGCTGGTCGCGAGCGCGCCGTACGCGCTGGTCGAGCGCCTGGCGCTGCAGGCGCCGGGCCTGATCCTGCTGACCGCCACGCCGCAGCAGCTCGGCCGCAGCGGCCACTTCGCACGCCTGCGCCTGCTCGATCCGGCGCGCTACACCGACCTGGACGCGTTCGCCGCCGAGGCCGACGGCTACGCGCGGCTGTCCGCCGTCGCCGCACGCCTGGTCGAGGGCGCGCCGCTCGAGGCCGAAGACCGCGCCGAGCTCGCCCGCCGCTTCGCCGCCGACGACGAGCTGCTCGCGCTCGTCGAGCGCCACGAGGCCGACCGCGCCGCGCTCGCCCCCGCGCTGCTCGACGCGCTGATCGACCGCCACGGCACCGGCCGGGTGATGTTCCGCAACCGCCGCGCGCAGATCGGCGGCTTCCCGCGCCGCATCGCCGAGGTCGACGTCCTCGACGCCGCCGAGCTCGACGACGCCGCGCGGCAGAAGCTGCTGGCCGAGTTCCACGCCGACGCGCAGGCGCATCCGCCGGCGGGCGAGCTCGACTATTCCGACGACCCGCGCCTGCCCTGGCTGGTCGGGCTGATCGAGCGCCTGGCCGGCGAGAAGCTGCTCCTGATCTGCCGCACGCAGGCCAAGGTGGTCGCGCTGGAAGAAGCGCTGCGCACGAGGAGCGGCGTCAAGGTGGCGCGCTTCCACGAAGGCATGAGCATCGTGCAGCGCGACCGCAACGCGGCCTGGTTCGCCGACGCGGAAGGCGCGCGCGTGCTGCTGTGCTCGGAGATCGGCTCGGAAGGCCGCAACTTCCAGTTCGCCCATCACCTCGTGCTCTGGGACCTGCCGCTCGACCCGGACCTGCTCGAGCAGCGCATCGGCCGCCTCGACCGCATCGGCCAGCGCCACGACATCGTCATCCATGCGGCGGCATTCGCCGGCACCGCGCAGCACGCGCTGCTGCGCTGGTACCAGGAGGGCCTCGACGCGCTGCGCACCAGCCCGGCCGACGGGCGCGAGATCCTGCGCCGTTACGGCGCGCGCCTGCTCGCCGAGGCCGAGCGCCACGCGCTCGGCGCCGACGAGCCGGACGTGGAGATCGACGGGCTGATCGGCGAGACCGCCGCCACGCACCGCGAGCTGTCCGAGCAGGTGCAGGCCGGGCGCGACCGCCTGCTCGAGCTCGCCACCGAGCGGCAGGCGCGCGACCTGCCGCTGGCCGAGGCGATGCGCGCGCAGGACGAGGACGTCGAGGCGGACGAGTTCGTGCTGCGCCTGTTCGAGCTGTTCGGCGTCGACGGCGAGGAGACCGGCCCGCGCACGCTGGTGCTCGATCCCGAATACCTCTCCACCGACGGCCTGCCCGGCCTCAAGGACGGCCCGCAGCAGGTCACGTTCGACCGCGCCACCGCGCTCGCGCGCGAGGAGCTCGCGCTGCTGCGCCTGGACCATCCGCTCGTTTCCGGCGCGCTCGACCTCCTGCTGGAGAGCGAGCAGGGCAACGCCGCGATCCTGATCGACCCGGCGCTGCCGCCGCGCACCGCGCTGCTCGAATGCGTGTTCGTGCTCGAATGCGTGGCCGACCGCATGCTCAACGTCGGCCGCTTCCTGCCGCCGCTGCCGCTGCGCGCGGTGGTCGACACGCGCCTGAACGCGCGCAACGACTACGCGCCGAGCGCGGCCGGGCTGGCGCGCGCGAAGGAGCAGCCGGTCGACGCGGCGCGCCTGCGCCCGATCCTGGCCAAGCTCGTCGCGCCGATGCTGGCCGCCGCCGAGACGCAGGCGCGCGGCCTCGCCGCCGGCGAGATCGGCGCCGCGCTCGCCGCGGCCGAGCGCGAGCTCGGCGCCGAGCAGGCGCGCCTGACCGCGCTGGCGCGCGTCAATCCCTCGGTGCGCCCGACCGAGATCGAGGCGATCGCGGCCGAGCTCGACGCGCTGCGCCATGCGCTGGCCACGGCCGCGCCGCGCCTCGACGCGATCCGCTTCGTCTGCAGCCCGGACATCGCCGCGCCGCGCTGACCGCCGCTCGGCCGGCCGGCGGACGCGCTATCCTGCGCGGATGAAGCCGGCCCGCTATCGCTTCGGCGACTACCGACTGGACACCGCCGCGCGCGAGTTGTGGCGCGGCGAGGAGCGGATCGCGCTGCCGGCGAAGTCGTTCGAGTGCCTCGCCTACCTGATCGAGCACCATCCGCGCGCGGTCGGCCGCGACGAGCTGATCGCCGCCGTGTGGGGCCGCGCCGACGCCGGCGACGCGCTGCTGACGCAGACGATCTGGCGCGCGCGCCGCGCGGTGGGCGACGGCCGCGACGGCCAGAACGACCTGCGCACGGTGCCGCGCTTCGGCTACCGCTGGGCGGCGCCGGTCGAGATCGAGGCGGCGGACGCACCGGCCGTGCCGGCGAGGTCCGCGCCCGACGGCGCGGCGCCGGCCGCCGCTTCCGCGGCGCCGCCCGCGTCCGTGCCCGTGCCCGCGCAGGCGCCGCCGGCGCGCCTGCGCCGCGGCGCGTTCGCGCTGGCCGGCGCCCTGGCGCTGCTCGCGGTGCTGCTGCTCGCCGCGGCCGTGCGCCGCCCCGGGCCGTCCGGCGCGGCCGGCGCCGGTGCGCCGGCGCCGGTCGTCGTGCTGCCGGTGAGCCTGGCCGATCCGTCCACCGACAACGCCTGGCTGCGCTTCGGCGCGATGGATTACGTCGCCTCGCGCCTGCGCGACGCGCGCCTCGCCGTGATGCCCAGCGAGCGCGTCGTCGCCATCGCCAGGCCGGCGGCGGACGCGTCCGGCCCGGACGCCGGCGAACGCGCGCGCCTGCTGCGCGTGACCGGGGCGGCCTGGCTGCTGGTGCCGCGCGCGATGCGCGTCGACGGCCAGTGGCGCTTCGCCATCGACGCCTACGGCAGCGCGCGGGCGCGCAGCTTCCGCGCCGACGCGGCCGCGCCGCTGCAGGCCGCCGACCATGCCGCGACCGAGTTCCTGCGCGAGCTCGGCCACGCGCCGGCGCTGGCGGCGAACGCGCCGGACGAGCTCGACATGCTCGTGCAGCGCATCGACGCGGCGCTGCTCGCCGGCGACGTCGGCGAGGCGCGGCGCCGGCTGGACGGCGCCAGCGCCGCGCAGCGCGCCGATCCGCGCATGCAGCTGCGCCGCGGCCGCATCGCGTTCCGCGGCGGCCGGCTCGAGGACGCCGACGCCGCGTTCGCGCCGCTGGCCGAAGCCGCCGGCGCGCCGGCGTCGATGCGCGCGCTGGCCGAGATGGGCCTGGGCGGCGTCGCCTTGCGCCGCCGCCGCTACGACGCGGCCGAGCCGCACTACACCGCCGCGCTGCGCCTGCTCGGCGAGCAGGGCGACGCCAACCTGCTCGGCCGCGCCTACAGCGAGCGCGCGATCGTCAACGGCGGGCTGGGCCGGCTCGACCTCGCCATCGCCGACACCGGCCGCGCGCGCGGCGAGCTGCAGCGCGGCGGCGACCCGGTCGGCATCGCCTATGCCGACATCAACGCCGCGCTGATCGCCGGCCAGCGCGGGCGCGACGGCGAGGCGATCGCGGCGTTCGACGCGGCGATCGCCACGTTCGACCGCTTCGGCATCGTCGACGGGCTCGCCACCGCGCTGGCGAACAAGGCCAACCTGCAGCTCGGCGCGCTCGATGCGGACGCGGCCGCGGCGGCCAGCACGCGCGCCTGGTCGCTGCTGCCACGGCTGGAGGACCACCGCCTGATCGAATACGTGGCGCAGAACCACATCCGCGCGCTGCGCGCCGACGGCCGGCTCGCCGAAGCCGGCCGCGCGCTCGACCGCTTCGACGGCCCCCAGGCGCCGAGCGCCGACCCCACGTTCGCCGTGCTGCGCGCGGCGCTGTTGGTCGACCAGGGCAAGGCGCCGCTGGCGCTGCAGCTCGGCGAGGACATCGTCGCGCGCATCGGCCGCGCGCCGGCCGGCACGTGCAGCGACGCGGTGCCGGAAGCGGCGCTGGTGCTGACCGAGGCGGCGCTGCAGAGCCAGCGCGCGGACGCCGCGCCGCCGCTGCTCGCGCGCCTGGGCGAGTACGCCGCCTCGCCGCAGGACCCGGACTGGACGCTTGCCGCCGAGCTCGCGCGCGCGCAGATCCTCGCCGCGCAGGGCGCGCCGGAGGCCGAGCGCCATTTCGCCGCCGCGCTGGCGCAGGCCGAAAGCGCCGGCGAGCCGGCCGGCATCGTCGCGGTCGCCGCGCCGTACGCGCCCTACCTGGTCGCGCGCGCCGACCGCGCGCGCGCCGCCGCCGTGGTCGCGCGGCTCGATCCGTACGTCGACCGCGACTACCGCGCCGCGCGCGCGGCCGCCGCGCTGCATGCGCTGCTCGGCGAGCCGGCGCCGGCGGCGGCGGCGGACGGCAAGGCGCGCGCACTGGCCGGCGAGCGCATCGCGCGCTCGCCCTGAGCCTGGGCCTCCGGGCCGCCCGCGCCTCCGCCCGGCGCCGCCGGGCGCGCATTCCCGATTCGCCGCAGTCGCCGCGCCCCCTGCCGCGGCGGCCGTGCCGTCGCTCCGCCGGCCGGACCCAGGCCGGCTCCGGGCGCGTGCGGACCGCCGTGCCACGCGCTGCGATGCGCGTGAGATGAAAACGAGAGACGCCGCGATATCGCTGAGAGCGTGCGTTGAGGCCGGCGCGGCGGCGCCTGCCTAGGATCGGCGGCTCACGCGGCCCGTTCCGCGGATCCTTGACGAGGAGTGCGTCACGCGATGAATGCCTTCGATTCGTCCGCCGCCCGCCTGCGGGCCGGCCTCGCCGCCCTGGCGCTCGGCGCCGGCGCCGCCGGCGCCGCTCCGCCCGCCGCCGGCAGCGGCATCGAGCTCCAGGTCACCGTCGGCACCGACCTGTCGCCCGGCGCCTGCGGCAGCGCCACCGCGCTGGACGTGATCCTCGGCGACGAGGTGAACTTCTGCTACCGGGTGACCAACCGCACCGCGGCGCCGCTCGCCTACCAGGCCGCCGCCGACGACGTCGACGGCGTGATCCTCGCGCCCGGCACCAGCCGCACCATCGCGCCCGGCGAGACCTACCAGTACAACCGCATCGCCGCGGTCGTGAAGCCCGGGCCGCGCCGCACCACCTGGACCGCGCAGGCCGCGGCGCCGGCCTACGCGGCCGCGCTGCGCACCGGCGCGTTCGTCGACGTCAGCGCGCGGCCGGACGCGGTCGTGCTGGACCAGGACCACTACGTCGGCCCCTACGACAACGCCCGCGACGTCGAGATGCCGTTCCCGTTCACGTTCTACGGCATCCGCACGAACCGGCTCTGCGTCAGTGCCTACGGCATCGTCGGCGTGGCGCAGGAGGACTGCCACTTCGGCAGCGACGACAACGCCGCCGGCCCGCTGCCGCTGCGCTGGACCGGCATGGCGCTGCTGCCGCTGTGGGACGGCTTCGTGCCCTGGCCCGACGGCCAGTCCTGCCGCGAGCTGTGCCGCTTCATCTACGGCGCGACCTACGCCGCCACGCTGGGCACCGCGCCGAACCGCCGCTACGTGGTGCAGTGGAGCGGGCGCATCCATGCGCCGATCACGCAGAACGCCGACGGCGCCAGCTTCGAGATCGTGTTCGACGAGGCCAGCGGCGGCTTCTCGTTCGAGTACGCCGACGTGGACTACACCGCCGTGCTCGCCGGCAACGGCGACCCGGACGTGTGCGACGGCGGCGCCTGCGCGACGATCGGCGTGCAGGCCGACGCGCAGACCGCCACCGCGTTCTCGCGCCAGACCGCCGCGCTGTCGAGCGGCGCCGGCCTCGACTGGACGCCGAACGCGGCCTACGCGGCCGAAGCCGGCGTGGATCTCGCCGTCGGCCGGCCGACGCTGGTCCTGCCGCCGTCGCTCGACGTCGGCGCCGTGGCCGGATCGCAGGCGACCGCCACGCTGACGATCGGCAACGACGGCGACCGCGCGCTCGCCTGGCACGTCGCGCCGCGCCCGGCCGCGGCGCCGGCGCGCCCGGCCGGCGCCGCGGTGCCGGCGTTCGGCGTGCTCGCGACCGACCTGTTCTCGGTCGCCGACAACCGCTACGTGCGCTTCGACGCGACCGCGGCCGGCTCGCTTGCCGTGCTCGCCCCGCTCGACGGCGGCTTCGGCGGCGGCGCGTTCGCCGACGGCGACTTCTCCCGGCAGTACGTGACGCGCGGCTACAAGACCGCCACCGGCGGCGCGCTCGTGCACGGCCGCGAGTACCTGCTCGCGATCGACACCGCGACCGGCGCCGCGACCACGATCGGCCGCACCGGCCTGGACGACGCGCTGGGCGCCAGCCGCACCGGCCAGGCGCTGGCCTGGGACGCGAGCACGAACACGCTGTACGGCGTCTACGAGGTCGCCGACGGCACCCCCGCCGGCGGCTCGTACCTGGTCGTGCTCGACCGCTACACCGGCGCGGCGCAGCCCGTCGGCCGGCTCGCGCTCGACCAGGCCGCGGCCGACATCGGCGCCGAGTCCGTGATCGGCCTGGCCGTCGACCGCGACGGCGCGATGTACGCCATCGCCGCCGGCGCCGCCGACGAGGAGGGCTCGCACGGCGCGCTGCTCGCCGTGGACAAGGCCACGGCGGCGACGCGGACGATCGGGCCGCTCGGCGATCAGGCGCCGTTCCTGCTGCCGCTCGGCCTGGCCGCGTTCGACCTGTCGACCAACCGGCTCTACCTGAACGGACTGGACCTCGAAGACGTCACCGTCAAGACCTACGAGGTCGACACCGCTACCGGCACGGCCAGCCCGCAGGTCACCGTGGCCGATCCGCTGCTCATCAACGCGTTCTCGATCGCCGCCGACGGCGGCCCCTGCGTCGGCGACGGCGGCGCGCCCTGGCTCGCGGTCGCGCCGGACGGCGGCAGCATCGCGCCCGGCGCGCGCGCCGACGTCGCGCTGGCGATCGACGCCTCGGCGCTCGCCGCCGGCACGTACCAAGCCGTGCTGTGCCTGCGCAGCGACGATCCGTACCGGCATCTGGTTCCGCTGCGCGTGAACCTGCACGTCGCCGGCGACCCGATCTTCGCCGACGGCTTCGACGCCGCACCGGCGCCCTGACGCATCCGCCTCGCGCGGCGGGCGCCGTCCGCCGCGCGGCCGCACCGCCTGGAGACATCGCATGGGACACCCGCTTCACCTCAAGAGCCTGATCGCGGCGCTCGGCCTCGCCCTGTCCGGTCCGCAGGCCGGCCCGCCGGCGCCCGCGCCGGCGCACGCCTTCGTCGTCACGCCCGAGGCGGCACCCGCCGCCACGGCCCCGCCGCCGCGCGCGGACGGTCGCGCGATCCATCTGGTGCGCTTCGCCGAGGACGGCCTGCTGCACTATCGCGGCGGCGTCGCCGGGCTGGCCGCGACCGCGAGCGAGACCGCGCGCAAGCTCGACCTGCACGCGCCGGCCGCAGCCGCCTACGCCGCGTACCTGGACGCCACGCGCGCCGCGCACGTGGCGGCGATGCGCGCCGCGCTCGGCCGCGAGCCGGAGATCACGCACAGCTACGCGCTCACGCAGAGCGGCGTCGCGGTGGCGCTGAACGCCGACGAGGCCGCGCGCGTCGCGCGCCTGCCGGGCGTGCGTTCGGTGCGGCGCGAGGCCCATGCCGCGGTGGCGACGATGCGCGGCCCCGCGTTCATCGGCGCCGACGCGATCTGGAGCGGCGCCGCGACGCCCGGCCACGCCGCCACGCGCGGCGAGGGCGTGGTGATCGGCGTGCTCGACACCGGCACGAACGGCAGCCATCCCTCGTTCGCCGACGACGCCGCCTGCGGCTTCGACGCGGCGCATCCGAAGCTCGTCGCCGTGGACTGCACGCGCAGCGCCGGCGGCCTCTGCACCGGGCCCGATCCGCAGGCGATTCCCGGCTTCGGCCACGGCGTGCACACCGCGAGCACCGCCGCCGGCGACACGCTCGACGCCGGCGCGATGCCGCCACCCGGCCTGCCCGCCGGCATGCGCATGTCCGGCGTCGCGCCGTGCGCGGCGATCCGCCAGTACAAGGTCTGCTCCTCGATGTGGTGCGCCGACTCGTGGGTGCTGGCCGGCATCGAGAACGCGATCGCCGACCGGGTCGACGTGCTGAACTTCTCGGTCGACGGCGGCACCGATCCGTGGACCGATGCCGACCGCGCGTTCCTCGACGCGGTGCAGGCCGGCATCGTCGTCGCCGCCGCCGCCGGCAACGACGGCCAGAGCCTCAGCCATCGCGGACCGTGGATGACGACCGTGGCGGCGACGTCGCAGGACCGGATCCTGGTGCCGGCGCTGGCGGTGTCCGCGCCCGGCGCGCCGGCGCAGACGCCGATCGCGCTGGTGCCTTCCACCACGGCGCCGGCGGCCGCGCCGGGCATCGCCGACCAGCCGCTGCGCACGTATCCGGCCAATCCGTCCGGCTGCGACGGCGGCGGCGGCGTGCCGGCAGGCGCGTTCGCCGACGCGGTCGCCGTGCTGGTGTTCGATCCGGGCAGCACCGCGGTGCGCGACTGCCTGTTCGCCGATGCCGCCGCCAACGCCGCGCGCGCCGGCGCGGTCGCCCTGGTCGTCGCCTACGATTCGTTTCCGCAGATGATCGACGCCACCGGCGCGCCGCCGGAGCTGCCGGTGTACTCGGTCGCGCGCACGACCGGCGACGACCTGCTCGCGTTCGCCGCCGCGCACGCCGACGCACTCGCCTCGATCGAGGCGCCGCCGGCGCCGGTCGAGGCCGACCTGCGCGCGCCGTTCAGCCTGACCGGGCCGACGCCGGCGCCACTCGCCGACCTGACCAAGCCGGACATCGCCGCGCCCGGGGTGCTCGTGTACGCTGCGCTCGACGCCTATTCCGGCAGCTACGGCGTGGAGAGCGGCACCTCGATGGCCACGCCGCACGTGGCCGGCGCGGCCGCGCTGGTGCGTGCGCTGCATCCGGACTGGACGCCGATGGAAGTCAAATCCGCGCTGATGACCACCGCGTTCGACGGCGGCCGGCGCCGCGACTACGTCGGCACGACGCCGACGCCCTGGGACGCGGACGACGTCGGCAGCGGCCGCGTCGACCTCGGCCGCGCCGCGCTGGCCGGCCTGACGCTGGACGAGACCTACGAGCGCTTCGTCGACGCCGATCCGGGCGTCGCCGCGGTGGACCCCCGGCAGCTGAACCTCGCCTCGCTGCGCGACACGGCCTGCCCGCCGGACGGCTGCAGCTGGACGCGCACGGTGCGCAACCGGCTCGGCACGAGCGCGAGCTGGAGCGCGAGCTACCGCAGCCGCTACGGCCAGGCGACGGTCGAGGTCTCTCCGGCGAGCTTCACGCTCGCGCCCGGCGCCACGCAGACGCTGACGATCACCGCGCGGCCGTCGCCCGCCGACGAGGCCAGCCTCGCCTTCGGCGAGCTGGTGCTGGCCGAGGCCGCCGGCGCGGCGCCAGAGCAGCATCTCAGCGTGGCGGTGAAGGCGCCGGACCGGCCGCTGCCGGCGTCCTCGTGCGAGGCCGGCGCGTGCACGCTCAAGGTCGACAACTACCCCGGCCGCGGCTACGTGCGCTCGTTCGGCCCCGCGTTCGCCGGGCCCTCGTTCCTCTGGCTGAACCGGTTCACGCCGGCGGCGGCGGACTACCCGTTCACGCTGACCCAGGTGCAGACGCTGTTCCGCGGCGTCGCGCGCACCGGCCGCACCTGCGCCGCGGTCGGCGACCTGTTCGACGTCTACGTGTACCAGGACGACGACGCGTTTCCGGCCAACGGCGCGCGGCTGGTGGCCGCGGCGCGCAACGTCGCCGTCGCCGCGCCGCTCGGCACGCTGCAGACGATCGCGCTGCCGGACGGCGGCGTGCGCCTGGACGGCCCCGGCGACGTGCTGATCGCGCTGTACTGGCACGGCGGCGTCGGCAGCTCGCCGGCGACGCTCGACGGCAGCGGGCTCGCGCGGCAGCGCTCGTGGATCGGCCGCGTGCACGACGGCAGCGACGACGCGCTGTTCGCCGACGGCTTCGAGGCCGGGCTGCGCGGTCCGGATCTCGTCGCCGAGACGCTGCAGCCGGTCGCCGCCGCGTCCGGCGGCGTCGACCTCAACTTCATCCTCCGCGGCAGCGGCGTGCGCGCGGACGGCCGCCCGCTCCGGCTCGACCGATAGGACCGTCCGCACCTACCTCAAGGAGAACCCCGAATGGATCGCCGCACCCATGCCTTCCTGCGCGCGGCCGCGCTCGCCGGCCTGCTCGGCGCCGCCTTGCCGCCGGCGCGCGCCGGCGACGCGCCGTGGCCCACCGAACCGCCCGCGCGCATCTGCGGCAACGCCGCCGTGCTCGACGGCCCGGCGGTCGCGCCCGACGGCGCGGTCGTCGTGCCGGCCGGCGACAACGCCGGCTTCGACTTCGACCGCCCCGGGGCGACGTTCTGGTTCGCGCCCGGCGCGCACACGCTCGGCGACGACCTCTACGGCCAGATCATCGCGCGCGACGGCGCCACCTACGTCGGCGCGCCCGGCGCGGTCATCGACGGCCGCAACCGCAACCTCTACGCGTTCACCGGCGCGGCGCGCAACGTGAAGATCCGTCATCTCACGATCACCCGCTTCGGCCGCGGGCTGGACAACAACAACGAGGGCGTGGTCAACCACGACGCCGGCGACGGCTGGCTGATCGAGCGCTCGACGATCGCCGGCAACGACGGCGCCGGCGTGTTCCTCGGCAGCGGCGCGGTCGTGCGCGAGAACTGCCTGGCCGACAACGGCCAGTACGGCTTCAGCATGTTCAAGCCGCCGGTCGAGGGCGGCGCGGCGATCCGCGACATCGTGCTCGACCACAACGAGATCGCCGGCAACAACACCGACGACTGGGAGACGCGCGAGCCCGGCTGCGGCTGCACCGGCGGCGGCAAGTTCTGGGACGTGCAGGGCGCGCGCGTGACCGCGAACTGGGTGCACGACAACCGCAGCGTGGGCCTGTGGGCCGACACCAACGACATCGACTTCCTGTTCGAGGGCAACTACATCGCCGACAACCAGGACGAGGGCCTCTGGTACGAGATCAGCTACAACGCGACGATCCGCGCCAACGCGTTCCTGCGCAACGGCTGGACGAAGGGCCTGCGCAACACCGGCTCGCCGGCGCCGGCGGTGTACCTGTCCGAGTCCGGCGGCGACGCGCGCCTGGCCACGGCGGTGTCCGGCGCCGCGGCGATCCGCGTGCAGCAGAACTACTTCGAGAACAACTTCTCCGGCGTGTCGATCTACGAGAACGCCAACCGCTTCTGCAATTCCAACGGCAACACCAGCAAGGGCTACTGCACGCCGTTCGTGCACCCGACGCAGATCCCCGCGCCGCACGACGAGGACTACCTCGACCCGATCAACGCCGCGCATCCGTGCTACGCGCAGATCGCCGAGGAGCCGCTGCGCACCGACTGCCGCTGGCACGCGCGCGCGATCGAGGTCAGTGGCAACGAGTTCCGCTTCGATCCGGCCGTGGTGCCGTGCGGCGACTCGGACTACTGCGGCGTGCAGGCGCTGATGGCCACCGGCGCCGACAACCTGCCGTGGTCGCCGTACACCGTGGCCGAGATCCAGGACCAGGTGATGTTCGCGGCCGGCAACCGCTTCGCCGGCAACCGCTACGTCGGCCCCTGGCAGTTCGCCAAGCGCTGGGGCGAGCGCATCGGTTTCGCCGCCTGGCAGGCCGCGCCGTACCTGCAGGACGCCGGCAGCGAGATCGACCAGGGCGGCGGGCCCGCGCCCGGCGGCAACCTGGTCGACGCCGACACCGCCACGCTCGAGGGCTCGGCCGGCTACTGGGGCGGCTGGTACGACGCCCGCGTCGCGCGCGACGACGCGCAGGCGCACGGCGGCGGCCATTCGCTGCGCGTCGACGTCGACGGCGCCGACTGGGGCGTCGAGGTCGGCAACTACCCCGGCTACGCCGCCGGGGCCGGCCCGAAGACGGCGAGCGTGTGGACGCTCGGCGCGCCGGCCGGCGCCCGGCTGGTGCTGCAGTGGCTGGACGCCGGCGGCGAGGTGCTCGCCGCGCAGGCGATCGCGCTCGCCGCGGGCGACGGCTGGCGGCAGGCCACGGCCGCCGCCGACGCGCCGGCAGCGACCGCCACGCTGCTGATCACGCTGGTCGGCAGCGGCGGCGCCGGCAGCGCGTTCCACCTGGACGACCTCCTCGTCGAGGACGCGCCGCAGGATTGACGTTCCGCGGAACCACGTGCGCGCCGCGCGGACCGGCCGATGTCGATCCGCGCGGCGCCCGTTCGTCGCACCCGCGAAGGCGCCGCTCGCCGGTCCGCCATGCCCCAAGGAGATCGCAATGTCCCGCAAACGCTATACCGCCAGCTGCCACTGCGGCGCCGTGCGCATCGAGGCGGACCTCGACCTCGCCGCCGGCACGATGCGCTGCAACTGCTCGTTCTGCTCGAAGGCGCGCAACTGGTTCGTGCTGGTCGGCCCCGAGCACTTCCGCGTCGTGCAGGGCGCCGACGCGCAGGGCGAGTACCAGTGGACGCCGCCCGGCAAGCCGCACGCGTTCCTGCACCACATGTTCTGCCGCACCTGCGGCAGCCGCACCTACGGCTGGGGCGAGCACGAGTCGATGGGCGGGCGCTTCCACGCGCTCAACCTCGCGCTGCTCGACGACGCCAGCATCGACGAGCTGGCGGCCGCGCCGATCCGCTACGTCGACGGCCGCAACGACCGCTTCGACCAGCCGCCGGCCGACACGCGGCTGATGTAGGAACGCATCCGGCCGCCGCGGCGGCGGCCAGTTTCTCGCATCCGGAGGCTTCGATGAGCAAGGTGCGCGTGGCGGGATTCTCGCTTTCCGTCGACGGCTTCGGCGCCGGCCCGCAGCAGAGCCTGGACGCCCCCCTCGGCAAGCGCGGCACGGAGCTGCACGCATGGTTCTTCGGCACGCGCACGTTCCGCGCGATGCTCGGCCAGGAGGGCGGCTCGAGCGGCGTCGACGAGCGCTACGCGGCGCGCTCGATGGCGGGATTCGGCGCGTTCATCCTCGGCCGCAACATGTTCGGCCCGGTGCGCGGCCCGTGGCCGGACGAGCGCTGGAAAGGCTGGTGGGGCGACGACCCGCCGTACCACGCGCCGACGTTCGTGCTCACGCATCATCCGCGCGCACCGATCGTGATGCAGGGCGGCACGACGTTCCATTTCGTGACCGAGGGCATCGAGGCGGCGCTGGCGCAGGCGAAGGCCGCCGCCGGCGGCCTGGACGTGAAGATCGGCGGCGGCGTCTCCACCGTGCGCCAGTACCTGCAGGCCGGCCTGGTCGACGAGCTGCATTTCGCCGTCGCGCCGGTCGTGCTCGGGCGCGGCGAGGCGATGTTCGCCGGCATCGACCTGCCGGCGCTCGGCTTCCGCGTCGTCGAGCACGCGTGCACCGAGCACGCGACGCACGTCGTGCTGGCGAGATAGCCTTCGCCGGCCGCGAAGCGGACGCGCCGCGCCTCAGGCGCGGCGCCGGCGCGCCGGCGCCGCGGCGGCGATTTGCGACGGGCTCGTTCCGAGCAGGCGGCGCATGCAGCGCGCCAGGTGGCTGGCGTGCGCGAAGCCGGTCTCCAGCGCGACCTCGGTGACGCTCGCCCCGCCCTCGAGCAGGCGCGTGCGCGCGCGCTCGACGCGCCGTTCCAGCACGAAGCGGTGCACCGGCATCCCGGCCGCCTCGCGGAACAGCGCCTTGAAGTGCGACGGGCTGAAGCCGGCGACGCCGGCCAGCTCGGCCAGCGCGAGGTCGCGGTCGAGATGCGCCTCGACGTACTCGATCACGCGCCGCAGCCGCCAGGCCGGCAACGCGCGCCGCGGCGCCGCGGCCGCGCGCCGCGTCTGCAGCGCGAGCAGGCGCGCGGCGAGCGCCGCGGCGAGGCTGTCGGCGAACAGGCGTCCGCCCGGATACGCGTCGTGGTCCTCGGCCTGCATCATCCAGCCGATGCGCTCGATCTGCGGATCGCGGACGTGGATCGCCGGCGCGAGATCGGCGCCCGGCGCGCCCAGGCCCATCGCGTCCGCGCTCTCGCGCATCGACTCGGGCGCCAGCCGCAGCAGCAGCGAGCGCGCCGGCCGCGTCAACGTCCAGCGCGTCGTCGAGCCCGCGGGCACGACGCAGAACTGGCCGTGGATGCGCACGCCGCCGCGCTCGTGGCGGCCGGCGCGATACGAGACCGGCACCGGCTCGCCCAGGTGCAGGCAGAGCACGTGGCGGTGGTCCAGCGGCGAATCGAAGCGGCCCGAAGGCACCGGCGAGGTCAGCACGTCGAGCAGCGGCAGGCGCGCCGGCGCCGCGAGCGCCGCAGCGGGCGGATCGGGATAGCACGCGGGGCGGTCGCTCATGGCGCCATCGTTCTACGCGGCCGCGGCCCGTGCAAGTGCCGGATCGTCCGTTCGTGCCGGTGGCCGGCCGTTCGTGCGCGCGCGCCGGCGCGGATCGCGCCAGCCTACGCGCCCGCCCTTCACGAGGAGATCTTCCGGATGCACCGCAGACGCTTCCTGCACCTGGCCGGCGCCGCGCTGGCCGCCGGCACGGCCGCCGCCTGCGCGCCGCGCGCCCTGGCGCCGCGCCCGGCCGCGGCGCCGCTCGACGCGGCGGCGTTCCACGCCGCGCGCCGCTTCGCCGCCACGCCGTTCGGCCGCATCGCCTACGTCGAGCGCGGTGCCGGCGACGCGGCGCTGTTCCTGCACGGCGCGCCGCTGAACGGCTTCCAGTGGCGCGGCGCGATCGTCCGTCTCGCCGCCTACCGGCGCTGCATCGCGCCGGACTTCATGGGCCTGGGCTATTCGCAGGTTCCGCAGGGCCAGCCGCTGGCGGCGCCGGACCAGGCGGCGATGCTCGAGGCGCTGCTCGACGCGCTGGCGATCCGCGCGGTCGACGTGGTCGCCAGCGACAGCGGCGGGGCCGTGGCCCAGCTGCTCGCCGCGCGCCGCCCCGAGCGCGTGCGCTCGCTGCTGCTCGCCAACTGCGACGTCGAGCCGGACAGCCCGCCGCCGAAGGTGATGCCGGTGATCGAGATGGCGCGCGCCGGCACGCTCGCCGAGGCGACCGCGAAATGGCTGACCGACCCGGACGGCGCGCGCGCGACGTTCGGCGCGGCCGCCTATACGTTCCCCGAGCGCCTCACCGACGAGACGATCCGCACCTACGCCGCGCCGCTGGTGAGCTCGCCGCTGCGGCGCGCGCAGTATCACGCGTTCCACGTCGCGCTCGCGCCCAATCCGCTGGCCGGCGTCGAGGCGGCGCTGAAGCGCTGCACCGCGCCGGTGCGCATCGTCTGGGGCACGGGCGACGACATCTTCGCGCCGACCGACGCCGACTACCTCGACCGCACGTTCCCGCGCTCGCAGGGCGTCCGCCGCGTGCCCGGCGCGAAGCTGTTCTTTCCGGAGGAGTTCCCCGACGTCATCGCCGAGGAGGCGCGCAGGCTCTGGCGCGTGGCCTGAGCCTGCGCATGCACGGCGTGCGGCGCGGCGCCGCATGCCGTGCGGCGGCCGCTGTTCTCAGGCCGCCATCGGCTGCCTGGTCAGCAGCGCCAGCAGCGCGGCGAGCCGGTCGCGCATCTCGCGGCGGTCGACGATCATGTCCACGGTGCCGTGGTCCTTGAGGAACTCGGCGCGCTGGAAGCCTTCCGGCAGCGTCTCGCGCACGGTCTGCTCGATCACGCGCGGGCCGGCGAAGCCGATCAGCGCCTTCGGCTCGGCGATGTTGAGGTCGCCGAGCATGCCGAGGCTGGCCGACACGCCGCCGGTGGTCGGATGCGTCAGCACGCTGACGTACGGCACGCCGGCCTCGCGCAGGCGCGCCAGCACGGCCGAGGTCTTGGCCATCTGCATCAGCGAGAACAGGCCTTCCTGCATGCGCATGCCGCCGCTGGCGGAGAAGCAGACCAGCGGCACGCGCTCGGCCAGCGCGAGCTCGCCGGCGCGCGCGAACTTCTCGCCGCCGACCGAGCCCATCGAGCCGCCGATGAACGCGAAGTCGAACGCCGCCGCGACCAGCGGGCGCCCTTTGAGCAGGCCGCGCATCGCGATCAGCGCATCTTTCTCGCCGGTCTGCTTCTGCGCGGCGACGAGGCGGTCCTTGTACTTCTTGGTGTCGCGGAACTTCAGCGAGTCGACCGGCTCGAGATTCGCGAACAGCTCCTCGGCGCTGCCCTCGTCGAGGAACGCCGCCAGGCGCCGACGCGCGCGGATCGGATGGTGATGGCCGCATTTCGGGCACACCATCAGGCTGGCCTCGAGCTCGGGCTTGTAGAGCACCGCGCTGCAGCCCTCGCACTTCTCCCACAGGCCTTCGGGAACCTTGCCCTTGCCCTGCGGCGAGGTGCGCGTGCGCGGGCCGACGAGTCTTTGCAACCAGTTCATCTTGAATTTCCCTTAGCCGGATTAACGACGAGCGCTTTGCGGGTACTTACAGACTAACGATTGAAACACGAAGGACACGAGGAACACGAAGAGGGTGGAAGAAAAAGCTTTTTCACCACGGAGAACACGGAGCGCACGGAGAAAAAAACTTCCTGCTTTCCCTGTGCTCCGTGTTCCAATCTTTCGCTCTTCCGCTCCCTTCGCGCGCTCGTGTCCTTCGTGGTTCAAGCGTTTTCCGCCGCCGCCGCATCCAGCGCCGCGCGGATCGGGGCGAGGAACGCGCGGGCCCGCGCGCAGGCGTCGTCGGCGTCCGCTGCGCCGGCGAGCCGGTCGACCAGTGCGCTGCCGATGACCACGGCGTCGGCGAAGCCGGCGATCGCCGCGGCCGAGGCCGCGTCGCGCACGCCGAAGCCCACGGCCACCGGCGCCGCCGCCGCGCGGCGGATCGCCGCGACGCGCTCGCGTACCGGGTCCAGGTTCAGGCGATCCGCGCCGGTGATGCCGGCGAACGACACGTAGTATAGAAAACCCTGCGTCTGCGCGCAGATATGCGAAAGGCGCGCGTCCGTCGTGGTCGGCGCGGCCAGGAACACCTGCTGCAGGCCGGCCTCGCGCAACGGCGCGGCGGCGCGGCTTTCCTCCACCGGGCAGTCGACCAGCAGCACGCCGTCGACGCCCGCCTCCACGGCCTCGCGCGCGAAGCGCGCCGGGCCGTGGACCTCGACCGGATTCATGTAGCCCATCAGCACGACCGGCGTGTCGGCGTCGCGGCGGCGGAATGCGCTCACCCAGCCGAAGATCCGCGCGAGACCCACGCCGCGGGCCAGCGCGCGCTCGCTGGCGTGCTGGATCACCGCGCCGTCGGCCATCGGGTCGGAGAACGGCACGCCGAGCTCGATCAGGTCGGCGCCGGCGGCGACCAGCGCGTGCATCAACGCGACGGTGCCGTCCGGCTGCGGATCGCCGGCGGTGACGAACGGAATCAGGCCGGTGCGGCCGCGCGCCTTCAGTTCGGCGAAGCGCCGATCGATGCGGCTCATCGGGCGGCTCCCCGCGCGAGGCGGCCGGCGACCGCTTCGCTGCGCCCCGCCGGATCCGGCACCTCGCGCCGCCGGCTCGCCGCGGGCGAAGGCAACGCCCCGCCGTTCCCTCCTTTCCGCTCGCGGGAAAGGGCCGGGGTGAGGGCCGCTGCCGCGGCCGCGGCGAGCGCAATCCACGAGATCGAACGCCTCATAGCGCAATGCCCTCCCTCGCCGCGATCGTGTGCACGTCCTTGTCGCCGCGGCCGGACAGGTTGCACAGCACCAGGCGGTCCGGCGCCAGCTCGCGCGCGAGCTTGATGGCCTGCGCCACCGCATGGCTCGACTCCAGCGCGGCCAGGATGCCCTCGGTGCGCGCGAGCCGGTGGAACGCCTCCAGCGCCTCGTCGTCGGTGACGCCGACGTAGGCCGCGCGGCCGGTGTCCTTGAGGAACGCGTGCTCCGGGCCGACGCCCGGATAGTCGAGCCCGGCGGACACCGAATGCGTCTCGGTGATCTGGCCGTCGTCGTCGCAGAGCACGTAGGTGCGGTTGCCGTGCAGCACGCCGGGGCGGCCGGCCGCGAGCGAGGCCGCGTGGCGGCCGGTGGCGATGCCGTCGCCGGCCGCCTCGGCGCCGACGATGCGCACGTCGCGGTCGTTGAGGAACGCATGGAACAGGCCGATCGCGTTGGAGCCGCCGCCGACGCAGGCGGTGACGACGTCGGGCAGGCGGCCGTACTGCTCGAGCACCTGCGCGCGCGCCTCGCGGCCGACCACGGCGTTGAAGTCGCGCACCATCTGCGGGTACGGATGCGGCCCGGCCACCGTGCCGATGATGTAGAACGTGTCGGCCACGTTCGTCACCCAGTCGCGCATCGCCTCGTTGAGCGCGTCCTTCAGCGTCTTCGAGCCCGACGTCACCGGCACCACCTCGGCGCCGAGCAGCTTCATGCGATAGACGTTGATCTTCTGCCGCTCGATGTCGACCGCGCCCATGTAGACGACGCAGTCCAGGCCGAAGCGCGCGCAGACCGTGGCCGTGGCCACGCCGTGCTGGCCGGCGCCGGTCTCGGCGATGACGCGGCGCTTGCCCATGTGGCGCGCGACCAGCGCCTGGCCGATCGTGTTGTTGATCTTGTGCGCGCCGGTGTGGTTGAGGTCCTCGCGCTTGAGCAGGATCTGCGCGCCGCCGACCTGCCTGGACAGGCGCTCGGCGTGGTAGATCGGCGACGGGCGGCCGACGTAGTGCCTGAGGTCGCGCTCGAGCTCGGCGACGAAGCGCGGGTCGGCGCGCAGCGCCTGGTAGGCCGCGTCGAGCTCCGCCAGCGGCGCGATCAGCGTCTCGGCGACGTACGTGCCGCCGTAGTCGCCGAAGCGGCCGTGCGCATCGGGGTACTGCATGTAGTCGATCGCCGCGGGCGCGGCGGCGTCGGAAGGGTTCGCCGACATGGGCATCTCCGGAAACGACGGCCTCGCGAGCGGTCGCGAGCGCCTCGGTCGATCGGCGTCGGCCGATCGCTGCAAAGCCCGCCGAAGGCGCGGCTTATCGGATCGCGGCTGCGGGCACGCGGCGCCAGCGCCGCAGCGAGCGGCCGGAGGGCGGCGACGGGAACGGGCGAGACGCGGGATTCATCGGACGAACTATAGCGTACACGACCGGTGCGGCGCCGCCCGGCCTCAGCCGCCGGCGGCGCGGACGGCCTCGACGAAGGCGCGCATCCTCGCCGCGTCCTTGACGCCGGGCGCGCGCTCGATGCCGCTCGACACGTCCACGGCATACGGCCGCGCCAGCGCGATCGCCTGCGCCACGTTGCCGGCATCCAGTCCGCCGGCGAGCAGCAGCGGGCGGCCGAGGCCGTGCGGCACGCGGCTCCAGTCGAACGCGACGCCGCTGCCGCCGGCCGCGCCGGCGGCATGGCCGTCGAGCAGGAAGCCGGCGGCGGCCGGATGCGCGGCCGCGTAGCCGGCGACGTCGGCGACCGAGGCCATCGGCACGGCCTTGAGGTACGGCAGCGCGAACGCAGCGGCGAACGCCGCCGTCTCGCTGCCGTGGAACTGCAGGCAGTCCGGCCGCAGCGCGGCGATCGCGTCGGCGACCCACTCCGGCGCGTCGTCCATGAACAGCGCCACCGCGCTGACGAACGGAGGCAGCGCACGGCGCAGCGCACGCGCCTGGCCGGGCTCGACGAAGCGCGTGCTGCGCCGCGTGCACACCAGGCCGATCGCGTCGACGCCGAGCTCGACCGCGGCGCGCACGTCCTCCAGGCGCGTCATGCCGCAGAACTTGACGCGCACGCGCGTCACAGCGTGACCTCGGCCGGCAGGCGCCACTCCGCCGGATAGCGCGGCGCGAGGAACGTCAGTCCGCCGGCCGGCGCGGTCGGGCCGGCCACGCTGCGGTCGCGGCCGCGCAGCAGCTCGGCCAGCCAGTCCGGCGCGCGCTCGCCGCGGCCGACCGGCAGCAGCGAGCCGACGATGTTGCGCACCATGTGGTGCAGGAACGCGTTCGCCTCGATCTCGATCGTCACCGTGTCGCCGTCGCGCGCGACGGCGATCTCGCGCACGTGGCGCATCGGCGAGTTCGCCTGGCAGGCGACCGTGCGGAACGCGCTGAAGTCGTGCTCGCCGACCAGCGCCTGCGCGGCGCGATGCATCGCCTCGGCGTCGAGCCGCACGCGTTCCCAGGCCACGAAGCGCGCATCGAGCGCGGCGCGCACCGGCCGGTTCAGGATGCGGTAGCGGTAGCGGCGCGCGCGCGCGCCGAAGCGCGCGTGGAAGCCGTCGGCGACCGGCCGCGCCCACAGCACGGCGACGTCGCGCGGCAGGTTCGAGTTCGCGCCCAGCGTCCACGCGCGCTCGCTGCGCATCGCGTCGCTGTCGAAATGCACGACCTGGCAGCGCGCGTGCACGCCGGCATCGGTGCGGCCGGCGCAGGTCACCTCGACCGGATGCGCCGCCACCGCCGACAGCGCCGCCTCGACCGCGCCCTGCACGCTGCGGCCGTGCGACAGGCGCTGCCAGCCGAGGAAGTCGGTGCCGTCGTATTCGATGCCGAGGGCGAAGCGCATTGGAGCAGGGAATCGGGATTCGGGAATGGGGAATCGGCAAGCCTACAAGGCTGGCGCCTCGGTGCAAATCCGAGCACCGGCCGGCCCCCCCGCGCCGCGGCGGCCGCGAACTCCGATTCCCGATTCCCGATTCCCGATTCCCGCCTTTCAGCGGATGTCCGCCATCAGCCGGTGCGCCTCGGACTTCTGCGCCTCGTTGCCCTCGGCGAGGACTTCCTCGAGCATCGAGCGCGCGCCTTCCGGATCGCCCATGTCCATGTAGGCCTTGGCGAGGTCGAGCTTGGTGCCGACCGCGTCGTCGTCGACGAAGACGTCGTCGCCGCGGGCGGCCGGCACGGCCGGCTCGTCGAACCGCTCGGCCCGCTCCACGGCGGCCGGCGCGGCCGCCGGCGGCGGCGGCGTCGGCAGCTCGAAGTCGAGCGGCGGCAGATCGTCGAAGTCGAAGCCGTCGCGCGATTGCGCCGACTTCGCCGGCGCCGGCTCGGTGCCGAACGTGAAATCGGAGGTGTCGAACACCGGCGCCGGTTCGGGCGCCGGCGCCGGCGCGCGCGGCGGCTCGGCGAACGCCGCGGCGAAATCGTCGCGGGCGAAATCCTCGCGGGCGAAGTCGTCGCGGCGGTCCAGCGCCGGCCGCTCGACCGTGTCGGCATGCGCGGTCGCGATCATCGCGTCGCTGTCGTCGAAGCGCGCGGCGTCGGCGAACAGCGGGTTGTGCGGCGCCAGCTCCTGGCCCATCGACTGCGCCTCGAGCCATTCCGGCTGGTGCGGATCGGCGACGTGGCGGCGCATCTCGGCGGCCTCCTCCTCGAACCCGGCCACGTTGCGCTCGGCGTACAGCAGGCTGAGCAGCTCCAGGTGCAGGCCGACGTTGGACGGATCGTGGCGCAGCTGCTCGCGCAGCTTGGCCTCCTCGTTCTCGGCCGCGGCGGCGCCGTCGCCGCCGGGCAGCGGCGAATCGCCGAACGCATCGGCGATCGAGCCGCGCCCCGCGGCGGCCTCGGCCGGCTTGCGCTTGCGCAGGCCGAACAGCCCGGCGAGCAGCAGCACGATGCCGACGGCCAATGCGGCGGACTTGACCCAGCCTTCCTCGTACCACGACGTCGCCGGCGCCTTGGCCGCCGTCTTCGGCGGCGTCGCCTTGGCCGCCGCGGCGGTCTTCGCCGGCGCGGCGGCCGGCGTCGCCGCCGGAGCGGCCGGCGCAGCGGCCGGCGCGGAGGGCGCATTCGCCGGAGCGGACGCCGGCGAACCCGGCGCCGCGGACGAGGCGGTCGGCGCCGAGGTCGACGAGGTCGTCGGCGGCGTCGGCGCGAGCGGCAGCGTCGTCGCGCCCTGCGCCGGGGCGTCCGCCGGCGCCTTGGCCGGCTCGGCCGGCTTGGCGTCCCTGGCGGCGTCGCCCCTGCCGGCATCGCCCCAGATGTCCTGCTTGTCGATCTTCGCGCCCTCGCCGGCGGACGGCGCGGGCTTGGCGGTCGCGGCGACCGGCGCCGATGCGCCAGCCGACGCGGCGGCCGGTGCGGCGGCGCTGGCCGACGCCGGCGCGGCGGCCGGCTTGGTCGCGGACGAGGACTTCTCCTGCAGCTCCTTGAGCTTGCGCTGCAGCTCGGCGATCTCGGAATCCTTCAAGCTGATCAGCCGGTCGTTCTTGCCCTTGAGCTCCTCGAGCTCCTTGACGCGCGAGCGCAGCTCGCCGGTTTCCTGCTCGCGCGCGGTCAGCGCTTCCTTCGTGCGCGCCAGCTCGGACTTGAGCTCGGCGCTGCCGCCCTTGGCCGCGCTTCCGGCCTGGGTCGCGGCCGCCAGGCTGTCCCTGCCCGCCTTCGGCGGCACCAGCTCGAGGCGCTCGCCGCCCTCGGCGACCGCCTTCGCGGGCTTGGCCGGCTTGGCCGACGCCGCGCCCGCCGCTGCGGCCGCGGCCGGCGCCGCCGGCGTGGCGCCGTCGGCGACCAGCGTGGGGCTGGCGCGGCCGCCGCGCCAGTCCTCGACCTGCGCGCGCACCTGCGCCGCCGCCTCGCTGGCGCTGCCGACGGCCTTGATCTCCTCGGCCGACGGCACGCGCAGGATCGCGCCGCGCTTGAGCGCGTTGATGTTGTCCTTGTAGAACGCGTCCGGATTGCGCTTGTACAGCGCCAGCATCATCTGGTTCAGGTTGACGTGCTCGCCCTCGCGCGTCGCGCGCGCGATCGCCGACAGCGTCTCGCCGGCCTCGACCGGGCCGTATTCGCCGTCGGCGGCCTTGCGCTCGGCCACCTTGCGCTCGGGCGCGGGCGCCGGCGCCGGCTTCGCACGCGGCGCGGCGGCGGCAGCCGGCTCGCGCGGCGGCCGCTCGCGCTTGACCAGCGTGACCGTGCCCGGCGAGGCCGGGGCCGGCGCCTCGGCGGTGCGGCGCGCCGGCGCGGTCAGCGGCGGGTCGAGCAGCAGCGTGTACTCGCGCAGCAGGCGGCCCTTCGGCCAGTTCGCCTCGACGAGGAAGTCGAGATAGGCCTCGCGCACCGGCTCCTTGCTGGTGACCTTGATGACGACCTCGCCGCGCGCGCCCTTGGCCACGGCGAAGTCCAGCGGCACGCCGAGCCGCGAGCGGTTGAGACCGATGCGCTCGAAGTCCTCGGCGGCGGCAAGGTTGACCAGCAGGCCTTCGGCCTCGCCGGCGGTGCCCTGGATCACCGGGATCTCGGCGTCCAGCGGCTCGTTCAGCCGCGACTTGACGTGAACGGGGCCCAGACCCAGGGCGAGCGCGTCGGTTCCGCACAGCGCGAGCGTGATCGCCAGCGGCAGTTGCAGCGGTCGTTTCATCTGGAAATGCCCCCCAAAGGCGTCAGCGGTCGCATGGCACGACAATCTCGAAACGGGCTTATAACACAATCGTAACTATGTATTACAGCAGGCATTGCCTGCGGTGGGCCGCCGGTCACAGCGCGGTTTTCAGGAGCAGTTCGGCGACCTGCACGGCGTTCAGCGCGGCGCCCTTGCGGATGTTGTCCGAGACGATCCAGAGGTCCAGTCCGCGCGGGTGGGAAATGTCCTCGCGGATGCGTCCGACGAACACCTCGTCCCTGCCCGCCGCGTGCGAAACCGGGGTGGGATAGCCGCCGGGCCTGCGCTCGTCGACGACGACCACGCCCGGCGCCTCTTCTAGCAGCTTGCGCGCGGCGTCCACCGTGATCTTGTCGCGGGTTTCGATGTGCACGGCCTCGGAATGGCCGTAGAACACCGGCACGCGCACCGCGGTCGGGTTGACCTGGATCGACGCGTCCTCGAGGATCTTGCGCGTCTCCCAGACCATCTTCATCTCTTCCTTGGTGTAGCCGTTGGCCTGGAAGTCGTCGATCTGCGGGATCAGGTTGAACGCGATCTGCGCCTGGAACTTCTTCGGGTCGGCGGCCTGGAAGTTCAGCAGCGCCGCGGTCTGGCGGCCGAGCTCCTCGGCGCCGGAACGCCCCGCGCCGGACACCGACTGGTAGGTGGCCACGTTGATGCGCTCGATGCCGACCGCGCGGTGGATCGGCGCCAGCGCGACCAGCATCTGCATCGTCGAGCAGTTCGGGTTGGCGATGATGCCGCGCCTGACGTACTGCGCGACCGCGTGCGGGTTGACCTCGCTGACGACCAGCGGCACGTCGTCCTGGTAGCGGAACTCCGAGGTGTTGTCGATGACCACCGCGCCGGCCGCGGCCGCGCGCGGCGCGTGCTCGCGCGACACCGCGCCGCCGGCGGAGAAGAACGCGACGTCGATGCCGGCGAAGTCGTAGGCGGCGAGGTCCTTCACGACGATCTCGCGATGGCCGAACGCCACCTTGCCGCCGGCCGAGCGCGCGCTGGCCAGCGGCACCAGCTCGCCGACCGGGAAGTCGCGTTCCTTCAGGATCGACAGCAGCGTTTCGCCGACCGCGCCGGTGGCGCCGACGACGGCGACGTTGTAGTTCGTCTTCTTGCTCATGGGGACGTCCGTGGGAGGTTCATGAAAAGCGCGCGAGCATGGCCGGATCAGCGCCGGCGCGCCGAGGCCGCCTCGGCATTGATCGCGTTCGGCGGATGCCCGGCGTGCGCGCCGACGCCGAGCGCGGCGGCGAGGTTGTCGACCGCCAGCGCGACCATCGCGCGCCGCGTCGCGGTGCTGGCACTGGCAATGTGCGGCGCCAGCACGACGTTGCGGCAGGCGAGCAGCGCCGGGTGCACGACCGGCTCGTTCTCGTAGACGTCGAGCCCGGCGGCGGCGAGCCGGCCGTTCGCCAGCGCGTCGGCCAGCGCGGCGTCGTCGACGACGCCGCCGCGCGCGACGTTCACCAGCGTCGCGGTCGGCTTCATGCGCGCGAGCTCGGCCGCGCCGATCGCATGGCGGCTGTCCGCGCCGTACGGCAGCGCGAGCACGAGATGGTCGCTGCCGGCGAGCAGCGCGTCCTTGTCCACGTAGCGCGCGCCGGTCTCGCGCTCGACCGCCTCGGGCAGGCGCGAGCGGTTGTGGTAGAGCACGGTCATGGCGAAGCCGCGCGCGCGCCGCGCCACGGCGCGGCCGATGCGGCCCATGCCGAGGATGCCGAGCGTCGCGCCGTGCACGTCGCGGCCGAGCAGGCGGTCGAACGACCAGTCGTTCCAGTGCCCGTCGCGCAGCCAGCGCTCGGCCTCGGTCACGCGCCGCGCGGCGGCCAGCAGCAGCGCCCAGGCGAAGTCGGCGGTGGTCTCGGTGAGCACGT
>Ga0180222_1000976_pt1 | contig 34638 bp, 30 predicted proteins | sample eDN5th37CKraftOP_FD_151336 | JGI IMG/M metagenome (GOLD analysis project Ga0180222, IMG submission 151336) | Enriched Organic Plus compost microbial communities from Emeryville, California, USA - eDNA 5th pass 37_C Kraft OP (version 2) (version 2) ...
GACCGCGACGTCGGTCGAGCACTCCGTCAGCAGATTCACGATCGGACCGTCGGTCTTGCGGGTCTTGATCCGGCAGGTCGCGGTCTTTCCCCTGAGCGCATTCGGTTCGATGATCATGCCGCTGCCATAAAGGTCGGAATTGCGCGTGAACGAAATCCGGTTGTTCTCCTTCGCGAAAATCTTGGAGCAGACCTCGGCGTTGTCGGCCCAGGCGCCTTCGAGATTGGCCGCGCGCGCAGGCGCGTTGCCGGACAGCGCGATAACGCAAGCCGACAGGATGCATCCGGCGCTTAGGCCGATTTTCATGGTGCGTACCGTTGTGCGTACCGTTCCGTGCGCGGCTCGCCCGGGAGGGTCATGCGCGGCTCTTGAGACCCAGTCCGATGCCGATCCAGCAAATCCCGGCCATCACGAGGTCGACGCCGAGGAAGATGCCGAGAATGTAGAGGCTCGACACTGGCCAGCGCGCGAGGATCACGATGCCAAGCAGCAGCGTGATGCCGCCGGAAAGCGCGGCCCATCCCCACGGCGCGCCCGCTCGCATGCCGAAGGCGAGAATGATGCGCGTAATGCCGGAAATGACGAGCGCCGCGCCCAGAAGCAGCGTGAGAACCACGGCTGCGAGCAGCGGATTCGAAAATGTCACGAAACCGGCGACCACATAGAGCGCGCCGAGCAGCAGCCAGAGCAGGAAGCCGCCCCAGCTCTTGATCTGGAACGCATTGATGATTTCCGCGCCGCCCGCGATCGCCATCATGATGCCGACCAGAAAGACGCTGGCGACGGTCGCCGTCACGACGCTGCCGAGCGCGATCAATCCGACCAGGGTGTAAACGACGCCGAGCGCCACGATCCAGCCCGACTTGGCCCGCAAGGGCTCGATGCCGGCGGCGGTGTCGTGGGAATAATGCACGTCCGATGTGGTGGTCATGGCAGTCGCCTCCATGCGGTAGGCGGCGCCCGCTCGGCGCCGCATGATCGAAAATCGCCACGCAAGCGATAAAAACCGCTCGATTTCAGCCGGGACGCACGGGCATCGGCGGTCCCAGGATGACTCAACGCTTGCCGGCGACGGCGCGTTTCCTTCTGTCCGTATTACGCCGGATGGCGGCGCGGATCGGTCCGATGGCGAAGACGTATGCGACCAAGGTGATCAACAGCAGTCCGAGGATCACGCGAACGAAAGCGAATGGAAAACTGTCTTTGTCCACGAAAACCGCCGGAACGTGTGCAACGAGGGCGTATCGCTTCGGATGTCCAATGCGGCATCGGATCTCTCAACGCGGGTCCGTAAAGACTATCGGCGCCCGCAGCTATGACCGCGGTCAAATTCGACAGTTTGGCTCACATTGTCGGCTTTGCTCTCGCTCAATCGGATGTCGCGCGCAGCCGCTATGTGCGTGAATGAGCCGCGACCGCGCTCATGGACGACTCATGGACGATCCATTTCTCAATTATTTCGCGCTCTTTCTGTTGCTGTTCGTGGTCGTCGTGCTGTTCTACGGGATCATTGCGATCCACGACATCCCGCATATGATCGCGAAAAAGCGGGACCATCCGCACCAGGATGCGATTTACGCGGCCGGCTGGGTGAGCATGTTCACCCTGCACGCGCTTTGGCCGTTTCTCTGGATCTGGGCGATGGCGTACCGGCCCGACCGCGGCTGGGGTTTCTCCGTTCAACCGGAGAACACCGGCGCCGGCGCGGCCGACATCGAGGAGCTGCGGCGCCGGGTCGCTGAACTCGAAGCCCGCGCAAGCACGGAGGGCCGCTGATGGAACTCCTGCTGATCCTGATCTACGTCTCGATCTGCTTCGCGGTCTTCAAGCTGTTCAGGATACCGGTCAATCAATGGTCGCTCGCGACCGCGGCGCTCGGCGGCATCATCGGTATCGCGCTGCTGCTCATCATCATGAACTACAATCACCCCTTCACGACCAATGCCCGCATCTATTTTTCGGTAACGCCCGTGTTGCCGACGGTGCGCGGCCGCGTGACCGAGGTGCCGGTGAAGGCCAACTTGCCGCTGAAAGCCGGCGCCGAATTGTTCCGGGTCGATCCGACGCCCTACGAATACGCGGTCGATCAGAAGAAGGCGGCGCTCGCCGAAGCGGAGCAGAACGTCAAGCAGCTGAAGGCCGGTCTCGATCAGGCGACCGCGGCGGCGGAACGGGCGAACGCACAAGTGCATCTGGCCCAGCAGAATTACGACCGGCAGGCCGAGCTGTTCGAGAAGAACGTGATCGCCAAGGCCACGCTCGACACCGCCGCGCGCAATCTCGAGACGGCGCGGCAGACGCTGGCCGCGGCCCGCGCCGAACAGGAGCGGGCGCGGCTCGCCTATACGTCCAATATCGAGGGCGTCAATACCGCGGTGGCGCGGCTGCGCGCCGAGCTCGGCGATGCCGAATACGATCTCGAACAGACCGTCACGCGCGCGCCGGCGGCCGGGTTCGTGACCCAGGTCGCGCTGCGGCCGGGAATGTACGTGGTTCCGGCGCCGCTGCGGCCGGTGATGGTCTTCGTCAATACGGAGCCGGGCGACCGCGAACTCGGCGCCGCCTTCCAGCAGAACGCGCTGCAGCGGGTGAAAGCGGGCGACGATGCCGAGGTCGCGTTCGATGCAGTGCCGGGGCGCGTGTTCAAGGGCAAGGTGCGTTACGTGCTGGATGCGATCGCCGCCGGCCAGTTCCAGGCGAGCGGCGCCCTGATCGATTTCGGGCAGCGCACCGAGGGCGGACGGGCGCTCGCCGTGATCGACGTCAGCGACGACCTGTCGCGCTACCAGATCCCGCTCGGCGCCGCCGCCCAGGTCGCGATCTATACCGAGCACTGGCATCACGTTTCGCTGATCCGGAAGATCCTGCTGCGCATGCGCAGCTGGGAGAACTACGTCTTCCTGGAGGGGCACTGAGCGCGATCGGCGGCGCAACGCTAGTCGATGATGTGATAGCCGCCGTCGACGTAGAGCGTTTCGCCGGTGATGAGGCGGGCCGCATCATGCGCGAGAAATGCGGTCGCCACGCCGACATCGTCGATGCTGACCAGGCTGCGCGCCGGCGCTTTCTCGCGCGCCTTGTCCAGCAGTTCGTCGAATTCGGGAATGCCGGAGGCCGCGCGGGTGGCCAGCGGGCCCGGTGAAATCGCGTGCACGCGGATGCCTTTCGGGCCGAGTTCGGCGGCGATGTAGCGCACCGCGCTCTCGAGCGCGGCCTTGGCCACGCCCATGATGTTGTAGTTCCTGACCACCATCTGGCTGCCGTAATAGGTCATCGTGAACAGCGTGCCGCCGTTGCGCATGAGCGGCTCGGCGAGATGCGCGCTACGGATGAACGACCAGCAGGACACTTCCATGGTGGTCAGGAAGCCGTCGCGCGGCACGTCGACCACGCGACTCTGCAAGGCCTCCTTGGGCGAAAAGGCGATCGAGTGCACGACGAAATCGAGATGACCCCAGGTTCCGGCAATGCGCTCGAACACCGCTTCCATCTGGCCGGGCGTGCGCACGTCGAGCGGCATCGCGATCGGCGCTTCCAGCGCGCGCGCGAGCGGCTCGACATGGGGCCTGGCCTTTTCATTGAGATAGGTGACGGCCAGTTCGGCGCCCAACGCGCGGAACGCCTTGGCGCAGCCCCAGGCGATCGAATGTTCGTTGGCGATGCCGATGACGAGGCCTTTCTTGCCGTCGAGCAGCTTGGCCTTCGCCGCGGGAATCTTCGTCGCAGGAATCGTCGTCGCCGGAATCATGAGGCGCTCCCATTGTTGCCGGCGCGCCCTCCGTTCCGGCGCCGCTGAGCCTCGTTCTCGTCCGCGCGCGGCGCTAGTCGGTGTTGAACGGGCCGGCCGACACGCTGTCCCTGTTTTCCGGCGACAGCGTGCTCACCGCCAGTTCCAGGCGTCGGGCTTCGTCTTCCAGCCCGATCCACCGCAGCTTGCGGATCAGCTTCGCCCAGTCGTGCGGCAACTGTTCACGCGCGGAAAGCGTCAGAGAGCCAAGCTCCTGTTGCATGGTCGTCCTCCCATTTTGCACATGGTTTCGATTGAGCCGGTGCGCCCGGCCGAAGTTCCCGCATCGGTTCAGGTGCCGGCCGCCGGCCGTCCATTGCCGAAGGAACGCGTGACTCTTTCGATGAAGTGCTGGCAGTCGTCGGTCAGCCGCCGGCCGTCATCGACCGCCATCTTGACGTGTTCTCCGACCCATTCCTGATAGGCGCCGGCGGCGTCGGTCGGCGACCGCACCGCCGACAGCTTGGCCGTCAGTTGCGACCACAATTCGACTTCGGATCTGACCCGCTCGAGCCATGCGCGGCTTGCTTCTTCGTAGGCTTCGAGAAGTTCCTTTTGCAGCCCGATAACCGCTTCGGTTTGTTCTTTTCCCATTTTCAGAAAAGGCGCCGATGCATCGGCGGCACTGTCTGCCATCGCATGTCTCCCGGTCGTTGTCTGCTACCGTTCGGAATCAATATTTTCGATGTTTCGAATTCGGTCCGACGAGACCGGCTGGTTCAGAGTTCCGAACTCGATGATCTACTTATCTCGACCCGTCTGGATGGAACGCTTCCGAGTAACTCTTAGTTCAAGAGATGGTTTCAGCCGACGAGGGAAATGTCGCTATGCCGGTCACCAGCGAAGAATTGCTTCCCACCGCGAAGCAGCTGAGAGAGAAAATTGCAATGGTGGAGGCCGAAGAAGCCTCCAAGGAAGCGGCCAAGCACGCGAAGGCCGAGGCCGAGAAACACGCGCTGATCGAACAGCTCAAGAAGCCGTCGGGAATTTCGGAAGACGAGGCCATCCATCGCGCGCTCAAGATCATCGATCGCGCCGTCGGCGCCGGTCGTACCGAGGTCCAGGTCTACCGTTTTCCGAACATCCTTTGCTCGGATCACGGCCGGGCGATCAACCAGCAGGAACCGGGCTGGGAGGAGACGCTGACCGGCCTGCCGCGCGAGATCTATCAGTTCTGGGCCAAATATCTGCAACCGCGCGGCTACCGGCTGAAAGTCGAGATCATCGACTTTCCCGGCGGCAAGCCGGGCGATGTCGGAATGACGCTGAAATGGGATTGAGGCCGGCCGGCTCGGTGCGGCCGCGTCGCGCGGAACATCCGCGCGCGTGAGTTCATCGTGGACCCATTCCGGCGCTCGGCGCGTTGAGGCATCGGTATCGAACCGGCCTTGGAACATCAAAGGCGGCACTCATTGGTCATTCGTGACGCCGGGCTTCGACGAAGTTCCGGCCGGAGAGACGTCCATGCCGACGGCGACGGAACGCGCAGGTGCAGGCGAACCCTTGGCTCTCCCGGCCGCGATGTTCGGGCCGGCCGCGGAATACATGCTCGACGCCATGCAGCGCGGCGTGTTGTTTTGGGACGTGTTGCGCCAGCGCGGCAATCAGTATCGCGAGCACATGGCGCGGACGGCGCCTCATGTGCTCCATTACGATTTCGAACTGATCATGGACGGCCGGACGCTGGACCGGCCGGTCAATTACGGTCTCGTGCGCGTGGTGCCGCCGGCGGACGTCGAGACCGACATGACGCGGCGGCCGTTCGTGGTGGTCGATCCGCGTGCCGGGCACGGTCCCGGGATCGGCGGCTTCAAATCCGACAGCGAAGTCGGCGTGGCGCTGAAGGCCGGGCATCCCTGCTACTTCATCGGGTTCCTGCCCGAGCCGATGCCGGGCCAGACCATCGAGGACATCGCGCGCGCCGAAGCGATATTTCTGGAGAAGGTGATCGCGCTGCATCCGGCCGCCGACGGCAAGCCTTGCGTCATCGGCAATTGTCAGGCCGGCTGGGCCGTCATGATGCTGGCGGCGATGCGGTCCGAACTGTTCGGGCCCATCATCATTGCCGGGGCCCCGTTGTCGTATTGGGCGGGCGTGCGCGGCAAAAATCCGATGCGCTACAGCGGCGGCCTGCTCGGCGGCAGCTGGCCGGCCGCGCTCGCCAGCGATCTCGGTCACGGCCGGTTCGACGGCGCCTGGCTCGTGCAGAATTTCGAGAACCAGAATCCGGCCAACACGTTATGGACCAAGCCCTACAACCTGTATTCCAAGATCGACACCGAGGCGTCGCGCTATCTCGAGTTCGAGCGGTGGTGGGGCGGCCATGTCGATCTCAACGCCGAGGAAATCCAGTTCATCGTCGATGAATTGTTCATCGGCAACAACCTGGCGGCCGGGCGGATCAGGACATCCGATGGCATGGCCGTCGATCTGCGTACGATCCGATCCCCGATCGTCGTGTTCTGCTCGCGCGGCGACAACATCACGCCGCCGCAGCAGGCCTTGGGGTGGATCCTCGATCTCTACGGCAGCGTCGACGAGATCCGTTCCTACGGCCAGACCATCGTCTACACGATCCACGACAAGATCGGTCATCTCGGCATCTTCGTTTCCGGCGGGGTGGCGCGCAAGGAACATCAGGAATTCTCGAGCAATATCGACCTGATCGACACCCTGCCGTCGGGCCTCTACGAAGCGGTGTTCGAAAAGAAAAGCGAAGAAACCGCCAATCCGGAGCTTGCGCCCGGCAGCTGGCTGATGCGTTGCGAAACGCGGACGCTCGACGACATTCGCGCGCTCGGCGGCAACGACGCGGCCGACGAGCGGCGCTTCGCGACCGCGGCCCGCATCTCCGAGACCAATCTCGCGCTCTACCGAATGTTCGCGCAGCCGTTCGTGCGCGCTCTCGGCAATAGCCCGATGTCCGACTGGCTGCGGACGCTGCATCCGCTGCGGATGAAATACGAACTGGTGTCGGACGCCAATCCGCTGATGGCGCCGGTCGCCGCCGCGGCCGAACGGGTGCGCAAGAATCGCCGTCCGGCGGCGCCCGACAATCCGTTCATCGCGATGCAGGAGACGATGTCGCGCCAGGTCGTCGGCGCGCTCGACGCCTGGCGGCAGGCGGTCGAATGGATGGCGGAACAGACCTTTCTTGCCGTCTATGGGCAGCGCCCGCTGCAGGCGGCGGCCGGCATCGATCCCGCGGCGACGCATCCCTTGCGGAAAGCGGCCGGGGATTTCCTGCATCGCGAACTGGTGCAGACCCGAATTGCCGAACTGAGGGCGCGCATTCCGGCCGGCGGCCTGCGCGAGGCCGTGATCCGCGGGCTCCTGTATGTCGGCATCGGACGGGGAGCCGTCGACGAGCGCGGCTTCGAAGCGGTGCGCGCCTTCCGCCGCGCGCACAGCGAGCTGCCATTGCCGGAATTCAAGGCGCTGGTGCGCGACCAGTTCAACATGCTGCTGATCGACACCGACGCGACGCTCGCGGCCATTCCGGCGATGCTGCCGGCCGATGCCGCGCCGCGGATGATGGCGGTCCAGCTGATCAAGCAGGTGTTGAGCGCCAGCGGCGAGCTTTCCGCCGAGGATGATGCCCGGCTGCAACGCGTGGCGCGCCTGTTCGGTGTGGAACGTGAATCGGCCGGCGTTCAGCCGCCGGCGACCGTGCCGGCGGCCGCCTCGCCCGCTGAGGTGCGAGCGTCGTGAGCGCAGGGGCTCTGTAAGGAACCGTCATGGCCAACCAACGGGATCGCCAAACCGGCGCCATTCGAGCGGTGAGTCACGCGCCCGGATCGAAATACGACCGGCTGATCGCCAAGGCGAAGGGCGTGTCGGCCGCGACGACGATGGTTGCGCATCCGTGCGACGAGACCTCGTTGCGCGGGGCGGTCGAGGCGGCGCAGGCCGGCATCATCAGGCCGGTGCTGGTCGGGCCGGCGGCCAAGATCAAATCGGTCGCGCAAGACTGCGGGCTGAATATCGAAAAATACGAAATGGTGGATGCGCCGCACAGCGCGGCGGCGGCCGCCAAGGCGGTCGAACTGATCCACGCGTCCAAGGGCGAGCTGCTGATGAAGGGCAGCCTGCATACCGACGAATTGATGCACGCGGTCACCGCGAGCGGGACGGGCCTGCGCACCGCGCGGCGCATCAGCCATGTCTTCATCATGGACGTGCCGACCTATCCCGAGCCGCTGTTCATCACCGATGCGGCGATCAACATCTTTCCCGACCTCGATGCGAAACGCGACATCATCCAGAACGCGATCGACCTGTTCACCCAGACTGGTCTCGGCACGCCGCGCGTCGCGATCCTGTCCGCCGTCGAAACGGTGACCACCAAGATTCCATCGACCATCGACGCGGCGGCGCTCTGCAAGATGGCCGAGCGCGGGCAGATCACCGGCGGCGTGCTGGACGGGCCGCTCGCCTTCGACAATGCTATCGATCCCGAGGCCGCCAAGATCAAGGGCATCCAGTCGCCGGTCGCCGGCCGCGCGCAGATCCTGGTGGTGCCCGACCTCGAGGCGGGCAATATGCTGGCCAAGAACCTGACCTTTCTCGCCAAGGCCGACTCGGCCGGCATCGTGCTCGGCGCGCGCGTGCCGATCATCCTGACCTCGCGCGCGGATTCGGTGCGCAGCCGCTTGGCCTCCTGCGCGGTCGCGGTGCTCTATGCCGATGCGCGCCGGCGCGCGCTGGCGCTGCCGGCGGCGTGAGCGGTCATGGACACCATCCTCGTCGTCAATGCCGGTTCTTCCAGCCTCAAGTTCCAGGTGTTCGCGGCCGGTCCCGGTGGCCGGCCGGCGCGCCTGATCAAGGGCCAGCTCGAGGGCGTCGGCACGCACCCGCAGCTGCGCGCGGACACCGGCGAGGGGCAGCGCCTGATCGACCGGACCTACGCGCCCGCCGAGGTCGGCGATCTTCCGGCCGCGCTGCACGCCGCGGCGGCCTGGCTGCGCGAGACGCAGCGGCTGGAGCCGGTGGCGGTCGGCCACCGCGTCGTGCATGGCGGTCCGGATTACGACCGGCCGGTGCTGGTCGATCACGCCGTCCTGACGGCGCTGGAACGTTATGTTTCGCTCGCCCCCTTGCACCAGCCGAACAACCTCGCGCCGATCCGCGCGCTGCTGACGCGCTTCCCGGCGCTGCCGCAGGTCGCCTGTTTCGATACCGCATTCCACCGCGGTCACAGCCCGGTCGCCGACCATTTCGCGATTCCCGAACGCTTCTATGCCGAGGGCGTCCGGCGCTACGGTTTCCACGGCCTGTCATACGAATATGTCGCCGAACGTCTGCAGCTCGTCGCGCCGGCGGTGGCCAAGCGCCGGGTCATCGTCGCGCATCTCGGCAGCGGCGCATCGATGTGCGCCCTTCTGGACGGCCGCAGCGTCGAAAGCACGATGGGATTTACCGCGCTCGACGGCTTGCCGATGGGCACGCGGCCGGGACAGATCGACCCCGGGGTCCTGCTTTACCTGCTCGGTGAAAAAGCCATGCCGCCGGCCGCGCTTCAGGACCTGCTCTATCGCGACAGCGGGCTGAAGGGATTGTCCGGCATCAGCAACGACATGCGGGAATTGCAGGCGAGCAGCGACCCGCGCGCGCAGTTCGCCGTGGATTATTTCGTCTACCGCGCCGCTCTGAATGCCGGGATGCTGGCCGCCGCGCTCGGCGGGCTCGATGCCTTCGTGTTCACCGCCGGGATCGGCGAACATTCCGCGCCGGTGCGTGAGCGCATCGCGCAAAAGCTCGCCTGGCTCGGCGCGGTGCTCGATCCGGCGGCCAATGACGCCCACGAGACGCTGATCTCGCGCCCGGATAGCCGTGTTCGCCTCTATGTCGTGCCGACCGACGAAGAGCTGATGATCGCGCGCCATACGCTTGCGCTGCTGCCGGAGCGAGGCGCGCTGGCGGCCGCCGGAGGCTTGGGCCGGTAAGGGCGCGTCGGCGGGACGGGCCGGTGACGGGGAGCCCTTCGCCATCACGGGACTTTGACCTGCATCATGGCCGGGCGCGCCGAACGGGCGTCATATTTCTTTTATACCCTGCAAAGAACGATACGGCGGCAAAAAGAACGATACGGCGGCAACAGGCAGCGGCAAGAGACCAGCGGCAACAAGCGGCGAACGGTGCAGCACATGGCGGAAATCCTCCAAGCTTTTCCCTCCGATCCGAAGCGCGGGCGCGCGCCCGCGCCGGTGCCGGTTGCCTCGCCCGACAGCAAGGACCGCGATTCCTACGCCACGACCGCGCTCGCCGACATCACCGACCGCTCGCTGCACGCCGCCGTCGCGCGCTTCACCGCCGGCCTGTCGCCGGCGGCGCTCATTTACGCCTATCTGCATTGGGCGACCCATCTCGCCACCGCGCCGGGCAAGCGGCTGCTGCTGGTCGACAAGGCCATGCGCAAGGCCCTGCGTTTCGGCAATTTCGCCACGCGCTACGCGCTCACCGGCGGCAAGACCGAATGCTGCATCGAGCCGCTGCCGCAGGACAAGCGCTTCGCCGGCGAGGCCTGGAAACATTGGCCCTATAATTTCATCTATCAGGGCTTCCTGCTGCAGCAGCAATGGTGGCACAACGCCACGACCGGCGTGCGCGGCCTGTCGAAACAGCACGAGAATGTCGTTTCCTTCACCACGCGGCAAATACTCGACACGCTCTCGCCCTCGAACTTCCTGCTGACCAATCCCGAATTGCTGCAGCATACGCTGCAGGAGGGCGGCGCCAATCTGGTCCGCGGCTGGCAGAACTTCATGGAGGACTGGGAGCGCGCGGTCAGCGGCAAGAAGGCCGCCGGCGCGGAGAATTTCGTCGTCGGGCGCGATGTCGCGGTGACGCCCGGCAAGGTGATCTATCGCAACCGGCTCATCGAACTGATCCAATACGCGCCCGCCACCGATCGCGTGCGCCCGGAGCCCATCCTCATCGTTCCGGCCTGGATCATGAAGTACTACATCCTCGACCTGTCGCCGCACAATTCGCTGGTGAAATACCTCACGTCGCAGGGCTACACCGTGTTCATGATCTCCTGGCTGAACCCGGGCCCGGACGATCGCGATCTCGGCATGGAGGACTACCGCACGCTCGGCGTGATGGCGGCGCTCGATGCCATCGGCGCGGTGGTGCCGCAGCAGAAGGTGCACGCGGTCGGCTATTGCCTCGGCGGAACGCTGCTGTCGATCGCCGCGGCGGCGATGGCGCGCGACGGCGACGGCCGGCTCGAGTCGATGACCCTGCTGGCGGCGCAGACCGACTTTACCGAGGCGGGCGAGCTGATGCTGTTCATCGACGAGGGCCAGCTCACCTTCCTGGAAGACATGATGTGGGAGCAGGGCTTCCTCGACAGCCGGCAGATGGCCGGCGCGTTCCAGATGCTGCGCTCCAACGACCTGGTGTGGTCGCGCCTCCTGCACGAATACATGATGGGCGAACGGCGGCCGATGTTCGATCTCATGGCCTGGAACGCCGATGCCACGCGCATGCCCTACCGCATGCATTCGGAATATCTGCGCCGGCTCTTCCTGGAGAACGAACTCGCCACCGGCCGCTACATGGTCGATGCGCGGCCGGTCGCGCTGAGCGACATCCGCGTGCCGATCTTCGCCGTCGGCACCGAGCACGACCATGTCGCGCCTTGGCGTTCGACCTACAAGATCCAGCTCCAGGCCGACACCGAGATCACCTATCTGCTCGCGACCGGCGGGCATAATGCCGGCATCGTATCGGAGCCGGGCCGCGATCATCGCAGCTTCCAGGTGCTCGCCCGCAAGGAGGGCGACGCCTATCTCGACCCCGACGGCTTCGTGGCGACCGCCCCGCGCAAGGAAGGCTCGTGGTGGCCGGAATGGGTGTCCTGGCTCGACGCCAACTCGGGCGCGGCGGTCGCCCCGCCGCCGATGGGCGCGCCGCAGGCCGGTTATGCGCCGCTCGGCGACGCCCCCGGCGCCTACGTGCTGCAGGATTGACGGCCCTCGCCGCCAATCCCGCTCCGTCGGGGTGAGGGCGGCCCGGATTTCACCCGTTCCCCTTCGATTTTGAGGGAATAGCGCCCGGTTCGGCGGCAAATGCCGCCGCGCCGGGGCGGCGACGGCGTGCGCGACCGGCCGCGACGGGGGCGTTCGAGCCGCGCTGAAAGTTAATTTCTACAATTAATACAGATTAACATTTTTTGCGGTTGAGCCTCACAAACATTGTATCCGAACGATATTTGTCGGCCCTCGTTAACCAAGCGGCAATCGCGAACAGACGAAGTTTTAACAACCGAACGGTAGAACCGTGCCTACGTCCCGGCATGCGAAAATTGTGACAGCGAGCATATAGACACCATGAGCGAGACAGCCGTCGCTTCACCGAGTATTGCCCCCGGTCAAGGCGCCCCCATGGACTGGGCTCCCGGCAACGACGCCCGCAACGCGACCTGCCCCAGCCAGCTCATCAGCTTCGCGATCGGCGACGATCAGTTCGGCGTCGACATCATGGCGGTGCGCGAGATCAAGGGGTGGACCGATATCACACCGCTGCCCCGCCAGCCCGATTACGTGCGCGGCGTGCTCAATCTGCGCGGCGTGATCGTTCCGATCGTCGACCTGCGCTGCCGCTTCGGTCAGGGTCTGACCAAGGCGACACCGCTGCACATCGTCATCATCGTGCAGATCGGCGAGAAGCCGGTCGGCCTCCTGGCCGACCGCGTGCTCGACATCGTTTCGCTCGACGCTTCGCAGGTCAAGCCGGTGCCGCGTGTGGCGCAGGGCCAGCGGCTGAACTTCCTCTCCGGCCTGGTGACGACCGAAGACGCGATGATCGCGCTGATCGACCTTCCCTACCTGCTGTCGACCCAGGACGGCGCGGAGGGCGATCGCGGCAACGACGTGCGGTCCGCAGTCGCCGTTCAAAGAAACTGAAATGGGCAGAGTGCCTCACAGCACTCGGTCCAACCCCCCAGTTCTGTTTCGCGTGGGTCCGTCTGGAAACGCGGTGGCCCGGCCGGATCAGGAGCGCTTCATGCTTCGTTTGTCCAATATCAGCATCGGCATAAAGCTCGCCGTGATATCGGGGCTGGGCATCCTGCTCGCCGTCAGCATGATGGTCGTCCAGCTCTACGGGGACAGCACGGTCAAACGCGCGAACGCGGACGTCTTCCGCGAACAAGCGGTGGCGCGCGGCGCGTATGAAGCCAAGGCCGCGATCCGCGACGCGCAAATCGCCGTCCGCGATATCCGCCTCGCCGGCTGGAGCGAGGAGGCGCAAGCGGCGGTCGACAGCCTGGCCGACACGCAAAAAATCCTGGTCGAGACCGGCAACAAGATGCTCGGCATCATCAAGGCCGCCGACGAGCGCGACCGCGTCGAGAAAATAAAGACGCTGTTCGAACAATATGTCGTGGCGGCGAAGGCCATCGCAGCCGCCAAGCAACAGGTGTTCGTGCTGGGCATGTCGGAAGGCGCCGATGCCGCGGTTCGCATCGGCGAGTATTCCCAGCAGATGGACACCCTCGCGAAGGAAAAAGCCCTCCCGCTCGCGAAGCAAATGGAAGATCTCGCCGACCAGATCCTTGATTCCGCGAAGGCGACGGTCGCCAAGCGCATCGCCGCCACCGAGAGCGCGCAGGCGACGTCGGAGCAGCTGGAGGGGCTGTTCGGGGTCGTGGTTCTCGCGGTTCTGCTCGGCGCCGCGGTTTTCGGCTTCCTGGCGATCGGCCGGCCGATGCGCCGCATGGCCCGCGTGCTGAACGAACTGACCAACGACCGGGTCGTCGAGGTGCCCTACACCAATCGCGGCGACGAGATCGGCGACATCGCCAAGGCGACCGAACTGTTCAAGCAGTCGATCGCGCAGAAGGTCATCAATCTGCGCGTCCGCTCCGCGCTGGACGCGGTGCGCGCCAGCATGATGATCGCCGACGATCAGTACAACATCATCTACACCAACAATAACCTCAACAGCATGATGAAGGAGGTCGAGGCCGATCTGCGCAAGGTGCTGCCGGACCTGGACGTGTCCAATCTCGTCGGCGTCAATATGGACGTGTTCCACAGCGATCCGGCTCGCCAACGCAAGATCCTGGACGAGCTCACCGGCAGCTACGATGACCGCATCACCATCGGCACGCAGAAGTTCCACCTGGTGGCGACCGCGGTCATGGACGCGCACGGCAAGCGCGCCGGCACGGTGGTCGAGTGGCGCAACGTCACCGCCCGCGAAGAGATCGAGGCCGAGGTCGACGGCATCGTGAAGGCGGCGGTGGCCGGCGACTTCTCGCGCCGCCTGCCGCTCGAGGGCAAGAAGGACTTCATGCTCAATCTCGCCAGCGCGATGAATGCGCTGTGCGAGAATACCGAAAGCGCGCTCGCCAATATCAGCGGCATGATGGCGTCCCTCGCCGAGGGCGATCTCAGCCGGCGCATCACGGCCGATTACGAAGGCATGTTCGGCAAGCTGAAGGCGGACGCCAATGCGATGGCGGACCGGCTCGCGGCGACCATCGGCGAAATCAAGTTCGCGGCGCGCGAAGTGACCAGCGCCTCGGCCGAGATTTCGGCCAGCACCACCGATCTGTCGCAGCGCACCGAGGAGCAGGCCGCGAGCCTGGAGGAAACCTCCGCCTCGATGGAGGAGATCGCCTCCACCATCAAGCGCAATGCGGAGAACGCGCAGGCCGCCAACCGGTCGGCCGGCGACACCCGCGAGGTCGCCGATCGCGGCGGCGAAGTGGTCGCCAAGGCGGTGCAAGCCATGGCGCGCATCGAGGATTCCTCGCGCAAGATTTCCGACATCATCGGCGTGATCGACGAAATCGCGCGCCAGACCAACCTGCTGGCGCTCAACGCCGCGGTCGAAGCGGCGCGCGCCGGCGATGCCGGGCGCGGCTTCGCGGTGGTCGCGTCCGAAGTGCGCAGCCTGGCGCAGCGCTCCTCGCAGGCCGCCAAGGACATCAAGGACCTGATCACCAATTCCAACGGTCAGGTCAAAGAGGGCGTGGAACTGGTCAACCGCGCCGGCACCGCGCTCACCGAGATCGTCGATTCGATCAAGACGGTGGCCGGCATCGTCTCCGACATCGCCACGGCCAGCATCGAGCAGTCCACCGGCATCGAGCAGATCAACAAGGCGCTCGCGCAGATGGACGAGGCCACGCAGCAGAACTCGGCGCTGGTCGAGCAGAATGCGGCGACCGCCAAGACGCTGGAGACGCAGGCGCAGGCCATGAACGAGCAGGTCGCCTTTTTCCGCATGGATGAGAAAGAGGCGCGTGCCGCGAGCGGCGCCCCGGCGCCGGCGGACAAGGTGGTGACGCCGATCGCGAAGCCTGCGCGGCCTGCCGCCGCGCGGCGCGCGCCGGTCGCCGCCACGCAGGGCGCGCTGGCCATCGCGCTCCAGGAGCCGGAGTGGAAGGACTTCTAGGATGGCGCTGGCACGAAACGAGGCGCGTGCGGTTCCGCTTCCTCAGGCGGCTCCCGAGGGCGCGCGTGAATTCGCGTTCTCGGAAGCGGACTTCCATAGTCTCGCGAAGGTCGCCTACGACTATGCCGGCATCGCGCTCAGCGAAAGCAAGAAAAACCTGCTCTACAGCCGGCTCTCGCGCCGGCTGCGCGTGCTCGGGCTGAGCTCGTTCCGCGAATACCGCGACTATCTCGCCGCCAACCAGCGCGAGATCGAGATGTTCATCAACTCGATCTCGACCAACCACACCAAGTTTTTCCGCGAAGAGCACCATTTCGATCACCTGCGCGCGCATCTCGTGCTGCCCTTCGTGCAGGCGGTGAAGACGACCGGCAACCGCCGCCTGCGTATCTGGTCGGCGGGCTGCTCGAGCGGCGAGGAGCCCTATACGATCGCGGTCGTGCTCAAGCGCGAGATTCCCGATCTGCGTTCCTTGGACGTGCGCATTCTGGCCACCGACATCGACACCGACGTGCTGGCCAAGGCCGCGCGCGGGGAATTCGCGCTCAATACCATCGACGAGGTGCCGAAGGCCTATCAGGGCTACTTCAACGAGACCCGCGGCAGCGGCGCCGACGCCCGCGTGACGATGGATCCGGAAGTGAAGTCCCTGATCACGTTCCGCCGGCTCAATCTCATGGAAGCCTGGCCGTTCCGCGGCCTGTTCGATGCGATCTTCTGCCGGAACGTGATGATCTATTTCGACGGCCCGACCAAGTCGGCGCTGATCGACCGGTTCGTGCAGCAGATCAGGCCGGGCGGCTGGCTCTATATCGGCCATTCCGAATCGCTGATCGGCGCGCATCCCGGGCTGCAGTCGGTCGGACGGACGATTTATCGGAGAGACGAGTGAACGCGGCTGCCGGATTGCAAAGATCGGCGGGCGCCGGGAATGACGTGGTTCTGCAAGCCGTGGCCGGACGGCGCATTTACGACGCGGCCAATGCGAGCTGGATGGTGAAGATGTTTCCGGGTGAATACTACGTCACCCGCAAGACCGACGAGGTGCTGGTGACCGTGCTCGGCTCCTGCGTGGCGGCCTGCATCCGCGATCCGGTCGCGGGCGTCGGGGGCATGAACCATTTCATGCTGCCGCAGCACAAGTCGGGCAAGTGGGGCGAGGATGCCCAGTCGGCCCGCTTCGGCAACTTCGCCATGGAGAAGCTGCTCAACGAGCTGATCAAGGCGGGCGCCGCGCGCGAACGCATGGAGGTCAAGGTTTTCGGCGGCGGCAACGTCACCGACACCACCAACGCCGTCGGCACCGACAACGCCGACTTCGTGCTGCGCTATCTCCAGGCGGAAGGTTTGCGCTGCGCCGCCCAGGATCTGGGCGGAACGCTGCCCCGGCGCATTCACTACTATCCGTCGACCGGGCGCGTCGTGCGCAAGCTGCTCGGCGCCAGCGACAGCTATGCGGTCAGGCGCGAAGAGAGCGATTACGGCAGCCGTCTCAACGGACAAAAGACCTACGGCGACATTCAGCTTTTTGGGGAAACCCGATGATCAAGACCGGCGCGCCCGTACGAGTTCTCGTGGTCGACGACTCCGCAGTGATGCGGCAATTGCTGTCGACCTTGCTGTCGGCCGATCCCGAGATCGAGGTCGTCGGCACGGCGCCCGATCCGCACGTCGCCCGCGAGCGCATCAAGGAGCTGAACCCCGACGTCATCACCCTCGACGTCGAGATGCCGCGCATGGACGGCCTTACCTTCCTGCGCAAGATCATGACCCTGCGTCCGACGCCCGTGGTCATGGTCTCGACCCTCACGCAGGCCGGCGCCGAGGTCACGCTGGAAGCGCTCGAGATCGGCGCCATCGATTTCGTCGCGAAGCCGACCCACGATCTGGCCAATGCCCGCGACGGTCTGGCCATCGAACTGCAGACCAAGGTCAAGGCCGCCGCGCGCACGCGCGTCGGCCTGCGCCGCAATGCCGCGGTCCAGTCGCGCGAGCGGCCGGCGCGCGCGCGCGTCGCCGCCGACAAGATCATCATGATCGGCGCGTCGACCGGCGGCGTCGAGGCGCTCAAGGCGCTGCTCATGGGGCTGCCGGCCGATTGCCCGCCGACGCTGATCACGCAGCACATGCCGCCGCGCTTCACCACGGCCTTCGCCGAGCGGCTCAATCGCGAGTGCCCGATGAAGGTGTCCGAGGCTGCGCACGACCAGCCGATCGAACAGGGCCACGTCTATATCGCGCCGGGCGCCCATCACCTGCAGCTCGCCCGCCACGGGTCGCGTCATGTGTGCCGGTTGAGCGATGCGCCGCCGGTCTCGGGTCACCGCCCGTCGGTCGATGTGCTGTTTCACTCCGCCGCGCAGGTCGCCGGCGCTTCCGCCGTCGGTGTCATTCTCACCGGCATGGGCAAGGACGGCGCCGACGGCCTGCTCGCCATGCGCAATGCGGGCGCGGTGACGCTCGGGCAGGACGAGGAGTCCTCGCTGATCTACGGCATGCCGCGGGTCGCTTTCGAGCGCGGCGCAGTGATGCGCCAATATCCGCTGTCGCACATGGCCGACGCCATTCTCGAGGCCTGCGAGAGCGGCACGTCGGCCGCCCACCGTTCGAACCGTTCGATCGACGCCGCATGAACATCGAAGAGCCGAACATGGATATTCAAAGCGATTCAACCTGCGCCAAGCTCAAATTGCCGGCCGTGCTCGATCTCGCGGCGGCCGAAGGATTTCTCGACACCATGCGCAGCCATATCCTGGCTGGATCGCGGCTCGACATCGATGCATCGCGCGTCGAGACGCTGACGCTTCCCTGCATACAGATCATTCTCGCCGCGATGCGCAGCGATGCGCAGGTCGTGATCGAACGACCGTCGCAGGCCTTCTTGAGCGCCTTTCGCGACCTCGGTCTCGATTGCGGAGGCGCAATCGCCGAGGACGCGGCGGCTTCGCCGAGCGGCGATCTTCCGGAGGCGGCGGCGCCGTTCCTGCAACCGGACGAGGGCGCGCAGTCCGGCGAGGAACGCGGGCCCGAAGGAAAGGTCGTCTCGCTCGCCTCTCCTTTCGACGAACCGATGGAGGAGCCGGCCGTGGCAAAGCGCATTCTGACGATCGACGATTCCAAGACGATCCGCGACATGCTCAGGCTGACGCTTCTCGATGCCGGCTTCGAGGTGCTGCAGGCGGTGGACGGGAAGGACGGCATCGAGGTGCTCGGCAAGAACGAGGTCGACGTCGTCATCACCGACATCAACATGCCGAATATGGACGGCTACGGCGTCATCCGCCATGTGCGCGCCCAGCCGGAGCACAAAAGCACGCCGATTCTGGTGCTGACCACCGAAAGCGAGATCGAGAAGCGGAATATCGCGCGAGAGGCCGGCGCGACGGGATGGATGGTCAAGCCGTTCGATCCCGAGCAACTGGTGGCGACCATCTACAAAGTCGCTCCTTAGTTTTCGGGAAACCTGGCCAGAGGCAAGGACGATGTCGAGTTTTGACCAACTGAAGCAAACCTTCTTCGAAGAGTGCAGCGAAGCTCTCCAGCAGATCGAGAGCGGGCTCACCGAGCTGCGCGAAGGCCACGGCTCGGACGACACCATCAATGCCGTGTTCCGCTCGGTGCATTCGGTCAAGGGCGGCGCCGGGATTTTCGGCTTCGAGGATCTCATCGGTTTTGCGCATGTGTTCGAGACGGTGCTCGACGCCATGCGTGCCGGCCGGCTCGCCGTCACCCCGGACGTCGTCGACGTGCTGTTGCCGGCCAATGACGTGCTGACGGACCTGATCGCGATGACGCAGGCGGGCGAGGCGATCCCGCCCGGCCACGGCAGCGAATCGCGCGCCGCGCTCGAACGCCTGCTCGGTCAGGACCCGGACGCCGGGTCGGACGACGAGGGACCCGCTCCGGCCGATTTCGAGGGCCTCGATTTCATGCCGGTGCGCTCCGACGCTTTCGACGAGCCGCCGGAAGCCGACGGCGCCGCCGGCGGGCAGACCTATGCGATCGTTTTCCGCCCGAACGCCGACATGCTGCGGCGGGCCAACGAGCCGCTCCATCTCTTGCGCGAACTGCACAAGCTCGGCGAACTCGAACTGACCGCCGAGACCGACCGGCTGCCCTCGCTCGCCGAAATCGAGCCCGACCGGGCCTATCTCGGCTGGACCGGAACGCTGAAGACGACCGCGTCGCGCGCCCAGATCGAAGAAGTGTTCGAGTTCGTGGCCGGCGATTGCGAATTGTCGATCACGCCGGTCGAGAATGCTCCCGCCGCGGCGGCAGCGCCGGCATGCGAGCCGGCAGCGGCGGCGCCGACCGAAAACAGCGTGGCTGCGGCGCCGGTGCGGGCGCCCATGCCCGAACACCCGGCGCCCAGTCTCGTTCCGAGCGCCGTTCCCGAGCACCAGGAACCCTCGCCCGCCGCGCGGCCGGCAGCGGTCAAGGCGGCCGCGACCACCATGCGTGTCGAGGTCGAAAAGATCGACCGCGTCGTGAACATGGTCGGCGAGCTCGTCATTTCGCAGGCCATGCTGGGACAGATCGTCCACGGCCTGCCCGAGGAAGTCAGCAGCCGGCTCGGCCAGGTGCTCGAGGAGGTCATCCTCCATACCCGCGAGCTCAAAGACAGCGTGATGTCGATGCGCGCGCAGGCGATCGGCGCCGTGTTCCAGCGCATGCCGCGCCTGGTCCGCGAACTTGCCGTCAAGACCGGCAAGAAGGTCCGGCTCGAAATGCACGGCGAGAACACCGAAGTCGACCGCTCGATCATCGAACGGCTGGGCGATCCGCTCACGCACATCATCCGCAATTCGATTGATCACGGCATCGAGTCGCCGGCCCAGCGGGCGGCGGCGGGCAAGCCCGAGGAGGGCACGATCCGCCTGAGCGCGGAGCACCGCGGCGGCCGTATCGTCGTCGAGGTACGTGATGACGGCGGCGGCATCGATCCCGAACGCGTGCTCAAGAAGGCGCGGGAGCGGGGCTTGGTGAGCCCCGACGCCAATCTGAGCGAGGACGAGATCAACAATCTGATCTTCCTGCCGGGCTTCTCCACCGCCGAAACCATTTCGGACATTTCCGGCCGCGGCGTCGGCATGGACGTCGTGCGCCGCAATATCCAGGATGTCGGCGGGCGCATCTCGCTCAAGTCCGAGCGCGGCCGCGGCATGACGCTGACCTTGGCCTTGCCGCTGACGCTCGCGGTGATGGACGGCATGGTGATCAAGGTCGGCGGCGAGACCTATGTGCTGCCGATGTCGGCCATCGTGGAGTGCCTACGGCCCGCGCGCGCCGATATCCATAATCTGATGGGCGGGCGCGGCATGCTCCGTTTGCGCGGCAATCTCGTGCCGCTGGTCCATCTCGGAGACATTCTCGATCTCGGGCTGGTGACCGACGAATCGGACGAGCGCGTCGTGATCATCACCGACGCCGGCGACGGCGCGCGGTTCGGAATGATCGTCGACGAGCTGTGCGGTCATCAGCAGGTCGTGGTCAAGAGCATGGAGGAAAGCTACGGAGCGGTCCCGGGCGTCGCCGGCGCCACGATTCTCGGCAATGGCCGGGTGGCGCTCATCCTGGACGTTGAAAAGCTATCGGACATCGCAATCAGCCAGACTTCCGCTTTCGGCGCGGGCCGCCTCGGCGCGGCCGAGCCGGCAAACGCGGCAATGCTGACCTGAGTTCACCGGAGTTACGGCCTCTCCGCGATGGTGAGGGGCCTTTTGTGAGGAGTAACGACAATGCCAATCGCAGCAGGGCTTAAGGTTCTCGTCGTCGACGACCAGAACAGTGTCCGGCAGATGACACGGATGACCCTCGAACAGATCGGGGTCCGCCACATCCATGAGGCGGAAAACGGCGTGCAGGCCATGGACACGGCATCGGTGCAGCCGCTCGATCTGATCATTTCCGACTACAACATGCCCGAGATGGACGGCCTCGGCCTGCTGCGCGCGGTGCGCGGACATCCTTCGGCGCGCCGGGTTCCGTTCATCCTGGTGACCGGGCGGGGCGATCGCGAGCTCGTGGTCAAGGCGGCCCAGGCCGGCGCCAACAATTACGTGGTCAAGCCGTTCACCGCCGACATCTTGCGCAGCAAGATCGAGCAGGTGGTGGGGAAACTGTCGTGACGATGCCGCAGGCTGAGCCGGCGCCCGACCTCGACGCGCAGCCGGCGGAGCCCGCTCCGCGGCGTTCCGAGGACGACATCAAGACGATGGTCGCCGCCATCGCCGTGGCACTGCGCGAATCGGTCGCCGGTTTCGAGGAGGCCGTTTCCCGCGTGACCGAAATCACCGCGATGCGGCCCGGCCGGGCCGACCGCGAACTCGTCGTGGCGTTGCAGGATTTCGACCGGCTGCAGCAGGAATTCGCGATTCTGGGCGACGTCCTGGGACGGATTTCCGTGGCGTCGGATGCCGGCAGTTCCGCCGAACAGGGCGCTGCCGCGGCGTGCCATCCGCTGCTGGATGGGATTACGATGGCCGGACTCAAGGCGCGGCTGTCGTACCACTTGCGCAGCTTGACCGCGGATCCTTCGGAATCGGACGGTTCGGACGAAGTCGAGTTTTGAGAGCGCCCGGAGGGCGCTCAGGTCGACGACGAGTTGACCTGACCGACGATGCGCCGCAGGCCTCGGGTCAATTCGGGCACCTGGTCCGGCTTTACGCCGCGATAAGCCTGCTGCCGCGCCAGGAACAGCGCGTCGACGTGGCAGGTGATCGTTTCCATATTGCACTCGGCGCCAGCCTCGATCGCGTCCAGCACCTCGCAGAGCGAATCGGCGACGAAGGTCAGAAGTTCGAAGCCCATCGTGGTGCCGACGTCGCGCAAGCGCCGGCTATGGGAATTGGCCGCCGCCGCCCACTCCTTCGCGGTTCCCGGCTGTCCCTTGCTGACCACGTCGCTCAGGCCCTGCAGTTCGGTCTCCACCCAGCCGTCGAAGCTCGGCTTGATTTCCTCGACCTGCGTCCATGCGTTTTCGATCGCCCGATCGCGCGGAATGCCGCCGGGACGCCGGGCCATGCGTTGAAACCGGGTTTCAACGGGAAAAATGCGGGCGTCGCGATCTCCGCTGTCCGACATCAGTCTTTTCCAAATCGGGCTGCACTGAACAGGTTGTCGATATCGTCCTGTGCCAGTGCCGGCCCGGCTTCCTCGGCGACGACGACTTCGTTGTCGCCCTTACGGCGGCCGACGCCGTTCGGATAACCCTCGATCTTGAAGCGGCGGTCGGGTCCGAAATAGGTCGGCGCATCGACGAACTGGCGCGGCGTGAGCGCGATCCATGCCAGCCGGTCGTACAGGCTGGCCGGCGACATGGGCTTGGCGATGACCATGTTTGCGCCGGCGTCGCGCGCCTGTTTGATGGTCGTTTCGCGCGTATCGCTGGTCATGATCAGGATGGGCATCATCCTGTTTTCGTTGTCGATCTTGCGGCGGATGGCGCGCGTCAGCGAGAGGCCGCCATGCGGAGGCAGGCGGGCGTCGCACAGGAGAATGTCGATCTTCTGCCCGCTCAGCGCCTGCAGGACGCTGATCGAGTTTCTGACCTCGAGTACCTTGTTGGTTCCGAAACCGCGCAGGATGCCATGCGCGATCATCGACAGGTACGAACTCGAATCGGCGATCAAGACCACCAGATCGCGAAGATTGATGGTAGGGGCCGCCATTCCGTCTCCGTAGGGGTCACATCAGCGAACGAAGCACGCGTCGCCCGCAGGCCTACGCGCTACAAACCAGACCGACCAAGCTGCCGAGATACGCTGGACACCGCGACATCAAACAATTCCCGCCCCGCTGCCCGCTTCGGGCGGAAGGCCGACGTCGCCCGGTCAATTCACCCGATTCGCAATTGGGCGAATAGAACCTTTAGTAGCTTCTATCACAAAAAAATTTATTGGCATTTGTCGGGGGCGGCGCGGGTCTTCGGGTGGCCGGCCGGACCTTGGCCTCCGCCCCGGCGGCCCGGCGCCGTTTCCGGCGCGTGAATGCCCAAATTCGAGCCGAATCGGGCGCCTTCCGCGCGCGGAAAGCGCGGAGGCGTGGGCCGACATTTAACGGTATTATTTTGCCATATAAGCCTTACGTATACTCCATAGCATTATTGTATTTTAGTAAGATATCGTCTTAAAATCTAGTTGTTGAAGACTGCTTTACCAACGGCCGACTTCAACTAGCTTCATAAGGCTAGCGATTCGCAGTTGGTTTGCTGGAGCCGAATTTCCGGAAGCGCGACGTGAGATTTTCTGGGGCTAACGCAACGTCATTACTGACGGGTTTTGACGGTTTGACTTTGTACCATTCGAGGTACTCTCGCGCTATTGGATGCAATATTTTTAACCTCGCGCATAAGTTGTATTCGTCGGAACGAGAGCAGATGGAGCGAAGAGGCGGAAGGCGCGGTCGAGCTCCCCATGTGTCCGGGAAAGGGAGTCATGCAAGCTCGGCTCGGCGCTAGAAAAGCCCAGAGCTGCGCGGAGCCCGCGCAGTCGGCTTGCGGGCAGTGTCCGGCCTACGAGCTCAATCTGTGCCAGGCTGCTTCCGAAGCTTCATGGGCTTTCCCAAGCGCTGCGCCGTTCAAGATTCATCAAGCGGACCATACGGTTCCCGCGCGCCGCACGATCTGCCGCGAGCAGGATCTGCACGACGCCGTTCCCATCATTTGCAGCGGTTGGGCGGCCTCGATCATCATGCTGTCGGACGGCAGCCGCCAGATCCTGTCCTTCCTGCTGCCCGGCGACATCGTTTCGACGGCCTTGCTGTTCGAGCCGAGACCGCATTGCCTGGTCGAGGCGATCACCGATGTCCGCTATCGCACTTTCAAGCGCTCCGAATTGCGCGAGATTCTGTTCTCGCATCCCGAACTTCTCGACAAGCTGTCACGGGCGTGGATCGAGGAGAAAACGCGCGCCGACCAACTGATCGTCGATCTCGGGCGCCGGACCGCGGACGAGCGCATCGCCCGCCTGATCCTCGGTCTGGTCGACCGCTTGATCAAGCGCGACATGGTGCATGGCGACCCGCTGGAACTGGATTTTCCGCTGCGCCAGCATCACATCGCGGACGCCACCGGCCTCACGCCGGTCCATGTCAGCAAGGTTCTTTCGGAATTCCGGCGCAGCGGCTTGATCAAGATCAGCGAACGCTCGCTCGCGATCCTCGACCCTGCCGGTTTCCGCCGCATCGCCAATATGCGCTGACGTCTACGGCGCGGCTTGCGTCAAAGCCCGCCGGCCGCCGCACGCAGAGAACCGGCGGCCGCGCGCTTGCGCTGAAATTCCAAGGCTTGCCGCGCTGTCGTGGGTTTGAGCCGGGAATAGGTGCCCAGGCACTGATCGAGCGTCTGGCCGTTCGGCGCCTGGCCGCCGATCGTCAGCAGCGCCTTCACCGTGGGCCAGGACATCCCGATCGCCTTGCTCAGGATGATGATCGTTTCCGGCCGGTTCCCCACCATCGCCATTTCGACCGTTTCGACCGGCAGCTGGCAGAGCATCGCCAGCGCGATCGCGGTCTCCTCGAATTTCCCGGCCTTGGCGAAAGCCTCCACATCGCGTTCGGAAAGATTACCGGCCGCCCATAGCGCTTCGATCGTCTCGCGCGCCACGGTGTAGTCGTAGCTTGTCGGCTGCGCTGCCGCTTGAATGGCCCCCGCGGCCTCGGCGACCGCTTTGCGGATCGCGTCGGAACTCAGGGGATCGGTCAGTTCGAGTTTGGCCCGTACCGTCGCCGAGGCTTTGGCCAGCAGCTTCAACAGATAATGCCGCGGCAGCTCGCGCCTTGCGCCGACCGACATCGCAAGCTCGTCGTCGCCCTTCGCGCGCTCGACCAAGGTCTTGAACCCGAAGTCGGAGAATCTGGCGCCCGGATTGCCCGCCGTGCTGAGCAGAACCGGCCTGTTGCCCCGCTCGACCAGCACGTCGGTGACGATCGCCTCGATGAATGGCCGCCGCGACACCGCGAGCAGGTGCTCCTGACTCTTGTGCCGCGCATTTCGGACTAGTAGGCCGCTGTCGATCCGGTCGGAATATTCCAGGATCGGCGCCGCCACCGCGATCGAGTCGTCGAAGGCCAGGATTTGGCAGGCCCGGGGCGGAGCGAACCGGTTGTGCGCCAGGCGCTCGGCCAGCGCCGCGCGGGCAGCGACCTCGATGTCCCCGATGAGCCGGGTGAAAATATCGTCGAACAGTTCGATCTGCTCGGCGGAGAAATCCGCCGCGCCGATATCGAACAGTTCGCCGATCCGGCGCGCGATCTCCGAGCGGCGCTCGGCCGTCGAGCCGGCGAATGCCCCGTCGAGCTCGCGGATCAGCGCAAACGATGCCGTCATCGCAATTCGCGGCCAGCGGCCACTCCCTGTTTATGCCGCCGCATGGCCTTGCGCGCCGTCGCCGCTGGCATCGAAGGGGAGTTCGCACCCGCGCACCGGGCGTCCAAGCAGATAGCCTTGCGCGAACGAACAGCCGGCGGCGCGCAGCAGCAGCAGCTGTTCGCGCGTTTCGATGCCTTCCGCCGTGGTCATCATGTTGAGGATGCGCGCGAGGTTGACGATGGCGCAGACGATGGCCGCGCAATCGGGGCGGTTGGAAAGTTCGGTCACGAACGAGCGGTCGATCTTGATCTTGTCGAAGGGAAACATCTTCAAATAGCTCAGCGACGAATAGCCGGTTCCGAAATCGTCCAGAACGATGGAAACTCCGAGACTTTTCAAAGCCGACAGAATCGCGAGGTTCGCTTCGTTGTTGTGCAGCAGCACCGATTCGGTGATTTCGAGTTCGAGCCGCTCCGGCGGAAGATTCGAATCGACCAGCGCCTGCGCGACCGTGTCGACCAGGTCGCCCTTGCGGAACTGAACGGGAGAGACGTTCACCGCCACTTTCATGTGCGCGGGCCAGCTGGTGGCCTCGTTACAGGCGGTGCGCAGGACCCACTCGCCGAGCGGCACGATCAGGCCCGTTTCTTCGGCGAGCGGGATGAACTCGGCGGGCGAGACGAGCCCCTTCTGCGGGTGACGCCAGCGCACCAGCGCTTCGGCGCCGCACGGGGTTTCCGTCACCGTGTCGAACACCGGTTGATAGTGCAGCTCGAATTCCGCGTTCTTGAGCGCGTTGCGCAAATCGATCTCGAGCGCGTGGCGCGAATGCGCCTCGGTTTCCATGTCCTGTTCGAAGATGCAGAACTGGTTGCGGCCCTGCGATTTGGCGCGGTAGAGCGCGAGGTCGGCGCCTTTCATCAGTTGGTCGACCTCGGTTCCGTGCTCGGGCGCAAACGCGATTCCGATGCTGGTTCCGGTCACGACCTGATGGCCGTCGATCTCGTAAGTGCCGGTGAAAACGTCGAGGATCCGGTTCGACAAGGCGATCGCCGCTTCCCGGCGATCGCCGTCGAAGCTTTGCAGGATCGCGAATTCGTCGCCGCCCAGCCGTGCGATGAAGTCGGTCTCGCACAGCGATGCTTTCAGGCGCTGCGCCACCGCCTTGAGCAGGCCGTCGCCGATCGGGTGTCCGAGCGAGTCGTTCACCGATTTGAAGCGGTCGAGATCGAGCAGCATCACCGTGAATTGCTCGCCGCGCTGTTTCAGCCGCGTCAGCGCATCGTCGATCCGTTCCATGAGCTGCACGCGATTGGGAAGACCGGTCAACTCGTCGTGGCGGGCCTGGAACGACAGCCGCTCGGCCGCGCGCACCCGTTCGGTCACGTCTTCGATGATCGACATCAGATATTCGGGTTCGCCGCCCGGCGACCGCACGACGACCTTCTTGCCTTGAATCAGGATCGGGCGATCGGGGTCGTGCAGCGGCGCGGACTGATAGACTTTCTGGTCCGGACTGGTGAGCGCCTGCCTGTCCTGGTCGAGGATCGCCGCGACCGCCTCCGGCGGAAAAATCTCCAGCGCGCTGCGCCCGATCAGTTCTTCCTTGGGGCGGCCGAGAAATTTCTCGCCGTTCTTGTTGATCAGGACGTAGCGGAAACTGGTGGCGTCCTTGACGATGATCGTCGCCGGCACGTGGTCGATGATCGTGTCGAGAAAGTTCTTGGTGCGGCGCAGTTGGTCGAGCGCCTGGACGTGCTCGGTGATGTCGTCGTGGGAGGTCACCCAGGTGCCGCCGCCGGTGGGCGCGATTTCGATCGCGATGACGCGGCCGTTCACCCACTCGTCGATGGTCCGGGTGACTTTTCCCGATGCGACGCTCCGGCGGGTTCTTTCGACGATGTGGTCCACATCGCCGAACAGCGACGCGGTCCGAATTCGCAGCTCGAGCACCTCACGCAGCGTGCAGCCGGGACGAACCGCGTCCCGCGAAAGGCCGTGCATCCGCAGATATTGCGAATTGCAGAAGATCAGCCGCTCGGAAGCGTCGAACATCGTCAGGCCCTGACGCATGTTCTCGAGGGCGACGAGCAGATGGGAATTCTGGGTTTGCGGAACCGCGTCCGCCGGCGGCATGCGGGCGTCCGCGCCCGCGCTTGCCATGTCGGGCGTCGACGGCGTCAGCGCGGGAGCGTCGAGCAGTCTGTCATTGGAGTCGCCGACCGTCTCGAACGACATTGGCTAGCCGACCGCCGCCATGGGTGCCGGGCCGCGGGTATAGGCCGCGTCCTTGATGCTGCGGGTCAGCACCCGGAAAGCGTCCCGCCATGCCTCGCACAGCTCCGGTGTGAATTCGGAGCCCAGCGTCCTTCTCAAGGTGCGCAGCAGCGCGTTTCCGAAGTGATTGTACTGTTCCATCCGGACGCCGTAACCGAGGTGGCGGACGGCAAGCTTTTCGATCTCGGACAGAAACTGCTCGGGTGCGTGCAGGGAGCGCGTGACAAACGACAGCGCCGCGAGCAGCTTGCGCTGCTGATCTCGCATGTCGCCGTTGAACATCTGGCGTAGCGAAGGATCGAGCGCAAAAAACTCTTCGTAGAAGATCTCCGCGGCGCGCGGCCCCATGGCCGCGACTTTCTCGAAGCTTTCCTGGACTTGGACGATGCGACTTGCGTCCATGGCTACACTTGCGCCTAGATTGTACTAACCAGTACAAGGATACCCGGGGGCGTTTAAGTATTAATGAAAGCAACCCGTAATATAGATTGTTAAATTGGCTAGCCGGGATCGCCGGGCGACGCTCGCCGTCCGATTTGTCCGACATTCCTCAAATCGCTATTCATAAAACACGCCATGCGACTGTGTAATGATTGCGCTGCGTCAACACCAGGCGTACCGCGGCCGAAGACAATATTCGTGATCCGGTCCCTGCCCGTGCTCACTGTCGCAGCCGCTCCTTCCCCGGAATGACGATCAGGGGCGAGCGCCCAGGCCACTCAGGTGCGCCCTATGTCCGAGCGAGCCGATCCCCCCTCCGCTTCGCCGCCGCCGGCAGGCGGGTCCGACGCCGTCCACGAAGCCTATTGGCGGGTTCCGCTGGATGCGTTGTTGGCACGGCTCGACAGCCGGCCGGGCGGGCTGACCGGGGCCGAGGCCGCCGACCGCTTGCTGCGCTACGGGCGTAACGTCGTCACCGCCGACGTCCGCCGCGGCCTTGCGGTCAAGATCGGCAAGCGTCTTGCCGATCCGCTGGTGGCGATCCTGCTGGCCGCCGCCGCCATTTCGGGCTTCAGCGGCGATTTCGCCAGTTTCCTGATCATCGTGACCGTGATCGGCCTGTCGATCGCCCTCGACGTCTTGCAGGAGCATCGCGCCGAAGTCGCGGCCGAGGCGCTCAAGCGTTCGGTGGCGATCCATGCCGACGTGATCCGCGACGGCACCGTTCGCTCGTTGCCGGTCGATGAGATCGTTCCCGGCGATGTGATCGAGCTGCGCGCCGGCGATCTGGTGCCGGCCGACGGCGTGCTGCTCGCCGGCCGCGGCACCCATGTCAACGAAGCCTTGATGACCGGCGAGCCCTATCCGGTCGAAAAGCGTGTCGGCGACTGCGACGCGGCCGAGCCGGCGGAGGCGTTCAACGCGCTGTTCGCGGGCACGTCGGTCGTCAATGGCGAGGCGACCATGCTGGCGGTGGCAACCGGCGCCGCCACCCGTTTCGGCGGCATCGCCGCCGCGCTCGCCAATGCCGAGCCGCCGAGCGCATTCGAGCGCGGCATCCATCGGCTCGGCCTGTTGATCCTGCGCCTGACGGTTTTCCTCGTCCTGTTCGTGCTGCTCGTGCACATCGCCTTCGGCCGGCCGGTGCTCGAGTCCTTCCTGTTCGCGGTGGCGCTGGCCGTCGGTCTGACGCCGGAACTCTTGCCGATGGTGACCACGGTCACGCTGTCGCGCGGCGCGCTGCGCATGGCGGGCAAGCGCGTGGTCGTGAAGCGGCTCGCGGCCATCCACGATCTCGGCGCCATGGACGTGCTCTGCACCGACAAGACCGGCACGCTTACCGAGGCGACCATCGCGCTTGCCGGACATCCCGGCATCGACGGCGGCGACGACGAGCAGGTCATGACGCTGGCGGCGGTCAACAGCGTGTTCGGCGGCGGCATTCGCAGCCCGCTCGACAGCGCGATCATTGCCCATAGCGCGGAGCGCGATCTGAAAGCGTGGCGCAAGATCGACGAAATTCCGTTCGACTTCGAGCGCCGATGCGTTTCGGTTCTGGTCGAACATGCCGGCCGCCGCATCCTCATCCTGAAAGGCGCGCCGGAAGCGGTGCTGGCGCGCGCCACCCGTGCGGGCAGCAGCCGAGGCGAGAGCAGGCTGCTGGACGAGGCCGGACGGGCCGCGCTCGAGCGCCGGCAGCACGACTACGCGGCGCGCGGCAACCGGCTGCTGGCCATCGCCTGGAAGGACATGCCGGACGACATTCGCGAATTGCGCGTCGCCGACGAGAGCGGCCTGACCATCGCCGGCTTTTGCGTGTTCGTCGATCCGCCCAAGCCGAGCGCGGCGGCGGCGGTGGCGCGGCTGGCGGCCGCCGGTGTGCGGGTGAAAGTCGTTTCCGGCGACCACGAGGCGGTGGTTCGCCATGTCGTCGAGACACTCGGGATTCCGGCGCGCAAGCTGCTCACCGGCGCCGAGATCGAAGGGCTCACGCAATCGGCGCTGGTTCATCGCGTGCAGACGACCGATCTGTTCGCGCGCGTGTCGCCGGATCAGAAGGTGCGCATCATCCAGGCGCTGCAGGCGCGCGGCCACACCGTCGGGTTCATCGGCGACGGCGTGAACGACGCGCCGGCGATCCGCGCCGCCGAAGTCGGCTTGTCGGTCGACGGCGCCACCGATATCGCGCGCTCGGCCGCCGACATGATCCTGCTCTCGCCGGATCTCGGCGTGCTGGCCGACGGCGTCGAGGAGGGCCGGCGCACCTTCGCCAATATCCTGAAATACGTGCGCATGGGCACTTCGTCGAATTTCGGCAACATGCTGTCGATGGCGCTGGCGTCGCTGGTGCTGCCGTTCCTGCCGCTCTTGCCGGTGCAGGTGCTGCTCAACAATCTGATCTACGATCTGTCCGAAATCGGCATTCCGTTCGACACGGTCGACCGGCGCGACCTTGCGCGCCCGCGCGCCTGGGACATGCGCGACATCCTGCATTTCACCGTGATCATGGGCGCGCTGTCGTCGCTGTTCGATCTGGCGACCTTTGCGGTCCTGATGAAGATCTTCCACGCCGACGCGGCGCAATTCCGCACCGCCTGGTTCGCGGAATCGATCGCGACGCAGATCCTGGTGATCTTCATCATCCGCACTTACGGCTCCGCCTGGCGCAGCCGCGCGCATCCGGTGCTGGCCGCCAGTTCGATCGGCGGGCTCGCGCTCGCCGTCGCGCTCATCGCCACGCCCTTGCGCGCCGACCTCGGATTCGTGGCGATTCCGGGTGCGATGGTCGCGGCCATCGCGGCGCTCGTCACGGCTTATCTGGCCAGCGCCGAGGCGGTGAAGAAGATCGCCGTGCCGCGCCCGCGCCGCCGCCGCTGGCGCTAGCCGTGGCCGTTGCGGGGCGCGCAGGCTCGCGTCCCGGAATGCCGGCCGCGCTCAGGCCAGCGCGCGCGCCTCGCGGAAGGAGACGAGACGCTGCTGGGTTTCGTCCCAAAGCGTCAGGCGCACGCAACGCAGGCTGTCCAGCAGCGTCAGCCGCCCCACGTCGCGCAGTTCGGGATGATCGCGCAGCACATGCGGCAGCCGGTAGTAGGGAATGCGGCTGCACAGATGATGCACGTGATGGATGCCGATATTGGCCGTGAACCAGCGCAACACGCGCGGAAGGTCGTAATGCGACGATCCGTGCAGCGCGGCCTCATGGAATTTCCATTCGCGTCCCTCGCTCCAGGACGTCTCCTCGAACTGGTGCTGCACATAGAACAGCCAGACGCCGATCGTCGCCGCGACCATGAGGATCGGGAGGTGGATGAGAAAGAACGCTTTCACGCCGATCAGGAGGATCAGGCCGACGGCGATGATCGCGATGGCGGCATTGGTCGCCTGCGTGCTCACCCAGGGCAGCCAGCCGCCGCGCATCATCCCGACCGGGAGGCGGTGCTGAACCAGGAACAGATAGGCGGGAGCCAGTCCGAACAGCACCAGCGGGTGGCGATAGAGCCGGTACTTGAGCCGGCCCCAGCGCGAGCGCGCGCGATATTCGCGCACGGTCAGCGTATCGATGTCGCCCATGCCGCGGCGGTCGAGATTGCCGGCGGTGGCATGATGCACCGCGTGGGTGCGGCGCCAGAAATCGTAGGGGGTCATGGTCAGCACGCCGATCACGCGGCCGATCCAGTCGTTGACGGTCTTGTGCGGGAAGAAGGCGCCGTGCCCGCAATCGTGCTGGATCATGAACAGGCGCACCAGGAAGCCGCCCGCCGGAAGCGCAAGCAGCAGCGTGAGCCACCATGCTCCGAGCGAATAGGCGAACCAGGCCGCGGCCCACAGGGCCACCAGCGGCGCGGTGGTGATCGCCAGTTCCGCGATGCTGCGCGCGCGGCTCGGCTCGCGATAACGCAACAGGGTTTTCATCAGGCGATGCGCGTCGACGGGGTCTTTGCTGTTGTGTCCGATGCTCAAAGTCGAAGTTCCAGATTGGCGGCCGCGCACAAACAAGATGTGCCGTGCGCGGCTCGCAGCGATGCGAAAAGTTGCGACGGGAGACGAGTGTCGTGGTTCAGAAATTCGCTTCATTCCCGGCGCGGATCATTCAAGCGAATTTCTGAACCAGACGGCACCATAATGTTACGTTTTTCCAGTGTCTTTCCAGCGTCCCCGGATTCCGAGGTTCGCATCCGGGCGTAGTGCAAACCCGTGCGAACTCGGGAAACGCAATATTAGCACTCGCCCGATCTGGTCGGCGAGTGGGGCTTTTTCGTGTTGGGAGCCTGCGTTGCGTCCGGAGTTCCCTATTCGGCCGTGCGATAGAACGCCGCAGCGTCCGCGCTGAAGGCCTTGCGCGACTGCGGATCGAGATAAAACATGTGGCCGCCGCGATAGAGCTTGAGCCGCGCGCGTCCGGGCGGATCGGTCGGCGGCATGTGATCGAGCACGTAGCGCGTCGTCGCGTAGGGCGTCACCATGTCGGAAACCCCGTGCGCGATCAGCAGCCGGAAGGTGCGGTTGAACGCGAGCAGCACGCGCAGGTCGCTTTCCGCGCCGGCCGCGATGCGCCCGCCCTTGCCCCAGTTCCAATGACCGGTGACGTCATTGGCGAGCAGCGCATAGGTCATCTCGGTCTTGAAGCCCAGCTCGTTGCGGGCGTAATTCGCGAAGGCGCCGCCATAGCTGCGCGCCACGCCGTCGAGGATCGGATCGGGCCCGCGCGCCGCGCGTTGCTCCGGGAACGGATCGTCGACGGCGAAGGTCGCGTCGTAATGGCTGACGATCTTGCCTTCGCGCAGGCTCTTCACATAGGCGCCCGTTATGAAGCCGCGCTCGCGCTTGACCGTATCCTCCGGCAGCCCGCTGATTTCGGCGACCCGGCCAAAGAAGGCCTTCGCCCTGTCGCCTTGCGGCACCGGTCCGGCCAGCGTCGTCAGGTAGTCGGTCATGGCGAATTTTTCGGCCGCGGCGAGCGTTTGCGGATTGAAGGTTTTCTTGCGCTCCAACTCGGCGGCCGCCAGCGACGGCAGTTCGAGCGCCGCGCGCAGCGCCGACTGGTCGTCGCCGAAGGTGAGCCAGCCTTCGATCAAGGGCGACAGCATGACGATGCCGGCGACCGAAATGCCCTGCTCGCGCTGCAGGGCGCGCGCCGTCTTGGCGGCGCGGAAGCCGCCATAGCTCTCGCCCAGCAGATATTTCGGCGCGGCGGCGCGGTTGTTTCGCGCGACATAGAGCGCGATCGCCTTGGCCATGGCCTCGGCGTCGCTCTGGACGCCCCAGAAATGCTTGTTGTCGTCGGCCTTGACCGTGCGGCTCCAGCCGGTGCCGATCGGATCGATCAGCACCAGATCGGTGAAGGCAAGCCAGGTGTCGGGATTGTCGCGCAACTGCATCTGCGCGGTGTCGCGCGCATCGGGTCCGAGATCGAGAATGCGCGGACCGACCAGGCCGAGATGCAGGAAGGCGGAGGCCGCGCCCGGCCCGCCGTTGAATGCGAAGGTGACCGGCCGATTGCTGTCGCCGTTCTTGGCGACATAGGCGGTGTAGAACACGGCCGCGCTCTGCTCGCCGGACTGGTCGTAGAACGGCAGCGTGCCCGCGGTCGCGGTATAGGCGAGCCGCCCGTCGGCGGTGTCGATCGTATGTTCGGTGGTGGAATCCGGTGGCAGCAGGCGCAACAGGCCTTTGCCGGCGGTCTGCTGCTGCTGCGGGCGGCGGCCCTGGTCGGGCGCGGTCTGGCCTTGCGCGACGGTCGCGAAGATGACGCCGGCGACCAGGGTCGCCAGCGTCGCTTGCAGGATGGAGGATGGTTTCACGGCACGCCTGCTCCTATCGCTCGAAACGCGTGCCCCCGATGCCCCGTGTTTCCAGGCCAGCCCCGGCCCGGACGATCAGGGTCAGCGCTTGCCGCGGAAGGTCGGCCGGCGCTGCTGGGGCGCCGCTGCCGGCGCCTCGCCACGATGACGGAAGCTGATGCGGCCGCGCGCCAGGTCGTAGGGCGACATTTCCACGATCACCCGGTCGCCGACGCCGGTGCGGATGCGGAACTTGCGCATTTTGCCGGCGGTATAGGCCAGCACTTCATGACCATTATCGAGCGTGACGCGGAAATTCCCGTCCGGCAACACCTCGGTTACCATACCGTCGAATTCCAGCAGTTCTTCCTTCGCCATCCAGTCTTCTCCGGTTGATCAGCGCGGCGCGCGATGGCCCGTGTGGCGGCGCGGGCCGTTCGGGCGCTGCATGAATGTAACATTTCCGATGCCGCTTGGCTCCCCTTGCGCGGCGTCGCGGCGGGGGGCCTGTGGGTTGCCCGCCGGGCGGCTCTTGCGATGCTCGGGACGGGCTTGCTGGCCCTTGCCGGCATTCTGGCCGCCATGACCGTGGGCCTTCTGGCCGTTACCGCGATGATGCGGGCGCCCGTTCG